>Ga0315276_10005860_pt1 | contig 11345 bp, 4 predicted proteins | sample YL17G05_0_MG_FD_204542 | JGI IMG/M metagenome (GOLD analysis project Ga0315276, IMG submission 204542) | Sediment microbial communities from Yellowstone Lake, YNP, Wyoming, USA - YL17G05_0 | ecosystem: Environmental > Aquatic > Freshwater > Lake > Sediment | place: USA: Wyoming | collected... | reverse complement strand
TCGTCCTCGAACGAGGTAAGGAGGTCAAGAAGGACACTCTGAACAAAGACATCAGGAATATCAGCGCCTTTTTGAATTGGGGGGTGAAGAATCGGTATGTACCTTCTGGCCTGGAGATCAAGAAAGTCAAAGTGCCGCAAAAGCCTGTGATTGCACTGTCTCCACAGCAGGTACGGCATCTCGTCAGGCTGGTATCGGAGTCCCCGACTCTTCGCTTACGAGTCTTGCTGGCCGTAACTACAGGGCTTCGACGTGGTGACATCGAGGCCATACGCATTGGGGATATTCACTTTGACCGGAACACGATTACGACTCGCAACCAAAAGGCGAAGAAAGCGATGGCAGAGCGTCCTGTTCCCGAACAGATCACTACAGAAATATCAAACTATGTTGCCACACTTCCAGTCGGGCAGGAGTTGTTGTTTACAGACAGGTTCCCTGAAAAGAGGTGGAATAAGATACGCTGCAAAGCAGGATTGCCTGATCTGAAGTTCCATGATTTGAGGAAGACGTTTGCATCTCTATTAGCACAGCGTGGTGTGTCGACAGCAGTGACTCAGAGGTTGTTGGAACACTCCAGTCCGAAGCTCACAAATGACGTCTACACCAATGTCGATCCGGCGCTGCGCCAGGCAATCAATCTATTGCCCGTGGCGGAGTGGCTGTAGAGAGTACTCGATAGCCCTCGAGGGCCTGACCGATTTGCGCTCTTCTGGCTCAGTGTGCGTGATCGTGAGTGGCCTTTGACTTTGATCCATTCCGTTTCTTTCACATTTCTTACGGGGGCTGAACCTATCGCGCCCGAGGCGTATGCGCTGCTGGATTGTCTGTGCACGTTTTGCCCTCGGAGGTGGATCACTCGATCCGTGTTAGCCAATGATCTGCGACCAGTTGTAAATCATCGGCACCAACACCACCATCACCTGTCAGATCGAAACCCTCACAGCTTCCGCAGTTTCCTTCTGGCCACTTTGTGGCCAGCGCAGCGAAATCCTTGAAGTCAATCTCGCAATCCGGCGCGAGATCACAAGCCGCGCCCACCGGTGGCATGACACCGGTGATGCTGACATTGTCGATGCCCCAGTACCAGTCACGATTCGTATTATAGTAACGCCAGCGCAACTGCACGTCTGGTTGGCGGGCTGCAATCTGGGATATATCAATTCCAACTACCCCTTCGGCATCCGCTCCCTGATAACGGGCGACAGTCTGCCATGGCCCCGCATCAACTCGAACATTCACTTCACCGATCTCAGCCTTGCCTATCGGCCACGAACAGAAGTAGTGGCTGAAACTCAGAATAATCCTCTCATAGGGTGAACAGTCTATACTGTGCGAGACCAGTTGTTCGTCCATTTCATAAGTAGAAGGATTTCGGCAGTCAACTATCATGAACGTTCCGTTCCAGTGCTTGCTAGTCCGGTTCCCAGGATTCTCTGAGTTCCACGTGTTCCCATCACGATAACCATCGACAATAGACCAGCCTGATGGAAGTCCGTCTGCGAAATCTGTTTGGTACACTATGGTTGTCCCGTCAGCCACGGTCGCGGTGGCATATAGAGTCACCGGAGTCCCTACTTCACCACGCTGATCTTCGTAGACGGTGATGATCCGCCCAGTTCCCGAGATTTGCAGCGTTCCGTCGCCCTTGACCGCCACACCCCCTGCAGTCGGTATGTCGCCCGTGTGTATTCCGGAATTGGCAGGATCTTCCGAAAGGGTGACCGCCTCCACATCGCCGCCACAGACTTCCAGCAGGACTGTTTGACTTCCCTTACCCACAAGGTCGCTATCAACCACCCTGACGGAAATAACTTCCGGCACAATATACATCCGCTTCTCCAGTTCCACAAAGCCGGATGAAGCAGAACCGGAAAAGTCTATCCCCCAGACATTCCCTGAGAAAGTGGCATCGTTGTTCGAAGTTCCAGTGGTCACTTCTCGCCCTTCAAATCGCCAGCCATTCTTACTTGCGGTCACATAGTATGGCGTACCCGAGGGAATTCTGGCAAGAGCATAAATTCCCTTGCTGTTGGAGGCCGCATAAAATGTCTCACCGCCACATATGTGCGCTGTTACAACGGTGCTGCTTATGGGAGTATCACCCGGACCTACAACTTGCCCGCTGATGATCTCACCGGAACCAGAAGTGAAAATGTTGTAAACGCAACTCTCAATAATATCGTAAGCTGGATTTGACCCCACCACGGGCAGGGCATACCATGCGTCATCCTTAGCACTCCAACCCATGTTGAGATGGTGGTAGAGGGTGGACATATCATATCCGTATCCGTCACACACAACAGCATGGCCGGGTGCGCTATCACTGTTGATAGCCAAGATTACTGGGTGGTTGCAATCCAGATTCGGATTGATCATGTCTATCATACCCGCGCCAATAAAATCACTGTAATCGCCCCCGACAACAGCGTTGCCATATTTGAATGTGTCGACCAAAGCTTCTGGAACGAGGAACATCGCTGTGGACGAACCAAATTGTGTGTAATGTGTCCCAACCGATATGCCCGCATCGAAGTAAAGAGCGCCTATTGCCTGCCGCTGGGTCTCTGTAATGCTGGCATCAGGCTCCAACACCATCTCAGTCCAGTGGTAAGGCCCGCCAGCGCCATCCCCGCCCATCAGCGGCTCCGTCCGGTATTCGCCATCAACAAGAAATGTGAACGACGCTGTGCCAACCCCCACGCTGGGGTGTTCATGATACTTCATTAATTGTGCCATTGCGGCCGCCACACAACCCGCACCGTAGTGGGAGATAACCTCATTACCCGGCACATAGTAATTGTAAAGAGGCCAGAACTCCCGCCCATGGTCCGTGTAAACCATAAGATCGCCTTGGCCCCATGCGCTTTGGACCAGCGGAGCGACACGCACGTCGGAGATAGACGTCAAGCCCATTATTCCGACCGCACCGTCATAGCTCTGCAACAGGGCCCATTTGGCTTGCGATTCCGAACCGACTCCTGGCGGCGATGCAGATTCCTGGGAGGCGGCTCCGGCCACCATAGAGTCTTCTATAAATCCCCCGAGGCTTCGCACGGCAGCCATGCGACCGGCTAAGTCGCGGCTCACCAGCGCACCTAAAGGATTGTCGGGCGCGGGATCGTAAGCACCCTTTTCCACAAAGGCAATTATCGGCTCCACGTAGTCATCGGCCGGCACAACCACAAATCCCGATGGGTCAAGATAGACAACGTAGTATATGGTCTGTCCGGCGTCATCCACAAAGACATCCGTCTTGCGTATCCTGCTGCCCAACTGGGCTTCCATCGGCCTGGGATTCCGCCTTAACCAGCCCCTGACCACCTTCTCGGCATCTTGTGGGCTTACGGGCTTGGCCTCCAACCGCGAAGGCAGAAAAAAAGAATGTGCCAGGACTGTGAGGACTACCACGAATAACAACATGATTTGAGAACAAGAGTTTCGAGCCGCGTTGTCCACACGTTTCCTCCTTCTCGCATTCCTCCCGGCGAGCTCCTTCGCACTTGAAGGTTCACTCCAACAGCGACCGAGAGATAACCAAGTAGTATTTTACCAGAAGCCAGCCAGCTAATCAACAACAAATCTGGATTTTTCACATTCAGTTGTCGGAAGCCCACCTCCGGCGCATTTTCCTTAGGTCCGGAGTCTGGCCTGCATGCCCCTCTGATTCGGGTATGGGGCCTGTTTGTTGCGTATTCCGGCCCCCCCGGCCACCAGGGGATCCAAATTCTGTATGCCGAAAAGGCTTCTGATTGCTTTTCCTCGCTGTATTTCTGAGTTCTATGCTTGTTAAGCAATACAGAGAGTGGTAGCATACTGCAGGTGAACTGTTAAGGCTATGTTTGTGGAAGGAGAACGGCTATGAAGGCAATAGTGTGCTTATGGACAATGTGTCTTGCTGTAGTGGTCTGCGCTTCGTGCAGGCAGAAGAAGGCCCCGCCGCAGGATGGACCCTTGTTCAGGATCTCGCAGAATGGCAAGTACGGCTATATTGACCAAAGAGGAAAGGTCGTCGTCAAGCCCCAGTTTGACGGGGCCGGGGACTTCTCCGAAGGGCTTGCCAGGGTCCGCCGTAAGGAAGGCGAAGGACATGCCTACATCGACAAAACAGGCACGATGGTTATCAAACCCCAGTTCCACAGGGCGGGGGACTTCTCAGGAGGGCTCGCATGTGTATCGAGCGACTTCGGAAAGACATGGGGATATATCAACAGGACCGGGATGTATGTAATCAAACCACAGCTTGAAGCCCCCACTCTCTCGAATCCCGGCGCCTTTCATGAAGACACGGCGGTCGTGAACCTGTCCGGCAAGTTTGGCTACATTGACAAGACAGCAAGAGAAGTAGTCTCGCCAAGATTCGATGCCGCCAAGGATTTTCACGATGGCCTGGCAGCAGTGAATGAAGACAAGAAGTGGGGCTATATTGACAAGACAGCCAGATATATCATCAGCCCTCAATTCGCCTCCGCTGGCGATTTCTCTGAAGGCCTTGCATTTGCAGCAAGGGAATTGGGCGACAAGTTTGGCTACATAGATAAGACCGGCGAATACGTCATTGAGCCGAAGTTCAGTGGGGCCGACGATTTCTCCGAGGGTCTGGCTTGTGTGAGTTCCGGAGGCAAGCACGGCTACATCGACAAGACTGGACAGTTCGTCGTAAAGCCACAATTCTCTGAGGCGTGCGAGTTCTCAGAAGGTCTGGCGGCCGTGAAAGTGGGGAGCAAATGGGGGTATATTGAGAGGTCCGGGAGGGTAGTGATTAAGCCACAATTCGACGCACCATCGGGCCTGGGGGCGGGAAGATTCCAAAACGGCCTGGCCCGCGTGATGATGAGCGACACCAGCGGTAAATCTGTCCAGAAGTGGGGCTACATAAACCAAAAAGGAAAGTACGTTTGGAAACCGACAAAATAGCCCATTGACTTGGGGAAACTGCTCAGGGCCTTAAATCCTTCTGGTTTCCGGCGAAGGGGTCGGTTCTATTGAATCGGCCGTTGAGCGGGTCGTAGTACCGCGCGCGGAGGTAGTACTGCTGGGCGCTCGTATCCCATTGTTCGCCCGAATATAGCAGATTCGTAGCAGCAGGAGCCTCCCGAGTGGGATTGCCGCCCAACATCACGCCATAGGCGTCGTAGGAGTAGTCCTTAAGGACGGTTGCGCCGGTGTTGTTGACAAGGTGCCTTGTCGAGCCGTGGCCGTCATAGAGCAAATACTTCGGAGCATTAGCAGCATTTCCCGTTGCTTGAGCCAACACATCATCCGCGATTATATAAGCAGTCTTGTCCGTTCCGGTTGTTTCTACAAACACTTGCGAATAGCCGGTGTGGTTATAGGCGTCAATGAGGTAATCGGTAGCCGTGACATCCGTGCCGTCATCGACCGTCTTGCCGATGCGCACACCGTCGGGATCGTACCTGTATTCCGTCGTGGTCGGCGTCTGCGCGACACCACCGACATAAGGCGTGGTGATTACCGAGACAAGCGATTCTGGAGGTCGTATTGGTATTTGCAGAGCAAGACGCCGCCGGGGCAATTGGGATAGTTCACTTTTCAAAGAGCGTGTCGGCGTCCGAGAACAGTTTGACCGCTGCAAGCAAAACGGGAAAAATCGGGCGTCAGTACCGTCCTAGCGCATTACACTTGATTCGGCTGCGATCCCAGGGTGTTCCAATCTTCCCCAGTAAGTCGGGAATATTCCCATTTAGCCAAGAAATACTCATACTCGAGTATGGCAATCTTATTTCTTGAGAACGCAGCGTGAAAATGCCTGATGGCTTCATCTTTCGACTTATCTAAACGTCTCATTCCGACCCAGAAATGGGCCCGGCAGAGGCGTCGATTCTCAAGATTTTCCCATTTCCATTTATTCAGAAACACGGGTTCCGGCACCTTGTCCAGCAAGAAAGCTGCTATCGCACTCGTCCCCGGCCACTCACTGAAAACATGATAGTCTTTCACCTTCCAGAATCTCTCCAGTTTCTTGAGCGATTGCCTCATGAGTCTGTCATCACCAAGCCGCGCACCTCCGTACCATAAAATGAGCGGCCCATCAATTGCTCCAATTGCGTCGGTGTACTCTGCTCTAATAGCCTTCCTCCAAGAATCAATGGCAGACGATATGTTACCGGTGAACCAATCCACCATGCCCATTTCTATGAGATCTTTGTCATGAGTATGCTCTGATTCTTCAATGATTCTCTCGCAGTTGCATTTTGCAGATTTCCAAGCTCCTATATCCAGTAACAGAAGGTTACTATTGCGCAGGGTGGGCACATCTCCCGTCCTTTTATACTCGTCTTCAAGTAGGGCTATGGCCTTGTGTCTTGGCTGGATCAGCAGATCGCTGAATCTAATGTCCATAGCACTTCACCTATCTCACCGCCTACCCTATAGTTTAATCTTGCGTGTTTCTGGATCATACGGTACCCGCAAGACATCTCCCGGAACCTTCATAGCATTGCCGGTCGGCGTATCGGGCTTGAAGTCCGCCTTGTTAATACCGCTCGGCCAATTCGAGCCAGGATACGTTGACGGATGGTCGCCACCTATGTATTCGACGTCCACCATTCTCTGTCCACGTCTTGCAAACCGGAACTCAGTGTTTCGGTACTTCTCCTGCACCTGTGTCGGCCCGCCGACGTGGGTGTATCCCGATGGATCAGTGGTCTTATCATAATGGACGCGATTGCCTGTCTCAACTGCCCTTCTTACCGTCGGATGGTTCGTGCCTCGCCAGGCCGGCGGAGATGTCCAGCTTGCGGGCAACATAGATATTACAAACAACTCCGCTATCAGCACAAGACCCAGGATTGCAGCAATTTCCGCCACATATTCATTCGGGGGAAATACGCCTAAATCCTGCAATATCAGCGCGGATAATGTGGCCAGCCACATCGCAGCAGTTATCGTCGTAACCGCCCAGATACCAGCGGCAATCTTAGGCCCATACTCCATACTAAAGAGCATTAGCCGAATGGCAATCGAATTAACTAAGTCAACCATCCCACTGATAAATGTCCCGCCTGGGTCCACAGCATTCACCGGGTTTGCATGGCAGTAGAGGTATTTGTGGAGGCTTTGGGGGTCTTCCATGTTGCCCGCGAAGTCGTCCATGCGGTTGAATCGGCCGTTTAGCGGGTCGTAGTACCGCGCGCGAAGGTAGTACTGCTGGGCGTCACTGTCGAATTGCTCACCTGCGTAGAGCAGATTCGTCGCCGGGGCATCAGGATTAGATGCGCTGCCCGGATTGCCGCCCAACATCACGCCATAGGCATCGTAGGAGTAGTCCTCAAGGACAGTTGCGCCGGTGTTGTTAACGAGCTGCCTTGTCGAGCCGTGGCCGTCGTAGAGCAGATACTTCGGAGCATCGACGGCGTCGCCTTTGGCCTGGCCGAGGACATCATCACCGATAATATAGACAGTGGTATCGGAGCCTGTTGTCTCCTTGAATACCTGTGCATACCCGGTGTGGTTATAGGCGTCGATTAGGTAATCGGTTGCTGTGCCGTCTACAGTCTTCTGTACACGGTTTCCATCGGGATCGTACTTGTATTCGGTTGTGGTCGGCGTCTGCGCGACACCATCGACATAAGGCGTGGTGATTACCGAGGCCAAGCAATTCTGGAGGTTGTATTCGTAATGGACTTCCTCAATCAGGACGGCCTCGGCTCCACCAGACGTGTCCCAAGTGAGCTTCTCGATGACAGAGCCATTGGCATCATAGCCGGGAACAAAGACGGGATCTACTTCCCCCTCCCAATGGCCGTATTCGACTATCCGGTCGCCCTCGGCCCAGTGCATGCTGTAAAGGCTGCTGTAGTCTGTTGCGCCTTCGGCGGCCTGCTGCAGGCAAATGGGACTGACCAACATCACATAAGCGAGCATCACTGACACGCAGCGATAGTACAGGCTCAATTGCGCCTGGCGTTTTGGCGGCCCTCGCCTTAGTCTGACCAACAGCACCACCATCGCAGGCAGGCAGAACGCCACCGGCAGCATTATCAGCATCGCCATCAAGAGCCGCTGCGACCACACCGACGGCAAACCGAGCACAAATGCTTTGAAACCGCTGATCAGGCCTTTCGCGTCTTTGTACGCAACGCCGCCGCCGGGCCTGGCATAGGCGTATATGCGCTCGCCGTTCCGTGGTATGGCCGCCATCGGCCCCTCGTACTCATGTACTTCTCTAAGCAGCCGATCCGTTTCAGGATCGTATTCGTATGTCGTTGTCAAAGTCTGCGTTCCACCGACGGTGCCGTTTGTGACCGTGACGATTCTCTGCGTTCGATTGCCTACAAGGTCGTATGTGTACTGCGTGGAATACGTCCCATCGGAGGCCAAAGCTGTCTCTTCCAGGATGCGGTTGAGATTGTCGTAGTCATAGGTTACTGTCCGCGTGTCCGTCCCCTCACCTGTGAAGAACTCGATTGCTTGCTTGCGCATCCCGTCGGCCGCTAACTTGTACGCGAACCTGCTACGCTTATCATTTTCTACCTTTCCACTGTCTTTCCAGTTTGTGAGGGTTGTAAGGCGATTGAGCGCATCGTATGTGTACTCCGCCAGGTTGCCGTTGGGATAGACAAGTGTCTGTCGCGAGCCTACCGGGTTGTAGCCGTAGATCGCCTTCTCCTCTGCCGTCGGCTCATATCCGTTGCGTTTGTGCACCTGGACAGTCCCAAGTCTGCCAAGCTCATCATACAGGTAGCTAACCCTTGTATCGTCATCGTCGGGCAGCTCATCGAGAACATCCTCTATGTTTACGGTCGGATCAAATGCCCGTACGGCTTGCTTTCGGCCGGTAACGTCGCTGTAGTCGTAACGGACGTATCCCTGCGGAGAGCACAGCAGATGGAGACGTCCTTCGATGTCATATACGTAGACATAACTGTCAGTGCTGATTGCGATGCCGGAGTCATCGTAATGCGTGACCGTCACACCCGTTCTTCTACCGAGTCCGTCGTACTCATAGTAGAACTGTGGGCTGGCATTGATGCTCGGATAGTATTGCGAATAGTATGACTCATCCTGGTAGTACCGTTTGTACTCGAGCAGACCACGGCTGTCATACGAGTACACAGTCAACTGCTCCTTGAAGTCGGTTGCCTTGACAAGCTGCCCAAGGTCATTGTATTCGCGCACCTCCGATACAGGAGCGGGGGAGACTGCGCCCAATTCGTCGTAGACATCCGCAACGTCCTGGATGCTGACCGGATCGCTCACGATGAATGGCGCGTAGCGCTCGGTCTGCCTGTTCATCTCGTCGTACTTGAACACAGTCAGCCGGTTCAGCGGGTCCAAAATCCCTGCCAGGTTGCCGTAGTCATCATAAATGTATTTGTACTCTGGATAACCTGCCCCATCTTCCGGCTCCGGCAGAATCACTTTGACCAACCGGCTGGCTGAATCGTATTCGAAGTACCGCTTATCCTTCTCGGCGACTTGATTCTCCGCGCCTTCGCCGGACTTGACCGTTGCCTGAGACTCCCAATCCTTCCTGCCGAGCGAATCGTAGTGGATGTGAGTATACGTTGCTACCGGATCCAAGCCGCCTTCCACCACCACGGTCGGCGGGTGTTCGGTGCGGATCAGCCTACCGAGCGCATCGTACGTAAACTCGGTAGTATTGTTCATTGCGTCGATTACCTTCGAACGCCGTGTTCCTTCGTACTCATATTTGGTAGGCTCGTTTAGGTGATTGATTATCGCCTTCTGCTTACCTGCGGCGTCGTATTCGAATTCAGTGGCGATTTCATCCACCAGCGTCTCGTGCAGATTGTATGTGTACTGGACCCGTCCGCCAGGGTCGTACTCAGTCCGCGTGTATGAGAGTTCTTGGCCTTCAGTTGGCGTAGTATCTTCACCCCCACCATCCGTGACGGTCCAACCGATATCGGGCGGCGATCCAACACCATTCCAGGCGTTGGCCACCGTGATCCCATCAGGCACTTTTTTGCCGACAGGTTCGACACCGCCGGGAATACTGCTACCCTCGACGACAATACCGCCTACAACTGCAAATTCCACAAGGTTGATCTTGACATTCCCCCAGCGGCGGGTTCGTTCAATCCGGCCGAATTCGTCATATACGTTTTCCGTGCCGTTGGCTGGCTCATCCGGGTGATACGGATCGGTGGTAACAAGGACTCTTCCGTCTGCATCGTAAAGTGTTCGGCTGACGGTCAAGGGGGCGTATTGGCCGTCGTCTCCCGACTTTTCGAAGGTTGCTGTCTCAACCAGATTGCCTAACTCGTCGTAGTAGTATTCGGTCAGCACACCAAATTGATCGACCGTAGCTTCCGGCTTGTCAAGCTTGCCATACCAGGTCCGACTCAGTATCGTCGCCTTATCTGCATCATACTCTGCATCGTCAAGCTGCCGGCTGGTCTGAATAACGCGGCCCGCGTCATCGTATAGCGTATGAGTATAGACAGTGTGATCGACGCCAACGCCGCCGTTGCCGGGATCGTCCCATTGATACCAGGACCTTATCTGATTGCCGTTTTTGTCATAGTAGAAATATCGTGTAGAGCCGGCTGGGTCGGTTATGCTGTAAGGCTGATCTGGAGAATTACTCTGATCCTCGTCGTAGCCGTAAGTGGTCTCTGAAGGGGGAAGCTCGCCGATTGCATCGACTTTTCTAACCTTTTTTAGATGCCCATCATTGTAGTTGTAGTCATACTCGGTCCCGTCGAGAACATCCAACGTTACCGGATCGATCGTTTTTGCGATGGCAATAAGATTCGTCAACTGTTGATCAGTTCCCGTCAGTGCCCAACCTGTACCAATAATATCATAATAGTACTCGTTAGTCGTAGTAGATACTTTGGCATAGCTGGTGGTCGGCGGATTTGCTTGATAATCAATCGGAAACTCGCCCGGATTGCTTACGATCGGACGCCATTGGATGGTCTCCGTTACATTGCCGAGTACATCATAGACATTGGTTGTGACATTGTAGGTCGGATCCGTCGTTATCAGAGGCCTGCCCAAATCGTCATACACGTGTTTTGTCTTGCTCCAGTGACTGTCTTGGCCTTCATCGGGGCTGTCTACCAATGGCGTCCAAATCTCTGTAGGCTGGTCCGGATTGCCCGCATCGTAGCCCCCTTCTCCCGGTATGCCGGATGCCCCATCATTGTACCTATACATGGTGACAATCTTCTCAACCGGCGGATCATCGCCGACCATCTTAGTCACTTTTTCAACATTGCCCCGGTCGTTGTATTCATAGATTGTCGTCAGGCCTGTCCGGTCACTGACTTGCTGTTTGTTCGCCCCAATGTCGAGAGTCAGTTGAATTTCGTTGCTCTTTGCGTCGACCACAGTTCTGAGGCGCCCGTCCT
>Ga0315276_10005859_pt1 | contig 11346 bp, 10 predicted proteins | sample YL17G05_0_MG_FD_204542 | JGI IMG/M metagenome (GOLD analysis project Ga0315276, IMG submission 204542) | Sediment microbial communities from Yellowstone Lake, YNP, Wyoming, USA - YL17G05_0 | ecosystem: Environmental > Aquatic > Freshwater > Lake > Sediment | place: USA: Wyoming | collected... | reverse complement strand
GGACCGGACGGCTGGACGTGCGCACGAATCGCATCCGCATCGCGAACGAACACGACCTTCACGAATCCTTTCCCGGACCATGCGCTGATCGGCTTCAGGCAGACTTGAGTGAGCGAGCGGGTCTTGACCATCTCACCCAGATCGGCGCCGTTACGCAGCGGCGCACCATCGAAGGTCACACCGTTCGTGCGATCGAGCACTCCGTGTATCTTCGGCGTCGGAATGTTGAATGAACGCAGCATGAGGCTCGAGGCGATCTTGTTCGTCGCGATGACTCGCAGTTCGGGAGGATTGATCTCCTGGACCTTTTTCCAGTACCACGCGCGGCTGACAGTGTTGAGTTTCTCGCGCCACGGAACGCTTGGGCGGAAGAGACCCAGGAGATAGTATTCGAGTGGGCCGATGCCGTTTCGCGCCCACAGGTAGAGAAGCTCGGCGAGCTGACGGCGAGGCGAGACCCCATGGGTCTTCGCGTGATGCAGCATGAGCCCTCGAACCGTACGAAGTTTCCGGATTGGTCGGCTGATCGCGCTAATCATTGTAGCTCCCATGTTGCGAGATCACAGTAGTTCCCATGCTGCGAGGTCACAGTTCCGGCGGCTCGTTCGACAGAGGGGACTCCAGAAACATGTGAGCCCAGGTTTGCATGGTGAGCACACTCATCAACGAGGTTGCCTTCCCCAGTCCACCACCCTGGACCTCTCGCCGAAGATCACGCACGGCCGCCGGATCAAACAATCCGGTTCTTCTCAGCTGCGCGTCGCCTAACGCGGTCTCCGCCCATCGCGGCAGATGGGGCTTGGCGACCCACCGCTGGAAGGGTACTCGCAGGGGCGCTTTTGGGCGAAGCCTTGCCGGTTCGGGTATCAGGTTCTTGCCGGCTTCTCTCAAGAGATACTTCTCGGTCGAATGACGCAGCTTGAGTCCCGTCGGGATGGATGCGCAAAACTCCCATAGCGTGTGGTCTAGAAATGGCGGCCGCGCTTCGATGGAATGCGCCATACTCATTCGATCGAGACTATGATTGATATGATCCGGCATTCGCGTGCGGGATTGAATCCATAGCACCTGTTCAAACTCTGGCCGACCCTCTACGCTCGCTAGCCATTCGGCCCAGGAATCGAGAATTGACTGCGCGGCGCCATCGCCTAACCCTGACTTCACCTCTGAAGAAAACAAGCCGCGCCCGACATCCGGTCTTCCGACACGGATCATGGCCTGGTACCGGTGGTGAACCTGTGTCGGCACTCCGCGGAGGACGCGGACCAGACCCCTGCTCGCTTGGCCGAGATTACGCAGCCTTCGATTGCCCCCGAACGTGCGGCTCATAGACAACGGCAACCGCGAGAGCGCTCTCTCCAGGAATCCACTCTGGTGCCAGGAATACCCTCCGAGAAGTTCGTCGGCCCCTTCTCCCGTAATGACGACTTTGAGGCCTTGCTCACGGCACGCTTTGAACACGTAGTACAACGCGACGTGGGTTGGCCTGGCGATTGGCTCCTCTTGGAAATGCAAAACAATTGGGTATTCAGCCATGCTATCACGCGTAAACAAGACGGAATGGTGATCGGTTCCGAGCGCACGGGCAGACTCCGCGGCCAACTCCGCTTCATCGAGGCCCTCGTCCTCAAAGCCTAGTGTAACCGTCTTGAACGGCTTTCTTATGGTGTTACCCATAAAGGCAACCGTCGCCGTAGAGTCGACACCCCCCGAAAGAAGCGCGCCGAGAGGGACGTCGCTCATTAGATGCGTGTCGACACACTCCTGCAGTCGTCCTCGAAACTCGTCAACGATGGCCTTTTCGGAACCCGGATTTGTCGCCTCGTAAGACAACTCCCAGTATTGGCGAGGGGAAATGGCACCATCCTTTACCCAGAGGTAGTGAGCCGGGGGCAATTTTCGGACGCCCTCGAACATCGTGTGGGGCGATGTGACAAAGCCGATCTGCATGAAAAAGTCCAGCGCCGGGAGGCTTATCCGTCGCGGCATCTCCGAGTGAAGCAGCATACAGCGGATCTCGGACGCGAAGTACAGTCGTCCATCATGCTCGGCGTAGTAAAGAGGCTTGATCCCCATGCGGTCACGGGCCAGGAAGAGTGCTTGCTCGGCGCTGTCCCAGATGGCAAACGCAAACATGCCGCGCAACCTTGCCAAGAGACCCTCGCGCCCCCACTGCTCGTAACCGTGCAAGAGCGCCTCGGTATCCGCGCTCGTCCGAAATCTGTGTCCGAGGGACTCGAGCTCGGCTCGAAGATCTTTATGATTGTAGATTTCGCCGTTGTATACGATATGAATCGTGCCGTCTTCATTCGACATCGGCTGGTGGCCGTGGGCCAGATCAACAATACTCAACCGGCGCGAAGCCATACCGAAACTGGGTTGTACAAAGGCGCCATCGTCATCAGGACCCCGGTGGTAGAGCGCGTCGCTACCCAAACGCAGGCGCTCGGGGCTGACCGGTGATGGGTTTGTCAGATTGAGCACGCCGACTATGCCGCACATGTCCTTGCTCTCCTCAGTGTCACGCGGAACGAGCGGTGCGTAGAGGGGTGAAAGTCATGGATTCCATGATATAATAGTATCAGGGTAAGCACGAAGATGCCACACGAGATCATTCCAGATAACTACGCCCCGCGGGCGGGATTGCTCATCCGAACCCGTAGCCTCTGGCGGCACATGCGACGCCTGGAGGTTGAGGGTCACCACTCCGTGATCCATCAGGCCTGGGAACTGATCCGGCTAAAAATCCGAAGAGGAATCGGGCCCGTTTACTATCTCAGGGCAGGGCTCTACCGTCGAGAGCTGTCCTGGAAAGACAAACTCACGTACGTGGCCGGAAGCAAGTACGACCGCCTCATACACAGCGTCAATGCGATCCAGTACGACCACATTACCCGCAACAAGCTCGAAACCTACCGGATACTCGTTGCGAACAACATTCCGACGCCACCGGTTTACGGTCTTGTCGACGGAGTGAGTGGCTTGACGTGGGAAGGGGAGATGCTTCGGTCGCACAGGGATCTCGTGGCACTCGTGAACCGGCTCGGGATCGACACCGTGTGTTTCAAATTCGTCTCGGGCACACGGGGCCGCGGTTTCTACAAAGTGAAGATCAACACCAGCGGCGACGTTCCGACCGCAACCATCGAACCCAACGGGGAAGCGTTGCCGTTGCAGCAGTTCTGGGAGACACTCCGCCAGGCGAAGCTGTTCAACGGGTACTTCTGCCAGGGCGTCATCGACCAGCACCCCGATATCGCGCGCTTTAATCCGTGGAGCGTGAACACGATCAGGTCATGGATGGTTCGGTCGCTGTCTGGAGAGTGGAAGATGACTCAAGCTGACTTGAGGATGGGAATCGGTAAGACCGCGGTGGATAACGTGAGCGCGGGGGGCATCGCCCCCGCGATCGATATGGACTCCGGCCGGCTCTCATCCGCGATCAGGAGACACGTCGATCGACCCATTTACGCCCAGCATCCGGTGACCGGCGCACAGATCGAGGGAGTGGTCCTTCCGATGTGGCCGGAAGTGATGGCGCTTTGTCAACGGACGGCGGCGCTCTTCCCCTACTACCGTCTCCTCGCCGTCGACGTTGCCTTCGGCAAGGACGGACCTCTCATCATCGAGCTCGGCGGAAGCCCTGACGAAATGCAGGTCGAGTGCGGATTTGGAGCGTATCCGCTGCTGCGGCAGCTCGTCGAACAGCGGAAGCTCGAAGAATCACGGTGAGATGTGGGATAGCCCCCATTTCGAGGTACGGGACCAGGCCGGGTTGCGCGAGGAGTTGCTCGCGGACGCGATGCGAGCAGCGCGCCGCAACGCGGAGGCGATCGTCTCGGCGGCCCCCGATATCGAGCCCGAGGACGTGGATGCTCAAGACTCCGTGACCGTGGTCTGGGAGCTGATCGAAGGATAGACGTCTCGCGCGTTAAGTATTGCTGTTCTTCCACTGGTACGCGTGAGGCCACTTCGATGTATCCGTGGGCACCGTCGTGTGGCACGCGTGGCACCCGATCTTTCGCTCGGGAGACGTGCCTCCGTGAGTTTCGGAGAACTCTCCACCCACGCCCTCACCCCGCGAATTATCGTGGCACATGCCGCAGCTGCCGAGCGTTTTAACTTTCCCCGTAAAACCCTGGTACTGGAGCGGCTGGTAGTTGTCCATGCTCACCCGCGACGGATACATCGCGTGCGGGCTCCCGTGGCACGCGGCACAGTAGACCCCGCCGTGCCCGGGCGCGTCGCGGTACAGGGCGGCTCCGGTCGCTACACCAGCGACCCCGGTGTGGCACTGGGAGCAGGCGGGTTCGACCGCCCACGGGATCCGCGGGCTGGGGATCGACGAGGCGACTTGGGCCAGCGTCCCGTGGCAGGTCGTGCAGTTGCCGTCAGGCGCGGTGTGCCGGAGACTGCGGCTGCACAGAGTCACAGGCCCCGGATGGCAGTCGTAGCATACTGCTCCGCGCGATGCGTGAGCGCCGTGGATCGCTTTCGACAAGTAAATTCCCGCCGAACCGGGTCCCGTCGTTCCGAGGGCCGGGCTGCCGTGGCACGAGGCGCAAAGGACGGGTTTCGAACTCACCAGGCTTGTTGTGTGGAGTTGATCGTGGCGCTGGAGGATATCGCCCCAGGGATCCTGGCCGTGGCAGTTGCTGCAGTTGATCTCGTCAGAGGTCGGCACGGTCGCCCTCGTTTGCGCAAGCACGCCTCCGTCGGCTCCGCGCACGGTGATCACGGCGACCTGATACGGATTCCACGCGCCGGTGTCGTTGACCGGGGTGACGGGGATCCCCTCGGCGATGAAATGATCGCTGGCCGGGGTCATGTTTCCCGAGAGGCCGATGCCGGTGAGCCCCGTGTCGTGCGGGAGCGACGTGATCCCGAGCAACGGGCCAAAAAGCGCGACGGCGTTGTCCCAGAACTGACCGTAGCTCCGCTTGCCGTACGAGTACGTGTTGACATCGATCGCGAACTCGACGGTGACGCCCGTCGTCACGATCTCGGGCGGATTCCCTTTGCGAATGACCTGGGCCCAGAGCGTGTTGTACGGCGGAAGGATCACGGCCTGGTCATAAGTCGGGTTGAGACAGTGCATCCCGAGATTGTTCCACGCGAGTACGATGTAAGTGCCGCCCACGTCCCCATTTCCCCCGGGGCTCGTAGAGCTCGAGCAGGAGAAAAGCGACAGGAGCAGGACAATCGTGAGCATCCGGGCAATGTGTTTCATGGGAACGCCTCCTCGTCCGGGGAACCACGCGACGATTCGCAGCACGGCATGAGCATAGCACGATGCCCCCGGATTTCAACGCGAATTTGAGCTTTGATTTGAGCTTTGTTCTCAAAAGAAGTATCCATACTATCAGCGAGAGTGGACCGGCGCATCGCGCCAGAATCGAAAGGAAAACCATGCCACAGACTCCGCACACCGAGAAACACTTCACCGCCGGTGAAACGGTACGCGACATCGTTATTGGAATGTCCGACGGTCTAACGGTCCCGTTCGCGTTGGCGGCCGGGCTTTCGGGCGCCGTGGCTTCATCGCACATCGTCGTGACGGCGGGTTTGGCCGAGGTGGCCGCGGGCTCGATCGCGATGGGCCTGGGGGGCTTCCTGGCGGCCCGCAGCGACGCGGAGCACTATGCGAGTGAGCTCGCACGCGAGCAAAAGGAGATCGAGACGGTGCCGGAGATCGAAGCCGCGGAAGTCCGGGAGATTTTTGAAACTTACGGTCTGAACCCCGACGAGAGCACCTCGGCTGTCGAGGGGTTGCGCCGCCGCCCGAGCTCGTGGTTGGATTTCATGATGCGGTTCGAACTGGGACTCGAGAAACCCGACCCGAAACGGGCGCTGCGGAGCGCGTTGACCATCGGGGGCGCTTACGTGGTCGGCGGGCTCATTCCGCTCTCGCCGTACATGGCAGTCGGGTCAGCGCGGTCCGCGTTGTTGGTCTCCGTCGCGGTGACGGGGGTGGCACTGGCTGTGTTCGGTTTTGTCAAAGGCGGGTTCACGGGGGCGCCCCGCGTGAAGAGCGCGATTCAGACCACGTTGATCGGCGGCGTCGCGGCGGCGGCCGCGTTCATCATCGCACGGGCGGTGTCGTAGCCGGGAAACACCTTCGAGACGGCGGCCGGGACACTCTGAGGATCGGGACATGCCATCGACTCTGAAAGATATCTTCGTCACGGTCGTTATCGCCGTCGCCCTCTTTGAAGTACTCGAGCATGTTGTGCTGCCGCTTGTGGTCTTAGTTGTGACGCGGAAGAGGAAATCTTCCGGGGACCGAACGGCAATGGTGGGTCAGATCGTCGAGGTGAGACAGTGGGAAAAGACCGAGGGACTGGTGTCTTTGAAAGGGGAGCTGTGGAAAGCCGTCAGTGATGCGCCGCTGTCGCCGGGTGACAAAGTCGTGATTCGCAGGGTGGAAGGGCTGGCGGTCGTGGTCGGGCGGGAGTACAATTGCGAGGACGGTGACCGAGAAAGGAGAAAGAGATGACATTCACGAGAGCTGCGCTCGGTGTTTTTGTAGCGATTGCGATCGCGTTTGCCTCGTGGGCGGGAGCCCAGGATCTTCCGGACATTTCGCTGCCCGCGCCGCGCATGGAGGGCGGGAAACCCCTCATGCAAGCACTCAAGGACCGACAGTCATCTCGCGTCTTCAGCACCGAGAAACTCCCGGACCAGATTGTGGCCGACCTTCTGTGGGCGGCGGCCGGAATCAACCGCACGGACTCCGGCAAACGGACGGCGCCCTCGGCGAGAAACTGGCAGGAGGTCGAAGTCTACGCGATTCTGGAGGACGGCGCTTACGTCTATGACGCCAAGACCAACAGTCTGAAAGCTGTCGTGAAAGGGGACCTTCGCAAACTGACGGGGTCCCAGGATTTCGTGGCCACGGCCCCGCTCAACCTGGTATACGTGGTGGATAGCGCGAAGATGACGGGGTCCTCCCCCGAGGATCATGCGTTATACACAGGCGTCGACACCGGGTTTATCAGCGAGAACGTGTACCTTTTCTGCGCATCGGAGGGACTGGCCACCGTGGTGCGTGGCTCGGTGGATCGCAAAGCCCTGGCCGAAGCGCTGAAGCTCCCCGAAACGAAGCAGGTCACGTTCGCTCAAACGGTGGGATACGCCGCGACGGAGGGACAATAGGAAATCCGCGGCCCGGGGCTCGGTAATAGAACGATCTGATCTAAGTGAAGATTCGCGGACAGTCGACGGCGGTCTAGGTGGGGTACCCGCAAAGAAAGGGTCAAAACGTGGGGAAACACGATGAAGAACGGAGCCGGACGTCGTCCGAAGGCCCCCGGAGAGCCGCCGGGGCTTTCGTCCGCAACCCGTTTCATCGCGACTTCAAGCGCACGGTTCGCCGCGATCTCGATGAGATCTACGGGTTCTACGTGGATGAGGATCGCCGCGCCCGGCTAGCGAAAATGCGCCGCATCCGGCGCTTTTTCGTTCTTTTCTGGTGGTTGTTCAAGAGCCTGCTCCTCAAGCTCTCTCCCATTCGCCGGACTCTGCTGCTCATCAGCCTGGTCTGCTTCTACCTGGGGCAGTTCTCATTTACCAGCGAGCGAATTCGAGTCGGCTTCAACTTCTACGTTCCGAGTATTCTCATCCTCCTCTGGATCGTGCTGCTGGAGCTCAAGGACAAGCTTCTCGTCCGGGAAGAGATCGAGGTGGGGCGAGTCGTGCAACTGTCGCTTCTTCCGCAGAGCAACCCAAAGGTTGCCGGATGGGACATCTGGCTCATGAGCCGGCCGGCGAACGACGTGGGCGGTGACCTTGCGGACTACCTCGAGATGGACGGCTCGCGCGTAGGGCTCTCCCTCGGCGACGTTGCGGGTAAAGGGTTGGGCGCCGCCATGCTCATGGCGAAGCTCCAGGCGACGCTTCGGGCGATGGCGCCGGATTTCCTTTCGTTCGCCGAGCTGGGGGCTCGGATCAACCGGATCTTCTACCGTGACTGCGGACCGACCCGCTTCGCGACGCTGATTTACGCGGAGCTCGCGGCGAATTCCCACCGCTTGCGCATACTGAACGCCGGTCACCCGCCGCCGATCGTGGTCGGCGTTTCGGGGGTTCATGTTTTGCCCTCTGTTGCTCACCCCATCGGGATGATGTCCGACGCCGTCTACGTCGAGCAACAGATCGAGCTCGAACCGGGCGGTCTTGTGCTGTTTCATTCGGACGGGCTGACCGAGGCGAGGAACGTGGACGGGGCCTTTTTCGGGGACGACCGGCTCCTCGAGTTGCTTCCGGCCCTCCGGAATCTGCCGGCGGAAGCGGTGGGGACTCGGATCATCGAGGAGGTAGAGCTCTTCATCGGTGAGGCGAGACCCAGCGACGATTTTTCCATGATCATATTGAAGCGCCTCTAGTCATCGGGGAAAGCTACGATCAGAAACGTCCGGTCCTGCCTACAATCCGGACCGATCTCAACAAACCAGGTCATCCTTCGAACGGTCATCCTTCGAACGGTCATCCTTCGAACGCGGTTGATTTCGCGCCGTCTTCTGTGATACACTACCCGCGCAGATTATGGGGGGCTTGCGAACCCGGCTTACCGTCCGACCAAAACTCACACATCAAGCCAGCTCGCGGGCCATTGTCCGAGTCTTGGCGCGAGTGACGATCCCTGGCGCCAAGACTCCAGTGTCGCTCTACTCTTCTCAAAGGAGGGGAGATATGCGTCATTTTCTATTAGTTCTCGTGGCCGCGGCGCTCGTCGTGGGCCTGACCGGTGCCGCGGCGTTCGCGGAGAAGCAGCTCGACGTGGCGCCTGTCGAGACCTTGGAGGCCACTCCAGTCACTATGGGGCCGCTCGGATACGAGGTGACCTGCCAGGTGGGGAACATCAACCCCGCCGCGTGGGCGCTCTTCAATTTCCTCGGGCCGCCGGAGGCGTACAAGCTTGCTTTTGATCCAATGGCCACCTGTACCGTGTGTCAGGTTGGATTTATGGCCAATAAGGTCCACGTCTACCTGCAGACCAAAGCCGCGTGTACCGTGGTGCTTTCGGTGGATGTCGAGGAGGCGGTGTATCCGACGCCAGGATGCACGGCGCCGGGACCTGTAATGTGCTCGTCCGTTCTCTACACGGTGAACCTCCCCTCCGCGGGTTTGTGGAACGTGGGGATTCCGATCACCTGCCCGTGCCTGACCATGGGTAAGAAGTATCTCCTGAGCGCGCACTTCCAGAGCATGACCTGCACGGCGGCGAACATCGGTTTGATCACCGATGCCGGCCCCGCGGCGTTGTGCGTCAACTGGAACGATTACGGAACCGGTTGGTACGATCTGCTCGCCGCGTTTCCGACCTGGCCCGGCCAGCTCAAGTTCTTCGCCGACGCCGAGTGCTGCACACCGCCGGTGCCGGCCGAAGGCAAGACGTGGGGCGCGATCAAGGAAATCTACAACGATTGATGGCTAAGCCCACGCGTGGCGGTCCCCAAGGGATCGCGCGGTGGCCGACATCGTTTTTCTCCGTCGAGGGGGACCCTGTCAAAGGGCCCCCCTCGTTTTGAACCGCCACACCGCCGAGTTCAAGGAAGAGACCTCGTGGCTGTCCACAGGAGCACGCGGGCTGTGCTATAATAAGATGGGTGCGGACGAAAGATGTCAATTTGGATGGTAGAGGGAGCCAGACATATGGGGACTCGCCGGCGACTCTTACTAACAATCCCCGCGACCATCCTTTTCCACACCGTCGCCCTCGGCGCCACGTGGATCGTCGATCCCGCCGGGCAGGGGCATTTCACGTCGATCAAGCCCGCGATCAACGCGGCGTCGGTGTTCGACACGATCCTCGTCCGGCCGGGGATCTATCATGAAGAGCTGCGAATGACGTCCCGGCACAGCGGTGTCGTCCTCAGGGGAGATGGGCCGGCGGGAGATATTGTCGTTCGGGCCGACACTCTCGTTGTGGGGGTATGGTCCACGGATCCCGCCGTTCGAGTGGAGAGGCTAACGATCACAGGGGGCGCGATGTTCGGAGGCGTCCGGACCCAGGAGGCGCGGGTGGAGATAAGAGACTGTATCATCACGGCGAACAACGGGCCCGGTGGGTGCCACGGCGTCGGAGGTGGTGTGCAAGTCGTTTTAGGGAGTGACGTTCTCATCGAGCGATGCACGATCGAAGAGAACCGCGATTGGGAGTCTCCGGGCGGCGTGATCGTATGGTCCTCTCGCGCCGACATCCGGCGGAACGTATTTCGGAACAACAGCTCCTGTTACGGGGGCGCGATCGAGACGTACCACTGCGAAGGTAGCGGAGTCTCCGTCATCGAGGAAAACGTCTTCGTTGGAAATACGGCGGATGTCTGGGGTGGCGGAATATTCAACGTCGACAGCTCTCCCATTATCCGGCGGAACACCTTTGTCGCAAACGGCGAGCCCGCCAAACCGGCGATTTGGGTGCTGGGCGGAAAGCCGGAGATCAGCCACAACCTTATCGTCGATAGCGAACTCGTTGTCTATTGCTTCGCCTACAGCGGGTTTCCTCCCTCGTTTCCCGTCATCGGTGAAAACATCTGCTGGTCGATCGCCGACGAGACGCTCACGAACTGCGGCCCCTCGACTGACCTTCTGGTCGCCAACCCGTTATTCTGCGATTCGGCGTCCGGCGACTTCAGAGTCTGCGCCGATTCTCCCGCGATTCTGGGCCAAGAGGTCATCTTCGGCGCGCTGGGAGTGGGGTGTCCCAAGTGTGGGGATATCCCCGTCAAACCGACGAGCTGGGGGTTTCTGAAGGCGCTCTTCGATGACCCTGAGCGTCGCTAGACGACGGCGGCAGTCACGCGCTGACCCAGTGCCGCGAATCAACGCCACTTCATGATATAATCCGCCGTCCCGTAGATCCACGATTCGAGCCCAACCTGGAGGTTAGAAGATGATCTCGCCGCGCAGATTATGGCTCGCCTGCCTGTTCTTGTTTTTCACCGCGGGGTTTGCCTTCTCCGCGCCCGCGACGCAAAGACTCACGATCCTGTTTTTCAACGATCTCCACGGGCATCTCGAGCCTTTCACGGTGAAGCAGCTTGACCAGTCGGTGGAGGTCGGCGGCATCGCGAGGATCGCGACGCTGGTGAAGCAGATCCGGGTGGAAAACGAAAAACGCGGCGAGCGAACCCTGGTCCTTGTCGCCGGCGATATTCTCCAGGGGACGCCGATGTCGACGGTGTTCATGGGTGAGCCCGATGTTCTGGCCCTGAACATGATCGGGGTAAGCGCCATGACCGTCGGGAACCACGAGTTCGACTTCGGCATGGATAATCTGCTCGCGATCCGGAAACTGGCGAAGTTCCCGTTCATCAGCTCGAACATCGTCTGGAAAGAGAGCGG
>Ga0315276_10005857_pt1 | contig 11349 bp, 10 predicted proteins | sample YL17G05_0_MG_FD_204542 | JGI IMG/M metagenome (GOLD analysis project Ga0315276, IMG submission 204542) | Sediment microbial communities from Yellowstone Lake, YNP, Wyoming, USA - YL17G05_0 | ecosystem: Environmental > Aquatic > Freshwater > Lake > Sediment | place: USA: Wyoming | collected... | reverse complement strand
ATGGGGGCGATTATCATCACGCCCATACTCTAGACGAATTAATTTGGGGACACAATACCAATTTCCGAATTACCCAGTTTTCCAGGGGGAATTTTGCTTCATTTCTTAATTCGGAAACTGGTATCGTGTCCCCAAATTAAACGATTGGCATTTGCAGACCCTTTATGAGAACGCCATCGCGAATGGTATAATAAACTATCGCCGAACGACGCGTGGAGGCCCCATGAAAAGAATCCTTTTCGTTTTGTCCATAATCCTAGCCGCCCTGTCGGCATGCTCGCCCCATTTCCACCTGGACCTCTTGGGCCGTGAGAATCTCGAGGAAATCCTCCTCGCCCCAAGCCCGGCCAAGGAGAAAATCCTGATGATCGACGTCGAAGGGGTGATTTCGTCGACGCTGGACACGGGCCTCTTCTCCCGGGAAAAGAACGCCGTCTCCCGGGTCTTCGAACGCCTCGAAAAGGCCGCCAAGGACCCCTGGGTCAGGGCGGTCATCCTGAGGCTCGACACCCCGGGCGGGGAAGTCACCGCAAGCGACATCATCTATCACGAGGTCCTTCGGTTCAAGGAACGGACGCGCCGGCCCGTCATCGGCCTGATGATGGGTGTCGCGGCTTCGGGAGGCTACTATGTCGCCTCGGCCTGCGACCTCATCATGGCCCATCCCACGACCCTGACGGGAAGCATCGGCGTCATTTCCATCTTCCCCAACGTCGAGCAACTGATGTCGAAGATCGGCGTCAAGGTCAACGTCATCAAGTCCGGCGCGGCGAAGGATTCCGGGGGGCCCTTCCGGGATATGACGGAAGAGGAAAAGAAGATCTTCCAGGGGATCATCGACGAATACTACGGCGACTTTCTGGACGTGGTGTCCAAGAACCGGAAGGACAGGATCCCGGCCGAAAAGCTCCGGACGATCGCCGACGGCCGGGTCTACACGGCCCCGCAGGCCCTCAAGCTCGAACTCATCGACGCCATCGGGTATTTCGATGACGCTTACCGCAGAGCCCTCTCCCTTGCTTCCCTCCAGAGCGCCAAGCTTGTCTCTTACACCTACTACCCGAAGAACAAAACCAATATCTACGCCGGGCGGCTCGGCGACTTCTCTCCGCTCGATACGAAAGTCCTGGAATCCACTTTGGCGGCCCTGAAAACGGGCTTCTATTATCTCTGGCTGCCGCAGGCGCAGTGAGAGGCGCCCGCACCCGCCGCTATCGCTGAACGCCTTAGAGCGAGCCCCAAGCCGCATTTCACGAAGATTGACATCACCACGCGGCCGATGATATAAATTCCGGCGTGATCAGAAGGGGGAATTCATCGCTAAGAGCGGGAAAAGGAGAATGAAATGAAAAAACAAGGACTCTGGTTCGTTTTTGGCTTGATGGTTTTAGGTCCTCTAGCCGCTCCATTCGCAGCGGCCGTCGATACGCGCGATACGCGGTTGCTGAGCGAGCCTGCCATCGGCCGGTCTCATGTCGCCTTTATTTATTCCAATGACCTCTGGCTCGCGAAGCTCGATGGAACAGATGTCCGGCGCCTGACTTCAGACGCAGGTGTCGAGAGCCAACCCGGCTTTTCGCCCGACGGCAAGTGGATAGCCTTTAGCGCCCAATATGAGGGCAATACCGATGTTTATGTCATGCCCGCCGAGGGCGGGATCCCGAGGCGCCTCACCTACCACCCGGGCCCGGACCTTGTCCAGGGTTTCACGCCCGATGGTTCCGCGGTCATTTTCACATCCATGCGGAATTCTTCCAACGGTTACATGCAGCTCTTTAAAGTCTCCATCAACGGCGGTTTCCCGGAAGCTTTCAATATTCCGGAGGTTTGGAGCGCCGCCTATTCTCCGGATGGCAACTTTATCGCTTACAACCCGCTTGTCAATCAAGTTTCTTATATCCAGTGGAAGCATTACCGGGGCGGGACCACGGCCGAAGTTTGGATCCTGAAATTGAGCGATTTTTCCGTTGAGAAAATCCCCCAGCCGGAAGGCCGGTGTAACGATGCCGACCCGATGTGGATGGGGAATAATATCTACTTCCGTTCGGATAGGAACGGCGAATTCAACCTGTTTTCCTTTGACCCAAAATCAAAGGAGATCAAGCCGCTTACAAGTTTTTCTGATTTTCCGGTCCTGAGCGCGTCCGCCGGCGCCGGTAAGATCGCCTATGAGCAGGCGGGCTATCTCCATATCCTTGAGCCCGAGACGGCAAAAAGCACGAAGCTGACGATCGGCGTCGCGGCCGAGCTGCTCGAGCTCCGGGAGCGATATGTCAAGGGGGGACGCACCATCCGGAATGCATTCGTCTCACCTTCTGGAGCCCGGGCCGTTTTCGAGTCCCGCGGGGAGATCGTCACGGTACCGGCCGATAAAGGGGATGGCCGCAATATCACCAACACTCCCGGAGCCCATGAACGGTCGCCGATCTGGTCCCCGGATGGAAAGTCCATCGCCTATTTCTCAGATGAGTCCGGCGAATACGAACTCTATGTCAAAAACCAGGATGGGAAGGGCGATGCGATACGATACAAGCTCACCGGCGCCGGTTATTATGATTCGCCGGTCTGGTCGCCCGATAGCCGGAAAATGACGTACGCGGATAACTCCGAAACCCTTTACTGGATCGACCTCATCACCGGCGCCTGCAAGAAGATCGGCAACGAAGATGGCTATATTCCCTTTGGGTTCAAGACCATTTACTCAGGTTGGTCCCCGGATTCAAAATGGGTCGTTTATACTCTGCACACGGATGCATCTTTTCAGAGGGTCCACGCCTATTCTCTCGAAAAGGACAAATCTTTCCCCATTACGGACGGCTTAAGCGAAACCAGCGAGCCCGTCTTCGATGCGAGCGGCAAGTATCTTTACTTTTTTGCCAGCACGGACGCCGGCCCAGTCCTGAACTGGTTTGATCAATCCAATGCCGACATGCGGATGACGAATTCCATCTATGTCGCGGTATTGCGCAAAGACCTGCCCTCGCCCCTGGCCAAAGAGAGCGATGAAGAGAAGGGCGCTCCGAAAGACGAGAAAAAAGAGGAAAAGGCCAAGGAAACAAAAACGGAAGGCAAAGAGAAGGCTGCGGAAACCTTCTCGATCGATTTCGACGGCCTGAACCACAGGATCCTCGCCCTTCCGCTTCCTCCGGGAAACTATGGGAACCTCCAGGCGGGCGAAGAAGGCCAATTCTTCTATCAGGAGGCCAGCAAGGTTGAAGGAGGATCTGTTCCGGTGAGGAGCCAGGCGCCGGCTGCGGTTCATAATTATAATTTCAAGACCCGAAAAGATGATGTCATCGTGCCGTCGGTGAATTATTACCTCCTCTCCGCCGACAAGAAGAAAATCCTTACCGCGTTCAGCAATTCCTGGGCGATCGTCCCGTCGGCGGGCAAAGCAGAGCCCGGGAAGGGAACGCTCAACACGGAGGGCATCGAACTGAGGATCGCTCCCGCCGTCGAGTGGGCCCAGATTTTCAATGAAGTCTGGCGGATCAACCGTGATTATTTCTACGACCCGAATATGCACGGGGCCGACTGGAAAGCGATGAAAGAGAGATACGCGGCGTTCCTGCCCCATCTCTCCTGCCGGAATGACCTGAACAGGGTCATCCGCTGGTTATGCAGCGAGCTTGTCGTCGGCCACAGCTTCAGTGGAGGAGGAGATCAGCTCTTCGAGCCCAAACAGGTTCCCGGTGGTTTGCTCGGCGCCGACTACGCTATCGAAAACGGCGGCTACAGGTTCAAGAAAGTCCTTGGCGGTCTCAACTGGAATCCGGACCTCCGCTCGCCCCTGACCGAGCCCGGCGTAGATGTCAAGGCAGGGGAATATCTGCTGGCCGTTGGAGGAAAAGACTTGCGGCCGCCGGCAAACCTCTACAGCATGTTCGAAAACACGGCAGGGAAGATCGTTGAGATCACGGTAGGACCTCATCCTGATGGAACCGGGTCTCGGACCGTCCAAGTCGTGCCGATCGCCGATGAATATGAGCTTCGCAACAGGGAATGGGTGGAAGGCAACCTTAAAAAAGTCGAGGAGGCCACCGGAGGCCGCGTGGCTTATGTCTATGTCCCGGACACCGCCGCCCTTGGGCACATCTATTTCAAGCGCTACTATTTCCCTCAGACGAATAAGGACGCGATCATCGTCGATGAACGCTTTAACGGAGGAGGATCGCTCGCCGACTACTACATCGATTGGCTCCGAAAACCATTTCTCTCCATGTGGGCGATGCGATATGGAGCCGATTACAAGACCCCGCACGCGGCCATTCAGGGGCCCAAGGTCATGCTGATCAACGAAAACGCCGGTTCAGGCGGAGATTATCTGCCCTGGATGTTTCGAAAGTACAACCTGGGAAAGCTCATCGGGAAGAGGACTTGGGGCGGGTTAGTCGGCATTTTAGGTTTTCCGATTCTTATGGATGGCGGCTATGTGACCGCCCCGAACTTGGCGATCTGGACGGAAGACGGTTGGATTGTTGAGAATGTGGGCGTGCCGCCGGATATCGAGGTCGAGCAATCCCCGGCGCTGGTACGGGAAGGGCATGACCCGCAGCTGGAAAAAGCGATCCAGGTGGTGATGGAAGAGCTCAAAGCTAATCCACCGAAAAAATTGAAAAGGCCGGCCTATCCAATCAAGGTGAAGTAGCCCTACGACAGAATATTTTTCTGCGAATTCAGGCCGCTGAGGAAGGGATCGACGCTGGGCTCCGCTTGATGACGACGAGGGTGATGTCGTCCGACTGCTCGGCCCCTCCGGTAAAGGAGCGGGCGTCCCCGAGGGTTTTCCGGCAGATCTCGCCGGCTGCGAGTTCCCGGTGGCCCGCGACGAGGTTGCGGAGTCTGCCCTCCGTGTACTCTTCCCGCTTCTCATTCATCGCCTCGGGAATTCCGTCCGTAAACAGGACGGCGGTATCTTCCGTCTCCAGTCGGACCGTCCCCGGTTCGAAAGTCGCGCCGGGAAACATCCCCAAGGCGAACCCGGACGTGCCCAGGGCCAAGAGCTCGCCGGATTTCCGGACCACGAAAGGCGGACCTCGGGGAAGTCAAGGCTGAGGTTGAGGACGTTCCGGGCGGAGGGATCACAGGACCCGTTTCATCACCGAGTAGATGATCCCGTAGACCAGCAGGCAGAAGCTGATGTAGGACCAAGCGTACAGGTAAATGTCAGCGGTCCCCAAGCCGGAGATGAACGTCAGCACGGTGAACAGGATGATCATGCCGGCGACGGCGGCAAGGAAGGCGATGAACCCGGCCCGGTGCTTGATCCGCATCATTCGCTCGTCGGTACGTTCCTGCGAAGTGGGGGGGAAGAGGCCGTGGATCAAATTATTGAATGCGACGACGAGGCTGAGCTTGAGGATCAGCAGGTTCCGACCGATGACACCCGAAACGATCATCAGCGTCAGGCAGGCAAGTAGGATCAGGTCGTATTGCCGCGCGATGAAGCCGACGAAGCCCTTGGGGGCAGAGGGAGAAAGGATTCGCTCATTCATGATTTGTCTCCTTCAATTCGAATATCCGTTCTACCGGGCGTTCGAAGACCCGGGCGATTTTCAGGGCCAGAAGGGAAGACGGCACGTACCTGCCGGCCTCGATCGATATGATGGTCTGACGCGTGACGCCGACGCGTTCGGCCAACTGTTCCTGGGTCAGATCCAGCCTGGCCCGGTGTTCCTTGATGTGGTTGATCATTTCCTCAGTCACTTTGATCTCCTTCCGTACTGTTAGTATTGTAAAACCAAAATAACAATTTGTCAAGCATTATTTACAATATGTATAGTATGCTATACATTATACGGAAGTTATCATAGTTGGAATTATGGGACGCCAGCTTTTATTTACAACTCAAGCCCGGCCTTTTAATGTAGAAGAGCCGCTCCAGGCACATCATGGCCGTCCTGAAAATCGCCGCCGCCATCCTTGCTCCCGCCGGGTTCTGGATCGGCATGACCGGCCTTTGCCACGGCTTCTTCAATTACCTGACGTTCACCCGCACCTTGAGGTTTCTCTCCGCGCTTCTTATTCTCGTGATCTGGGCCTGGGGCATAAGGATCCTTGAGAAGCAGGACGACAGTGTCCGAAAATCATCTTACCCAGGCGGGTAACAAAAAATTGGGGACACAATACCCGTTTCCGAATTATAATTCAAGGCGGTTTTTCCCCTGGAAAACCCGGGTATTCGGAAATGGGTATTGTGTCCCCAATTAAGAGGCAATAATGAACAGGACATCCATCATGTCATTCTTGATGACGATCTTCGTTGTTTCAGGATTCGTATCCAGCGCCAACGGAGGTCAGACGGGAAAAGCGGGTGCGGCTCCCAAAATAATTGGTTTTCATATCGATATGAATATCAGCCAGTTCAGAGGCGATTACCTAAAGCAGGAACTGAAGAGACTGGCGGATCTCGGATATAACACGGTCATCTGGGAAGTCGAGAACAATATCAAATGGGACACATGTCCGGAGTGCGTTTCGCCGGACGCTTTTACAAAGGAAGAGTTCAAGGAAATCCTCGCCTATAGCCGAAAGCTCGGACTCGAGCCGACTCCCCTGCTTCAGACGATAGGACATTGCGAATACGTCCTGAAGAACAAAAAATACGAACCCCTGAAGGAGCTGCCGGACAGGATCGACCAATATTGCCCGCGGAACCCGGACGTCGTGCCGTTTTTGCAGAAATGGATCCATGAATATCTGGAGGTTTTCGGAAGCGTCAAATATTTTCATCTTGGCGCGGATGAAGCCTATACGCTGGGAAAGTGTCCCCGATGCAGCGCCTACGCCGAAGAACATTCGCTTTCGGATCTGTTCATAAGCCATATAAACGCGATGAGTCAGCCGTTGATTGAAAAAGGGGTTCGACCGGTCATTTGGGGCGACATGATCCTTCATCACCCGGAGGCCCTGGATAAGCTCTCGAAGAAGGTCGTGATCTTCGACTGGCTGTATGATAGATATTACGGCAGCGGGGAGGTCCAGGTCTGGGGTCAGGGAAACCGGGGAAGAGATGACCTTGATGCCGGGACCCTTGAGCGGTTCGGCGCGTATCTCTACCCGTTCGGCGATGAACCGGGACGGGATCCGGATCCTTTTTATACCGCGGATTATCTCGCGGCCCGCGGATTCGACGTCGTCATCTGTCCGAGTTCGAGCAGCTATGGAGACAGCGTTTTTGCTCCGCACACATTTTATCACATGAGGAATACCTACGATTCGTTCCGCAAAGGATTATCCGGAAAGCAGAAAGGAGCCGTTTTGACGAGCTGGACGGTCCACCTTTTCCCGTGGGAACTCCAGGCTACAACCATCGAACTGCCGCGTTTCATGGTCGAAAACCCCCATGCCGGATTGGAGGATTATCAGGAATATTATGTGCGGAAACATTTCGGAGTCGACGATACGCGGTTTTTCGCCGCCGCGGGTCGGCTTGCGAAAAGAGGTTTGTTCAATTGGGCCGACGACCTCGGATTTTTCAAGGAAGCGCTGCCGGCGCCGAAGGCATACGTCGTGAACCGGCTCGATGACATCGTAAAAAACGGCGGACTCGAGAAGGAATTGAAGACTTGTGAAAGCAGGCTCGAAGAATATCGTCAGGGTTTGGCGATGTTCGGTGAGTACATGAACGTCGTCAGACAAGGGCAGGCTGAACTTAAGTTCTGGGATCTTGCGGCCAGGAACCTCATCAACAGGGCCGAAGCCGGAAGGATTCTCTTGAAGATCCGGATGAACGGGAACGATAAAGGGATCCGGGCCGAAGCGAATCGGGTCCTGGGAAAACTCCTGGCACTTCGAAAGGAAACGGAAGCGGCTTATTCGGCGCAGGTGAAGCCCTCGAGAACGAGAGAGATCCTGCAGTGGATGTACGATTCCATGGAAGCAGCCCTGGAAGAAGCCGGCAGATAAAGGACCCATCAATGGAAAGGCTGGAAAAGAAATCGCTCGGCGACAGGATCGCGTCGCTCGACGCCCTTCGCGGATTTGACATGTTCTGGATCATCGGCGGGGATGCGATATGCCGAACTCTGCCGGCAATCAAGAATGCGCCTTGGACCCGGCTCCTGGCGCGGCAAGTCGAACATAATCCCTGGGCGGGGTTCACTTTTTATGACCTGATATTCCCGCTGTTCCTTTTCATTATCGGGGCCGTTATTCCGTTTTCACTCTCGAAACGGCTCAAAAAAGGGGAAAGTAAAAAACGTCTTTACTTTCATATCATCAAGCGGTCTCTGATCTTGATCCTGCTGGGCCTCATCGCAGGCGGCGTGCTGAAATTCGATTTCGCCAATATGCGCTGGATGGGTGTACTTCAGCGAATCGGGTTGTGCTATTTCTTGGTCTCGATCCTTGTGGTCAATACGAAATGGCGGACACAGGTCGGAGTTTTCGTCGGGATATTGCTTCTCTATTGGGCGGCGACGATGCTCGTTCCCGTTCCTCATTTCGGGGCGGGGAATCTAACGCCGGAAGGATGCCTTCACTCGTACATCGACCAGAAGGTGCTGCCCGGAAGGATTTCCTCCGAATTTTATGGACCCGGCGACAGCCTCGGAGTGATATCGACCTTGACCGCAGCGTGTTCCCTGCTGCTGGGCGTATTCGCCGGATATTGGTTGAAATCAGAAAGGAGCGGCCGCAAAAAAACGCTTGGCTTGATCGGAAGCGGGATCCTTTTCCTTGGACTAGGATATCTGTGGGGAATGGTCTTTCCGATCATCAAACACATCTGGACGAGTTCGTATGTGCTTTGGGCGGGCGGATGGTGCCTGCTTCTGATGGCGGTGTTTTACTGGGTCATCGACGTCAAAGGCCGCAGCCGATGGGCGTTCTTCTTCCTCGTCATAGGGACGAACGCGATCCTGATCTATATCGGACAGGAGGTGATCGACTTCGACAAGATCGCGACGTTCTTCCTTTCCGGCGTCGCTCATCACGCAGGAGTCATCGGCCTGGTCCTCCTTCCCATCGGAGCTTTGACCGCAAAATGGCTTGCCCTGCGGTTCTTATATCGGCAAAAGATATTCTTCAAGGTCTAAGAAAAAATGAATAGGGAGCGGCTTCAGGTCCTTTTCAAACGGAATAAGGTGAAGATATGCACGATGTTCGCAACAACCGCCGCGGACGCAAGGACGTAGAGGCCGGCTTCGAGCCGGTTCGTCGCAGCGAATAGGAATATCAGGAAAAGGAGCGCCGCCCGCGTCTCGTCCATCTCCCCGTGGCGATAGTCCTGCCTATAGTTTTTCGTAAGATAAAAAAGGCATATCTGGAGAAAATAAAGTCCCGTGCCCAGGAGGCCCAGGACGAGGAGGCTCAGGCGCCCGGAAAAGCGATAACAGCCGGCCGCATACCCGGCCATGATGAAGAACTCGTTGATCCGGTCGAGGAAAAGGTCCAGGTACCCCCCGAACCGGCTTTGTTGATCGCGGGCCCTGGCAAGCATACCGTCCGCGCAATCGAATATGGACGATACCTGGGTCAATATCCCGCCGATTAGGACGATCGACGGCCGGCCCGTAAACAGGAAACAGGCGGCGGCCAGGCCCATGAAGAAGGCGATGAACGTGACCTGATTGGGGGTAACACGCGTCCGGTAGAGGGCCCGGACGATGAGCGAAGCCGCGGGACGGTTGAGCCATGCATTGATCCGAAGAAATCCCCGGGAGAAGAGGTCCTCCGGTTTCCGGGCTGACTTCGGATCGTCGAACCTAACGGCGGATTCTCGGATAGATTTCCCGTCGGGCATATTCATAATCCTCAAGGGTATCGATTTCAGCCCAGGGCCGGCCCCGGGTGAAAGACAGCCCGAACGCACGACTATCGTCCCCGCCGGCCTCCAGGATCCTCTCGAAGCCCTTCTCAAAATAATGATGGAACTCGCCGTTTCGCTCAAGTTCGGCATAGATCCGGACGAGGTCGGAGACGAGATTCCGGCTGATTTTATAAATGCCGATGGCCTCGCCCTGGCATTGCCGCGGTTCGAGTTCCTTGCTGATCTTTAGGAGACGGCCGTTCCGGGCGACGACCTTGACCTCCTCCGCGTCGAGCGGGATATCGGCGTCAACCGCGACGCCGTTCGGGTCGGGGCTGGATAGAAGATCGAGCAGGATCGAGCCTTCGAAAAGGACGTCGCCGTTAATGAGAATGAAATCGTCGTCCATGTCACGGAGGGCGAGACGGAGGGACGCAGCCGTGTTTGTGGAGGCATAGTTTTCGTTGACGATACACGAGATCCGGTTGCCGTCCCTCTCCCGGGCCAAACGTTCGACCATCGCCCGCTCGTAGCCGGTCACGAGCACAACGTCATGGATCCCCGCCGCTTCCAGGTTGTCGAGGCAGAGATCGAGGATCGTCCGCTCCCCGAACCTTAACAAGCATTTCGGCCGGTCATCTGTCAACGGGCGAAGCCGACTGCCGTTACCGGCGCAAAGGACGATCGCTTTCATTTTTCAGGCATTATAGCAAAAGCCGCGCGACAAAGTCTAGAAAAGTAACGTCTTGTCATCAAGTCAGAGCAGGCTGCCGGAGAATTCCGGCGCCAAGAGCGTTATTTTTTAGCCTGCTTCCAAGCTTCGATGAACTTGACGGCCCGTTCCACCTGCCCCTGGACATCCTTTTCGCCTCTCTCCCTTGTGGCCTGCTTCGGGTCGCTCAGGCACCAGACTCCGTTGGAGGAAAGTTCGTGGCTGGCTCCCCCTTTCTTCGTCTCAACCGGAGCGGCAAAAAGAGACGTCCAAAGTTCCAGGAGCTCCGGGCTTTTCTTTGAGAGGGCCAAAATCTCCTGCATTCTCGGCGTAAAATGAATTTCGGGTTTTTCAGCCCGCTCCATCCTGACCAGCGCCGGCTTTAGGTAGAGCATGTCCGATGTCTCTTCGATTCCGGCATGCCAGTCAAAAAACTCCTCTTCCTCCACCTGGATGGACCCGCCGTATCCGATGGCCGCGGCCATGGCCTCGGTTTCCTGGTTGATTCTGTGGATGATTTTTTGCTGGACGATGTTGTTTCCGCCGTGGGCATTAAAGAACATCAAGCGGCGGAAGCCGTATTTCAGCAGCATTTGTGCGCTCTCGAAGAGGACCTGGACCATGGTATCCGGTTTGATGCTGAGCGTTCCGGGAAACCCGGAATGGTATTCGCTATAGCCGACGAGAAGGATCGGGGCGACCACAACGCCGGTCCGGGCTGAAATCTTCTCTAGGGCCCCCATGGCCAGGTAATAGTCCGTTCCCAGGGGAAGATGGGGACCGTGCTGCTCCGTGGATCCAAGAGGAATGATGACCATGTCGGATGACTTGAGATATTCCCTGACATCCGGCCAGGTCATCTCCTGAAGGAAGAGAGATTTTCCTT
>Ga0315276_10005854_pt1 | contig 11351 bp, 8 predicted proteins | sample YL17G05_0_MG_FD_204542 | JGI IMG/M metagenome (GOLD analysis project Ga0315276, IMG submission 204542) | Sediment microbial communities from Yellowstone Lake, YNP, Wyoming, USA - YL17G05_0 | ecosystem: Environmental > Aquatic > Freshwater > Lake > Sediment | place: USA: Wyoming | collected... | reverse complement strand
TAACTATAACGGTCCTAAGGTAGCGAAATTCCTTGTCGGGTAAGTTCCGACCCGCACGAATGGCGTAACGATCTGGACGCTGTCACAACCCAGGGCTCGGTGAAGTTGAGTTACCGGTGAAGACGCCGGTTACCCGCAGTTGGACGGAAAGACCCCGTGAACCTTTACTATACCCTGATATTGTCTTTCGATTGCGCGTGTAGAGGATAGGTGGGAGGCTATGAAACCCGGGCGCCAGCCCGGGCGGAGCCAACCTTGGAATACCACCCTCGTGTTATTGAAATACTAACCACGCCCCGTGAATCCGGGGCTGGAACAGTGTCAGGCGGGTAGTTTGACTGGGGCGGTCGCCTCCAAAAGAGTAGCGGAGGCGTGCGAAGGTTCCCTCAGCACGGTCGGCAATCGTGCGTAGAGCGCAATGGCAGAAGGGAGCCTGACTGCGAGACAAACACGTCGAGCAGATGCGAAAGCAGGCCATAGTGATCCGGCGGTCCCGAGTGGAAGGGCCGTCGCTCAACGGATAAAAGGTACTCCGGGGATAACAGGCTGATAGCGCCCAAGCGTCCACAGCGACGGCGCTGTTTGGCACCTCGATGTCGGCTCATCACATCCTGGGGCTGCACTCGGTCCCAAGGGTTCGGCTGTTCGCCGATTAAAGTGGTACGTGAGCTGGGTTCAGAACGTCGCGAGACAGTTCGGTCCCTATCCGCTGCGGGCGCAGGAAAGTTGAGAAGAGCTATCCCTAGTACGAGAGGACCGGGATGGACGAACCTCTGGTGTTCCGGTTGTCCTGTCAAGGGCATCGCCGGGTAGCTACGTTCGGAAAGGATAACCGCTGAAGGCATCTAAGCGGGAAGCCTCCTTCGAGATAAGCTTTCCCAGGGTCCTAGAGACCCCTGAAGACCCCCGGGAGACTACCGGGTTGATAGGCGGGAAATGTAAGCGCGGTAACGCGTTGAGTTTACCCGTACTAATCGGTCGTGAGGCTTCTTGCCGTGAACGCTTTCAAAGCGCTCACAGGAAGCTCAAAGCATGGTGGAAAGAGAGGCCGTAGGCTGGAGACCGTAGCCTGTCTTCCTACAGCCTACAGCCTACAGCCTACAGCCTACAGCCGAAAGCCTTCTTACTCACGTTCACTGGATTTCCCGGTGGCCATAGCGCAGGGGTCACACCCGTTCCCATTCCGAACACGGAAGTTAAGCCCTGCTGCGGCGATGGTACTGCGTCGGCTCGGCGTGGGAGAGTAGCACGCCGCCGGGAATTAAAACACGAAAAGCCCCGCGGGCAACAACACAGCCCGCGGGGCTTTTCCATTTTCATTCCTCCAGGAGCGCGTTCAGCTTCGCCCTCCATTCGTCCTCGTCCAGGACCTTAAACCGCAGAACGTTGTCTTTCGTTTCGATGCCGATCTCGTTCTGGTCTTCTCGGCCTTCTGGCGGAGTTCTGCCAGATGCTCAAGGTACGTCCTGATCGTCTCAAGCGCTCTTTGTTGATATTCTTTAAGCTGCATGTTCTTGAATGTGCCGTTGACGAATTCCCGGTTGAAGGCGCCGATGGTTTGGGTATGGGAGAAGAACGACAAGCCTCGCGTCGCCAATACCGCCGTGATGGCGTGAAAAGCGGCGTAGTACGCGCGCGACGAAGCTTCGCCCGGAAAGCCCGCCGCCAGTTCCCGTTCGGCCGAGGCGAGCTTTTCTTCCGCCTTCGCCATGATGGCCTTCAAGCTTCTGGCGCTTGCCTTCATAGCGTCACTCCTTCACGTTCCACGTTCCAGCCGATCGGCGATTCGCACACCATCTTCCATTGTTCCTCGTCATACACCAAAGCCGCGCACAATGCGTCTCGTCTGTCCAGCAGATCGCCGCCGGCATCCGAGACCAGCTCGCGCAAGGCGCGGCTGCGTTTGTCCACCACAACGACGAAGTCATAATCCGATCCCTCCGTCGCCTCGCCGCGCGCCTGCGAGCCGAACAAGATGATCTGGCGCGCGTGCCGTCCGAGACGGTTGCGCACTTCGCGCGCGTATTCCAGCGCCACGGGATTCACTTCAATGCCTTCCGCTGTTCGCATGGTTCGCGCTCCGCTACTTCGTCAAGTCGTAAATCTCATACGGCAATTGCGCAAAGTCAATCCGGCATTGATCAAGCAGCTCCTGGTCCAGATACTTCGTCGGCGCGAAGACCAGACGCCGCTTGCCATCCCCAGCAAGGGCTTCCCATATCGTGGAAGTTATCGTGTGGCAGCGGCGCCGGTGGCGCAAGGGGAAAACAAAACGGCGCTCGGATTTGCCGACGCCAACCGGCTACGCGCGGCGGAGGGGCGCTTTTTGCGTGACTTCTTCGGCCAGAGCGTGGATTCTGCGCGCGCCGCCTGTTCACGGGAGGAACGAAGCCATGCCGCAAACGATCGCGCGACAGATTGACCTGATTCTCAAGCAATGCTATCCCGGCGCCAAGTGCACATTGGACTTCACGAATCCCCTTGAACTCCTGATTGCCACCATCCTGGCCGCGCAGTGTACCGACGAGCGCGTCAACAAGGTCACGCCCGCGCTCTTCAAGAAGTACCCTTCGGCCACCGCCTACGCCAGCGCGCCCCAGGAGCAAATCGAACAAGACGTGCGGCAGACGGGCTTTTTCCGCAACAAAGCCAAGGCGATTCGGGCTTGCTGCGCCATCCTAGACGAAAAGGACGCCGGCGCGGTTCCCAAGAGCATGGACGAGCTGACGGCGCTGCCGGGCGTCGGGCGCAAAACGGCCAATGTCATTCTGGGCAACGCTTATGGGATACCGGGCATCGTCGTTGACACTCACGTCAAACGCCTGGCGCAGCGAATGGGCTTCACCACGCAGGAGGACCCTGAGAAGATCGAGTTCGATCTGCAGAAGCTGATCCCCCAGAAAGACTGGACCGATTTCAGCCATCGGATGGTTTCCCATGGCCGCGCGATCTGCCAGGCCCGAAAACCCAAGTGTCCCGAATGCGCCGTCAACCACCTTTGCCCTTATCCGAAGAGAATGTAAAATGAGAAATGAGAAATGTAAAACGGGAAGAGAGAGAGAGAGAAGGGCCGAGGGGGGATGGGAAAACGCGAGAGAGAATACCGGGCGCGTTCATTCCCGGTCTCTCATTTTACATTTTGCATTTCTCGTTTGTTTGATCTCCCTGATGCGCCGGATAGCCCATTGCGCTGAGGAGGCGTAGGCGCCTCCCGCCAAGACGCACAGCGCCGGCATGGCCGGAAGCGTGAAGCGCGGTTCCACGTGGACGGGGAAATGCGCGGCCGTCAGAACCACCGGCAGAAGCCACAGCGCCAGGAACATGGTCCCGCGCCCGCGGGCCGCCACCCATGAAAGCGCCCAGCCGATCAACAGCAGATTCACCACGGCCGGCCCCGGCTCAGGATCGGCGAACATGCGGACCTTGCCGTTCCACCACAGGATCGGCACGCGGCCGGCGCAGCGGCGCAAGTAGCCCGCCCAGTCGCTGTTCCTGCGCTCTCGCGCCAGTTCGAGCAACGTGTCATTCATCACCAACTGCTCATCCACGGGTTTGAACGCGAGGGCCGCCAGATAGTTCATGATCCGGTCTTGCATGGCCTTGCGTTCGGCCTCGTCTTTGAAGAACTCGCGCGGGACCTTGCCCCAGTTGTCCGCTGTCTCCCATGTCCCCTTCAAGAGGCCGATGGCCCTGCCCCCCGTCGAGACGGCGATGAAGCGTCCCGTGGCCAGATAGTTGCGCGCGGTCCAGACGCCCACCACGGCCACGACGATTGCCAGATATGCGCCCCCGCGAGCCGCCCGCTTTTTCCAACGCCCTGGGGTCGCGGCGGCGAGGAGGGCGGCGATGACGAGCGCGTAGGGCGCCACGGCGGGCCGCGCCAGGACATCCAGGCCAAACACGGCGGCTGAGAGCGCGAGCCATCCAAACCGCCCACGCCGCCATCCCGCAAGAAGACATGCCACGGCCAGGGCCATGAGCGTTGAGCCGAGCCAGTCGGACAAGAGAGCGCGGGCGTAGAAGATGTTATAGGGCGAGAAGGCCATTAGGAGTGCGGCGAGGAAGGCCGCCGGCAGGCTCTCGAAAAGAAAGCAAGCCGCGGCGAAAACGAACAGCGGAGACAGGCTGTCGCCAACAGCCTGAGCCAGGCGGAATGAACCGGGCCTCTGCGCGCCGCATTCCATCAAGGCCGCCAGGAAAAACGGATACGCCGGCGGCTTGGAGCACGATGGGAAATACGGCGCCGCATCCGCGCCGCTATAGCAGTGGTTCCTCACGAGGTTCGAGGCAAGGGGGAAATAGATGAACGTGTCGCCATAGATGCCCATGCCTTGCCGCTCAGTTTCAGGCCGCGCCCGGATGTATTCCACCCGGACGGCCACGGAGATGAGCCAGACCAACACAACAGACCACCACGCCCAATTACTCAGTCCTGGCGCCGCAGCGGAGAGGGACTCGTCTAAGAAGGAAAATCCGGCCCTATGGTTTGGCATTCACGGCCTCATATAGAACCAAAGCCAGGTATCGGTTGCGGAAAACCTGAATCGCCTTGTAGCCGAGAACGACCCTTTCATTCTCTTCAAGGAAAGGTTTGCCGTCCGTCTTGTGTTGCAGGATAAGAGGGATTCTATTCTTGCGCGCCTCGGTAATCGCGAGTTTCAGCCCCTCCAGATAGGGCGTTCCGTGCCCTGCGTGCGCTTCCAGAAGCGTCTGGCGATAGCCGGCGTTCGATAGGTATTTAGGCAGGTCTGTGCGGCCGCTTATCCCGCCCACCAGGAGCCGGGAGCCGGGACGGTTGGCTTGCAGCCAATGGGCCGCTTCGCGGTGCTCAAAGTAGCATTCCGTGGGGAATCGCCACGCCGAAGACCACATGGGTATCTTTTCGCCATAGATATTGACAGGCGAAAACCATGCGTTCACGACCAGGCACACGCCCGCCACTATTACGGCGGCCAGGCGCGAGTAGCCCTCAGGGCCTGACAAGCCCTTCGGGCCTGATAAGCCCTTCGGGCCTGATAAGCCCTTCGGGCCCGACAAGCCCGCTAACCAGCCGAAGAACCACAGGGCCAATACCGCCATTGGCGCGAAGAGAAGAAGATTGAATCGCGCATAGCCGACATAGGGCGAGGCATCCAAGAAATGAAAAGCGAAAATCGAAGCCGATATCAAAACCAAGCCCGTGACCGCGACGAAGCGGCGGCGGCGTATTCCAAGCCATATCCCCGCGGCGGCCGCCGCCAAGACGCCAGGGAACTGTCGCGCGAGCGCTTTGCCCGCCACGGCCCATAGCTGCGGGTCTCGCAGGTTCTCAGGACGCGGAGTGTAAGCGCGCATCGTGCCGTAAAGGGAGCGCACAACCAGATAGATCCCCACGGGCGTGGCCAGACAGAACACCGCCGCCATCTCGCCGAAAACCGCCCGCGCCGTAAGGCTTCGTCCGCGCGAGAGAATCCAGGCCCTGACGATGAGGCGCAACGCGATCACAACCAGGATCGGAATCGCCACTGTCTCTTTTATGAACCCCGCCGCCATTAGCGCGTACCAGCCTGGGCAAGAGCGCGCCGAGGCGAAGTCTTCTTTGAGGAGGGGTTCGATGAAGTAGAGCGCCACGATCAGCAGCGCGACGGCGGGCAACTCAAGGTAAAGAAGGGTGGAGAAGTAATAGACGGCGGGCGCCAGCGCCAGCAGGAGAGCGGCCAGGACGCCGGCGATCTCACCGGCGCCCTCCTTGCGCATTGACCACAGGGCGAACCACGCAATGGCGAACACGCCCATCATCGGCGTCAGCCGGTAAAGCCCTTCTTCAAGGAAGCGGCTGTCCCACACGGGCCCGAGCAAGTGGAACCAGCACGAAAAGAAGGGATAGCGCGACAGAAAGCCTTCTGGGCTGCCAAAGAAGCCCGAACCCATAATCGCTGCAACGCCGCCAACGGAAGCGACAAGAACTCTCAGATACAAAGGAATCCGCCGGGCCGCCCAGAAACACCCGAGGACGAGGGCCATCACGACACCCGTTATCACCCACCGGCCATTGACAAACAGCGGCGCAAACCTTCCGTGCAGGAACCGGAGGCGGTCCCCATGGAAAATCTCGTCGCCCAACGCCGGGAAACCGTCAAGCAAGGCGCGGTAGTTGAAGGCCAGTATCGCGCCCCCGACAAACGCGGCGGCCAGCAAAGGCGTGAAGCGGCCGCCCCGTTCTTCCCTTTCAGCCGGCGCCGTGATTTCGCCGCCCGCCAGCCACGCCCATGCGCCCCCGATGACAAGAAGCGCGCAAGCCGCCAGCCCCTCGGCCAGAATTGGGTTCATCGCGCTTCCGATGGCGTGTTTGTGGGCGATGACGGGCAGAAGCCAGTACGGCGAGACCAGATAAGCCAGCGCGAAAACCGCCCCGAGCAGGCCAATGCCATTGGAGCGGCTTAGGCCTCTGACACGTCCGAACCAAAGCATCAAGGCAAATCCGCAAATGACCTTGGCCGCCGGCCACGGAACCAGAATCAGCAGCGCGAGAAGGAAGACCCATCCCAACTCGCAACACCGGCGATACCACAAGGAGAATTGCTGGGGCCACGAGAGAGCCGGACGTTCGGCCACGCCGGGCGCCTTGTTTGTGATGAATGCAAGACCCATAAGGAATCCGGCCATAAAGGTCAGTGGCAATTGGAAACGTGTTTCCTGTCCCACCGCCGCCACGGCCAGTCCCAGCGTGTTGAGCCAAACGGGCAGAAAGACAATCAGAAACCGGATGTCCTTGAGCCGCCACAAAACCGCCAACGCGGCGGCCAGCGTCAGCCATAAGTGAATGCCAGGCCGCCAACACAACCACGTGTACGCTTCATTGGTCGAAAGCCGGAGCCAACCGCTTAGGCTCGACCGGGCGGACGGAAGCATAGATTCCATTTTGAGGCCGTACTGGTTCCTGACGATGAAGTTGTAGTACGTGATCTCGAGATCCTCGCCGGCGAGCTTCGGGGGCCAGAAAAGGTACTGGTCGCGCAGCAGCACGTGCCAGGCCATGACCAGGGGGTAGCGGCCCAGCAACCGGAAAAAAAGACGCCGGTATTGCGCGCCGCTTTCTCCGTTCTTGAAGAACTCCGCGTTGCGGCTGAACACGAGCATGGTGATCCGGTTGTTTGAATAGCCGGTAAATCGCTGCGTCCCAAAAAACGGCGCCGCGCTCCTCAGCAGCTCGCATTCCTTCCCAGACAAGGGCGCGTCCTGGCTGACCAGCAACTCAAACCGGTCCGTGTAAGGCTCGTAGTGACGGCTTGTATTGACGCTCAGCAAAGGAAACACCCCCCAGCGAACGGCCATGACAATGACCACCGCCACTGCGATGGCCATCACGGCCCGCCGGCGAAACTCCCAAAAGACAAAGGGAAGCGCGACCGCCAAGCCGATCAGCAGTAGGATGCCATTATGACGAAAGAGGCAACACAGCGCCATCAATACACCCAGAGAAATCCATCGGCGCCAGCCGCGGTTCCCCTTCGTATCGAAAAGACATAAAGCCAGAAGAATCGTCAGGAACGACACGACGGCGGTGTAAGGGATGTCTTTCCACAATGTGATCGCCATGATGCCATTTCGTAGCGAGAGAACCGCCGTCACCAGAAGCGCCGCGACCAGCCACGCCGGCGCGCCCGCCCGCTGAAGCAGATGTAATCCGAACGCAAGGGCAAGGCTCAAGGCGATGATTTGCGCCAAGGCCACGGCAGCGGGCGAATCCCACAGCCACGTGATTAGCCGGATGGCCAGGGTGTGAAACGCCGGGTGCCAGTCATCCAGTTTCATTGTATGGGCTTGGCTCCATTGATCTATGGAATCGGGGCTCATGGCGCCGGGATAGAAGGCCGCCAGATAAAGCGCCCATACAACCATGGGGACAAGAAGGAAAAGCAGGAACGGCGCGACACGAAAAGGGCCCAAGGCGCGTTCCTTGAGGGGTTGAGAAATCATGTGACGGACCGCCGCCGCTGTCAGCGATGCAGTGGCGGCTCCGGCGCCTAGCGTCACGAAGAACACAACAAACAGCGCCAAGATCGTCCGGATCGAGCCGTCTTCCCATGGCGAAATCCGTCCGAGGGCGATCTCGCTTTTCTTTGCGCCTCCAAACGCGTTCTCGGTGACCCGGCCCCAGACCTTCGCGGGAAAACGCGGACCCTTGAACATAATGGCCGGAACAAGCGACCCGACATAGACCCGCGCGAACTCGGCCTTTCCACCCGGCGGCAGGGAAACCGTGAGGCTGCTCAACGCGCGTCGCGGAACTTGGCCGTAATAGCGAACGAGCCGGACTTCCTTCTGGCCAGGCGGAAGCCGCCCTTTGGAATCGCGTCCCGGCCCCTCCACGGCGCGCGTGACGGAGAATTGCGCGGGGATAGGGTCCATGAGGCGCCGTTCGCCCACGCCGGCGCCCCACTGCAATCCGGGCGGCGCGGCGGACGGCGCTGTGAGGTCCGCGCCAACGTCTATGGGCGATTCGGCGACAACGCCTCTGAAGAAAAGGGCAAGCGCGAGCGAAGCCGCCGCGACGGCGCCCCCCGCCCACAAGGGGCCGCGCCACCGCCACCGATCTCGCTTCGTCTGCGCGGGCGCCGGCAATGGGTTGGGGACCGAGATCTCACTGCTCGAATCATCCATGACCGGCGCTTTCGTTGATGCTTGGCGGCGTTTGAGGTGGACCAACAGCCTCCCACTGCGAGCGGACAACTTCGACCCGTAAGCCGGCGGCTTCGGCCAGCGCCAGCAATGCCACGGGAAGGGGCCAGCACAGGTATTGGTATAGCAGCGTGCGGTTAAGGGCGATGAAGCCGAACATGACGAGGCACGCCGCGCCGCACGGCGGCACGCCGCGCAGCATCGCCGCCACATAGATGCCAATCATGAAAAGGTATAACGGAATGCGGCTGGCCGGGCCATCCCATCCTAAGAGAGTGTCGCAGCTCGGCGCGAGGAGCAACGGCCCCACCTCGATGCGCGTGACCGAAAACAAGAGTGATTTCACGTAGCCTTCGGCGTTCCAAACAAAAAACGGAACTGACAGGGCCAGGGGCAGCCCGGCAACGGCCAGCGCGGCCAGCGCCGCCCTTCGCCAGCGGTGTTCGCCCCCCTGGCGCCATGCCCAAATGACGAAAAGCGGCGCGATGAAGATGGCGACCTGTTTGAGCGCCAAAGACACCGACAACAGGAATCCCGCTACGATGATATTGCGCCGGGCAACGATGAGCGCAAGGACCAGGAAAAAAATCGGCGGAAAATCCAGATGGGTGACGAGGGTGACGTAAAGGGTCCAGCGCGAAAAAAGCCACAGCGCCAGCCCCAACAGCCCCAGCCACGGAAAGCCCTGGGCGCGAATGTGGAAGAACAAGACCGCCCCCGTGGCCAGCAGAAACGCCAGGAAGATGGGCCGCCAGAAGTTGAGCCACGCGCGATACTCGCGAAACCCCATCGCCTCGGCGCCCGCAGACAACAAGTAGAACAACGGGAAGTACGTGGCGTACTTATCGTTGTAACGCATGTCGCCTGACAAGACACGCGCATAGGGATTGACCCCATCAAGAATGCGGCTGCCCTCCAGCCACGAATAGTAAATGTCTTGGACTTCCTTGTGCGGCTTCCATTGCGAAACGTGAAGCGGGATGGCCAGCGCCAGGAGAGCGGCGGCCAGAACGACGCAGACGACATCGGCGAATTTGCGTGAAGGCCAGTCCATACCGTCGCGTCTCATTCCGTTCGAGGCGCCTGGATCAAGGCTACTTCCCCCCTTCACCGCCGTCAAGCAGCGAACCCGCAAATTACAGCCTTCAGGCGGCTCTTCCGTCACGTGGGCGTGCGAACATGACGCCAACGGCAATCTGACGCGCAAGTCGGATGGGACGCATGATTGGCGGTTCACGTGGGATGAGCGCGACAACCTGACGCAAGTTGAGATTGACACCACGACGCGCGTCGTCTATGTGTATGACGCCTTCGGCGACCGGATCGAACGGCGGGCTGGGGTCTTCGGCGGTGAGCAAGATTCGCAAGCGGATCAGGCGGGAAAGGACGCGTGGCGATGGGACGGCCTACAAGATGGTCCAGAGCCTGATGGGGCAGATCTAAAGTATGAGTTTCAAAGTCTGACCCCGTGGGCGAAAGTCTGACCCCGTGGGCGCAAAGACCCCGTGGGCGGGGCAGATCTAAAGTATGAGTTTCAAAGTCTGACCCTGACCCCGCTGACCCCGTGGGGGGACCCCGTGGGGGCAATTTTTAGAGGTTCCCTTAAAAACACTCGCCCCGTGTTGCGCTTGGAAGTTGAGTCCGCTAAATCGTGTAGGATTATATATTTCGAAAGGGGAGTGCCAAAAATGTTTGAATGGTTGTCTAATCGCTATTTCGTTGGGCCATATTTTATCGTAGTAGGTGTTATGGTGATCATATTTCGAAACAAAATCCCGATGAATAGGCAACGATATGTTAAAGGACGCATACAAGAAATAATAAATGATTCAACATCTATTGCTATTGGGCTTATTATGATAGTTATAGGCATTCTTGGCCTTCTTGATATTATCAGATTGATGTAATTATGGACAGACAGATTTAGGTGCGAGCGGGGTCAGACTTTGGTGCGCAACTTAGGATAGCTAATTCCAGCACGCCGCCAAGTATCGGCTGTAAAGGCACAACAGGCCTTCGAGGTTCGGCGTGCTCCAGAATTGTCCGCAGCGTTTGACGCGCAGTTGGTATTGTTTGCAGGTTGATTCGATGCAGCCCGAGCCGATGGGCAGGCCTCGGGCGGCCTTGGACGCGTAGTCGAGGTGTTCGCGATGCGAAAGGAAGTATTTCCATTCGCGCGCAAAGGTCTTTTCGTCGTCGTCGTGCTTTTCTACCGGATGGTACCGGATGGGGTCGGCCGGATGGGGTCAGACCTTGAAATACGGCCGGATGGGGTCAGACCTTGAAATACGGATTTTAGGCGGAAGAGGGCCGGATGGGGTCAGACCTTGAAATACGGATTTTAGGCGGAAGAGAACCCGACACGTCCTTTCTCTTCGGTTGTCACCTCTCGCATTCCACGATCCCCAATTCCGCTGCCGCGTCCGCCTTCGCAAGGAGCGAAGCGACCCGCGCCATCACGGGGTCGGCGATCATGAATCCGCCGCCCCATTTCGCTCCCAATGGCGGTATCCGAACGCCCCATAAGCGCCACCAAGGGAATTCCCTAATTCAGGGCCAGTCCCGAATGGCGCTAAGATAATTCCTTTCGATAACGGTTTCGGTGTTGGATTGCTTTGTACTTGTTTCGGGGTTTGTTGAGCAAGGGGTAGTTCTTGGGTCGTCGTTTTCGGGCGCGTGGTTCGGCTCGG
>Ga0315276_10005853_pt1 | contig 11352 bp, 11 predicted proteins | sample YL17G05_0_MG_FD_204542 | JGI IMG/M metagenome (GOLD analysis project Ga0315276, IMG submission 204542) | Sediment microbial communities from Yellowstone Lake, YNP, Wyoming, USA - YL17G05_0 | ecosystem: Environmental > Aquatic > Freshwater > Lake > Sediment | place: USA: Wyoming | collected... | reverse complement strand
TGCTTCTTTCATTAAAGGAAGAAGCTCTTTTCCTTGTTCATTGTCAAGAGTTGAGGTGTTGCTCATACAATACCAAGAAGCATTAAGATTTTGTTTCAGCATTTCCTCGCATAATCTTTTTGCTTTTTCAGGAAATGCTGTAAAATTTAAATCCATAAAATAGAAAATATCTACTCCTTTTTGCTTTAGTTGTGCTATTTCAGAAACAACTCTTTCAGGAGATCTGAAAGCGACTTTATTTCCCCAGAATCCCCCATTGTCGCAGAATTTGCAGTTATTGTAACAACATCTGCTTGATTCCACAACTGCATAATGTGGATTTGAGGAAAGGGGAGGAATTGATATTGCTCTGTAAACTTGATTAAGCATTACTGGAAATCTTAATGCATCCGGCAAGGAGTCAAGATTAAAATTTCTTTCTCTAATCCCTGTAAAAACAGGTTTATTATTTTCTCTGAAAACTAATCCTTTAATTTCGCCGTAATGCTTGCCATTTCCCATAGCAACCAACAACTCTCTAAATGTTTGCTCGCCCTCTTTTACTGCAAAAAAGTCAAATTCATCAGTAATTTTCTCTTTCAAAAATGTAGGATATCTATTTCCTGCAACAGTTATCAGTTTTGGAATTCTTTTTTTTAGTTCTCCTGCTATCTTTCTCCCAGAATTGTACTGGGAAGTGTAAAGTGAAAAAGCGGCAACATCTGGATTGAATGCTGAAACTTGTTCAACAATATTGCTATCCTTATCTGGAACAAACAATTCAACTTCATGGCCATCCTGTTTTGCTACAGCTAAAATCATTTCTAGCCCATATGGCTCGGAAACTGCGTGCTGTATTTTCCAGTCTTTTTCTGCTTCCTGTATGTGGACTCCTGCAATTTTCATTTTATGACTGTTAACTCGAATTTTAGTTCAGAATATACATTCCAGAAAAAATGGTCAAGAAACGGGCGAAGAAAGTTAGGAGTTGCACCCATTATTTTTTTTCTTTTGTTTTTTACACTTGACAAGAATCTGACTCTTTTTTCCACATTTTCTACTTTGAATCTTGCCTTAGAGTAATGTGAAAATTCCACACCATCCTGAAAATAGTCAAAACTATGCTCTGTGAAAAATCTAACATGGGTTGGATCGCGATATGCTGCTTCGTATTTATAATACGGAGCTAAAACCTCTATTCTTGCATTTGGCTCGCATATTCTGTGAATGTCTTCAATTAGGGGCATAAAATTTACAATGTGCTCAAGAATATGTTCACATGTAACTTCTGAAACGGAATTATCTTCAAATGGGAGCGGGGTTTTTTCTAAATCCCATTTTAAATCAACTCCCTCAAGAGCACTTTTGTCTATATTTATGTAACCTGGGATGGATTTTGTTCCGCATCCTAAATTGAGCTTTGGTTTTTGATATTCTATTTTTTTCGGGGTTGCAATTAAAGGGCTGTATGCTCTACTTTCTTCTCTAACTCTTGCTTGTTTAAGAACTAAGCTCATTTCTTCCCCCTGGCTCATCTGTGATTGCGAAGGCTCTGGTTTGGGAGGCATCTGCATTGTGATATGGGATTGGGGCAGAATAGAGCATGAACCTGTTTTCTCCTGCAATTCTCTTTAATTCTGATAGATTAACAAGAGTTTCAAGGAGAAGGATATCTTTTTTAAGGAAAACTCTATGAGCCTCGCTATTGCTTCCCTGGGGATCAAATGAAAAAGAATCTATTCCAAGAAGAGAGAGATTTGGATTCATTTTTATAAGATATTCGGCTGTTTCTTGAGATAGGGCTGGAAATTTCTTTTCAAAGTCAGTTTTTGCTTGTCCAGTTAATTTTCTTTCTTCTTTTTCCATCTCATCGCAAAAACCAGTGTAAAGAATTAATCCGGGAGACTGGTGTTTTGATAAGTCTAATGGAGCGATGTCATCGAGGGTTATGATTCTTTTTGAAGGTACTTTCAAAAGTGTGCATACGTTTCTGAATCTTTTCAATGGATAATCACTTATTTTTTTCCCATCTGGAAGTTTATGGGCTGGGGCATCTATATGAGTTCCGTGGTGGTTTCTTATTGCAACTTCAGAATATCCTGATTTATATTTTATTAATATAGACCCAAACAAAGGACGATTCTCGCCTTCACTCCATCCACCATCTATCTCCTCTTTAGTTGTTGCTGGAATTATGTTTATTTTTGGCTCGGGGTCTGAGGGATATTTGAACATTCCTTCGTGAATTGGATATGTTAATTCAATTATCATCTTTGATATACCTCCGTTAGGTTACTCCCTTGAACTGGAAACTGTTCATATATTCTATAAATTGCATCCAGGTTTTTTATAGAGCGCCTGAAACTTGTTCTTGGTTCTGTTCCTTGGGTAACTGCTTTATGAAATTCATTTAGAATATTTACGTACTCATTCTTTGAGGGAGAACTATGGCTGTACCATTCTACTCCTCTATTGTCTATTACTTTTCCAGATGCAAAGTCTACAGTTACAATTGTTTCAATATTTTTTCCGCTTTCATCTTTATCTGTAAAAGTAACTTCAACTTGTTTTTTTTCTGGCTCGCGATTTTTTAGCCTGTCTATAAATTTTACAAATTCAAACTCTCCTTTTGCACCTTCATGGAAAAGGTTTCCTTTTAAATTAAAATTAACTTTGGCGTAGGTTTCAACATCATAGGGCAGACACTCTCGTTTTCCTGGTTCTTTATGCCCAGGATAAATACCATATTTTGCATCTGTTATTTCACCAACTGTTCCCCCTATGTTGCTAACAATGCCAAACAAATGAACTCCCATGTCAAGAAGAAGGCCTGTCCTGCTGTTTTTGCATAGTAATTTTCTTACTCTTTCTCTTTCTGGGTCATCTAATTCTTTAGTACATCCGCTTATATTTGATATTTTTCCATATTTTGCTACCATGTCTCCCACTCTTTCAAAGAAGGTTATTGAAGCAGGCTTGTAAGAATAATGCTCAGAATCCATTAATACTAATTTGCGATTATTTTCTTCAGTTTCGTTTACTATTTTTTCAAGTTCATTTAACTGTTTCCTATCTGCTTTATGGTTTTCGTCTGTGACAGTTACAATGGGCTTTTCACATAAGACATGCTTTCTAAGAGTTATGAATTTGCGAATATAATCTATATGGTTTTTATTGCTTGAGAAAATTGCAGCAGCATCATATTCTTGCGTAATATTTGATATATCTCCGTCTTCGCTGTGGAAGTATTGGGTTACTCCCTTACTTATGTTTCTAAGAATGTCCCTAATGCTATCTTTTTCTGCTAATGTGTTTTCTATTCTCCAGTTTTTTCCCTGCCTAATAATGCTATTTCTTTTATCATCTTCGTTAATCATCCTTTCTCTTGCAAGATCTTTGTCTAATTCTCTTCCAGTAACTCCGACTAAATTATAACATGATGAAGTTACGTTATCAACTAATGCTCTGAAAAATTTGGCCAAAGCCCACTCGGAAGTATAACATACTTGTAGGAGATTTATTTTTCTGGAGTTTTTTTCTTCAGGCATAATTAACTTAAATCGAGAATTAACTTAATCTTTGTCCATATCTTTCTTGCTAGACATATCGGAGTATATGCAAAATAGTAAGTATATTTATCCTATTTTATTGATGAGATTAAACAAATCTTTCTGTGTGGTCCTTGTTTTTTTATTTTTATCAATAAAGAAAATGTCTAAAACCTAGAAAATCTTAAAAGATTTTCTGTGCCCCGAAAATCCGAGATATTCTTTACTTAATAAGCAAGAAAGTAAACTAGTTAAAATTCGCTACAAAGATCTTCTCTAAACTTATAAGCTTCAGTTCTGCTGTGATAAACTAAACTCCTTTCTTTATAGCCTGCGCCTTCAACTAGTTTTCCACAGGCAGCGCATTTTATTTCGTCTTCTGCTTTTAAAACCACGTTGGTCTCTGCTTCTGCTTTCTGCTCAAGTGTATTTGTTTGTGTCATGATAAAATTAACTGTTTGGCATATTTATCTTTTGTCCCTTGTGAATATATCTTTCCCTGATATCACTAGTGAAAATAGGGAGAAAACATTTAAATATAGTGAGATATGTTTAGAGGTATGAACAAGCAAATGAGAAGAACCTATGGAATTGATGCGGGAGCGAATTTTCTAAAATTCGCTGAGGTTAATCCTGAAACAGGAGATTTTATTGGGGAGATTTCTTCATTTGATTTAACAAGTTTACTAACGGATAAATCAAGAGTTCATAAAATTCTTTATGAATTCAAAAAAACCTGTCCAAATCCTAAAGGTGTTGGCGTCGGGATATGTGCTGCAGGGCTTTTTAATAATGAGACTCTTGAAATTATAGATTCACCAAATTCTACAGCAAGAGGAGTTCAGACATTTCCTGCAGAATTAAAGAAAGCAGGATACGATGTTGTTTTAACAAATGACATGCCTGCTGCTGTTCAGGATTCAGCAAGATATGGAGAAGGCAAAGGCATGGAGAACGTGGCAACTTTAACATTTTCAGAAGGATGCAATGGTTCGCTTGCAAGAAGAATTGATGGAAGAATAGTTAATGTTACTCAGGCAGAATTGGGGCATCAAAGATATAAGAAAAATGATAGCTTATTCTGCGGCTGCGGCAAAGTAGGACATATTGAGCCTTACGTCAGCGCGAGAGGGGCTGCAGCTATTGCAATGAACTTCTTTTATATGACTCATGTTAGCAAGCACCCTATATTGGATTCAGTTGCTAGACGATTAGGAAAACAAAATAGTTTAGAAGATGTTTCTTCTATAACTGCTAAGGATGTTTATAACGCCTGGAGGATTGAGCCAGGGCAGGAACCTCAAAAAACAATTAGAGAAATTCAGGTTGAAGCAATAACTGATCTTTTTGGAAGAGTAAATTCATCTTGGGCTCCTCTTGACATAATTGTATGCATGGGTGGGCAGACTATAGATAAAGACCTATTGTTCTATGGAAAAGATGGAGCAATAATCCGATTCCAACAGGATGATGGAAATGTTCAGATAAGGGGTTTAAAAAAACCAGTGGTGGTAATCACTTCTAGAAAAGAAATAGGAATTAGCGGGGCAGCGGCATATTACCTGAGTAAATGAGGATAATTTAGAATAATTCAATTAAAATGAAACGTAAGATAAATAAAATTGAGATTTTCAGTCTCTTAGTTTTAGGGAGTCTAAAATAAAACGTAAGATAATCAAGCAAGGGCATAATACTCTAACGCTAACTCTGCCTAGCGATTGGGCAAAGAAGTTTAACATTCAGGCAGGCAATGAAGTTGAGGTTTATGAAAAGGATAACAGTTTGTTCATTAGTTCTGAGAAGCATGATGGGAATCTTAAAACGGAGTTTAGCATAGATGGGATGGACATTCCTACAATGTGGAAATACTTCATGGCGGTTTATAGAGAAGGATATGATGAAGTAAAGGTTATGTTTACTCCTGGGGTGGCTCTTGAGAATCCCTATAAGTTCTTTTCACACCATCAGGTTGATTTGAGACATCATAAAGATTCTGATAAGAAGGATATAGCCGATATTATTCAGGAATTTGTCTCAAGGTTTATTGGGTTTGAAATTATTGAATGCGGAAAGGATTATGTTCTTATAAGGGAGTTGAGCCAGCCGACTTCAAGGGAGTTTGATAACTCTTTGAGGAGAGTTTTGCTTGTTTTACAGCAGATGGCTGATGAGATTCTTGAAGCAATAAAATCAGGTAAGCCAAAGACACTGATGCATATACATGACATTGATATTACTCTGGACAAGTTTCATGATTACTGCATAAGAATTTTGAATAAAAATGGAAATAAAGAATCAAGAAAAGTTAATACTTTGTTTTCCACTTTATTTCTTCTTGAGTTAATGGGCGATGAGTTCAAGAGCATTTCGCATCATTTAATGTACGATTTTAAAGATTACAATTACAAAAGCCTTGTTGAAGTGACTGAGTCAATAAAAGAGCAGATAGATTTGTATTACAGCATGTTTTATAAATTTGATATTGGTAAGGTTATTCAGATGTCTGAGCTAGATAAGAAGAGGTACTTTGATGTTTCAAGCACTACAAAAAAGATTAAGGATGATAATGCAAAAGAGATTTTTCATCATCTTAGGATTATTACAAGATATCTGAATGCTTTGACTGAATTAAGAATTGAGATGGAATTTTAAAACGCTTATTATTCTAAAATAATTTAAGTTAATGTTAAGGTTAATTTTTATGGATTTTATGAGCAGATTAACTTTAATAGAAAGTATCTTCTTCAGATAACTAAATGGAATAATCTTCTGGCTTGTTAACAATTTCCACTAACTGTCCTTCTATAATTTCAAAGAGTTTTGAGCCTTGGAAATATCTTGTTGGTTTTACTAAAGCTCGCTCAAAACTTAAATCACGGCATGCTTCAGAGCAGTTTGTTGGATTTTTACTTCCTTCTGGAAATCCTTTTCCTTTTTCAATATAACCAGAACAGGTTTGGCATTTTACATAATCTTTTCCTAGCCAGCTCCTATAGAAATCTAAATCTTCCTGTTCATCTTCTTCTGGTTTACTTTCGATGAGGGGCCGGACTTTTTGGGGCATAATTCAAAATTGATTGGGAGTTTTTAAGGATTATTGTGATAGAGAATATTGCAATTAAAATAACCTGATAAAAAAATATCTTAAATCAAATATAAAATAGATTGTATGTCAGTTAATTATAAAATTCTCTCAGATTTTTTAAAATAATTCATAAAATTGAATTGTTCAATTCTAAATAGGCAGCATTGATTACAATATATTTAAAAATCATAATTCTCTTGTAATAACATGAGAAAGTCAATAGTTTTGTTATCACTTATCTTTATGGCTTTATTTTCAGGGCTAGTGTTAGCTCAGAACTCGTGCTTGGATAATGCCCTGAAAGATCCTACAACTTTGTACTTTTTTTATGGTGATGGCTGCCCTCATTGCGCTGCTGCTGAGCCTTTTTTGGAAGAGCTGAAACAGAAATATAATTTGACTGTTGTCTCGCATGAAGTTTGGCATAATTCAAGCAATCAGAAAATTTTTGAGGAGTTTTTAGTTGCTTATAATGTTCCTAAAAACTCCTGGGGAGTTCCTGCTTTTTTTATGGGTTCGAGACATGTGACCGGATTTGACAATAAGGACAGCATTGGAAAGGACATTGAGGAGATGGTTTCACAGTGCTTGAATAATAATTGCGGGCAGAAGTCAGATATTTTGAGGTTCAGCATTTTTGGAAAGAATATTGAGATAAGCAAGAATACTCCAATGTTTGCTTTGGGAATTGTTCTTGGATTAGCTGATGGATTTAATCCGTGCACTTTTGCAATTCTTATATTCCTTATGAGCTATTTGTTTACTATTTCTGCATCCAAGAAAAGAATTTTGAGATTAGGATTGGTTTTTTCTTTGGTTATATTTTTAGTTTATATTGCTATCATGTTTGGATTGGTTAATATCCTTTCTTTTATTGGATTTAGAAGTATTGGGAAGATAATTATTGCTGTTGTTTTGATAGTTATGGGAGCAATAAATGTTAAGGATTTTTTCTGGAAAGGAAAAGGGCCAAGCCTGGAGATTCCTAAATTTGCCAAGCCTATTCTTGAGGTGTATATCAGGAAGGCAACTGTTCCAGCTGTTATTGTTCTTGCATTGATATTAAGCTTTGTTGAATTGCTTTGCACTATTGGGTTGCCTTTGGCTTATGTTAACATAATGCTTGATAAGGGCATTTCTGGAGCAGGGAGTTTCTTTTACATAGTTTGGTATAATTTATTTTACATACTTCCATTGGTTGTAATTGTATTTTTGATTTATTTCTTTGTTTTGGAAGCAGAGAAAGCTGAGCATTACAGGCAGAAGCTGAGAAAATATATGAAGGGAATTGGCGGCTTGTTAATGTTAGTTTTGGCTGTGCTGATGCTGATGGGGAAATTGTGATTGACGGATAATCAATGAATGAAACGGGGTTGTGGGGCACAACTACGAAACTAACTAATCAGAACTTTTATATAATCCGTCAAATATGAATTGAATATGGAAGGTAAAGTTAATATCAAAAATTCTAAGTTGAATAAAAGTCCAATTATTTTGAACTCCCACAACACCAAAATAATTAATTCTTCCAAAGACAGAAAATCTTGGCAAGATAATATCCTGCTGTACATCCTTGTGGGGGTTTTAATTATCCTAATAGGAAGTTATTTAATTCCTCAGATTTTCGATAATGACATGGGAAAAAAGAATTCTTCATCAAAAGTGAATATAGAAAACTCTTCCCTTAAAGATAGCCCGGTGGTTGTTGATTCGCCTGGAACGATTATTGGCAAGGACATAACAATTAACCCTCTAGTTGACATACCAGAACCAATCTTCGAAAAAAGTATAGAATCGAGTAATGTGCCTGGTTGGAAAGTAAATGTAAATAAAGTCGCATATAACAATGTGTATAAGACGGATATAATTCTAAGAATAATTTCAAAATTTCCTATAAACAGATTATTTATTGAAATCACCGCACCGAGCGTTATAGGCATGGAGATTCAACAGAATTACGCTACTAGTGTACTCTACAATACAAATATGACTTTTAAAGAAGGAAATGTCAAATACAGTTTCACCAATGCCTTAGGTTCTTATAGAATGTCCGTGTACACAAAAGTTGCAGAAAAAGACTTGCTTTCTTCAGTAAACATAGTTTATGAATAATCTTAAAAAAGAGTCGCAAAAGGGGTAGGTCATTTTTAACTAAAATGAAATGTTAATTGCACGGACTAATTGGGTTAAAAGAAAGCATTATAAACTTCAATTGTTTAATCAATCTACTAAAGGAGGAGACATGGCAACCAATATTTTAAGGGCAATTTTGAACATAGTCTCATTTGGAAATACCAACCTAAAAAGTTATGCTTCTACCTATTTGAGTAGAGTTAATGCGGTGGGAGAGCAATTAGAATTTTACCTTAAAGATGCAATAGCCTCATCTTTTAAGCTTTCTCAAGAAGAGAAAGAAGAAGCGTATGCCCAAACTTTTTCTTGGCTTGGAAACCAAAATCATCCCCCCGATTTAATAATCAAAGATAGTGATGCTTTTGAGATAAAGAAAATCGAGGGTTTCAAAAGCTCTTTAGCACTAAATAGTTCGCCACCCAAGAATAGACTTCGTGCAGAAGATATAAGAATAACGGCGGATTGCAGGAGATGTGATAATGGAAACTGGAAAGAAAAAGAACTTTTTTATGTAATCGGAAATGCTAAAGGGGGAAGTGTAAAGTATTTGTTTTTTGTTCAAGGCACTTGTTACGCCGCTGAACATTCGGTTTATGATAAAGTTCATGAGCCAATAAAGAAAGAAGTTGATTCCGTTTTAGATGCTCTGGGTTTAGAAAAAGGAGAAACCGTAGAATTGGGAAAAGTTAAGAGAGTTGACCCTCTGGGCATAACTGAACTAAGAATAAGGGGAATGTGGAGTATAGAAAATCCACTTAATGTTTTTGATAATTTGTGTAAGATTGAAGACGAAAACAAATTTCATTTGTTTGCTATAATAAAAAAAGATAAATACTCATCTTTTCCAAAAGAAGATATAAAAGAACTGGAAACAAATAAAGATATTTCTGTGAAAGATGTAAAAATTCGCGACCCTAATAATCCTGCTAAATTAGTTGAAGCTAAACTTATAACTTACAAACAAAAATGAAAATAGCATCTTTTTTCTCAGGAGCAGGTGGGCTTGACCTTGGTTTTACAAATGCGGGGTTTGAAATGGTTTTTGCTAATGATAATTGGGAAGGCTGTTGGGAAACATTTGAAAAAAATCATGGAATAGAAATAAACAAAAAATCAATAACTGACATAACTCCTGATGAAGTTCCAGAAGTGATTGGGTTTATTGGTGGTCCGCCATGTCAAAGCTGGAGTTTAGCAGGAATGATGAAAGGCATTAATGACCCACGAGGAAAATTATTTTATGACTATCTCAGGTTAATTAAAGCTAAAAAACCGCTTTTCTTTTTAGCGGAGAATGTTGCAGGTATTCTTTCGCCAGCACACAAACCAGAATTTTTGAAAATCGTTGAGGCATTTAAGAGTATTGGATATAATGTTACATTTAAGCTTCTTGATGCCCAGTGTTACGGAGTTCCACAGGAAAGAAAAAGAGTAATCATTGTAGGTTATCATGAAAAATTAGGAAAGTCCTTTGAGTTTCCACCAGCAAGTTTATTGAGATTAACTCTAAAAGATGCAATAAAAGATTTGCCCGTTCCTAGTGCTGCAAAAGAAAAAAACAAAACAAACGGCGGCTTAAAAGTTCTAAACCATGAATACATGAATGGGGGTTTTTCTAGCATTTATATGTCTAGGAATAGAGTGAGAGCTTGGGATGAGCCTTCTTTTACAATTCAGGCAGGCGGAAGGCATGCACCAATTCACCCCCAAGCTCCAAAAATGAAGTTTATTGAGCCGAATAAAAGAGAATTTGTAAAGGGAAGTGAGCAATTATACAGACGGTTATCTGTTCGGGAATGTGCAAGAATACAAACCTTTCCTGATGACTTTATTTTTTATTACAATGATGTTGCAGATGGCTATAAGATGATTGGAAATGCTGTTCCTGTTAAATTTGCAGAAGCAATCGCTAAGAAAATCATGGAAGACTTAAAAGACATTCAAATTAATAATAAAATTACAAATTTACAGATAAACTTTCCTAGAAAAGAAATGCAAGTTACTGCCCCCTGAATTGTTGAAAACGCGCAATTGCAAGTAATAGCAAGTTTTTTATATTCTCTTATTTATTCAGTTTTATGGGAGTTAAAAGTTGGTTTAAGAATATGGGCAAGAATACGGCGTATTATCCGGGATGCTTGACTAAATATGCCCTTAATGCAGAAGCTGAGAATTATAGGAAGATACTTAACAAGCTTGGGGCTGATTTTATCATTCTTCCTGATATTTTATGCTGTGGCTCGCCTGTTTTGAATGCGGGATATGAAGTTGAGGCTAGGAAGCTGGCAAGGAAGAATCTGGATGTGTTTAAGAAGTATAATGTCAGGAAGATAATCACAAATTGTCCGGCTTGCTATAAAACTTTTCTGAATGATTATAAAGAAATGCTGCCTGATTGGGATATTGAAGTTGAGCATACTGTTTTTACTATCTTGAAATATTTAGAGAAGAAAAATATTGTTATGGACAAGAAGGAGAAAGTAACTTATCATGATCCGTGTCATTTGGGAAGACATTTGGGCATATATGACGAGCCTAGGGAGATACTTGAGAGGTTAGGATATGAAGTTGTTGAGATGAAGAACAATAGAGAAAATGCTTTGTGTT
>Ga0315276_10005849_pt1 | contig 11355 bp, 11 predicted proteins | sample YL17G05_0_MG_FD_204542 | JGI IMG/M metagenome (GOLD analysis project Ga0315276, IMG submission 204542) | Sediment microbial communities from Yellowstone Lake, YNP, Wyoming, USA - YL17G05_0 | ecosystem: Environmental > Aquatic > Freshwater > Lake > Sediment | place: USA: Wyoming | collected... | reverse complement strand
TAATTTAAGAGCTGTTGATACTACATCTGATCCTTGAATTAGTCCAATACTTCCTTTATTAGCTTGTTTCTCAGTCATTCTTGTCGTTCCATCATTTTTGATAAAATCCCCCGATACCAAAATTGGTACAGGATCATCACTGTGACCTTTATTGATACAAGGAGTTGAATGATCTGCAGAAATAACAATGGCTACTTTACTAGAATCGATATTATCCAGCAATGTTTTGAAAAATCTCTCATCGATTTCTTCTATATTTTTCATTTTTCCAATCGCATCCCCATCGTGACCAAATTCATCTGGGCCTTTCAGATGTACATAAATTGCATTTTGAGTTTTCATTGCGTTTGCAGCCACTCTTGCTTTTTCTTCATAATCTGTTAATCCGCCCGCTTCAAATGCTTTCATTTCAAGTACTTTGGAAATCCCAATCTCCACAGGCATATCTACAATGCAAGAGAAATTCATTGAATGCATTTCATTGATTGGTTTTACATTTGGATATTTATTTCCAGCATCTCTAAGTAAAATACAACTAAGGCTTTTCTTTTTAGCCAGGATTCTTTTTTTGTTAATTGAACTGTCCTTCATAATTTTTAACGATTGTTCTGTAAATTCATTAACTAATTTTGCTGATGTCTTGGAACTTATTGTTTCATCTAAAGGGAGACATTTTTCGATTCGTAAAAAATCTCCAACGGCTTTAGCAATTCCCATTCCATCCACTCTGGCATATGCTGGGTCTGTATTGGTTATTTCTGATGATAGTTTTTCACCTATTGTTCTGATCCTTACTGTGACTCTATGCCCTATCGTGGGTGATACCACTACTGATGAACTTGGATGTGAAAATTTAATTTTATTTTCAATTTCTTTTGCAATTCCATCCGCATCCTCTTTTTCTATGTGTCTTCCTGCCCGTCTATCTATAATTACTCCCTCATCATTTAATGTGGCAAAGTTACCTCTTAATGCCAAATCTCCATCTTTGAAATCAATCCCAACTCCAATTGCTTCCATGACTCCTCTACCTGCATAATCTGCATGATGAAATTTGTATCCTAGCATATTAAAAACTGCAATATCTGATTCTGGAGCTATTCCTTTTCCTACTGAAATTACTTCGCCAATTACCCCATTTCTTGCTAATTTGTCAATGGTTGGTGTGTTGGCAGCTTCAAGTGGCGTTTTGCCACCTAAATCCGGATGTGGAAGATCACCTACCCCATCTAAAAGAACATAGATCATGTGAATGTTGGAATTAATCATGCTGGTCATATTTTCCAAAATTTTATTGCTCTCCTTTAAATCTTACATCAAAAAATACGATCTGGATAAAACGTTCATTTACAACCCCGAAAATCATTTAGGATTTTTACAAATCAATATTTTGTATTTCAATAAAAATTATACACTATCAAAAAGATTTTTATTTTAAATCCTAATATTTTTTTCTGATTTTTCAGTACATCAGTAAACGTTTTAACATGCTTAAACCATCAGTATGAATTATGGGAGATATGCGAAAAGATTATGTTTCAGATCGTTTTATGATTGTCTCAAAAAAAGATGATAAAATAATTGATCCAAAAAAATCACCGTTTGCTCCTGGAAATGAATCTCTGACAAATCCATCCGTTCTTTCTCTAGTTGCTAAAGATGGCATGTTGCAACGTCTTCAAGACAGTGAGGATGATTATGTAAAAGGTTGGTCTATTAGAGTTTTTGAAAGTAAAAATCCCATAGTCTCAATTGAAACAGAAAACTCATACAGTGATAGACCGCATTACAGTGAACCGGCTTATGGATATCACTACATTGTTGTTGCTTCTCCTAAAGAAAAAGATACTTTATCTACTATTGATACTGAACAGTGGTCAAATGTACTTGTGGTTGTTCAAGATAGATTGCGATGGTTGTACACACAAAAGGGTGTATCATATGTTTCAATTTATGCTGATCATGGTGAATCTGCTGGAAGTCAAAATCCTCACCCTCATTTGAATATCTTAACATTTTCAACCATCCCTCCGATTATCGAAGAAGAAGCAGAAGCATCTCATAAAATTCTTAATGAAAAGGGTGTATGCCCAATGTGCCAAACTGTCAATGAGGAAATAGGCGGGCCACGACAGATTATTCAATCTGAAGGTTTTATCGCATTTTGTCCTTGGGCGCCATCATATCCATATGAATTTTGGATTTCTCCAAAAAAACATGCGACTGGATTTTCTAAAATCACTCAAAAAGAAATTAATGATTTGGCTCTGATATTGCGAGCTACTCTTGGTGGATTGTCAAAAACAGTCAAAGATGTTTCATATAATATGGTATTTCATTTATCTCCTGAAAAGAAAAACAGTCGACAAATTCACTGGCACATTGAAATCTACCCAATAACTAAATTTTGGTCAGGTCTTGAAAGAGGATACGGTGTATTTCTTAATGATTTATCTCCAGAGCAAGCAGCAGAAAAACTTGGTGCATCATGTCGAAAAGAATTGGCAAATCTTGTTGGTATTGTTTGAATAGTTTATTTATCAACTAGATTTTGTTAATGTTATGTCTCTAGAAAAATGGTCAGCTATAGCAAGTGTTGGATTGTTTGCAATGTTTGTTGGAGAAATGACTTCGATTTATAATTTTATGACTGATATTCCCACAAACTTTGCAATTGGTGTTGAATTTGAACCAAATTCAAAAATTCTTCAATTCATTTCAATTGGAATAGCACCTGCATCAATTTTAGCCGCACTTTCATTTATTCTATCAAAACGTTATGGATCTAAACAAATTGGTTCTATGATCCTAGGCGGTGGAATTATTTTGTTAATTGGAATGACTTACTGTTATACTCTTCTAGATAATCTTGCTGTTTCTTATTTGACAGACGTAGTAAAAATAGCCCCTCCTCTTTTCATGGCCATTTCTATACCTGTAATGACTGTTGGAATATTCTTGATTAAAACAAACAAGAAACGTCCTAAAAAAGAATATTTCTAAATATGATCAAATCTTAACGCATTTGCATTATGTCTAAAACCTAACTTTTCATAAAATGGTTTTATTTCATCGACACAATCTAGAATAGTTTTGTAACAGTTTTGTTCCTCTGAATATTTTAACAAGTATTTTATAATTTTTTCTCCAATTCCTTTTCCCTGATGCTCTTTGTTTACTACAACATCTTCTATGTGGCCAACTTTACCTCCATTATGAATAAATTTGGTTTCTATCAGGAGTGTGGCTGAACCCACAACTTTTCCATTAATAACTGCCACTACAATTACGTGTTCCGGATTTTGATTTATTTTTTCAAAAATTTTTTCAGCAGTTTTTTTGTCAATGTTGCTTGCTTGACGAAGAGAATCAAGTGTTGTTAAAAACCCATTCCAAAGATCCCCAATCTGTAATTTTCGTATGGTTATGATGTTATTATTTTCCATTAAATCTTTCCAAGATTTCGAAGATATTCTTGATTTGCTTTTAGATATGATGCTTTATTTCCGATATCGAGGAATTGATCTTTGGAAACAATACTGTTAACAATCTTCTTCTTAGTCATTGCTTTTTTAATTACATCGTCCATTCCATATGGTATATTTTTTGGAATTAGATCTAGTACGCCTGGCTCCATTACATAACAACCCATGTTAATATTTGCCTTGATTTCTGGTTTTTCATTCCAAGCAATTACTTTACCTGTTTTTGTAGTTTCTATGACTCCATACGGAAGATTTGTTTTGTACTCATTCAAACTCATTGTGATGAATGATTTTTTTCGATAATGCTGATCTATCATTTTTTGTAGATTAAAATTATATATGGAATCTCCATACATGCAAACAAAAGTATCATCGAGGAATTTCTCTGCTGTTTTTAATTGACCTGCAGTAGCTAATGGTTTATTCGAAATTGCATATTCAATAGTTACTCCAAATTCACCACCGTCTCCAAAATAATCTTCAATCTTTTTTCGTAGATAACTAACACACAATACAAATGATTTTACTCCATTTCTGCTTGTCCAGTCTATAAGGTGCTCTAAAATTGGTTTGTCTCCTAATGGTAGCATCGGCTTTGGAAGAAATATTGTGTATGGTTGTAATCTTGTACCTAATCCACCTGCTAAGATAACTGCCTTCACGAGATTTTCTTTGAAATATGACTATTTATTCTAAGGTATAGATTCCTACAGAACAAGGAAAATCAATAAAATAGTTTCAAAATTTTTTTAATTACTAGCGATGGTGTTTTTGCAAAAACTATCGTCATTGGCTCTTTTCCAAAATCTCCTTTATGATAAATAACATCTGGTTGTTTCTCTGACTTTTCTAATGCCGTTTTTATGCCCCAGATGATAGAAGATCCTTCCTTGTTCTTCACCTTTCTAGGTTCCTTACTTCTGTCGTAACTGGAGATGATCAAGCCCTCCTTGATTAGTTTTGAAATATCTTCTTTATCATATTTTAAATTAATTGCTGATCTTACTTCTGGATATTTCTTGTTCATTGAAATTAAAGCTGTTGCCACATGTTTTGAACCGCCATAAGATAACTCTCCGGCAACTACAATTCTGTTTCCTGTTTTTACAATTCTTCCAGAAATTCCGAGTACATCTTGAATTGATTTGGGGTTTTTTTTTGAAAACACAAAATTTGTTTGGCATTCAGGAATTTTTTTATAACTATCTTTAATTTCAATAAACCTGTTAATTGCCTGAGTTAATTCTGTATGAATGCCATCTTCATTTTTTATTTGTGTGATGACTATTCCCTTTCCAACGCTTTTAGCGTTTTTAATTGAATTCTCTGTAAATAGTTTTGAAAATTTTGCTGCCTCTATTATTGGTTTTCCATTTGCTAGTGAAAATAACATTGATGCTGCATAATTGCAACCACTCCCATGATTGATTTTTGAAATTTTTTTACCTGTCACTATGTATTGCTTTTTTCCTCCTAATATGAAATCTGAAATTTGGTCTTTTTTTATCTCTAGTCCTGTGATTACAACATTTTTTGCTCCCATATTTTGAATTTTTCGAGCAATGTTTTGAAGAGATTCTTTAGAGTCAATTTTTTTTTTTGAAAGAAATTCCGCTTCAAACTTATTCGGTGTGATCACTGTGGCTAATGGGATTAAAAATTTTTTAAAATCTGTAACAGCCATTTTCTCGATGAGTAATCCTCCTGTTGTAGATTTTATTACCGGATCTAATACAATTGGGATGTCTGTATCCCTAATTTCACTATAAATTGTTTTTATTATTTCTGAATTGTATACCATTCCAATTTTTATCCCATCAATTTTAAAATCTGAAAAAATAGAATCTATCTGATTTTTCAATATTTTCTTTGATACTGGCTCAATAATTCCAAAACTTGAAGTATTTTGACCTGTTATCGCAGTAATTATTGTTAAACCATAAGCATTTAGAGAATCAAATGTTTTGATATCGCTCTGTATGCCTGCACCCGATGATGGATCAGAGCCACCTATTGAAAGTAAATTCATAATGTATCTTAAAAACTATTTATCTTAATCTATTTTTCCTTTTAATTCTGATTTGTATGTCTTTGCAACGTTTTCACGCAATTGCATTATTTAATTTATTCAATGATGATAATCGGGTATTCATAGCTGTAAAATAATTTTTATTTATCAATTAATTATGCTAAAATTCCTCTAATGCATAATACTTCTAAAGCACTATCTACTGTATGTTTACTTCATATGCAATATCAAAAGAAAATGGGGCAGGGGATGTGTGTTTTTTTCTTGGTAATGTTACAAGTGCGGCAAAAATATTTTACCTCTAGTTTTTTTTATGTCCGAACTGTCAAAGAAACTAGGAGTTATTATTTTCCACGAGGTGTGTTTGACGCATTTGTAATCATAAAATTCATCTTTCAAACTTCAGGATTTTTTTCTATCCCAAATAATTCTTTTTTGTTATTGATGTTATACTAGTTAATCCCCCAAAATCGGTCATTTTTATAATCGGCTTAAGGATCTTTCAACATTTATGATATTTAGAAGCATTATTGTTTAAATCAGACTAAAAGATAGGTATCGTGTTGGGAACACAAATGAGCGCAGCACGAAGAGGTGTTGCTACTGATGAAATGAAAAGAGTGGCAAAAGACGAAGACGTTACTTTGGAATGGTTAGTGCCTAAAATTGCAAATGGTTCTATCATTATACCCAGTAATAATGTAAGGCCCCAAAAAATTCATAACGTTGGAATAGGTAAAGGTCTTAAAACTAAAGTGAATGTTAACATTGGAACTTCCACTCTAAATGTAAACTTGGAAGATGAAATTGAAAAAGCAAAGATTGCTGTAAAATATCACGCAGACACAATAATGGATTTGAGTGATGGTGGTGATATTAAAAAAATACGACGAACTTTGTTAGAAGTAGCGCCAATAACATTTGGAACTGTTCCAATTTATGAGGCATACAATTATGCTGTAGAAGTTCATAAAAATCCATTAAACCTAACTGAAGATGATTTTTTAACTGCATTTGAAAATAATGCAAAAGACGGTGTTGACTACACTACAATTCACTGTGGAATTACAAAGGATATCGCAAAAAGAATTCTGAAAGTTCAACGATATGGAGGTGTTGTAAGTAAAGGTGGCACTATTACTGCTGCATGGATGTTAAAACATGATAAAGAAAATCCCTATTTAACACACTATGATTATTTGATTGAAATTGCTAAAAAATATGATGTTACATTTAGTTTAGGTGATGCCTTGCGACCTGGGTCTATACTTGATTCTCATGATGAACTTCAGATTCAAGAAATGATTAATGTCGCACAACTAACTAAGCGTGCTCATGAGCAAGATATTCAAGTAATGGTTGAAGGTCCTGGACATGTTCCATTAAATGAAGTGGCTGCTAACGTTAGATTGGCCAAATCCTTAATTGGAAATGTACCTTACTATGTTTTAGGTCCCTTGGTGACTGATGTTGCATCTGGACATGATCATATAGCTAGTGCCATTGGTGCCGCTGTATCTGCAAGTGAAGGCGTGGATTTACTATGTTATCTCACTCCATCGGAACATCTTGCATTGCCAAATGCCGAAGAAGTTAAAGCTGGTTTAATTGCATATAGAATTGCTGCACATGCAGGTGATTTGGTAAAAATTCGTGACAAGGCAATAAAATGGGATCTTGCGATGACCGAGGCTCGACGTACATTGGATTGGGAAAAACAACTTGCACTATCTATTGATCCTGAAGAAGCCGCTAGAATTCATAGTCGCACTGGTCAGCACCCTGGAAATAATGTCCCTTGTACAATGTGCGGTGGTGCCTGCGTGTATGTGATGTTACCACAACAAAGAAAATATGAAAAAGTAGACAAATTACAACAGATTGAATAATACTTTTTCAAGACTGGGAACTGTTCTGAACTTTTGCAATTCCTCTTTCTCTATCCACTTGTATTCTGAATTTTCCCAATTTAGTTTAATTTGTGGATTTTTTGCTCCAAACAAAAATCCATAGATTTCCCACTCATGATTTTCATACTGTGGCGAATTTACTCTAAACACATCTGCAATTCTGATCAAATTAATTTTGTCTTCAAAAATACCAGTTTCTTCATAAATCTCAATTATTGCCCTAGTTAACGGCGCTTCATTTTTTTCTATTATTCCACTAACACCTGCCCATAGCCCTTTCATTGTTTTTACTTTGTTACTTCTTTTAAGAATGAGTATTTTTTGATCATCTTGAATAAAAGATGTAACAATCCTGGTTGAGCGCATTTTGTTTATTTTTCAACGGCATTTACCATTTTTGTCAATCTTTTATATGATGCATCTAAATTTGTATTTGCAGAAAGCCTAGTTTGACAAGCCTTAATGTACTCTATTACTTCCTCTGTTTTTGATTCTTGTACTGCGGTGAGTAATTTTCCTATGTCCTTCCAGAATTCTTCTGCAACTCTTCTTATTTCTGGATTTGCTATTATGGTTTCAATTAATTCTGGTGACTCTGTCATAATACTTTCGGCAAGAGTTTTCTGAACTCTAAAAGTTGTTCCAGACATTTTTTCTGTTAATGAGATTTTTTCATCTTTTGAAACTATGTTTGCAAATACAAGATTCATCAAATGTGTTAATCCCAATATGACTGCAATTCTTTTATCATGTTCTATTGCATCAATTGTTATGAAATTTGCTCCCTCAAAAAGTTCTTTTGCAACAGCTAATTCTTTTTTGGCATCTTTTATTGGAATTGAAATTATATTTTGTCCTTTAATGGATCTTGCACCCGGTCCAAACATAGGGTGAATGCATATTGGATTAATTTTTGCTGGCATTTTCAATAATGATGAAACTACTTTGGATTTTTCAGATGAAATTTCAATTAAATATGTTCCACGTTTCATCTCTTTTGCAATCAATCGTATGATTTCAGGTGTTCTCCTTGTTGGTGTACATAATACTACATAATCTGCTTTCAAAATTCCACCAACTAACGAATCTGACTGGATTATTCCTTTACCTAGAATTTTATTTTCAGTATCAAAACCTGTTACATCAAAACCAATTTCTGAAAAATACTTGACAAACCATTGTCCCATTTGCCCCCCTGCACCAATTACTGTTATGGTTTTCATTTTTTATCTCCAATGGTATTACTAAGTATGTTCATTCCCTCAATTAGTATTTTTTCGTCTTGACATGCCGATATTCTAATGAAATTCTGATATTCCCCAAATCCTTCTCCTGGGGCTACTGCCAATCCTTTCTCCAAAAGACTATTTGCAAATTCTGCCCCATTAAGTCCCTCTTGATTAACACGCGCAAAAATGTACATTGCACCATCTGGGACAACAAAATTCAATTGCATCTCTTTTGCTTTTTCAGCCAATACATTTATTCTGGTTTGTACTGTATTAGTGTTGTTTGTTATGTCTGCTTCTAATGCTTTCATAGCAATATACTGAATAGGTTCAGAAACATTTGTGAGGCAAAGTGCTTGTAATTTGGATAGTTTATTGATTATCTTGGAGCTTGCAATTGCATAGCCAATTCTAAATCCTGTCATTGCATGTGATTTTGAAAATGACTGTGTAATGATACTTTTATCATAATTATAGCATAATACGCTTTTCCAACTCTTGAAGGCATATTGAGAATAAATTTCATCACTTAAAATGTATAAATTGTTTTCAATTGCTAAATTTACAATCTCATCTTGCAATCTTTCTGGAAGAATTTTTCCTGTTGGATTATTTGGATAGTTCAATACAATCATTTTTGTATTCGCATTGATGACTTTCTTAATTTGTTCAATTGATGGCTCCCATTTTCCTTCTAACGTAGTAGAAATCACTCTCACTTTAACTCCTGAATTTAATGCACATTCCTTATATGCAGGCCACGCTGGTTCAATGATGATCAATTCATCTCCAGGATTCAACAATGTATTGATTGTAATGAAAATTGAAAATCTTGCACCTGGACTAACTATTATGTTGTCTTTTGAAACACTTGCGCCAAATTTTTTAGAGGAATATTTTGCAATCGCGTCTCTGAACAATGGCATCCCCTGTGCTTGACCGTATTTTAAAAAACCTTTATCGAAAACTTCTGTAAGGGCTTTTTTTACAATTTCAGGTGGTAAAAAATCAGGCTCTCCAACTTCCATGTGGATGATTTTCTTACCTTCTAACTCCATCGATTTTGCTTTAAGAAAAATTGATAGATGAGTTTGCTTATTGTCTGATTGAATTTTAACAGATTCGTTAAGCAAAAAATTTAAAAATCTCATGGCAATTGATTCATCAAAATCTAATTCATCACATAACGTGATTATCTTAGTACGCAAATTATCCTCCCGCGTTTCATCTGTAATTCCTTTTCCTGTGCTTTTTTTAATTTCTCCTATTTCTTTTGAAACGTTTGTTCTTGTTTTAAGCATCTTAATCATTTCAATGGTGATTTCGTCCATTTTATCACGAAGTTCGTTAATTTCAGCCATTTTCTTATAATACGGACTTTATTGTACCAGCTAAAAGAGCATGGTCTGCCAAGGTTAGAGCTACTAACGAATCTACTACTGGAGGTGCTCTTGGAACTACACATGGATCATGTCTTCCTTTTACTTGTAATGTTGCATGCTTTTTGGTTTTAATGTCTACTGTAATTTGTTTTTGTGCTATTGATGATGCAGGTTTAAATGCAATTCGTATTGTTATTGGCATACCATTTGATAGTCCCCCTAAAATTCCACCCGAATTATTTGTTTTTGTTATTATCCTACCTTTTTTTATTGTATATAGATCATTATTTTCTGAGCCATATAATTTTGAACCTTCAAATCCTGAACCAAACTCAATTCCTTTCACAGATGGAATTGAAAATATTGCTTTACTCAAATCAGATTCCAATGAACTAAAAATTGGTTCCCCTAAACCAACTGGAACATCTGTAGTGATTGATTCAATTATCCCTCCAAGTGAATCTCCTTTTTTCCTAGCATCTAATATTGACGTCTTCATTTTTTTTGCTGTTTCTTCTTCAGGACATCTTACTTCATTTTTATAAATTAAACCAATCATTTTTTCATTAAATTCGCCTTCCATTTTTATTTTTCCAATTTGTGTTGTAAATGAATTGGTTTTAATTCCAAGTGTTACTAATAATAACTTCCTTGCAATTGCGCCTCCCATCACATGCGTAGCTGTTAATCTCCCGGAGAATCTACCTCCTCCTCTATGATCATTAAAATGATTATATTTTATCATGGCTGGATAATCTGAATGTCCTGGTCTAAGTTTTGTTTTCAAATTTTCATAGTCTGTTGATTTTTGATCGGTATTGTAAATTATCATTGTAACTGGTGCTCCAGTTGTATATCCTCTAAAAACTCCTGAAACAATTTCTACGATGTCTCCCTCCTTACGTTGGGTTGAAATCATAGATTGACCTGGTTTTCTTAGATCTAACATTTTTTGAATTTCTTTTTCATCAATTTCCAATCCTGCAGGACAACCGTCTAGCACTGCCCCTATGGATTTTCCGTGACTCTCACCAAAACTAGTTAGCACAAGACGATGTCCGATTGAACTTCCATGCAACATATTGTAAGGGCAAATTGATGCTTATAATTCCTCATTACAGAAATAGTAGAAAAGTGGTTTGATCGGATGCCTTAATTCTATTTTTTTTAATTAGCAAAAATTATGTTATTTATTCTAATTACTTGTAAAAATTATAAATAAATCTTAAATAATACAATAACACATGGTAAACATGAAGAAACATGCAAATTCTAACAAATAATTTGCGCGACTCTACGAAAACACATGTTATCTTCGCA
>Ga0315276_10005848_pt1 | contig 11356 bp, 11 predicted proteins | sample YL17G05_0_MG_FD_204542 | JGI IMG/M metagenome (GOLD analysis project Ga0315276, IMG submission 204542) | Sediment microbial communities from Yellowstone Lake, YNP, Wyoming, USA - YL17G05_0 | ecosystem: Environmental > Aquatic > Freshwater > Lake > Sediment | place: USA: Wyoming | collected... | reverse complement strand
GCGGGCAGCGAGATCGGGCTGCGCATCGACCAGACGCTGACGCAGGACGCGACGGGAACGATGGCGTACCTCCAGTTCGAGGCGATGGGCATTCCCCGCGTGTGCACGAAGCTCTCGGTCAGCTACGTCGACCACAACATGCTGCAGGAGGGGTTCGAGAACGCAGACGACCACCGCTTCCTGCAGAGCATCGCGGCCAAGTACGGCATCTATTTCTCGCGGCCGGGGAACGGGATATGCCATCAGGTGCACCTGGAGCGGTTCAGCGCCCCCGGGCAGACGCTCATAGGCTCGGACAGCCACACACCGACGGGCGGCGGCGCGGGCATGCTGGCGATGGGCGCCGGCGGGCTGGACGTGGCGCTGGCGATGGCGGGCGAGCCGTTCTATCTGATGATGCCGCAGGTGGTGCGGGTGAACCTAAAGGGGCGCCTGCCGGCCTGGGTAGCGGCGAAGGACATCATACTGGAGATGCTGCGGCGTCTGACGGTGAAGGGTGGCGTGGGACGCATCTTCGAGTACGGCGGCGAGGGCGCGGCGACGCTCTCGGTGCCGGAGCGGGCGACGATCACGAACATGGGCGCGGAGCTGGGAGCGACAAGCTCGCTCTTCCCCAGCGACGAGAGGACGCGGGAGTATCTGCGGGCGCAGAAACGCGAAGAGGCGTGGATACCGCTGGCCGCGGATGTCGACGCGGAATACGACGAGGTCATCGAGATCGACCTGAGCAAGCTGGAGCCGCTGATCGCGCTACCGTCGAGCCCGGACAAGGCGGTGCCGGTACGGGAGGTCGCGGGGACGGAGGTGGCGCAGGTGGCAATTGGAAGCTGCACGAATTCGTCCTATGCCGATCTGATGACGGTGGCGGCAATCGCCAAGGGCAAGATGGTGCACCCAGGCGTGAGCGCGGCGATAAACCCCGGCTCGCGGCAGGCGCTGATGACGATCGATAGGGACGGCGGTCTGGCTGACCTGATCGCCGCCGGGTTCCGCATCCTGGAGTCGTCCTGCGGGCCCTGCATCGGGATGGGACAGGCGCCGGCGTCGGGTACGGCGTCGATGCGGACGTTCAATCGCAACTTCCCGGGACGCAGCGGCACGGTGGGCGACCGGGTGTATCTATGCAGCCCGCAAGTGGCGGCAGCGACGGCGCTCAAGGGGGCGATCACGGACCCGCGAGACCTGGGCGAGGCGCCGCGGGTGAAGCTGCCGGCGGAGTTCTGGGTGGACGACGGGATGATCATCGCGCCACCGGAGAAGGGCGACGATGTGCAAATCGTCCGCGGCCCCAATATCAAGCCGCTGCCTCTGGCCGAGCCGCCAGCGGAGTCGATACGGGCGCCGGTGGTGCTCAAGGTCGGCGACAACATCACTACAGACGACATCATGCCGGCGGGGGCGAAGCTCTTGCCTCTGCGGTCGAATATCCCGGCGATGGCGGAACACGTCTTCGAGCGGGTCGACCACGAGTTCGCAAAGCGGGCGCGGGAGGCCGGCAGCTCAATCGTCGTGGGCGGCGGCAACTACGGGCAGGGGTCGAGTCGCGAGCACGCGGCGCTGGCCCCGATGTATCTGGGGCTGCGGGCTGTCATCGCGAAGTCGTTCGCCCGCATCCACGCGACGAATCTGGTGAACTTCGGCATCCCCCCCCTCCTCTTCGAGAACGAGGGCGACTACGATCGCGTCGAGCAGGGCGACGAGCTGGAGATCGCGGGTGTGCGCGAGGCGATTCAGCAGAGCACGACGGTCCGCGTGCGCAATGTGACGCGCGGCAGCGAGTTCATGGCCCGACACAACCTGTCCCCTCGCCAGGTGGAGATGCTGCTGGCGGGCGGGGCTCTGAATTATGTAAGGGCAGTGCGGGGGTAGAACTTATCGATAAGTCGCTTGCGGGACCACGGTTGGGCAAGGAAGGCGGTGCTGGCTTGCGGTCGACACGGCTCTCCCTTGCCGAACCAGCGCCCATCAAACGAACACGACAGTAGGTTGGGGAAGAACCGGCAACAATCGCTATGAGAGAGATCCGTGTCGACCAGATAAGCGAGAAGGTCGCTGAGCTGTTCATCGACGCCGCGCATAACCTGCCCGAGGACGTGGTGGCGGCGCTGGAACGCGCCCGCGACAGCGAGGAGTCGCCTCTGGGCCGCCAGATACTGGAGGAGATACTGGAGAACGCCAAGACAGCGCGAGAGGAGATGATACCTCTCTGCCAAGATACGGGCACGTCAGTTGTCTTCGTGGAACTGGGGCAGGAGGTGCACATCAGCGGCGGGAGCCTGACGGAGGCGATTAACCGAGGGGTCGCCAAGGGGTACAGTGAGGGCTTCCTGCGCAAGTCGATGGTGGAGCGGCCATTCTCCGCTCGCAAGAACACGGGCGACAACACCCCGGCGGTGGTACACCTGGACATCGTTCCCGGTGATGGACTGAAGATAACGGTGCTGCCCAAGGGCGGCGGCTGCGAGAACATGAGCCGGATGACGATCCTCCTGCCGGGTCAAGGCCGCGACGGGGTAGTCGATTTCGTGCTGCGGGCCGTCGAGGAGGCAAGCGGCAATCCCTGCCCGCCGCTCGTCCTTGGGGTCGGTATCGGCGGGTCAGCAGAGCACTGCATGGCGCTGGCCAAGAGAGCGTTGACACGCAGGGTGGGTGAGCCGAACCCGGACTCGGAGGTGGCAGACTTAGAGCGCGAACTCCTGGCGAAGGTGAACGCGCTGGGATTGGGCCCGCAAGCCGTCGGGGGGACGAACACTGCGCTGGCAGTACATGTGGAAAGCTTCCCCACACACATCACGGCGCTGCCGGTGGCGGTGAACATTCAGTGTCACAGCGCCCGGGTGAAGTCGGCAGAGCTGTAGGAGCGTAGCCAGGACATCGCAATGAGCAAAGAGGTCAAGCTGCCGCTAGACGACGAGACGATCGCGGGGCTGCACGCGGGAGACCACGTGCGGCTAACGGGCGTGATCTACGCCGCCCGCGACGCTGCCCACAAGCGGATGATCGAGGCGCTGGACAAGAACGAGCCGCTGCCTATCGACATCAAGGGTGCGGTCATCTACTACGTCGGGCCGACGCCGGCGCGACCGGGCAGGGTGATCGGCGCCGCCGGGCCAACCACGTCGATGCGCCTCAATCCCTATACTCCCCGCCTGATGGAGCACGGCCTGAAGGCGACGATCGGCAAAGGAGGGCGTAATCAAGCGGTCAAGGATGCCCTCAAGAAGTACGAGGGCGTGTACTTCCTGGCCGTGGGCGGAACAGGCGCCCTGCTGTCCAAGCGCATCAAGAAGGCAGAGGTCGTCGCCTACGAGGACCTGGGGACGGAGGCCATCCGTCGCCTGGAGGTGGAGGACTTTCCGGTCATCGTTGCCAACGACATGTACGGCAATGATCTCTTAGAGCAGGGGAAGGCACGCTATCAGAAGCGGGAGGCATTGGGCAGCTACGTTCCGGTCGGAGAGAGGGCCGAATCCTCGAATGGCGGCGGCGCATAGAGGACTTCTCACACCGACAGCCGCAAATCAATCGATGAATGCGGCTAGCGCGAGGATGCCGTAGGCGAAAGCGGCAACCCCTAGCAGCGACAGGCCCACCGTCGCGACTCTCTCCACAGCACCCCGCAACCCATAGTCCAAGAGGACGTTGCGCACCCCGTTCAGGCCGTGGTAGAGGGCGAAGGAGAGCAGCAGCAGGTCGATTACCCAGTAGGCAGGCTGCTCCAGCCGCTCGGCCACGTTTGAGAAGACGACGAGCCCAGGAAGGATCCCCTTCTCCACCTCCACGATGTTAATGAGGTGGCCGATGACGATGTGCAGCGGCAACAGGACTATCAACCCCAGCGCCGACACGCGCTGTAGGAGCCAGGGCCAGAAGCTGTAGTCACCCGGCTCTCTCACCGACCTCATCACACCCTGTTCCGTCTCCAAACGTGCCACCACCGTCTCCCGCTAGGCGATTAGGTTGCGAACGGCAACCACAGAACCGATGAAGACCGCCACTGCTCCCAAGAATGACAGCCAGAACAACGGCTTTTGAAGTCTCAGCCCGATGGCGAAGTCGAGCAATACCAGCCGCACGCCATTGAGGGCATGAAACGCAACGACTCCAACGAGTCCGGCATCGAGAATAAGGAACGGCGTATTCTCAAAGGTGGAGAGCAGGTCGTCGAACTCATCTTCCCCCTGCACCGCTGTCCCGATAACGAAGATGTGGGCGATGAGATAGAGAGTGAGGAAGAGGCCGGAGAGTCGCTGGAGAAGCCAGGCGGCGGTGCCGGTGCGCATCGCCCGCGCTTGAAACTGGGCATCCCAGGGTTTGTACATCGTTTGCTCCTCGCGGTCTCTCTCAGCGGATGAACCCCAGCCGTCGCAGCAACGCCATCTTCTTGAGCTGCTGGATCGCCTCTGTGGGGTTTACCCCCTTCGGGCACTGCTCAGCGCAACTGAAGACGGTGTGACAGCGCCAGAGTCCTTCTTCACTCGCTATCCTCGCCAGCCGCTGTCCCTTGCCGCAGTCCCGCGGATCGTCGCAGTAGCGGAAAGCCTTTGTCAGGGCAGCCGGGCCCAGGTAGCGGTCATCGATGGCGACTATCGGACAGGCTGAGTAGCAGACAGCGCACTGGATGCAGGCAACGAACTGGGTCAGGCGGAGGGAGTGAGCCGCATCCACAAGATGCTCACGCCCAGGCGCCTCTTCCTCCGGAGCCGCGACAAGCCAGGGAGTTGTCTGGCGCATCTTTTCGTAGAAGGGCCCCATCTCCGCTACCAGGTCCTTGATAACGGGTAGATTGGCCAGTGGCTCTAGAGTGATCTCCTCGCCGTGGGGCGCCACATCGATCACTTTGGTCTTGCAGGCCAGGCGGGAGACGCCGTTCACTCGCATGGCGCAGGAGCCGCAGATGGCGCTGCGACAAGCGCAGCGGAAGGCAAGCGAACCGTCTATCTGCTCGCGGATGGACAGGAGAGAGTCCAGGATGGTAGCGGAAGCCGGCACGTCCAAGACATACGTCTGGTAGACGGGCTGTCCGTCGCCCGTGGGATCGAAACGGCGTACTCTCAGCTTCGCCTGCAACTAGTAGACCCTCTTTTCCGGCTGCCACCGCGTCACGGCGACAGGTGTGTAGTCCATCTTCGGCCCATCAGAAGTGTAGTGGGCGAGCGTGTGTTTGAGCCAGCCCTGATCGTCGCGATCGGGGAAGTCGAGACGGGCGTGGGCGCCCCTGCTCTCTTCTCGCTTCAGGGCACCGAGGACGATGACCTCCGCCAGGTCGAGCATAAAGCCGAGCTCGATGACCGCCAGCAACTCCGTGTTGAAGACCTTGCCCTTGTTTAGCGACGGCACATTCCTCCAGCGGCCCTTCAGATCGCGCACTTTGGCCAGCGCCTGCTCCATCGCCTGCTTCGTCCGGAAGATGCCAACACCTCCGTTCATGGCAGAGGCCATCTCAGCCCGGAGGGCGGCCATCCGCTCCCCATTGGCCGGGCGGGCGAGGATCTCGGCGACAGCGCTCCCATCCTTCTTGACGGATGTCTCCGAGAAGGGCGGCAAGGGACGGGCTTCGGCGTATGCAGCAGCGGCTCTGCCGGAGCGCCGGCCGAAGACTATCGTTTCGAGTAGGGAGTTGCCGCCAAGCCGGTTGGCGCCGTGGACACTAACACAGGCGCACTCGCCGGCGGCAAACAGGCCGGGGACGGAAGTAGCGCCATCGACGTCAGTCTTGACACCACCCATCGCGTAGTGCATTCCGGGGCGCACGGGAACAGGCTCGCTTAGAAGATCAACGTTAGCCAGGTCGAGAGCCAGCTCGTGGATTTGAGGAAGCCGCTCCTTGATCTTCTGTTTCCCCAGATGCCGCAGGTCGAGGAGGACGCAGCCATCAACGCCACGTCCCTCATCGATCTCCGTCTGCTCGGAGCGGGAGACGACGTCACGCGCGGCCAGCTCCATCTTGTTCGGGGCATAGCGGGCCATGAAGCGTTCACCCTCGGAGTTCAGCAGGTAGCCGCCCTCACCACGGGCAGCTTCGGTGATGAGCACGCCGCTGTCTTTGAGCGTCGTGGGGTGGAACTGGACGAATTCCATGTCCATCAGCGGCGCGCCGGCACGGTAGGCGAGGGCATGCCCATCGCCGGTGGAGATAAGGGAGTTGGAGGTCGGCGTGTAGATGCGCCCCAGACCGCCGCCGGCCATAACGACGGCCTTGGCGGCAAGCGACTCGACTTCACCTGTGCGCATGTTGAGCGCCACGGCACCGCAGCACTCCCCGTCTTCGACCGAGAGCGAGGTGACAAACCATTCGTCGTAGACCGGCACGTTGTGTTTCAGGACTTGGTCGTGAAGGGAGTGAAGCAGCGCCTGGCCGGTGATGTCGGCCACATAGCAGGTACGGGGGAAGCCTCCGCCACCGAAGGGGCGCTGAGCGATCCGTCCGTCAGGCTGGCGGCTGAAGACGGCGCCCATGTGCTCAAGCTCGATGATGTCGGACGCTGCCTCACGGCACATCGTCTCGATGGCGTCCTGGTCACCGAGATAGTCGCTGCCCTTTACCGTGTCGAAGGCGTGGACCTCCCAGGAATCATCATCGCCGAGGGCAGCGTTGATGCCACCTTGAGCGGCGACCGAGTGGCTACGCAAGGGGTAGACTTTGGTGAGGACGGCAACATTTGCGCCAGCGCGCGCGGCTTCGAGCGCCGCTCTCATGCCAGCGAGGCCGGCGCCAACAACCAGGACGTCATGCTGGAGCATTCTACGGTCTCCGGCGATCTGATCGTCTACTTGAGCTCGATGTTTCCGACTCTCCCGGTCGGGCACGAGGAAGGACGGCCACGCGAAGCCAATCTTAGGCTATCACCGGTCTGAGATCGAGAGTGGGAGAGCTAGCGCTCCAACGATTTCGCGATTGCGTCGGCGTAGAAGCCCCACATCCGTTCCGGCAACAGCCTGCCCACAGCGACCATGGCCTGCTCCCGCACCAGACGATCCTCCTCTTCGCGGCCAGCCCGATGCTTCACCTGCAACTGGAAGGGCTCGCCGAACTTCACGACGAGACCTCCTCCTTCTTCGTAGAGACCGACCGGCAGAACGGGCGCGCCTGCCTTCGTGAGCATCCGCAGGAAGAGCCCTGAACCGGGCATCGCCTCGATCAGTGTCCCTTTGCCCCTCGCCTCAGGCATGAGGCCGACCGGCTCCCCTTCCCGGCGCTGGCCTCTGCTGTTGCCAGCAGGGGAGTTGATGATTGTGGCAGCTTGGCGGAGGGCAGCGGCGCGGCCCGCCGTCTCCTCTTCGCGCTGCGGCATCGTAACAAAGCCGTAGACGCGGGCGATACGACTGAAGACCCAGCGGATTGGCCACACTGGGATGGGGAAGGGGCCAAAGTGGCGGCCACGCCATTCGCTGGTGATGATCCAGTGCATCTCCGGCGAGGCGGGACGCGCCTGGGCAACGGCAGCGGCAACCGCCATGCCGGCGAAATACATCTCGACGCCGGGGCGCTCGTAGTGGTTGCCAACAACAACGAAGGAGCCGTCGGCGGGGACGTTCTCCAGGCCGATGAACTCCGGCAGAGGCGGGTTAGAGCGCAGGGTGTACCAGCAGTCGGCAGCAAAGGAGCGCTTGATGCCGAATAGCAGATTGAAGGGAAACTTGAGGAACAGTTCCCTGCGGGGAAAGTTATATGCCTCGTGGCTGCCAATCGGGATATCGGTGTCCTGATCAGGCATCGCAAGGGGTCATGGTAGCACCCGCCGGCGAGAGAGCATTAGGAGGGCCGCTAGGGACTTGGCGTCCTGTATCTCGCCCCGCTCGACCATGCGCAGGGCTTCGGCTAGAGGCAGGCGTAACGCTGCAAGATCGTCTTCGTCGCCGGTGTCGAGGGGGCTTTCCTCGAGACCGGTAGCGAGGAAAACGTGAATGTACTCGTTGCAGTAGCCGGGGCTAAGGAAAAAGCCACCCAACTCCTCGAGAGAGCGGGGCCGGTACCCCGTCTCCTCGCGGAGCTCCCGCTCGGCACAGGTCCGGGGGTCTTCGCCTTCGTCCAGCGTCCCGGCAGGCAATTCAAAGAGACGCTTACCGACGGGATGGCGGTACTGGCGCACGAGGAGGATGTTGTCCTGATCGTCGAGGGCGATAAGAAGGACTGCACCCGGATGCTCCACGACCTCTCGGACACCGGTGGCGCCATCATGCGTGGTGACGGTATCGAGGCGCACGTTAATGAGACGGCCGGAGAAAGCGCGCTTGCTCTCGATTGTCCGCGGCAGGTCCGATTCGGGGTCGTCAGCAGGCAAGAAAAGTTCCTTAAACACCCACGGGCGGGTCGAGATCAAGCACCATCGCCAGTTCGCTGCAGCTCGGGAATTTGGGGCAGCGATAGCACTCGTTCCAGACCTTCTGGGGCAGGGTCATGACATCTACTTGCTGGAAGCCAAGCTTCTCGAAGAAGCCGGGCAGATAGGTGAGGGCGAAGACCCGCTTGAGGCCAAGGTTGCAGGCCTCATCGATGCAGGCCCGCACCAGCGCAGCACCGAGACCGACCGCCTGGCTTTCCTCGCACACGGCCAGGGAACGGACCTCGGCCAGATCATCCCATACTATGTGAAGGCAGACGCAGCCTAGGACATCGTCTTGTCGACGGACGACGAAGAAGTCGCGCAGGTTCTCGTAGACCTCGCCCATAGTACGGGGGAGCATCTCACCTTTTGCGGCAAAGACGTTCACGAGGTCGTGAAGCTGCTGGACATCGCTTATTCTTGCCTTTTCAACGATAAGGGTCTGTCGCATGCCGGTCTTTGTTCTCCCCTTGCTCGTCTTCGTCGTCATGACATTACCTATTCTACGCTATGACTCCCCATCGGGGTCAGGGGCACGCCGCCAGCGAAGCCGCACGGCGACCCGCTCGTAGAAGTCGGGCTCCCTAGGGAGGCGCAGAAAGCAGGCGAAGTGATCGCTCATCGTAATTCGCACGACCTGCCCGGGCTCCAACTGGAGGCTGCTCTCGCCATCGAGACTGAGGGCGGCCTGCTGCCCGGGGTCGAGGGCCAGCTCAACGACGGAGCGGCGGGGCAGCACCAGTGAATTCGTCTGACCAAGATGAGGAGCGAGAGGAGCCAGGACTATCTCTTGCGCCTCGGGATGGAGGATCGGCCCACCGATAGCCTGGCAGTACGCGGTGCTACCGGTAGCCGTAGCGACGATTATGCCGTCGGCGCGGTAGTCAGCCACAAGCTCGCCGTCAATGAAGGTGCTAACGACCACGGTGCGTCCGAGGGCGGTGCGCCCCAGCACGACGTCGTTGAGGGCGTGGAGGTAGGGCCGGGCGCCGAGGATGACTCGGCCTCCGCGCTCAGACAACACCTGAGCGTGGAGCATGGCCCGCCGCTCGACGGACCAGCCGCCGGCTAGGACATCGGGGAGACGAGGCAGGGCTTCATCGCCACGGAGTTCCGTGAGGAATCCCAACCGGCCTAGGTTGACACCCAAGATAACCACGTCATAGGGGACGATCGCTCTGGCCGCCCGCAGAACCGTGCCGTCGCCGCCGACGGTGATGAGCAGGTCGGTCCCCGGTATGTTCACCTTGACGCTGTCGTCGTCCCAGGCAGCGCCCGCCCAGACTTCCTTCACCTGCGACGAGAGGGCTGAGCGGAGTTCTTCAGCGAGGGCGCACGCCGCCGCCATCTTGGGGTGGTAGAAGATGCCGATCCTATTCACTGTGTTTTCCTTCTAACCTCCAGAGAAGGAAGAACTCCTTGTTGCCAGCGGGTCCCAGGAGGCACGAGGTGACGAGGCCAAGCAGGTGCAGACCGTGGGTAGCCGCCCAGGCGACAAGACGACCGATGACCGCGGCATGAATCTGAGAGTCGCGCACGACGCCTTTCTTGCCTACCTCCTCGCGGCGGGCCTGGAACTGCGGCTTCAGTAGGGCGAGTATCACCCCCCCTTCTTTGAGCAGATTCGCCACCGTCGGTATTACCTTCTCCAGAGAGATGAACGAGACATCGATGGTGGCGATGTCCGCCTTTTCAGGAAGGGACTCCATATATCTTATGTTAACTCTCTCCCGAACGTCGACCCGCGGATCGCGGCGAAGACGGTAGTCCAGTAGCCCGTAGCCAACATCGACAGCGTAGACGCGGGCAGCCCCGTTCTGGAGCAGACAGTCGGTGAAGCCGCCGGTGGAGGCTCCCACGTCGATTGCGACCAAGCCTTCGACATTCAGGCGAAATGCCTGAAGCGCTCCGGCCAGCTTGTCACCACCACGGCTGACGTACTGGGGGCTTGCCAGAAGGTCGATTGCGGCCAGGGCGGAAACAAGGCTGCCCGGTTTAGGGGCAGGCTTACCCTCGACCATGACCGCACCGGCCAGGATGAGCGCCTGCGCCTTCTCCCGGCTCTCAGCCAAGCCGCGCTGGACGAGAAGCGTATCCAGGCGACTCTTGTCCGTCACAGAGAAAAGGATAGTGAGCGGCGTAGCAGAAGTCAAGGAAAGGTACATATTGTACGGCGCGGGCCGGCCGGGCACCCGCCACAGGCGGACAGGCGGAGACCCGACTCTAGTGGGATCGAGGGGGAAGGATAAGTGTCACCGATGTTCCTGAACGAGCACAGATTGACGGGGCGTGGGGTCAGCCTTTATCATCGGAGCGATTATGGCAGACAGCAAACGCGCCTTTCCCAACAACACCCCTCCCATGGCAACTCCACAAACCGGCGTCTTCTCCGCCGCCCGCTATCTGCTCATCTCGTTGCGGCCAAAGCAGTGGACGAAGAACCTGCTGGTGTACATGGCGCTGCTCTTCTCGGTGGGAGAGACATGGCACCCGCGCGACGTGGACTCATGGCTGCCATTGCTGGGAAAGACTACGGCCCTATTCGCGCTGTTCTGTCTGGTGTGCAGCGCCGAGTACCTGGTGAACGACATCCGCGACCGGGAGAGCGACCTGCTGCATCCTCGGAAACGCCTGCGGCCGATAGCGTCGGGAAGGCTCTCCGTCACAGTGGCGGGCTTCTGGGCAGGGGCTCTGACAGTGGTGGGGCTGGCCGGCAGCTTCGCGTTGGAGCCGCGCGTGGGGTTCGTGGTGCTGGGGTACATGGTGATGACGCTGGCCTACTCGTACCACCTGAAGCACGTGGTGTTGCTTGACTTGATGATCATCGCGGCTGGGTTCGTGCTGAGGGCGATGGCGGGCGCGTTGGTGATCGACGTGCCGATATCGCCCTGGTTGTACGCGGTGACGGGGCTGGGAGCTCTGTTCCTGGCGATCAGCAAGCGGCGGGCCGAACTGACGCTCCTAAAGGAGGATGCAAACCAGCACCGGCCGATTCTGGACGAGTACACCCCGCAACTTCTCGACCAGAT
>Ga0315276_10005847_pt1 | contig 11361 bp, 9 predicted proteins | sample YL17G05_0_MG_FD_204542 | JGI IMG/M metagenome (GOLD analysis project Ga0315276, IMG submission 204542) | Sediment microbial communities from Yellowstone Lake, YNP, Wyoming, USA - YL17G05_0 | ecosystem: Environmental > Aquatic > Freshwater > Lake > Sediment | place: USA: Wyoming | collected... | reverse complement strand
CGGCACTGCTGCAGGGCAATATTTCTGCGGACGATCCCGATGCCGTCATGAGAAGCAAGTTCGATGAAGGTTACCTCCTCATGGCGGCGCAGATCGAAGATCGCGGAGTGGACCTGCTTGTCCTGCCCGAATCGCCGGCTCCAAAATCCTTTCAGTTCGACGCGGAGTATCGGCAGAGGCTGCAGGACCTGGCGCGCCGCTATCCCCTGGGCGTTATTTTCAGTAACATCGCTCTCCCCGAAGCTCCGGGGGGGTCACGCTACTTCAACAGCGCTTATTTCCTCGGCCAGGACGGGAGCGTTCGCGGCCGGTATGACAAGATCCACCTCGTGCCGTTCGGGGAGTACGTTCCGCTCAAGTCCTTGTTCTTTTTCTTTGACAGCATCACACGAGAGGTGAGCGACTTCAGTCCCGGCAGCGAGCTGGTCGGGGTGGAGACTCCGGCAGGCAGAATGAATGCCATCATCTGTTTCGAAGCCGTATTCCCGGGGCTGGTCCGCAAGTTCGTGAATCGGGGCAGCCAGTTGATCGTCAACCTGACCAACGACGGTTGGTACGGCGACGGCGCCGCTCCGTATCAGCATCTCGCGATGGCCAGATGGAGGGCTGTGGAAAACCGCAGGTATCTGCTGCGGGCGACCAACTCGGGCATTTCGGCGATCATCGACCCCGCCGGGAGGATCGCTGCCTCCACCCGCCTGCTGCGGAAAGACGTCTGCCTGGGCCACTTCGACTTCATTTCGTACGAGAGCTTCTATACCCGCCGCGGCGATGTGCTCGCCGTTCTGTGTGCTATCATTTCCATCCTGGCGTTGGCCTGGTCCTGTGTGCGAAGCGCAAGGTCAGGATACAGGCCAGGGCCCGGCTAAGATTGCCGGAGAGGCGGGGCGGAACAGGCGTGAAGATGCGCTCTGGCCCGCCCGCGCGAGCGTAACCGTAACTTCACTTCATGGAGCAGTCCGATGTTAGATGAATTGCGCGCGAGAGTCGTGGCCGTCGAGGAAAAAGTTGGGCAGGTTCGAGGTTATCTTTGATGGCGCCCGCAAGCGCGCCGATCTCGAGAAACTGGAGCACAGAATCGCCGTGCCCGGCTTCTGGGATCGCATGGAGGAAGCTCAGTCGACGCTTCAGGCGCGGCATCGCCTCGAGCAGGACATAGAGCTGGACGAGAGGCTCGCGAGGGAGAGCGCCGATCTGCATGCGCTTCTGGATCTCGCGGCCGAAGGAGAGGATGTGCTTGACGACCTGAAAAAGGAGGTCGACAGGATCGAGACGGAAGCCCGGCACACCGAGATACGCATGCTTCTCTCCGGCGAGCACGACGGCGCGAATGCCATCATGACGGTTCATCCCGGCGCGGGTGGCACGGAGTCGCAGGACTGGGCGGAGATGCTCGTCCGCATGTACATCAGATGGTGCGAGCGGTCAGGCTATGCCACCGAGATGCTCGACTACCAGTACGGGGAGGAAGCGGGCATCAAATCGGCGACCTTCATTGTGAAGGGCGATTTTGCCTACGGCTACCTGGTGTGCGAGAGCGGAGTCCATCGTCTGGTCCGCATCTCTCCGTTTGACTCCGCCGCACGACGGCACACCAGTTTTGCGTCCGTCTTCGTCTACCCGGAAATAGACGACAAGATCGACATACAAATCGACGAGAAAGATCTGCGGATTGATACGTTCTGCTCCTCCGGTCCGGGCGGCCAGTCCGTAAATACGACTTACTCTGCCGTCCGCATCACCCATATTCCGACCGGCATCGTCGCCTCCTGCCAGAACGAACGCTCCCAGATCAGGAACCGTGACATGGCGCGGAAAATACTGCGCGCGAGACTCTATGAGCTCGAAATGGAGAAGAAACGGAAGGAGCTCCAGGCTGTTGAAGACACCAAGCTCGACATAGCCTGGGGCAGCCAGATTCGATCTTACGTCCTCCACCCGTATCGTATGGTCAAGGACCATCGAACGAAGTATGAGACTTCCAACACGGACCGGGTCCTGGACGGCGACATCGATGGCTTCATTTACCAGTACATGGTTTTCCGCGGCTTGAGGAAGCGCGTCGCTGCCGCCGGGTAACAAAGGCCAGCTATGGACGAGCAGTCGAGTGGTTCCCCGGACCTGCGCAAGCAGGCGGCATCTCTCCGGCATGATGGACTGCCGCGGCGCCAGCGGTCTGAGCGGTACTACAGGGTGCTTTACCGGATCTATGCCGGCTTGTTGTTGTTCGTGGTACTGGCAGGACTTCCTGCGGTAGCAGTCCCGTCCCTGCGCCACCGCCTTGCCTTGCGAGTCCAGACGCTGCGGGAAGCTTGGTCCAAGGCAGGTCGATCGGCCATGCCGCCGGTCTTTGCGGAGGTCGGCGGGAACACGGAATTGTTTCCAAAAGAGTACGAGATACCGTTGCGGACCTGGGGCAAAGGCCCGGGCGTGCTCGAAATGCGAATGCCCGTTTTCCGTGCCGGCGGCCAGACAAGGGTTCAACAGGAAGCAGCTCAAACCACAGCCGCGGATACCTCTGAGCCCGCAGACTCGGGAACGGGCGAAGTCGCCGTCACCTACAAGCAGGGCGATGCCGAGCGCGAGGCCTATGAGATCCTCCTGAAATCAAATGAGGCCATTGCCGGCATGGTGCAGGGAAAAGACCCGGCGCTGCGCTTCGTGACGTGGGCGGGCGCCAGGCGGGAAGAAGATACGTACTGGGTGGACCTGACGTTCAAGTCGAGTTCCAGCGGGACGGAAGCCCACTACATCTGGCAGGTCAGCCTTTCTTCCAAGCGTGTGACGCCGCTCAGTGCACTCGCCAGGGCGATCACAGGGCAGTAGGGCAGTTTTCTCGCCCAAGCCCGGCATTGCTGATGACGCAGGCCCGGGTTGAGGCGCATGATTATTCCAGACGAACCGGACGGGAACGGAACTTCGTCCGGTTCCACGGTGTCCAGGTCAGGGGGCTTGCTTGCGCACTTACGGCATCCGGTTTCTTCGCCGCGGGCTGGCGGTACTCATTGCCGTTGTTCTTGCCTGGGTGGCGTATGACTATGTCCGGATCTGGCGAAGCCGTATCGGCGCCATAAAGCAGGCCGTGAGGATCCTCAGCTCGGATCTAATCCGTTCGGCCGACAGCATTGAATACTCGGAGAATGAAGACGGCAAGCTCCGCTTCAAGATTCACGCCCAGAAACTCCTCGAAACCCGAGAGGGGAAGAACCTCCTGGAAGGAATAGAGGCCTTCGACTTCAATCCCGACGGATCCCCGCGGAACTACATCCGCAGCAAACGTGCAGAGTACGACCGGGAAAACGGAAGGGCCTATTTTTCCGGCAATGTCCGCATCCAGATGGGAAAGGGCATCGAGCTGCGTTGCGATTCGCTCTTCTACGACCTGAAGAACAATGTCGGAACCACCGACGACACGATGCAGCTCGTTTCGCCGCAGGCAAAGGGGAGCGCCCGGGGAATCCGATACGACCATGCCGCGCGCGTGCTGGAGCTCAAGGGCGCCGTCGATCTGGAAGTGACGCGCCTAGCCCCCAGGCCGGGGAGTCCCGCGTCCGAGGAAAAGAGCCGTGTGACTTCGAACAGTATGTTCTACTCCGAGAACGACCTGCTGATCCGGTTCATGGGAAATGCCCGCCTGGACGCGCCGGATGCAGCACTCTCGGGTTCCGACATTGTAGCCCGGCTGAGCCCCGACCGACGGCGCATGGTATCGCTCATGTGCCGGGGGAATGCCGAATACAGGTCAAGAAAGCCGGGAGATGCGCAGTCTCTGCGGGGAGACCGGATAGATTTCGACCTCAGTCCGGACGGGAAGGCCATCGAGAGGATACGCGTCACGGGGAGCGCGGTTTTTTCTTCGGAGGCCAAGGACGGAGGCGTCGGGTTGCAGGGCGGTGAGATCCATCTCGAGTTGAACCCGGCCGACGGCTCACTGCAGCGAATCCTGAGCAAGTCCGGCGTCCAGTTCCGCAGCAGGCGTGCCCAGGGCGAAACAATGATAAGCGGGGAAGATTTCGCGGCGGAGTTTTCGCCGGGAACCAGCTCTGTGCGGCGACTGAAGGTGCGGGAAAACGCCACTCTGACCATGGGCACTGGTCGGGAGAATGAGGCTGATGAGCTCGCTGCCCGTGAGATCCGCGTCGACTTCGCCGAGAGTTCTGGCCAGAGCCATCCCCGTCGCCTCCAGGCGGATGATTCTGTTCGATGGACTTCGGCGGCACGTGGGGGCGCCCCCGGGCGCAAGCCCGAACCGGGGAGGACACTCACGGCAGCGAGACTGGACATGATCTATTCGGAGTCCGGCGACTCGCTCGACAGGGGAAGTGCCTCCGGGGGCGTTCAGATTTCTGTGCTCCCGGCTCCGGGAGTACAGGGCTCACCATTACGTCGATTGGAGGCCGAGCGCGTCCACTTCGGATTCTACCCTGCTGGAAACCGTTTGAGAGACCTGGACGGGGAGGGCGATGTCCGTGTCGCTTACCAGAGCAGTGAGGCAAATCATCGGTCGGGGACATTATCCGGGGAGATGCATACAGCCAGCGAAAAGTTGCGAGCGAAATTCCGCGTGAGCGACGGCCAGGCTGACGATGTTTCTCAATGGGGCGGGTTCACCTATGAGGATGGCAGCAGAACGGCAACATCCGGGAGGGCAGACTACGATGCCGACAGCGAGATCCTGGTACTGAAAGATTCGCCGAAAGTGACTGATCCCGAGAGCACGACGACGGGAGATGAATTGGTGTATCACCTGAAGGAAAAGGAGATCGTAGTCCGTGGCAACGTCCGTTCCGTTACCCGCCCGAAGCGGCCGGGGGAATCACCGCTTCCATCTTCGACAGGTTCTTCCGCTCCCACCATCGTGACCTCGAAGGTGATGAGGTACTGGACAGAGGAAAACAAGGCCAGATACGAAGACGGAGTCCAGATGCTCTCCGAGCAGGGGCAGCTGCAGGCCCGCACGATTGAGATCCTCGGCTCCGGGCGGGAACTGACCGCCGACGGCCAGGTCCGGCACCTCATAATCCGCCGCCCTGAATCAACTGCCTCCAGGCCGGTAGCCGCGGAATCGGGCACGCCCAAGGTGAAGAACACCGGCGACAAGTCACCAATTGTCATCAGAAGTGGTCAGCTGCGATATGACAAGAACGGCAATATGATCCACTATTCAGGGAACGTCATACTGGACTCAGGGGACATCCAGATGTGGTCCGACACCCTCGATGCTGTGTTGGACACGGAAGGGAAGCAGATCGAGTGGGCCCGCGCCATAGGACATCTCCGCATCCAACAGCAGGGCCGGCTGGCCCTGGGCAACCAGGCCGACTACCTTTTTGCGCCTGGAAAGTTCGTCGTGCTTGGAGATCCCGCTGAGATCAAAGACCCTATACGAGGTAAGTCGGCCGCACGTCGATTGACATTCTTTACCTCCGATGATAGGATCATCCTCGAAAACAGCTGAATCTTAGGGGCCGTAAAGGACTGAATCTAAATGGCTTCTGATGACCACTAGCACTCTCCAAGTCCTGGCTCTCAGCAAAGAATACCGCGGCAGAAGAGTAGTTGATCAAGTCGACCTCGAGGTCGTTCAGGGTGAAGTTGTGGGCCTCCTTGGCCCGAACGGCGCCGGCAAGACAACCACGTTCTATATGATCGTCGGTTTGATCGCCCCGGACTCTGGTACCGTTCGCCTGAACGGGCGCGATATTACCGGGTTGCCGATGTACCAGAGGGCCCGGACGGGAATCAGCTACCTGCCTCAGGAGCCCTCCGTTTTCCGAAAGTTGACGGTTGAAGAGAACCTGCTCAGCATATCGGAGACGCTGGATCTCACTGCTGATGAGCAGCACAGCATCGTGACTACGCTGCTGGAGGAGTTCGGGATAGAGAAACTCCGCAGCCAGGGCGCATACACTTTGTCCGGCGGCGAGAGACGCCGTCTCGAAATCGCACGGGCCCTGGTTCTCACTCCTCGATTTGTACTGCTGGATGAACCATTTGCGGGTATCGATCCGCTTGCGGTGGCCGACATTCAGAGGATCATCGCGCAGCTGAAATCACGTAATATTGGAATCCTGATTACCGATCATAATGTCAGGGAGACTTTGAATATAACGGATCGGGCCTATATAATAAACGAAGGAAAGATCTTGCGCGGTGGTCGCCCGCACGAACTGACCAGTGATGAAGAGGTAAGGAAGGTATACCTGGGTGAGAACTTCAGGCTAGACTGAACGTATGACCGTCCGCAGACAGAGCTTGCGACAATCACTGGACTTACGCCTGACTCAAAGGCTCGCCCTCACCCCGTCGCTTCTCCAGAAAATCGAACTCCTCCAGCTCAACAGGTTGGAACTCCAGGAGATGCTGAACCAGGAGATGCTGGCGAATCCGTTGCTTGAGGAGGTCACTGAACCCGAGGCTCCCAAGGATCTGGGGCTGGAAGAACCGACCGATGTTGAGCCGGCAGGGCCTGACAGCCAGTCGCCGGGTGCGGAACGCGACTCATTCGATGAAATCGATTTCCGCTACTTCTTCGATGAGTACCTCGATACGGGATACCGAAACCGCGAAGTCGAAGAATCGGAGGACAAGCCGTCCTTTGAAGCCTACCTCGTCAGACCGCCGTCTCTCTCAGATCATCTGAACTGGCAACTGGGTCTTTCTTTTGTAGAGCCGAGGATTGCCGAGGTAGCCAGGGAGATCATCGGGAACCTCGATGACGGCGGCTACCTGCTGCTGACTATCGAAGAGCTTCAGCGCCTGACTGGCTGCACGGCGGAAGAGGCCGAGACCGCGCTCAGGTTCGTGCAATCGCTGGACCCTGTAGGGGTGGGGGCAAGTGACCTGCGCGAGTGCCTCCTCCTGCAGTTGTCAGCTCTCGGCCTGGCCGACACGCTCGCGTGGAAGATCATCCAGGATCACCTGCCCCTGCTGGAGAGCCACAAGTTCAAGGAGATTGCAGCCCGCACCGGATCCACCCAGGAGGAAGTGCTGAAGGCAGTCGAGACCATAAGGCGGCTTATTCCGAAGCCGGGTCAGAAGTACAATCCCGAGAAGGCCACCTATGTCCAGCCGGAAGTGACGATCGCAAAGGTGAACGGGGAGTTTATCATCATGCAGAATGACGAGGGCATGCCCCAGCTTCGCCTGAACGCCGGCTACCGTGAACTGCTCAAGGCTAACGGGGTTCCGGGAGACACAAAGGCCTTTCTCCGTGAGAAGTTCCGCTCTGCCGTCGACCTGTTGAGGAACGTGAACCAGCGCCGCCAGACCATATACAAGGTTTGTGCCTGCATTGTGAATCGCCAGAAGGACTTCCTCGAGCTTGGCCCCTCCGCGCTCCACCCCATGTTGATCAAGGACGTTGCTAGCGAACTCGGTGTTCACAGCTCCACGATAAGTCGCGTAGTCACCAACAAGTATGTCGATACGCCTCAAGGCGTCATGGAACTCCGCAAGTTCTTCACCATGGGTGTCGAAAACTGCGATGGTGCAGAACTCTCGATTGTCCAGGTGAAGCTGAAAATCAGGAAGCTGATCGAGGATGAAAACCGAAGCAAGCCATACTCGGATAACCAGATCGGGCAGCTGCTTCGCCGGGACAGCATTTTCATCACCCGGCGTACCGTCGCCAAGTACCGGGAACAGATGCAGATACCTGGCTCCCGCGACCGCCGGATCGGGTATCTCTTTTGACCAACAGCGTTTTCCTGATCCCTCGGCATCAAGGAAACTGGTTGCGGGGCGCGGGTGGAATGGCGCTGTGCGGTCTCAATCGCCGGAAGGGACCTATCTATGAACGTGGAGATCACGGGAAGACACCTGGTGGTTACCCCTGCACTCAGAACCTACGTGTTGAGGAGGCTGCGCAAATTCTCGAAGATCTTCGGTGATGACTTGAGCTGCCACGTCGTCATCGACGTCGCCAAGGACCGGCACACAGCGGAGATCTTGCTCAGGTCGAAGATTCTTACCGTTGCCGGCAAAGGCGAAACCCCTGACATGTATGCCTCGATCCTGAGGGCAGTCGAGAAGCTCGAGAAGCAGGCCCTGAAGCACAAGGGCAAGATCATTGAGACGAAAAGGCAGCGTGCCAGGGCCGGGTCGGTGGCCGAAAAGACGGGGATCGGCAGGTCGGCCAGGGCCAGGCCGGTTCGCCGTTCCAACGGTATAGAAGAAGAACAGTCGCGCAAGAAGCCTATGGCCGTGGAAGAGGCCGTCCTGGAACTCAGCCAGTCCCAGTATCCCTTTGTAGTGTTCCGCAACATGGATTCCGGCGACGTCAATGTCCTCTACCGGAAGAAGGACGGCTCGCTTGGGTTGATATACACATGAAGCGGATGCATTGATCCCCGGCGGACCCGGACCAGTGCAGGTCGCGCGGCGGACTGCGGGAAATGCGCCCTGAACCTGAGAGCGCAGCCGGCGGCAGATCCGGATCGCCTGCACTCGCCAGATCCCGAGGCGCGGCGCCATGCAGGCGGCGGGTGACTGAGAGATCAAACCATGAGCCTGACCGATCTGGTGGTTGTCACCGGCATGAGCGGGTCCGGGAAGGGAACCGTTCTCAGAGCGTTTGAAGACCTGGGCTTCTTCTGCATCGACAACCTGCCGGTATCCCTCATCCGCAAATTCATCGAGGGAATCAACACGAGCGGCAGCGAGGTCGAACGGGCGGCGCTGGGGATCGACATCCGGGCAGGTGAGGGACTGCGGGAGATAGCGAAAATCACCTCCGACCTTCGCCAGTTACAATTCCGGGTCACACTCCTGTACCTGGAAGCGCGCGACGATGTTCTGGTTCGCAGGTTCAGCGAAACACGAAGACCTCACCCGCTCGCAGGCGACCGTCCCCTGCCTGATGCCATCCGTCTGGAGAGGAGGCGCTTGCGTCAGATCAGGGAGTTTGCAGACGAATCTGTTGACACTTCGGCCTACTCTGTCCACGAAGTGAAGTCCCTGATCATGGATCGCTTCCGATCGCGCCCGCGGTCCAGCGGCCTCCAGTTGCACTTGCTGAGCTTCGGCTACAAGCTGGGAATTCCCCTCGAAGCCGACCTGCTGTTCGACGCCCGTTTTCTCCCGAACCCATATTTTGTGCCCGGTCTGCGTTCGCTTTCAGGCAAGAATCGCAGGATATCGAAGTACCTGCTCTCATTTCCGGAAACACGCCAGTTCGTGCAGCGGCTCGCTGATTTTGTCGGCTACCTGATTCCATTCTACATTCGTGAAGGCAAGAGCTACCTCACAGTGGCGGTTGGCTGCACGGGGGGCCGGCACCGCTCGGTGTTTGTCGTCGAGGAGCTCGCGCGGCGATTGAAAACAAGGCGGCTCTCGTTGGGGGTCCGGCATCGGGATGCCGACAGGTGACCGCCTTACCGTAGAAACCGGGCTGACGCGACGGTTGCAGGCAAGGAGTTGGGCAATGATTGGAGCGCTGGTCGTAACGCACGGGCACCTGGCCCAGGAGCTCGTAGCCGCGGCCGAAATGATCGTGGGCGACATCGCGCACATTCAGGCGGTGTCGATAGGATGGCATGACGACGTTAACGATGCCCGGAAAGAGATCGAGAGGAAGATCGCAGAGGTTGATCGCGGCTCTGGAGTTCTGCTCCTGACCGACATGTTTGGAGGAACGCCTTCGAACATCGCTTTTGCGTTCCATGAGCCTGGCAAGGTTGACATCGTTACGGGCGTCAACCTGCCCATGATCATCAAGATCGCTCACCAGAAGGAAAACGAAGATCTTGATTCGCTGGCACGGTCGGTTCTGGAGCAGGGGCAATCCAGCATCCGCGTGGCGAGTGAATTCCTGCGAGCATGATCCGACAGGTTATCGAGGTGGAGAACAAGCTGGGTCTGCATGCCCGGGCGGCGGCCAAACTGGTGCGGCTCGCCTCGGCTTTTCACAGCCGCATCCTTCTCGGGCGGGAGGGAACGGCTGATGTGGTGGAGGCGGGGAGCATCCTGGGCATCCTCATGCTGGCCGCGGCCAGGGGGACGCGCCTCGTTTTCTCAATAGATGGGCAGGATGAGATCGAGGCCGGGGAGGCGATACGAACCCTGTTCGCCGGCCGGTTTGGAGAAGAGAGTTGATGCCAGGGAAAAACGAGACCGTCTTTCGCGGGAACGGCGTATCCTCCGGAATCGTGCTCGGGCAGGCGCTCAAGCTGGACAGCCAGCAGCGCGTTGTGCTGAGGTCCCGCATCCCGGCGCACGTTATCGACGAAGAAGTAGGCAGATTGGAGAACGCCATCGCGGCGTCCCGGGAGCAGCTCGAGCAGCTGAAAGCGCGCCTCGAGAAGGAGGTCGGGTTCGAGCAAAGCTATATTCTCGAGGCACATCTGTTGATGCTCGACGACCGGAGCCTGATTGCCGAGATGGCAGGAATCATCAGGCAGGAGCACGCGAACGCGGAGTGGGCGGTGCGGCGCGTTGAGGATCGGATCCGGCGCGCCTACCTTTCCCTTGACGACCAGTATTTCCGGGAGCGGGTCAGCGACATCGAAAGCGTTCTCGAGCGCCTGATTCTCAATCTCACAGGCGCGAAGCCCCTGCGGTGGGAGAACCTGCCTCGCGATGCCATCATTGTTTCCCGGGGTTTCAACCCCTCTTTCTTCGCAACGATTGACCTGGAGCGGATACGCGGCCTGGCATTGGAGGCCGGAGGCCGCACGTCGCACACGGCGATACTGGCGCGCAGCCTCGGGATTCCTGCCGTGATGGAGATCCGGGATTTCATGTCGGAGGTTTCGACGGGCGACCCTTTGTTGCTCGATGGCGACGAGGGACGTTTGACCCTTTATCCCAGCCCCGAACGCCTCGACGCCGCGCGCACCCGGCTTGAGGAGTTCCTTGTCATGGCTCAACCGCCGGTGCCGGCAGGCACCACGACAACGACAAGGGATGGCATTAAGGTGGTCCTGAAGGCCAACACCGAACTGCCGCTCGAGGTCCTCGTCGCGCAACGGAGCGCAGCGGAGGGGATCGGATTGTTCCGGTCCGAACTGCTGTTCCTGAAGAATGGGGGCCAGGCTCCGACAATGGAGGATCAGCTCGAGACCTACAGCATGCTTGCCCGTGAGATGTCTCCGTACCCGGTGGCGGTGAGGACTCTGGACCTCGGAGCTGAGGACGGCTGGTCGGGAGTGGATTTGTCCGGCCAGAACAATCCAAGCATGGGGCTCCGGGGCATTCGACTCAGCCTCGTCAAGGAGGAGCTGTTTGCCGCGCAGGTCGAGGCGATCCTGCGCGCCAGCTGCGCGGGCAAGGTTGAGATTGTGCTCCCCATGGTGGCGTCGGTTGAGGAAGTGCGCGAGGCAAAGGCGATCATAGCGAGGATCCGCAAAGGCCTGCTCGATT
>Ga0315276_10005845_pt1 | contig 11361 bp, 9 predicted proteins | sample YL17G05_0_MG_FD_204542 | JGI IMG/M metagenome (GOLD analysis project Ga0315276, IMG submission 204542) | Sediment microbial communities from Yellowstone Lake, YNP, Wyoming, USA - YL17G05_0 | ecosystem: Environmental > Aquatic > Freshwater > Lake > Sediment | place: USA: Wyoming | collected... | reverse complement strand
CCGTGCCGACCGGGATCCGGTACCAGCCCAGCACCCGGGCGATGTCCAGGTCGCGCGGCCGCTTGACCACGGCGACCAAGACCAGATCGTCGGCGTGGATCTCGTGCATCCCCCTGCCCCCCTTTCCAATGCGAACGCCCGCTATCCGGGCGGGCCCAACAGCGCGCGGAAGCTCTCCAGATCGTACGTCCCCCGGACCTCGCGGCGCGACAGGTAGAACAGCCCGTCCGGGCGATGCTCGTTGCCGATGCCGAGCCCCGCGCCGGAGGTGTACCCGGCCGCGACTACGAGCAGCAGGCTCTCGTCGGTGATCATGCCAAATGGGTAAGCAAAGGAATGGATCGGCTCGCCCAGCGCAGCCTCGATGGCCGTCTTCGAGCCTTCGATCTCCGCGGGCATGGCTTCGGCGCGCAGGTCCGAAAGTGCCAGGTGGGTCATTCCATGCGATCCGATTTCCCAGCCGGCGTCGCGCAACCTCTTCAGATCCTCGCCTGAGAGGAAACCTTCGGCTCCGATCCGGTTCCCGACGACGTACACTACGCCGACCATTCCGCGCGCCAGCATGCGTGGAAAGGCCTGCTCGAGCACATCAAGGTTGCCATCGTCGAAGGTGAGCACAATGGGCCGATCGGGCAGCGGCGCTCCGGTGCGAATGGCGTCCACCAGGTCTTGCATCGTGATGGTGTGGTAACCGTGGGTGACGAGATCATCGAGCTGCGCCTCGAAGCGCTGGGCATCCAGTGAGTAGCGCACAAGCGGGGCGGAGGCGCGCACGTGGTGATACAGCAGGATGGGCACGGTCACCGGCCCTGGACGGGATGGCGGCGGGGAGGCATCATCCGACGGCACGCTTGAGGGGATCGGCGTGAGCGCAGGGATGGCTGGCGGTGGCGTTGGTGCCGTGAGGATCCCTGGCGCGGGCGCGACAGTGCCGGTCGGCGGCACCATCGTCGGCGCGGCGGGATCTGGATCGCGCGGGGCCGCCTGCCCCAGTTGTGTGCAGCCCGCCATCGCCAGCCCAAGACAGGTGGCCAGCAGGGCAAGGAGTGCGGTTGTCCGTCGCGAACGAGAGTCCATGACTCCTGGACCGCCCTGCGGGGAGATGCCATCCCAGGCCGGGGGCGCATTCTATCACGGCGATGCGCCGGCTCCAGCGAGGGAACAAAGCGGGGCGCCCAACGCCCCGCTCCAATCGGCGTCCGAGACTGACCTGCGGTTAAAAGCTCTTCAGGACACCGCTCCGGCCGTTGAACTCCTCGATGCGCGCGTCGATCTCGGCCACCTGGCCCTGGACGGCCGTCCAGTAGTCCGGCGCGTGCCACTGGGCCGTGATCTCCTCAAACGTGCGCCCCTGTTGTTCCACCCAGGTGTAGTACTTGAGGTTGTGGATGCGGCGGCGGTCGTCCATGCGCAGCTCAAGCTGGTGGTCGGTCGAGGCGCCATGCAGGTAGCGAGCGAAGTCAGCCGACGCGTCAAGCGTGGTGTAGGCTCCGTGTTCGGCGTGCATCTCCTGTAGCCGGCTGCCGTACAGATCCATCGAGTCGGTCAGGACCGTCAGGAGCACATCCTGCCGGCCGAGCTCGTAGGTCTTGGCCATCTTGATGCAGGACAGCACGTTGGCGATGCCGGAGAAACCGAGCAGGTCGAGCTGCGAGGCCAGGCTCTCGGGAACCCCCTGCTTCACCAGGAAGGCGCGCCCTTCCTTCTCATTGAACAGCCTCGCCAGGCTCACCACCGCCGCGTCGTCGATGGCCACCACCAGATCGCTGTTCCTCACATTGTGGATCCACGGCACGTGCTTGTCGCCGATGCCCTCAATGCGGTGCGCCCCGAAACCGTTCTCGAGCAGCGTGGGACACTGCAGCGCCTCGCTGGCAGCGATCTTGCTCGACGGGAAGACCTGCTTCAGGTAGTCCCCGCAGGCGATGGTTCCGGCGGAGCCCGTGGTCAGCGCCACCCCGCGGAAGCTGTCCTTCGGGCCAAGCTCCTTCTGCAAAACGTCCTGCATGGCATGCCCGGTGACCTCGTAGTGCCACAGGTAGTTTCCGAACTCCTCGAACTGATTGAAGATCATCAGGTCCTGCCCCGAGCGGCGCAACTCCCAGCACTTGTCGAAGATCTCCTTGACGTTGGACTCGCTCCCCGGCGTCTTGATGACCTCGCCGGCGATCTTCGACAGCCACTCGAAGCGCTCCTTGCTCATACCTTCGGGCAGGATAGCGATCGACTGGCAGCCCAGCAACGCCGAGTCATACGCACCGCCGCGGCAGTAGTTGCCGGTCGACGGCCAGACCGCCTTCTGGGTTGTCGGCTCGAACTGGCCGGTCACCAGGCGAGGCACCAGGCAGCCGAAGGCGGCGCCGACCTTGTGCGCGCCGGTGGGGAACCATTTGCCGACCAGGGCGATGATGCGCGCCTCGGTTCCCGTCAGGCTGCTTGGGAACTCGATGTAGTTGACGCCGCCGAACCCGCCGCCCTTGGCCTGGGGTGTGTTATTCCAGGTGATGCGGAACAGGTTGAGCGGGTTGACATCCCACAGGCCCACCGGGGTCAGGCGGTCCTTGATCGCCGCCGGCGTGCGCGACGGATCCTTCATCTGAGCGAATGTCGGGATCACGACACGCCGCTCGCGCACACGTTCCAAGGTGCGCTCCAGGCGCTCGGGATGGAGGGTCAGGTCAATCGTCGATGTGGGCATGCTGCCTCCAGGATCGGTCGGATGCCTGCCAAGCCAGGCGATCGCCCGCTAGCGGCGCCCCCCGGCGGGGACGACTTCCTCTTTGGGCGGGGCTTCGCGCGCCACGTACAGTGGTCGTCCCTTGGCCTCATCGTACAGCCGGCCGATATACTCCCCCAGGATGCCGAGCGAGATCAACTGCACACCGCCCAGAAACAGGACGGCGATCAGCGTGGTCGCCTGGCCGACGAAGGCCTGGTGGCCGATCAGGCGCATGACGACCACCACCGGGATGGCCAGAGCGCTCAGCCCGGCGCTCACGAAGCCGAAGTATGTCGCCAGCTGAAGCGGAAAGTACGAGAACCCCGTCACGGCGTTGATCGCCAGCCGCAGCATCTTGCGGAATGGGTACTTGGTCGCGCCCGCCGTGCGGGCGGCCCGGCGATACGGAACACCCACTTGCCGGAATCCAACCCAGGCGGACATGCCCCGCAAGAAGCGGTGACGCTCGCGCATACGGTTGAGCGTATCCACCACCTGACGGTCAAGCAGGCGGAAGTCGCCCACGTCGAGCGGTATCTTGACGTCGGTGATGCGGAAGATCGCCCGGTAGAAGACCGCCGCCGTCAGGCGCTTGAACCAGGTCTCCCCTTCGCGCTCGGCGCGCACGGCGTACACCACTTCGAAGCCCTGGCGCCATTTGGCCACCAGGTCCGGGATCAGCTCCGGCGGATCCTGCAGGTCGGCGTCGATGATGACCACCGCCTGGCCCCGGGAGTAGTCCAGGCCAGCCGTCACGGCGATCTGGTGTCCGAAGTTGCGGGCGAAGAGGATCGGGCGGATGTGGGCGTCGGCGCGTGCAAGAGCCTGAATGGCTTCCGTCGAACCGTCGGTCGAGCCGTCGTCCACCAGCAACAGCTCCCAATCCAGCCGCGTGGCCTGCATCACCGCGCTCACCCGCCGGTGCAGCTCGGGCAGGTTGTCCAACTCGTTGAAGATCGGGGCGATGATGGAGAGCAGGGATGCCGGGGGTGCCTTCTTGCGCGTAATCCTTCCGGCGCCTCCTGCCCTCTTGGTTCTCCGTGGCTCAACCATTGGAAACCGCCTTCCGCAGCGCGTTCAGGGTCGGGGGGATCACCGCCGCTTGTCCGGAGGCCTGCATCGCCGCCCGCACGTCTTTCAGCCCGTTGCCGGTGTTGAGCACGAGCACTCGCCATTCCGGACGCAGGCGACCCTCCAGCTGGGCCCGGACGAGGCCGGCATAGCCCGTGGCTCCGGCCGGCTCGGCGAACACCGCCGCCTCTCGCGACAGGTCGCGCATGGCCGCCAGGATCTCGTCATCGGAGACGGCCAGGTAGGCACCTTGCGTCTCGCGCGCCGCCCGCACGGCACGCACGCCATCGCGCGGCAGGTCGACCGAGATGCTGTCGGCCATTGTGGTGGCGCTTACCGGCTCGATCGTCTCGTCCCCGCGCACGTAGGCGTTGTAAACAGCGGCCGAGCCGGTCGACTGGATGCCGAACAGGCGCGGCATCCGTTCGATCCAGCCGAGCTGGATCAGGTCCTTGAGTCCCTTGTGAAGGCCGGAGATGATGTTGCCGTCCCCGACGGAGACGAAGATGGCGTCCGGCGCGTCCCACTGCCGGCGTGCGGGGTCTGGGCCGCCCTGCGCCCGCGTGAACTGCTCGCAAATCTCGAAGGCGACTGTCTTCTTGCCCTCGGCGGTGAACGGGTTGTAACCCGTGTTGCGGCAGTACCAGCCGAACTCGCGGGCAGCTTCCAGCGTCAGATCAAAGGCCTGATCGTAGGTCCCGTCGACCAGAAAGACGCGCGCCCCGAACATCAGGAGTTGAGCGACTTTGGCCGGTGGCGCGGTCTTGGGGGCGAGGATAACCGCCGGTTGTCCGGCGGCTGCGGCCATCCCCGCCAGCGCCGCGCCGGCGTTGCCCGTCGAAGCGGTGACGATCACGCTGGCGCCAACCTGCTGGGCGCGGGCGACGGCCACGGCGCTGGCGCGGTCCTTGAAGGACGCCGTCGGGTTCCGCCCATCATCTTTCAGCCACAAGTGCGGGGTGCCTGCCTTGGCCGCCAGCCGCGAAGGCTTGAACAGCGGCGTCCATCCCACGGCGCGCAACGGCGTGCCGAGATGTCCCGGATCGTCGACCGGGAGCAGCGGCAGGTAGCGCCAGATCGAGAAGTCATCCGAGACCTCGATGGCGCCCGGCGCGAATCGCCGCTGAAGGTCGGCGTAGTCCAGGACCACGTCCAGGTTCCCGCCGTCGGCCGGACAGGTGTAGGTGACATCCTCAGGTGCGTATTCCTTCCCGCACAGGGAGCAGCGGTACCCGACGAAGCCGCCCATCCTACAAACCTCGCTCGCCGCGGATGTACGGAAGGCCGAGGGCCGAGGGAGACCCCAGCCGCTTGCGCATGGCCTCGCGCGACCCGATCACCAACACGGCGATGGTGAACAGGTACGGCAGCATCTCAAGGAAGAAGCCCCAGTACGGGAGGTAGTAGAACGGATTCCGCAGGCCCAGGATCGAGGTGGGACCCTGGATATCGAGGATCATCCGTCGCAGCGCACCGAAGGCGTAGGAACCGAGGGCGGCCCGCACGGGATCCCACTGGGCAAAGATGACCAGGCCGATGGCGATCCAGCCGTAGCCCGAGGTGGTTAACTCGCTGAACCATCCGGGCGAGACGGCCAGGCTGATGGTGGCGCCGGCCAGGCCGGCCAGCATCCCGCCGACGAACACGTACACGTGGCGCAGCGCCACGACGTTGATGCCGAGCGCGTCCGCCGCCGCCGGGAATTCCCCGATGGCGCGCAGGTGCATCCCGGGTCGGGTGCGGTTGATGAAGAACCAGGCGGCGGGGATGAGCACGTAGCCGATGTAGACCATCACGCTGTGGCGCGTGAACAGGATCGCGCCCAGGAAGGGAATCTGCGAGAGCAACGGGACGGTGTAGGTGGGCAACAGCGCCAGCGCGCCTGCCTTGCTCAGCCCCTCGCCCAGGACCAGGCTCAGCCCGATGCCGGCGAAGTTCAGTGCCAGCCCGCTGACCACCTGATCGGCCCGGAAGCGGATGGCGATCACGGCGTGGATCTGGCTCAGCAGTCCGGCGGCGATCATCGCCACCAGCAGCGCCAGCCAGGGGTTGCCGAAGGCTACCACCGTGCGCATGGCGCTCATCGCGCCGATAAGCATCATGCCCTCGACGCCGAGGTTCAGCACGCCCGAACGTTCGGCCAGGATCTCGCCGATGGTGGCGAAAAGCAGAATGGTGCCGGTGGCCACGCCCGCCTGGAGGATGATCGTTGCATCCATGCTCTACTCCTCCCGCAAGCGGCGCATGAAGCGCACGCGGTAGCGCATCAGCAGGTCGCTGGCGATCAGGCACACCAGGATGATGCCCTGCAGCATCTTCGGTACACCAGAAGGCTGGATCTCCCGGCCGGCCTGGATCAATCCTCCGAACAGGACGGAGACCGGGATGACCAACAAGGGGTTGAGCTTCGCCAGCCAGGCCACGATGATGGCGGAGAAGCCGTAGCCAGGCGAGATGGAGCCCTGCAGCCGGTGTACCACACCGGCGATCTCGGAGACGCCCGCCAGCCCGGCCAGGGCGCCCGAGATCATCAGCACCAAGACGGTGTTGCGGGCGATGTTGATGCCGGCGTAGCGCGCTGCGCGCGGGTTGTCACCCGTCAGCCGGACCTCGTAGCCCCAGCGGCTGCGGTAGATCACCCACCACATGACGATGGCGGCCACGATGGCGAACGCCAAGCCGAGGTGGAGCGTCAGCCCGCGCAGCTGTGGATACTGGGCGGCGTAGTCGGTCAGCCTGGGAAGCCAGGCCGACTGCGGGAACTTGCGCGACATCTGGAACCCACCTTCGGTCCACACGGCGAAGATGAAGAAGTTGTTCCAGTTGACCGCCACATAGTTCAGCATCAGTGTGGTGATGATCTCGTTGACGTTGAACTTGGACTTCAGGTAGCCCGGGACGAAACCCCACACGGCGCCGGCCAGCATGCCCATGATGACCATGGCCGGGATCATCAGCCAGGGCGAGGTCTCGGGCGGCAGCATCGGCGTCAGCACGACGGCGCTGGCGCCAAACGCACCCAGGAAGAACTGTCCTTCGCCGCCGATGTTCCACAGCTTCATGGTGAACGCCAGACACAGGCCGCTGGCGAGCAGGATCAGGGGCGTGGCCTTCACCAGCGTGTCGGAGAGCACACCGACCTCGCCGAAGGCAGCTTTGACCATGTAGGCGTAGGAGCGCCATGGGTCTCCGCCGGCCGCACTCAGGACGATGGCGCCGAGCAGCAACCCGAGGATTACGGCGCCCAACGTCACGGCCGCGCCGAGCCAGCGCGGCGGCGCGCCGCGCGGCTCGAGGCGGAGCTCGATCGGGAAGCGCCAGGAGCGGCGCCGTGGCGTGCTTTCCGGACCGCTCACCCCGCGCCCCCCTTCCCCGCCGGCAGGTCCGCCAGGCGGGTGCCGGTCATCATCATCCCGATCGTGCCCGGGTCGGCCTGGCGCACCTCGCCCATCACCTCGCCGTTGGCCAGCACGTAGACGCGGTCGCTGAGCGCGAGCAGTTCCTCCAGCTCCTCGGAGACGAGCAGGATGCCGCTGCCCGCCTGCCGCTGCTCCAGCAGCAGCCGATGCACGCCCTCGATGGCGCCGACGTCCAGCCCGCGCGTCGGCTGCATGGCGATCATGACCTTCGGCTTGCCGGAGATTTCGCGGGCCAGGATCAGACGCTGCAGGTTTCCGCCCGAGAGCATACGCACAGGCGTTTCGAGAGTCGGGACCATGATGTCGTAGGCCTGACGCAGCTCGCCCGCTTGCGCCCGAGCGCGATCCATGTTGATGCCCAGCCCGCGGGCGATCGGCGACAGGCGGTAGGCCTTGAGGATCAGGTTGTCGGTGACGCTCAGGTTGGGGGCCGTGCCGACATGGGTTCGGTCCTCGGGGATGTGAGCCATGCCCGCATCGATCAACCAGCGGATGAGACGCGGCGACGCCTGCCGGCCGGCCTCATCCCCGACCACCGTCCGGCCGTGCAGCACAAGCCGCCCGGCGGTGGACGGTCGTAGGCCGGTGATCACCTCGGCCAGCTCGCTCTGCCCGTTGCCGGCGATGGCCGCCACGCCGACGATCTCGCCGGCGCGCACGTTGAGCGAGACGCCCCGCAGCGCCGGAAGGCCCTTGTCGTTGACGGCCTTGATGCCATCAATCTCGAGCACGATCTCACCGGGATCCCGGTGCTGCTTGTTGAGGTCGAAGAGGACCTCGCGCCCCACCATCAGGCGCGCCAGCTCCTCGCGCGAAGTCTGCGCCGCCAGACGGGCGGCCGAAACCGTCCCCTTGCGCAACACGGTGATGCAGTCGGCGATGGCCGTCACCTCGTGCAGCTTGTGGCTGATGAAGACGATCGACTTGCTCTCGGCCGTCATAGCCCGCAGCGTCTGGAACAACTGCTCGATCTCCTGCGGCGCCAGCACGGCGGTGGGCTCGTCCATGATCAGCACTCGGATACCGCGGTAGAGCATCTTGAGGATCTCGACGCGCTGCTGCTCCCCGACCGAAAGCTGCCAGATCTTGGCCTGCGGGTCAACGTGCAGGCCGTAGCGTTCGCCCAGCTCGGCGATAGCACGCTCGTACTCGCGCAATCGGAGCACGAAGCGCGGCTGGTCGAGCCCGAGCAGGATGTTCTCGGTGACCGTCTGGGTGGGGACAAGCATGAAGTGCTGATGCACCATGCCAATGCCGTGGGCGATGGCATCCCGCGGCGAGTTCAGCACCACCGGGCGCCCATCCACCACGATCGTGCCGCTGTCCTGCCGGTACAAGCCGGTCAGGACGTTCATCAGCGTGCTCTTCCCGGCGCCGTTCTCCCCGAGCAGGGCATGGATCTCCCCGCGGTGCAGGGTGAAATCGACGGCGTCGTTGGCCAGGACACCGGGGAAGCGCTTACAGATCCCTCGCATCTCGACGGCATTGGGCGCATCGGCCATGGCGTACCTCAGGCGGGAGGGATGGGAGGAAGGGGGCCGGGGCGCGTGCCCCGACCCCCGGCGTGCAGTCGTTCTTCCTTACTGGAGGGACGGCAGTTCGGCAGTGATACCGTCCGCCCACCAGTACATGCCGATCTTGACATCCGGATTCCATTCCTTGAACTGGTCAAGATCGAACTGCTCCAGGGACACACCATCCGCCAGAACTACGTTGCCCTTGTTGTCGTTGATGGGGCCCTTGAAGACGTCGAAACGGGTGAAGTCGCCGGCCAACATCAGGGCCAGCGTGTCCCGCACCTGCTGGATGACCTCCGGCGGCAGGGAGGCGACGCCCGGAGTCAGCTCTTCGCCTTCCATGAAGCCGTACAGCCCCATGCCGCCGGTGTCGGCATCGAAGTAGTCAAACCCCGGCGTGTAGGTCCCGTCGATCACGCCCTGAGAGATGGAAGCGTACACCGGCCCCCAGGTCCAGTACGGAGCCGTCAGGCAGGCGTCCACCTTGCACGAGCCGGACCAGTCGTAGGTGACGCCCCACTTGCCCTTTTCCTGCGCCACGTCGGCCACGGCGGGCGTGTCGGCCCCGGTGAACACGACCTGAGCGCCGGCGTCAAACAGCGACGCGGCGCCTTCCTTCTCCTTGATCGGGTCGTGCCAGGTGTTGATCCAGCGCACGTCCATCGTGCACTCGGGGCAGGTGACCTTCATACCCAGGGCGATGGCGTTGCCCAGGCGCAGCTCCTCGGGGATCGGGAAGGTGGCCATGTAGCCGATCTTTGTGGCCCCGTCGGCCTTGGCGCGCGCCCCGGCCAGCATGCCGGCCAGGTACTTCATATCTTCCATGGCGCCGAACAGGTTGCCGAAGTTGGTGCCGTTGGTCTTGAAGCCGCTGATGTGGATGAAGGTGCTGTCGGGGAACTCGCCGGCCACGATCTCCATCGGATCCATGAAGCCGAACGAGGTTCCGAAGATCAGGTCGAAGCCCTTGCGGGCCAGGCTGCGGAAGACCTGCTCCGACTCGGCGCCCTCAGGGATGTTCTCGATGTATGCCACGTTGACATTGGGGATGTTCTCGGCGATGTAGTTCAGGCCTTCCCAATGCGCCTGCGACCAACCGCCGTCGTTGTGCGGGCCGATCAAGACCATGCCCACGTTGAACTTGCCCGCCACAACCTCAGGGATCTGCAGGCCGGTCTCGACCGGGGCCTCGGTAGCGACAGGGGCCTCTGTAGCCGCCGGGGCCGGGGCCTCCGTGGCTGCAGGAGGTGCTTCGGTAGCGGCGCCGCCGCAGGCCGCAACGATCATTGCGGCCAGCAACAGCGCACTGGTTACGCGCCACATCTTCTTGCCTCGCATCTCAAACTCCTCCTCACTACAGGGTGACCTTGGATATCGACAAGTGGATGCTCTGCGGTTGTCTAGCGCGCCCACCTCCTCTCCGGACTAGCGCACGATCCGTGTCCCGGTCTCGCCCGCCAGCGCCCGCTCGATATTCGCTGGATCGGTGATCAGTGCTTCCTTGCCTCCCCGGTCCAGGTACTGGAGGATGGCCCGGATCTTGGGCTCCATGCTGCCCTTGGCGAAGTGCCCTTCGGACAGGTACTTGCGGGCCTCGTCGGCCGTCATCCGGTCCAGCCACTTCTGGTTGGGCTTATTGTAGTGCAAGGCCACCTTTTCCACTGCCGTGGTGATCAGGAACATGTCGGCGCCGATGCCGGTCGAGAGGACCGAGGCGCTAAAGTCCTTGTCGATCACGGCTTCGATCCCGACGAGATCCCCACGTTCGTCCTCCACGACCGGGATGCCCCCGCCTCCGACGCCGATGACGACGTAGCCGGCCTTGATCAGGTCCTCGATCGCAGGTTGTTCGATGATGCGCTGCGGGAGCGGCGACGGGACAACCCGGCGCCAGCCCCGGCCCGCATCTTCGACCACGGCCCAGCCATCCTGGGCTTGGCGCTGCTTGGCCATGCCCTCGTCCATGAACGAGCCAATCGGCTTGCTCGGGTTCTGGAACGCCTTGTCGTTCCGATCGACCAGCGTCTGGGTCACGACGGTGGCCGCCAGCTTGTCGATGCCTCGTGCCCGAAACTCGTTGTACAGGGCGCGCTGGAACATATAGCCGATGGCTCCCTGCGTGTCGGCGCCGCAGTAGTCGAGCGGCACCATGTGCAGCTCACCAAGGGCCAGCTCAGCCCGCCGCAGGATGAAACCCACCTGCGGCCCGTTGCCGTGCGTAACCACCACGTCCCAGCCGGCTTCGATCATGCCGGCGATGTGCTTCATCGACTGCACCGACGCGGCATACTGGTCCGGGATGGTCTGATGTTGGGCATCGCGGATCAGCGAGTTGCCACCCACGGCCACAACGGCGATCTTCTTCTTGGCAGGCTCAACCATGTTCTGACTCTCCTCCTCAAGCGGGCTACAAGGATCCAGGTACCAGCGATCCGCGATCAGCTTTCAGCTGAGCGCTGAACGCTGCACTCTTATCTCATCGTCAACGCCATGACCGCCTTCTGGGCGTGCATGCGGTTCTCGGCCTCGTCGTACACGACGCTCTGGGCGCTGTCGATCACCGCGTCGGTGACCTCGACATTCCGGTCGGCTGGCAGCGGGTGCATATAGATAGCGTCCGGCTTGGCTAGCTTCA
>Ga0315276_10005844_pt1 | contig 11362 bp, 8 predicted proteins | sample YL17G05_0_MG_FD_204542 | JGI IMG/M metagenome (GOLD analysis project Ga0315276, IMG submission 204542) | Sediment microbial communities from Yellowstone Lake, YNP, Wyoming, USA - YL17G05_0 | ecosystem: Environmental > Aquatic > Freshwater > Lake > Sediment | place: USA: Wyoming | collected... | reverse complement strand
GAGACCATGTTGATCACGTCGGTCTCGGCCAGTACGGCGCAGATCGAGCTGACCTTCTCCGGCTGCTCGCCCTGCAGCGACAAGGCCCCGATCTCGTCGTGCGAGACACCGAGGTACCGGGCGATGTTCTCGAGGAACTGGCCCGATCCGGAGGCACACTGGCTGGTCATCTTGTAGTCGGTGACCCGGCCGCGCTGGTCGATGGCCACGGCACGGGTATGGAGCGCACCCACGTCGAGCACCGCGCCGGCGCGTGGCTCAAGGTACTGCGCGCCCCGCGCGTGGGTGGTCATGCCGTAGAAGTGTCCGGTCGCGAAGGGGACGTCTTCGCCCTCTCCGGTGGTGGCGACGTAGTGGATGTCGGAGACGCCCGCGGCTTCGACGGCCGCATTGAAGGTCTCGTCCACCACCTTGGCCACTTCGCGGCGACGGATCCGCGAGGAGATCTTGGCGAGAAGCCGCTCTTCCTGGTTGGCGCCGGTCGCCATGATCACGACCTTGACCGCGCCGCTGCCGACGTCGATACCCGCGCTGATCTGCATCAGTTCATCATCCTGCTGGCGAAGATGGCCGCGCCCAGGGCTCCGGTATAGATGCTGTCGGGCGAAATGTTGAGGGTCCGCTCGCCGTAGTTCTCGCCCACCAGCTCCCGGAGGGCGCGGACGGCGGCGGGGTTCTTGGCGACGCCGCCGGTGAAGGTGAACTGGTCGTCGACGCCGCCCGAGCGGGCCAGCAGGCTCATGGCGCGGAGGATGATGGCGCGGTGGAGGCCGGCCAGGATGTCCTCGCGCTTCTCGCCGAGGCCGAGACGCTCCCGGAGTTCGGCGCCGGCAAAGACGGTGCAGGTCGAGTTGATCTTCACGCTGCGGCGCGACTGTTCGGCGAGGGGTCCCAGCTCGTGGAGCCCGAGGTTCATCTCGTCGGCGATATAGCCGAGGTACCGGCCGCACCCGGCGGCACAGCGGTCGTTCATCTGGAAGCTGGTCACGATGCCCTGATCGTCGATCTGGATCGCCTTGGTGTCCTGGCCGCCGATGTCGAGGACCGTCCGCGTGTCCGGGAACATCGCGTGGGCGCCCAGGCCGTGGCAGAGGATCTCCGAGCGGATCTGTTCCTTGGGGAACGGCAGCCGGGCGCGGCCATAACCGGTCCCGACGGTCCACGCCGGGGTGAGGTCCATCGCCACCGCGTAGTGGACTGCTTCGGCCAGCGCGGGCGGGCTGCCGATCCGGGCCAGCGCCGAGCCGATATGGTCGCGGAAGTCGAGGTCGAGCGGCTCGTTCTCCACCCGGATGATGCACTTGTCATAGATGCCGACCAGGCGGTCGAAACTGACCCCGGCGGGGTCGCCGATCTCCTCGGCGAACTTCATGAAGGCGGAGCCGGCTGCGTCGCGGAAGAAGTCGGACCGGAGGATCGGCGGCTGCTTGAAGCGCTGCTCCTCGAGCTCGGCGATCCGCCGGCAGATCTCCTGAAGGGCCACGGCAAATGGCGCCTTGAGGCCTGGCGGAGCCGACTTGGCGACCTCCTCGAGCATCAGTTGCTCCAGCCGACGCAGCTGATGGAGCATCTGCTCCAGGATGAAGGCGCGCCGCAGCTTGTCCACCGCCGCCACCGACGAGTTCTCCTCGGCCTTCTTCCGGACCTGGCCGAAGCGGGCGTTGATCAGCGCCTCGGTCCGCGAGACGGCGGCGGCCAGGTCGTAATTTGACCGCGAGTTGGTGATGCCCCGGCCGAGCACCTCCTGGTTCTCGCCGAGAATGATCGCCTTGGTCGTGGTCGAGCCCAGGTCAATACCGACGACGACGCTCATGCGGACTTCCCCCTGCGGCGGGCATCGATCATCTGGAAGTAGCTCTCCAGCCGGTTCTTGATGTTGGCGGCCGAGAAATAGCGCGGGTCCACCAGGTCGGACTCGATGAACGCGCCCGGAATCCCGGTCCGCTTCTCGACTTCACGCAGGATCATCAGCTGACCGGCGGAGAAAGAATTGCAGGACTTGACCGAGTTGATCAGGAACCCGTCGGCCTCGTACTCCTTGACGTAGCGGGCCAGCATCTCGATCCGGGCCGGCAGGTTGAGGTTGGTGTAGCAGCCGCTGCAGTAGTCGGCCATGGTCCCGAGCGGGTCATTGGGGTCGTGGCGGAAGCCGAAATCGTAGGTACCGCCGACCTTGGTGTAGGTGGACGCGACGACCACCGCCCCCTCGTCGCTGAACATTTTCCAGAAGTCACGGAAACTGGTCCAGTTGGGCGGCCCCTCGACGACCAGGCGGTAGCGCTGATCGTTGAGGGGTCCGTCCGGGGTGACCGGGCCCAGGCCCTCCGCGGCGCGTTCCTCGACTTCTTCGCGGAGGGCGCGGTAGTAGTCGACCCCCTCCTGGGTGCCGCGGAAGGCGCTGAAGATCGGCCCGACGTAGTAGACGGCCCCGAAGTAGCCGTCGATCGGGCTGGGGCGTTGCTTGCCCGCCTGCAGCACGGCGACCAGGTCGTCCTCCGCCTGGGCGGAGAGACGGAGCCTCTCCTTCAGTTTCTCCTCGTCGTAGGCGCGGCCGGTGGCCTTCTCGAGCGCCGGGATCACCTGCTCGCGGAGCTGCCGGATCATGTATTCGCGGTGTTCCGGTTCCAGCACGCCGTCGCCCTGGTACGGGACGTGGAACATCACCGTGGGGCAGTCATACTCCTCGCGGAGCAGCTCGAACCACTTCATGAAGGTGTAGCAGCCGGTGTACGACAGCAGCAGCAGATCGGGCTTGGGGAGCTTCTTGCCCGAGGGGCCGAGGTTGCCGTTCCGCATCATGCCGATGTCGCACTTGACATAGGTGCAGACGTCCTCGGAGTGGCCGGAGCGCTCGGCTTCCATGATGTAATCGCCCGAGAGCTTCCGCATGCCCGACTGGAGGGCGTTGATCTCCGGCAGCACCGGCAGGGCGTCGAACGATCGGATCAGCTCCACCAGGTTGCCGGGCACGAAGGTGTAGACCACGGGCTCGCCCTTCTCCGGCGCCTGCTCGAGACGGGCGAAGTAGTTGGCGAGCATCTCCTTCTGCAGCACCATCGAGCGGTCCTTCAGGGCTTCTGCCATCAGACGACCCCCCAGAGCTTGATCGAATCGGCGAAGGTGCCGGCCTGCTCGCGAAACTGCTGGAACTGGCCGGTGTTCTCCGCGTACTTGAAGGCGATGCACGGGATCCCGGCCTGCTCGGCCCCGGTGCGCAGCATCGGCTGGTCGAGCAGGGCCGGGTCGCAGAAGCTGGGCGTGGCGAAGATGATCCCGTCGGCGTTGGCGGCCGCGACCCGCTGCGCCATGAGCTGCTTCTTGCCTCGGGGATCGCCCTCGTACAGCACCGAGGTCCGCATGTCGTTGTGGACGAACGCCTCGGCCAGGGCCCGGACCGGGTCGCCGGTGAGCGACACGTCGTTGGCCAGGAAGCGGTTGCCGAGGATGAAGTCGTCGTCCACGATGTAGCAGCCGGCCCGCTCGATCGACTTGATCAGCCCGAGCGGCGGCTGCTCGCAGAAGGCCCCGACCACGATGACCCGGCTGTTGTCGCGGGGCCGACGGGGCTCCGCCTCGACCGCGCCGAGATAACGACGGGCCTGGGCGATGAATTCCTCCGGCGGGACGACTTCCCCGGCGCGGAGGAGGACGTAGAGCTCCTCGGTCGGGACATCCCAGGGGCGCTCCTGGCGGACCCGGTAGAGGGTCCGGATCATGTCGCGCATCTCGTTGTAGACCCGGATGGTCTCGCGGAGATCCTGATCGGTGGCCTGGTGCCCGGAGACCAGTGCCAGGTCGTGGAGCAGCCGCCGGAGCTCGCCCTCCCAGAAGTCGGCACCGGCAGCGGGATCGGGGGTCTGCGGCACGTCGATGTAGCGCACGTAGATGTCCGGGTAGAGCAGCTTCCACATCCCGGAGAGGTTGCGGATGACGTCGCAGGTGGAGGGGAAGAGGACCGCCGAAAGCATGTCCAGGCGGCCGGACTGGGCCAGTTCGATGATCGAACGGGGCAGATGACAGATATAGGACTGGTAGAAGGCGTCCCCGCGGATGATCTCGAGCCGGTCCCCGGCGCCATGGATGCCGACCGGGAGGAAGCCAGTAGCGTGGAGGACCTCGCGAGGCACGTAGACCGGGAGATATCCCCCGGCCTTCCGGCCCGGATTCGCCTCCAGCCAGCGGCGAACCGCGGTGAAATCGAGGTCGTCGTAGACGTCCCGCGCCCAGTCCACCACCGCTGCGCGGGTGGGCCCCTCCTGCTGCTCGTCAGACCCGAATGTTTCCCGAACCACGAAGAGCCGCCTCCCTTCAGGGTGCCCCTTCCAATTTCGAACGAACGTTCTATACATATACATACTACTGGCGCAGGTTGCCCCGTCAAGTCCCCCGGGAAAATCGGGGTCCTGGCAGCCACCCAGCCTTTGGTCTATTTCGAGCGTTCGGACGTCATTTCGGAGGAAGCACCTCGTGCCCTACCACTTCCAAAGCCTGGTTCTCGACAAGATCGGCGTGATTGGGTCCGGCAACATCGGTCCCGATATCGCACTCTACTTCGCCAAGGCGCTGGGCTCGTACGGAGTCCCCGTCATCGTGGTGGATGTGGCACCGGAGGCGCTGGAGCGGGGGCGCACCAAGCTCGCGCAGAAAGTGGCCAAGGGGCAGGAAAGCGGAGCCTTCACGGCCGAGGCGGCGGCCGCCATCACCGGCGGGGTGACCTTCACGACGGACTACGAGCAACTCCGGGGCGCCAGCCTGGTGGTCGAGGCCGCGACGGAGAGCCTCGAGGTCAAGCGCCGGATCTTCGCCCGGCTGGAGGAGGTCTGCGGTCCGTCCGCCATCCTGGCGTCGAACTCTTCCCATATCGAGCCGGAAGCGATCTTCACCGGTCTCGCGGTTCCCGCCCGCACGGTGGTGCTCCACTACTTCTTCCCGGCCGAACGGAATCCGCTGGTCGAGATCGTGCCGGGGCGTGATACCGATGCCGCCCTTACCCGTCTGCTGATGGGATTCTACGAGGCCATCGGGAAGATCCCGATCGAGGTTGGCAGCCGCTACGGCTATGCGGTGAACCCGATCTTTGAGGGGCTCTTCCTCGCCGCTGCCCTCGCCGTCGAGGCGGGGCTGGGCACCACGAAGGAAGTGGATGCGGTGGCCCGGCGGGCCCTGAGTCTGGGTGTCGGGCCGTTCACCGCGATGAACCTCACCGGGGGGAACCCGATCACGTCCCACGCCCTCGACCAGATGACCCGGTTCGGGGCCTGGTGGCGGACGCCCCAACTGATGAAGGAGGCCATGGCGGCCAAGGCGCCATGGGAGGTCCCGCGCCGGGATGAGAAGATCGAGCTGTCGCCGGAGCGGGAACAGCGGATCGCCGAGACGATGCGCGGGGCCTACTTCGGGCTGGCGGGTCAGATCATCGATGCCGATATCGCGACGCTCGCCGACTTCGAACTGGCGGTCGAGACCGGACTGGCGATGAAGCCCCCGTTTGCCTTCATGAACGAATTGGGGGTCGGCCGGGCCCTCGCACTGGTCGAGGCCTACGCGCGGGAGCACCCCGGATTCGCGGTCCCGAAGTGCCTCGTCGATCAGGCCCGAAGGGGTCAGCCCTTCCGGATCGGGCGGGTGCTCCGCCGGGACGATGGCGACGTGGCGGTCCTCACGATCCGCCGGCCCCAGGTCCTGAACGCCCTCAACGACGACGTCTACGCCCAGCTCGGTGAGCATTTCGCGGCCCTGCGCGATGATTCCAGGATCGCTGCCGTGGTCCTGACCGGCTTCGGCCCGAAGGCCTTCGTCTCCGGCGCCGACGTCGGGTTCCTCGGCAAGATCGGCAGTCCGGATGAGGGGGTCGCGACCTCGGAGCGGTCCAAGGAGCCGGGGAACCTGCTGGAGCAGCTGGGCAAGCCGTCCGTGTGCGCGCTCAACGGCATGGCGCTGGGAGGCGGCAACGAGATCGCGATGTGCTGCACGGCGCGGATCGCGAAGAAGGGGCTGTCCCTGGCGGTGGCACAGCCCGAGCCGAATCTGGGCATCGTACCGGGGGCTGGGGCGACACAGCGGCTGCCGCGTTTGGTAGGGGTGGAGAAGGCGGCCGCGATGCTGCGTACGGGGCGGCCGCTTTCAGGGAAGGACGCGGTCGCCTGCGGCTTGATCCGGGAGGAAGTGGACGGCGACGTGGTCGCGGCGGCGGTGTCCCTGGCCCGGGCGGCGGCCCGTGGCGAGGTGAAGCTGAAGCCGGTCGATCCGCGGCCGATGGATACCCCGACGGAACTCCCGGCCGTCGAGCTGGGTCACCTGAGCAAGGTCATCGATGGCCTGATCTGCCGGGCGATCGTAGAGGGGTGCCGGAAGCCGCTCTACGAGGGCCTCCACTTCGAGTCGGAGATGTTCGGGGCCTGCTGCGCGACCGAGGACATGCGGATCGGGGTACAGAACTTCATGAAGAACGGACCCCGCACCAAGGCGGAATTTCTTCACCGCTGACGGAATCAGTCCACCGCGGCGTGATCCCCTCTCGCTACACGGTTCCAGGACGATCGATGGCCATGTCGTCCCAGGAGGCGGGATCGTCGAGCGACTCGAGGTGGGTGAACACCGTCACGTTAGACAGCGCCTGGCGGATATCCGACTCGATTCGCTCGAGGAGTTGGTGTCCCTGGTGCACGGTCCACTGGCCCGGAACCAGGACGTGGACCGAGATGAACCGTCGGGGCCCAGCCTGCCTGGTGCGCAGGGCGTGATACTGCACGCCCGACTCGGCGTACCGCTCCAGCACGGACCGGAGCGCCCGCTGCTCCTCCTCCGGAAGGGCCACGTCCATGAGCCCGGACACAGACTGGCTCATGATCCGGAGTCCGGTCCAGACGATGTTGGCCGCGACCACCAGCGCCACGATCGGGTCGAGGCGAAGGACCCCGGTGAGCGCGACGGCCCCGACGCCCGCGACGACGCCGACGGAGGTCCAGACGTCGGTGAGAAGATGCTGGGCGTTCGCCCTGAGCGTCAGCGAGTTGTACACCTTCCCGGCCCGGAGCAGCAGCAGCCCGGCCGCGAGGTTGATCAGCGATGCGGCCACGGATATCGTGAGTCCGATGCCAATAGCCTCAAGGGGACGGGGGTGGAGGAGGCGCTGAGTCGCGGTCAGGGCGATGCTGCCCGCGGCCACCAGGATCAGTAACCCCTCCACGACCGAGGAGAAGTACTCCGCCTTGCTATGGCCGTAGAGATGGTCCTTGTCGGGGGGACGGGCGGCCACGGTCAGCATGGCGAGGGCCATCAGCCCGCCGACCAGATTGACGAGCGACTCGAGGGCATCGGAAAGCAGGCCCACCGAACCCGTTAAGAGGTAGGCGGCCGTCTTGAGCCCCATGGTGAGGATGGCGGCCGAAATGGACAGCCACGCGAACCGGGTCAGGTATCTGCGATCCATGCGTTCCGCCGTCTTTACGTCTCAAACCGTCGGGCTGCCACGGCCTCCCCCATCGCGTCCCACAGCGCTTCCACATCGGCGCGCTCGGTGAGCAAAGCGCCGATCGACACCCGCACCATCCAACGCCCCTCCAACAGGGCGGGCGTCAGGTAGGCCTGTCCCGAGCGGTTGATGCCATCGCACCAGGCCAGCGTGTGGGCGTCGAGCGCCTCCCCCGCCAGGCCTGCGGGCTCATGCCGAACGCAGAGCGTCTGCAGCGGCACGGGGGCGAGCACCTGCCAGCCGGCCGCGGCGCGGACCTGACCGACCAGCCATTGCGCGTTCTCCAGGTCGCGTCGGAGGCGCGCCTGCAGTCCCGCGATGCCCTGGTCGCGGATCAGGCACCAGAGCTTGAGGGCGCGGAAGCGGCGGCCCAGCGGCAGTCCCCAATCACGCAGGTTCTTCACCTGGCTGTCCACGGCCGACTGCAGGTAGCTCGGGTTAGTGGACATGACGCGGACCAGGTGCTCAGGATCGCGGACGTAATAGAGCGAGCAGTCGAACGCCGCGCCGAGCCATTTGTGGGCATTGAGAACGAGGGAATCCGCTCCCTCGATGCCATCCCACATCCAGCGGCATTCCGGGAGGATCATCGCCGAGCCGGCCATGGCAGCGTCCAGGTGCAGCCAGATGCCTCGGGCCTGCGCGATCGCGGCAATCGGGCCGATCGGATCGAGGGCGGTCGTGGTCGTGGTGCCGGTGGTGGCCACGATCGCTGCCGGCGTGAGGCCGCGCCGGAGATCCGCGTCGATCAGATCGGCGAGCGCCTCGGGGCGCATGGCGTAGCGCTCGTCGGACGGCACGTGTCGAACGTTGGCTCGGCCGTACCCGGCCAGGAGCGCGGCCTTGTCCACCGAGCTGTGGGCATGCTCCGACGCATAGACGACCAGCGGCTGGACGCTCTCCTGCAAGCCGCCGCGGCTCAGTCCGTACCGCGAGGCGCGCTCGCGGGCGCAGATCAGGGCAATCAGTGTGCTGGTGGACGCGGTGTCCTGGATGACGCCGCTCCATGCGGCTGACAGACCGGTCATCTGGCGGACCCAGTCGGTGACGACCTCTTCCACCTCGGTCAGCGCGGGGCTGGACTGCCACGACAGTCCGAGCACGCCGAGGCCGGTGCTCAGGTAGTCACCGAGCACGCTCGCCAGGGAACCATTGGACGGGAAGTAGCCGTAGAACGCTGGATGCTGCCAGTGCGACAGCCCCGGGACGATCACCCGCTCGAGATCCTGGAGGATGGCGTCGAACGGCTCCGGGCCCTGTGGCGGGGTCGCGGGGAGGGCGGCGCGGACCTCACCCGGCGCGGTGCGGGCCAGGACCGGGTATGTCCCGATCCGGGTCCGGTAGTCGGCGATCCAGTCGACCACGCGGTGACCGGCGGCGCGGAACTCCTCGGGTGTCATGGCGGACGCGCGTTCAGTCCCAGGCGCTGGTCGCGCGGGGCACGGCGTAGCGCCCGGCGCCGAGGCAGGCGACCGCGAGCGCATTGATGAGGATCAGCGCCTCGACCTCCACGGCCCAGCCTCCGCCCATCGGGTTGACCTTGAAGAGGCTCGCCCGGAGCACCAGCACGAAGGCCATGAGCATGTCGAGGGCGATCACCAGGGCCGCGGCGCGCGTCCATAACCCGATCAGCACCAGGATGGGCGCGAACAGTTCGGCCACATAAGTGCCGTAGGCGAGGAGTCCGGGGAGACCGAGCGCGGTGAGCGGCTCCTTGATCCAGTCCACGCCGTGGGTCAGCTTGAAGACGCCGTGGAACAGCACGATGCCGCCCAGGCCCAGGCGCAACAGCAGTTTGCCGAGGTCACTCTGGGTGGACGAAGAGGAAGACGACTTGGCCATGGTGGTTTGCCCCTGGTTAGCGCCAGTCGATTTCGAACAGGGTGATCGGAGTGTCGCCCGCATTGCGGAGGACGTGACGGTGACCGGCGTTTCGCCAGTTCCACCGACCGGCGCCGGCGCCGCCCGAGGCGGCCGGGGTGCTGCCCTCCTCCACCAGGGCACCCGTGGTGCCGACGACGGTGAGCCCCGGTGCCGGATGGGCATGCGACTCGGTGACGGCCCCCGGGAGGAGAGTCACCTGGTAGATCCGGGCGATGGCGCCCTCCTTCACCAGGCGCCTGGTCGCGTTGTCGGGAAGGGGCGGCGTACCGGTGCCCGGCGAGGCCAGCCATTCCCCGACGATGTAATGAAAGGGCGTGGTGTCCGCGTTGCCGACCCGGTGCGTGTAGGGGAGATCCTGGCCCCAGTTATCGAAGACATTGGGGACAGGCGCCGGCAACTCGACGGAGTCGGGAGCCGCACCGAGCGCTTGGTGCCAGATGCGCGCGTCCTTGACGGCCACGCCAATGGTGCGGTTCGCATGAACGTGGTAGCCAGTGGTGTCGCCCGGCGGCACCAACACGTCGAGGACCCGGACAAGCCCGTTCTGGAACACCAGCCGATGGCGGGGTTCCTGGTAAACCGGGACCGGAGGACTCAGGAGAGGATGCCCGGGAGCCCCGAGTGCGAGAGATCCTTCATTCCGGAACAGGAAGTAGTCGTACACGCCGCGAGCGACCTGGGCGATCGTGGCCTCCAGATCGGCGCCCTCGACCTTGGCCGACTGCTTGATGTAGACGGCGAGCGCCAGGTGAGTCCCGTCCGGCAGGTCGATGATGCCGACGTCGTTGGTGGTGCCCGGGAAGGTGCCGGTCTTGTGTGCCACCCGGGTGCCCGGCGGCAGCATCCCCTTGATGCGCGCCTTGCCGGTCTCGCAGCGGTACATGATGTCGAACAGGTAGGCGGTGTGCTCGCGGTTGAGCAGCTCGCCTTTCCAGAGCCGGGTGAGCAGCGTCAGCATCGCCCGTGGGCTGCCGTGGTCGCGCGGATCGTTGGCATAGTACCAGGCCGCCGAATCCTGTCGCGCCTTCGACACGGCCGCCGACCCCCGCAGCCACTTCTCCTTCGAGAACTTGCCATCGGTCCAGATGTCCGGCACGCCGTAGTTCCCCGCGATCAGCTCGGCGGTCGACTGGTCGACGCGGACGCCGGTGATGCCGACGCTCCGGAGCCGCGCCGTGACGGCCGCACCGCCTCCCCCCAGCCGGAGGACCATGTCGGTGGCGCTGTTCTCGCTGAAGATGAGCATCGGCTCGATCAGGTTCCGGAGCGAGAGCGAGACACCGGCTGCCTGGAACAGGTTGTTGAACTCCTCGCCGAGGTGGATGTCGGTCGGCTCGACCGCGACCATCCGGTCGAGGTCGAGCTTGCCTTCCTCGACCAGCCGGAACGCCTGGAAGGCGATCGGTACCTTGTAGGTGCTGGCCAGGGGGAACTGGTCGTCGGCGTTGTAGAAGATCGTCTGGCCGGTCTCGAGGTGCATCGCCGCGACGCCGACGGTGCCGCCGCTGAACGGGGCGATGGCGGCGATCTGGCGCTCGAGCTTTCCGGTCGCACTCTGGGCGGAGACCGGAGCGGCGGGCAGCGTGATGCCGAGCAGGACGATCAGGGTGAAGCCGCGCCGGAACATGGTCGATGCCGCGGGCATCAGGCCGTGGCCGGAGCGCGGCGGAGCGCCCACCAGGTCCACGCGGCGCCCAGGAGGTCTGCCGCTCCAAAGAGCAGCAGCGACCAGGGGGCCCAACCCGCCGAGACGAACAACAGGAAGAAGATGGGGACGGTTATCCGGCAGAGGACCGAGGCTCTGAAGATCGGGACGGACTCCGTCGCGGCCGCGACCCAATAGTAGACACCGACGAAGGCGACCATCATCCCGACCACCCGAATCCAGACCTCGGAGGTGGGTGCCATCCTGAACGCACCCAGGAGCGGGTTGGGGGCGACGAGCAGGATCACGGCCAGCGCCACCAGATAGATGGACCAGACCTGCAGGGAACGAGCGGCTGC
>Ga0315276_10005843_pt1 | contig 11363 bp, 8 predicted proteins | sample YL17G05_0_MG_FD_204542 | JGI IMG/M metagenome (GOLD analysis project Ga0315276, IMG submission 204542) | Sediment microbial communities from Yellowstone Lake, YNP, Wyoming, USA - YL17G05_0 | ecosystem: Environmental > Aquatic > Freshwater > Lake > Sediment | place: USA: Wyoming | collected... | reverse complement strand
GGATCCAGGTTGTTCATGAGCATCCGCAGGGCCGCCTCCTGAATCCAGCCCCGGCAGCTGATGCCGGAACCGCGCGGCGCCCGGATGACCCTTCCTCCGCTTCCCGAAGTCATGACAGTCTCCCTGCCCCCCCCGTGGGGAGCTCAATGCAAAGGTCCCGCCCTCTTCTCCACCGCCGCCCGAGGCGCGCGGGAGCGGATCCGGTTCGGGATGCGGGCGAAGTCCCGGGAGAGCACCAGGTCCTCCGCCAGTCTCCGATCGAGGGTCAGGGACTATCCTTCGATCCGAACCGTTGCGGCGCGCTCGCTGGTCATGGAGAGCGCTAGTCTAGTCGTTGTCCCGCAGGACTGTAAAGTCAGGTCCGCCTGATCCTCCCATCCCGCCCCGGGCGTGTTGAAGGCCGGCTCAGGCCTCTGATAAGATTCCGCCTCCAAGAGAGCCGCCGGGGCGCCGGGCTTAGTCCTCCTTTGAGACCTGACCTTCAAGACAGCGGGTGAATCAGCCATGCCATGCATCGTCGTCGTGGGCGGGCAGTGGGGTGACGAAGGGAAGGGGAAGATCGTGGATCACCTCACCGACCGGGTGCAGGTGGTGGTCCGTTACCAGGGGGGTCCCAACGCCGGGCACACCGTGGTGGTGGGAGGAAAGCGCTTTGCGCTCAGACACCTTCCCTCGGGAATCCTCCGGCCGGGGGTCCTGTCGGTGATAGGGAACGGCGTGGTGCTCGACCCGGCCTCGCTGCTGGAGGAGATCGGCAGTCTGAAGGCTTCCGGGGTCCGGGTGGACGACAACCTCCGGATCAGCGACCGGGCCCATGTCATCCTGCCGGAGCACCGGACCCTGGACGCCGAGAGCGAAGAGGCCAGGGGGGACGCCAGGATCGGCACCACACAGCGGGGAATCGGGCCGGCCTACGAGAGCAAGGTGGCCCGGCTCGGCATCCGGACGGGAGACCTGCGGAACGCCGATCGGTTGCGGGCGAAGCTGGAAGCCTACCGCGCCGCACGTTTCGTGCGTCTCTCCGGTCCCGCCGCCGCGCACGATCCGGCGAAAGTCCTCGAGGACTACCTGGCCTTCGGCGAGGCCCTCGATCCCTACGTCGCCGATACCGTCGACCTCCTCCACCGGAGGCTCGACGCGGAGGAGGGCATCCTCTTCGAAGGGGCGCAGGGAACGCTCCTGGACCTGGACCACGGAACCTACCCGTTCGTGACCTCATCCAACTCCACCGCGGGCGGCGCCTGCACGGGGACCGGCGTCGGACCGGCCCAGATCACCGGGGTCCTGGGGGTCTTCAAGGCCTACTCGAGCCGGGTGGGATCGGGCCCGTTTCCCACCGAACAGAAGGAGGAAGTGGGGGACCGGATCCGGGAGCGGGGCCGGGAGTACGGCACGGTCACCGGACGGCCGCGCCGCTGCGGATGGTTCGATGCGGTCCTGGCCCGCTATTCGGTGCGGGTCAACTCCATGAGGACGGCGGCCCTCACCCTCTGCGACGTCCTGGACGAGTTCGAGAGCATCCCCGTGGCAGTGGCCCACGAGTACCGGGGGGAGCGGCTGCCCACCCTCCCGGGGGACACGGAGATCCTGTCCGACTGCCGGCCCGTCTATGAGGTGCTCCCGGGATGGAGAGAGGTCATCCGGGAGGCGAAACGATTCGAGGAGCTTCCCCACCAGTGCCGGGCGTACGTGGATCGGCTGGAGGAGCTGATCGGCTGCGAGATAGCACTGGTCTCGGTGGGGCCCGAGAGGGAGCGGACGCTCCAGAGGCCGGGAAGCCGGCTGGAGCAGTGGCTTCCGGGGCCGGCCGGAAGGGCGTGAAGAGATCCATCGGGCCCGGTCCCGAAACGGTCCGCTGAAGGACGCACAATCTCGACGGTTTCTCTTCCGGACCTGCGGGAAACACCGTGACCTCCGGGGTCCGGCCGCTCTGCTATAATCGCCGCTCCCCGGAAAGCCTGTTCTGATCGTGGGCCGTTAGCTCAGTCGGTAGAGCGTCTGCCTTTTAAGCAGAGGGTCGCTGGTTCGAGTCCAGCACGGCTCACCAACTTGTTTCACGCATCGCGGGTCTCCACGCTTCCGCGACTTCCGGAGACCCGTGCTATCATCGCCCGCGCGGCGGAAACCGGACGTCCCCATCGTCTAGTCTGGCCTAGGACGCCGCCCTTTCAAGGCGGCAACACGGGTTCAAATCCCGTTGGGGACGCCACACGATTCTCGGGAGAGCGCCGTGGAAGAGTCTCCCCCGGTCCGCGGGACGGCCGAAACGTTCGAGAGCTTCCCGCTGACGCGCCCCGAGTACATCAGCGCCATGGTCCATTTCTACCGCGGCGAGATGTACCGGAGCCAGATCTGGCGGATGCGCCTGGACACCACCACCAACTGGGCCGTGCTGACCGTTGCCGGCATGATCTCGTTCGCCTTCACCAGCCCCGAGCACAGCCCCTTCACGCTGCTTTTGGCCAACGTCCTCATCACGAACTTTCTCGCCATCGAGGCGCGGCGCTACCGCTACTTCTCGGTGTACCGCGCGAGGGTCCGGATGATCGAGGAGAATTTCTATCTGCCCATGATTCGCAGGAACCTGGTGAGCCCGAAGGAGGACTGGCGGGACAGGGTCGCCCGCGATCTGGACTCCCCGAAGTTCAAGACCACCTACCTGGAGGCGCTCCTCCTGCGGCTGCGGCGAAACTACGTCTGGCTCTATGCCATCATCCTCATCACCTGGCTCGTGAAGCTCTTCATTCATCCCGTACCCGCCGCGCGTTTTGCGGAGGTTTTCGAGCGGATGGGGGCCGGCCCCCTCTCCTCCTGGGTGATCCTCACCCTCGTCGCGGTCTTCTACGCGGCCGTGGTCCTGCCCCTCTTCACCGATCTCGGCAAGCGGGCGGCCGTGGACGAGATCCGCGGCTTCGAGCGGGATCTGGAGCACTGGAAGTTCTGACAGTCCCGAGTCGGGCCCCAAACGAATCCTACCGCTTCGTCGCCTCCCGGCGCCCTCCCAGCATCGCGAAGAGGATCCCGAGGGCCAGGTATCCGGCCGCCGCCTCCCAGGCGAACCCGGGCCGCAGATCCTCCCGGACCGCCGTGGGAGTGAGGGAGTAGGAGTGCATCAACCCGGCGAGAGTGAAAAGGGCCGCAACGACGCTCCATGCCGCCGCTTTCCAGAAGCGCCGCTCGATGAGAAAGACGGCGATGGCCGACAGGAACATGGCGGAGAACATGAAGCCGGACTTGAGGGCGAGGAGGCCCTTCACGTAGGGAAGCGAGCTTCCTCCCAGAATCTCCACCACGGACGGCAGCCCGGTTTGCCAGGAAAGCTGCCCGCCCGTCTTGAGCCCGAACTGGGTCATCTCCACCAGGAGCCAGCCCCAGGCCGCGAGGGCCGGCAGCAGCCCGATCACCACGGCGGGAGCGTGCTCTCGGGGGGTTGCGGTGAAAGCCTGGGAGGCGATGATCACGGCAATCCAGACCAGGATCGCCATCCCCGCCTCGATGGGGACGATCCTCGCGATGGATCCGATCGTCCCGGTGAAGACCACCAGCGTGAAGAAAGCCGCGTTCAGGACCGAGTAGCCGGTCCGGGCGCCCATCCGCTTCCATCCCGGGTGCCCGATGTAGATGGTGGTGGGAAAGCACGAGCCGAAGCAGGAGGCGGCGATGGTGGCGAGGCCGTTGACCACGAGGCTCGGACCGGTGGCGAAGGCGTCCCCTTCGGCCTCGGCGCTCTCCATGCTCTGGAGGGAGCCCAGAACGTTGATGAGTCCCATGGGGATGATGATGGAGATGCGCGCCCAGACATCGGGGCTCCCCAGCGCGGAGAGGAGAGGACCGAGGGAGAGGACCGGGGGATAGAAGCCGAGGCTGCTGAAAATCCTGCCCCCCAGTTCCGGCGCGCCGGGATAGCCGCCCAAGTGAAGGGCCCAGGCGATGAGCGTTCCGGCGGCCACCGCGAGGAATCCCGCGGGGAGACCTCCCGGGAGACGTGCATGACCGAGATACCTGGCCAGGAGGATCCCCAGAGGCAGCATGGCCACCAGGGGGCTCTGGAAGGTCCTGAGGACGAACTCCATGGAAATGAACCCGATGGCGATTCCCGCCAGGGTGGACAGGAGGGCGGCGCGCGGGGTGGCGCGCCGGACCCGCCCGGCGATGGCGCCGCCGGCGGCCTCGATGATCCCCGAGAGGAGGCAGGCCACCAGCCCCACCTGCCATGCGACCGCCGCCGCCTCGTCCCGGGTCACTCCGGGGCGGGCGGACCACTCCTGGAACGTGGGGGCCATGACGAAGAGCACGAAGGCGAAGAGGCTGATCGTGTTGATGCCGAAGGGAAGGGCGGTGACGTCCGAACGCCCCTCCCGCCGCGCAAGCCGCCGGGCCTGCCAGGCGTAAAACAGGTTGCCGACAACCAGGCTGACGGCGGCTCCGGGAAGGATCCGGGAGAGGACGAACTCCGCCTCCAGTCCGCAGAGGGAGACCGAGAGACTGAGAATGAGGAGGAACTGAATCAGGTTGTCCACCGCCAGGCCGAAGAATCCGTCCAGGTCGCCCCTGACGAACCAGGGGAGACCGGGGGACTCTCGGAGGGTCGGCTCAGCGGTCATGGCGGGATTTGATGCGGCGGCGAGGCTCCGATGTGTCGGTTCACACGGAATGCACGGGCGCCATCACAGGTCGGTTCAGCGCTCGAAGAGATCCTGGGGAGCCACGATCCGGGAACGCTGCCGGTTCACCGGCACCGGGAACCTCTCAATCACCCTGTCCTCCGCAAGGACGGCCTCGGGAGTGCCGGGGCTGTCATAATGAATGGGAGTCGGCTTCCCTGCCTCCAGGCTTTCCAGCGCGCTCTCGGCATCCTCGGTCACCAGGGCCACCAGGAGGTTTTTCGCCTGGAGGTGGTTCCGGATGGCCGCGTTCACCTGGTCGCGGGTGATCCTCGGAAGACGCGACCGGACCTCCGCCAGGTAGTCGGGAATCCCGTAGAAGGCCGAATCCTGCAGGTAGCCCAGCCGCTCGTCCAGGCTCTGCGCCCAGAGGAGACTGTAGGTCGTCAGGAAGGACCTGGTCTGCCGGAAGTCCTCCTCGGACATCCCCTCCCGCACCAGCCTGTCCAGATGATAAAGGGCTGCCTTGAGCCCGAACAGTGCGTTCCCGTGGGGCATCGGCCTGAGCCAGAAGGAGAAGTACTGCTGGCGCCGGGGAATGTTGGGGACGGGGAAAGTCGTCCCCTGCAGCTGGATGAAGTTCTCGATGTAGGAGTAGTCGCCGTAGTTGAGCCCGCGCTTCCCCCGGAGCTCGTTCATCAGAATGCCGTTGAACGTGCGGTGCTCCCCGAGATAGGAGTTGGCCAGCAGCAGGGGATACCAGTCGTCGTCCTTGCGGGTCACCCCGGTGGCGAAGCCCGCCGAGACCGCCGTGGCGATGCAGGGCTTCTTCACCGCCACGATCTCGATGCCCTCCACCGCGGGTGGGGCGGGGAGTGCGGGGTGCCGCACCTTCCCGGATCCCAGCCTGGAGGCGAAATCTCCGGTGATCCGGGCCACCAGCTCCTGCGTGTACCCGCCCGCGATGCCGATGTCCACCGAGTCCCGGGTGAAGTGGCTCCTGTAGAAGTCCTTCACGTCGTCGAGGGTGATGGACTTGAGGCCCTGGACGGTCCCGACGTCGACGTGGCCGTAGGGGTGGCCCTCATAGAGGGCGAGCTGCAGGGTCCACTTCCCCAGGTCCTCGTCGTCATTCCCCCTCAGCACGTTGACCAGGTAGTTCTCGGCCTCGTCCCGGATCCTGCGTAAGTCTCCGGGATCGAAGCGGGGATCCAGGATCGCGTCCCGGAGGATGGGGTAGAAGCGGTCGATGTGGTCGCGGTGGCACCTCCCGGCGATGACCACCACCTCCTTGTCCGCCTGGACGTCGATCCGGGCGGCCATGGGATAGAGGGCCTCCAGCACCTGGGAATAGGTCAGGGACCGCGTCCCCCCTTCGCCGAGCATCCGGAGCGTGAGGGAGCTCAGGCCCTCCTTCCCCGCCGGATCGTCGATGGATCCGATGCGGAAGAGGATCCTGAAGTACACGATGGGTGAATCCTTCGAGGGAAGGAGGGTCGTCCTGACGCCGGCTGCGGGGGCGGCGCACCCGCTCGAAGCACCCCGGTCACCCACGGAGCAGTGGAGGGCCATGAGGGCCGAAGCCAGGGCCAGAGCCAGGGTTCCCGCGTTGTGATGCCTCCGGTCCATCATCGCTTCACCTCGCTCTTCCTTCCCTTTTCAGCGGTCAGCACGACAACCGTGCGGTTCTCCCTGCGGAAGTACTTGCGGGCCGCCTCCTGGAGGTCGGCCGGAGTCAGCGAGTCGTAGGTTGCGTAGAGGTCGTCGTAGGCGCCGGGGTCGCCCGTGAGCTGGAGGATGTGGGCCATGGCGGCCGCTACGGCGCCGGCGGTGTTCAGGCGCATCTGGAAGGAGTACTTCAGATGGCTCTTGATGTCGGAAAGCCGCCCGGCGTCCACCGGGGTGTTTTTGAGGTCCTCCAGGGTGGCCTCGATGGCTTCCCGGACGGCGCCGATCTTCGTCTCGTCCTTGATCCGGGCTCCGATTACGAACAGGTTGGGATCCCGGTGATCCGCGGCGCCTCCGCTCAGGGCGTCCACGAGCTGCTCCTCGATCACCAGCTTCCGGTAGAGAGGCGAGGTCTCGGAGAAGGCCACCTGGGAGATGATGTCCAGGGAGGGCATGTCCTTTTCCCGTGGCGAGAAGGCCGGGCCGTGATACCCCAGGGTCAGGTAGGGGAGAGTGGGGTTCTTCCAGCCGATCTCGACCTTCTTTTCGGCGGCCTGGGGAGGCTCCGGAGCGATCCGGACCTGGTAACTGCCCCGCTTCCAGGGACCGTAGTATTGCTCGGCCATGGAAAACGTCCTCTCGGGATCCACGTCCCCCACCACGAGAAGAATGCAGTGCTCGGGCCGGTAGTACCGGTCGTAGAACATGAGGGAGTAGTCGTACTGGTTGGGCATGTCCTCGATGTCCCTGAGAAAGCCCATGGTGGTGTGCTTGTAGGTGTGCGCCTGGAAAGCGGCATCGAAGAGTTTTTCCTCGATGGTGCTCTCGGGGTAGGAGAAGTTCTTGTTGTACTCGCCCAGGACCGCCCGGGCCTCCTTCTGGAAAGCCTCCTTCGCGTACTTCAGGTTCATGAAACGGTCGCTTTCGATCTCCATGATTGTGGGAAGGGAATCCGCGCCGGCGAGGATGTGGTAGGCGGTGAGATCGTCCGAAGTGAAAGCGTTGGAATCGGCGCCCATTCTCTTGATGATGGCGTTGTATTCGTCGGCGGGAAACTTCTCCGTGCCCCGGAACATCATGTGCTCGAAGAAGTGGGCGAACCCGGAGTGGCCGGGCTCAATCTCGTTGCGGCTCCCCACCCGGACCACCACCCAGTGGGCCACGAGGCCGGGGGAATCGAAGGGGACCACCACGACCTTGAGCCCGTTGGACAGGGTCTTCTCGTGGACGGGATGACTGAAGACGCGCGCGCCGCCGGATGGGGGGGTGGGCGCCGCGAACATCGCCAGAGGCACCGGAACCAGGAAACCGGTGAGCAGGATCAGGTGTAGATTCCGAATCACGCTGAAAGCCTCCCGTGGATGGAAGTCCGGATTTGCATGTCGGAAAAATTCTCCGCGAGGGCGCCATCTTAGTCCCGGGTGGTGGCAGCGTCAACGCGGGTCAGTGGGCGTGATATCCACTAGTGAGTGCGGGTCCTTGCGCGGAATCGCGGAGTCCGTCCGGCTGGGGCGGGAAAGCGGACCGGGAGAATGCGGCCGGGCTCCGGAGGACACCGGTCGGGGCTGCGTGAGTAACGAAGCGGCTCGATGCCTCGCGCGCGCAAATCCGATCGCGACCCGTGTGCGGGGCGCCGGTCCCCGATGCGGCGGGTCCGACGGTGAGGTCTGCTGACTGCTTGGGAGATTGTCGCCACCGATGACCTCCTTCCGGTCAGGGCAGGGCCTGGTGTTTCGTTCCGGGCCAGGGAAAGGTGGTGCGGGCGGCGGGGATGGGGAGGGAGAGGGATCCTCCCCTGTCCGCCAAGCCTGGACAGTGCGTTCCCGCACCACTTTCCCGGGTCCGGCTCGCCGGCCGCCGTGCCAGCATAGAGAACGACACCCAGTATGCTTCAATATCATTATCATGTATTTCCGTCAAGGTATTTTATTAGAGAAGATTAGGCTGATTTGGTATCAGCTGGGGTGCTGAGAAGGTGGGCCTGGGGCTGATTCCGAGGGCCCTGGAGGCTCCTCGAAGCGAAAGTAGTCCTTCTCGCCGATTCCTTCGTAGATCCGGCCCAGCACCTCCCACGCCATGACGCTGGCGATGCCGCCCTCCTTGACGAGGCCCGCCCAGAGTCTTCGAAGATCCGCGGGACGGTCCCGGAAATCCTGGAGGGAACTGGAATTCGGGGCGCTGCCTTTCCAGGGGTCGCACGGGCTCCGGTGGACTACCTTGATGGAGGGAGCACCGGGCTTGTCCTTGGTCGTGCACCAGACCACCAGGCCCTCCGAAAGGTCCTCGATGTCACGATGACAGGTCTGGCAGGGGATGATCTCTCGGATTTTCAAGGCCACTCTCCTCTCGCGCTTCCGGCGGGCGATACTAGTGTCCCGTCTCCGAAATCTCGCTACATTCGGCCGCCGCTTCATCCCGGCCCGCTTTGTTGCTCCTCGCTTACATATTCCCGATATGCGCGCTCGTCGCGCCTCGCGGGCCGGGCGCTTCGACGGCCTCGTTGTTAACGCGATTTCTGAGACGGAACACTAGCCCACCCTCCGGTCGATTTCAACCCGCCTGTCGGCGCATGCCGTCCGCGTTGACGCTCCAGGGCTTCGCTGAATATACTGCCACCGGCACCCGGCTCAGCCAACCCCCTTCGGGAGATCCGCCGTGTTCGTCAAGTCCGCCTTGATCTTCGTGGTTCTCTGGCTCCTCCTCGTTTTGGGCCATGGCCTCGCACGGGCCCGAAGGGAATCCTAACCCCTCGAGCCACTCCGGCCCCCAGTTTGAACTGACCGTAGATTCCCTGGCCTTCGGAGGCGACGGAGTCGCGCGTCACCAGGGGTTGGTGGTGCTCGTGGAGGGAGGGCTGCCGGGAGACCGGGTCCGGGCCCGGCTGATCCGCCGGTCCCGGAACTTCGCCCGTGCGCGGGTGGAGGAGATCCTCTCACCTTCCGCCTCCAGGGTTCCCGCCCCCTGCCCGCATTTCCCGGAATGCGGCGGGTGCGCCTATCAGAGCCTGGATTATTCGATCCAACCCGGTGAGAAGCGAAAACAGGTAGTGGATCTTCTCGAGCGGGTCGGCAGGTTCCCGGACCCGGCGGTGGCCCCCGCGCTGGCACCTCTCGATCCCTTCCTGTACCGGAGCCGGATGACCTATGTGCTCCCCCTGCGAAAGGACTCGGGACCCGGGCTGCACCGTCGAAGCGCGCCGGGCGGGATTCTGGAAGTGGAAGCCTGTCTTCTCCCCGAGAGTGTCCTGCAGCAGGCCTACCTGGGAATCCGGAGTGATCTCCGCCGCCTGCAGCCTTGCGGGCGCCCTTTCCGGATCGAGATCCAGGCAGGGGAGCCGGGCGAGCGACCCGTGGCCCTGCTTCGCGGTCGCGGAGATCCCGGCGCCGAGATCCTGCGGCTGGCCACCCTGTGGACCGGAAAAGGGGGCCCATTGGACGGAGTCGTCTGGTCGGGAGAGGTTTCCGGCAGGCATCGGGGCCCCGGCGGGCGGACGCGGATTCTGGAAGGGAGGGGCCACGTCTTCCGAAGCCTGGGTCCTTTCCAATACCGGATTCCCGCAGGCAGCTTCTTCCAGGCCAACGCCCCCATGGCTGTCAGCCTTTTCGGAGAGGTGCTTCGCCGCTGCGGCACCGCTCCCGGCGGGATCCTGGAACTCTACTGCGGGGTCGGAGCCCTCTCCCTTTTCCTCGCGGGAACGGGGAGCCCCGTCCTGGCCCTGGAAGGGGATCGCTCGGCGGTGAAGGCAGCTCTGGACAACGGCAGGGCGAACCGTGTCCCGGGCATCGATTTCAGGGCGGAGGAGGTCGGGGGGGCTGTCCGGCGGCTCGAAGCCTCGCCCCGGCGGTTCGGGACGGTCGTGGTGGACCCTCCGCGATCCGGCCTCCCCCCGGGAACGGCACCGGTTCTGGGAAGGCTGGCCCGGGAGAAGATTCTTTATCTTTCCTGCAATCCTTCCACCCTGGCGCGCGACCTCCGGGAGATCGTGGCGGAAGGCGACTGGCGGCTCTCGGAGGTGATTCCCGCGGACATGTTTCCGATGACGGCGGAGATTGAATGCCTGGCCGAGCTGGTGCCCGGCGCCGTCTCTCAGGTTCGGCGCAGGCGGATCTCGCCCAGCCTGACGGCCTCGTAAAGGGCGGCGTAAGTCTCGAACTCACCCTGACCGGACAGGAGCGAGACTTCCTCCACCGTTCTGGATCCGTTCACGAGCGAAAGGACCTTCCTCTCGTCGGGAGTGGGGTCGTGCTCCCGGGTGGCGCCAGGCGCCTTCCCGGGCACGGCCTCCAGAACCATGCTCGAATCGGTGATGCGGCTGGTGAACTTGCGCCATTCGTCCAGGCGCCGGATGCCCTCCATGACCACCTTGGTCGTGGAAATCGCCAACGTGATTTTCTCCCTCGACTCGACCTTCCCCTCCAGGAACTCAAAGAAGCCGCTCATCCAGTGGAACAGGCCATAGACGATCTCGAGGACCTGGTTCTTGACGGCCCACCAGAGCTGCTCGGTGGTGATATAGCCGAGCCGCACGAGGACCTTCCCGTGGCGGGTGTCGGGGGTGATCCTCCGGGCCGACTCGGCGTTCTGCTCCTCGGTGATCAGCCCCCTCCGGACCAGGAAATAACCCAGGCTGTCGCGCACGGAGTTGGAACGGGCGAACACGATTTCCCCCTGCTCCCATAGGACCGTCCGGGTCTCGGCCCCCTGGGTGCAGCGCAGCGCCCCGGTCTTCTTGGACAGGTTGAGCAACGAAAAAAGATCAGCCAGGGAGATGGAGCTCAAATCCCCGGTGAGAACGGAGCGGGTGGACATGATGGCCTCCCCCGAGTCCGGGCATTCTAGGCGGGAGGCTAAGAGGCTGTCAAACCCTGGAATCTTACAGCAGGGGAGACGGGGGCCGGGCGCTGCAGATTGTCCGCAGAGGCCCATCGAAGAGGCTTGACGCGGCTGCTGGAACCTCGTACTGTTCCGAGCGCAAGGGGTTCCAGGCTTTCCGCGGAAGAGGGCCGATTCCTACTGCGGGGGCAGAAAACGCGGTTGACAGAAACACGGTTCCCCTCTTAGAATCAATGCCCTTTGTGAAGCGACTTGGTG
>Ga0315276_10005842_pt1 | contig 11364 bp, 11 predicted proteins | sample YL17G05_0_MG_FD_204542 | JGI IMG/M metagenome (GOLD analysis project Ga0315276, IMG submission 204542) | Sediment microbial communities from Yellowstone Lake, YNP, Wyoming, USA - YL17G05_0 | ecosystem: Environmental > Aquatic > Freshwater > Lake > Sediment | place: USA: Wyoming | collected... | reverse complement strand
CACTCAAGACCGAAAAGAAGGGCATAAACAGTCTGCAGCGCGGCAGAGCCGCAACTCAAGAAATCACCCCCTCCCTACCCTCCCCCCTCGAGGGGGAGGGAGAGGGTGGGGGGGAAAATTCTTAACAGAATTTAATGAAACTGAAAATCAGTAGTACAGGACGGACTGCTTCATTCGATGGAATCAGCGGAAGAGAGAACAAAAAGCATCGGGCGTGAGCTCCTGGAGAGCGGCCGAATTCGCGGCCTGCTGGCTCTTATTGCGGATAAGTCGGGAGTGCGTCCGGGCCTTTTACAGAAACCGGAAGAGGTAAATTCCCTGGTTCTGCAACCGAGGTACCTTCTAGCCCCGACGGTCCACACGCTTCAGGCGGTCGATTCGAAGACCACGCTGGGAATCGTGGCCAGGGGATGCGACGAAAGGGCCCTGGTGGAGCTGGCGAAGGCAGGGCAGGTGGACCTGCAGCATGTCGTTCTCATCGGCCTGGCTTGCGATGAGGAGACGGCTCGCCAGTGTGGCTGCAGCCGCCCGTATCCGCGGAACATTGATGTAGGAGAAAAGGTAGAAAGGGTCGGGGGGGCGGAGCCGTCAGGGGAAACAATGGTTCATCAGGGAAAGCAGATCAAGTGGACTGCCGAATTGGCTCGATGCCTGAAGTGCTATGGTTGCCGGAATGCCTGCCCGCTCTGCATCTGCCCCGAATGCAAGATCGGCTTGGACATGTGGGTGCAAACCGGTGTGGTGCCGCCGGATCCGCTCTCTTTTCACCTGATCCGGGCATATCATCTGGCGGATAAATGCATCGACTGCGGCAGTTGCCAGGATGCCTGCCCGGCCGGCATCCCGCTCCGTAAGTTGCATCAGTATCTCCTGAAGGTCTTGGAGGAGCGCCTGGCCTATGTTCCGGGTCTGGATGCGAACCAACAGTCCCCGCTCTTTACAGACCTGAAGCGGGCCCCCTTTTGCGGCCCGGAGATCCCGCGATGGATGAGCACGCTCGGAGGAAATGAGCAAGGAGAATTGAAAGGGGAATGAATTACCGGACTGTTTCCACGATTTGTCCTTACTGCGGGGTGGGCTGCGGGCTCCTGCTGCAGGTTTTGGATGGACGTCTGATTGGAACGCTGCCCCGGAAAGATCACCCGGTCAGTCAGGGCAGGTTATGTATCAAGGGATGGAATGCCCACCAGTTCGTCCATCACCCCGATCGTTTGCGGCATCCGCTCATCCGGAAGGGAGGGGTCCTCCAGGAGGCCAGCTGGGAAGAAGCGCTGGAATGTGTGGGTCAAGGCTTCTCCAGAATTCGAGACCAATTTGGACCGGCGAGCCTGGCGGGGCTTTCCTCGGCGAAATGCACCAACGAAGAAAATTACCTTTTCCAGAAACTCATTCGGGGAATCTTCGGAACGAACAACGTGGACCACTGCGCCCGCCTCTGCCATTCACCGACCGTGGTGGCCCTCACTTCGGCTTTCGGGAGCGCGGCCATGACCAACTCTATCCCGGAGCTGGCCGATGCAGACTGTATTCTGGTATTCGGGTCGAATACGACAGAAAATCACCCCCTCGCGGCTTCTTTTATTATCGAAGCCCAAAGACGGGGAGGCCGCCTTCTGGTGGTTGACCCGAGGAAGATTCATCTGTCTTCGCTTGCGGACCTGCACTTGCGCAACCGGCCGGGAACGGACGCGGCGCTGGCCAACGGCTTGGCCAACGTGATTTTCCAGGAGAATTTTCACAATCGTAAATTTATCGAAGAACGGACAGAGGAGTTCGAGGCCTTCCGGGAGGCCATCCAGGAATACTCGCCATCCAGGGTGGAGGAGATCACCGGGGTTTCGGCCTCCCAAATAAAAGAGGCAGCCAGGCTCTATGCGCAGGCCGAGCGCGGCTCCATCGTCTATTGCATGGGAATTACCCAGCACGCTGCCGGGAGCGATCAAGTCCGGGCCATCTGCAACCTGGCCCTGCTCTGTGGCCAAGTGGGGCGCCCTTCGACGGGTGTTAACCCTCTGCGGGGGCAGAACAACGTGCAGGGAGCCTGCGATATGGGAGCCTTGCCAGACGTCCTCCCGGGGTATCAGAGAGTGAGCAACCCGGATGTGAGAGAGAAGTTTGGAAAAAAATGGAACCTTACTCTTCCGGCGGAGCCGGGCAAGACCCTCATGGAAATTATCTCCGGAGCCGGAAGTGATATCCGTGGTCTATACATCATGGGCGAGAACCCGATACTGAGTGATCCCGACTCCGAGGGGGTGCGGCAGGCATTGACCCGACTCGATTTCCTGGTTGTCCAGGACATCTTCCTCAGCGAGACGGCCGCCGTGGCCCATGTAGTTCTGCCATCTGCCTCCTTCGCCGAGAAGGAAGGGACTTTTACGAACACCGAAAGGCGCGTGCAGCTTTTGCGCAAAGCCCTGGACCCGCCAGGCAATGCCCTAGCGGACTGGGAGATCCTCTGCCGGGTGGCTGCCGCCCTGGGGTCTCCGCAGAACTACTGGGGCCCGGAGAAGATCATGGATGAGATCTCCGCTTTGACCCCATCTTATGGCGGGATGCGCTACTCTAGGCTGATGGATAAGGGGTTACAGTGGCCCTGTCCGGATGAGACTCATCCCGGCACTCCCTATCTTCACGCTGAACGATTCACCAGAGGGAGGGGAAAATTTCACCCGGTTCGCCATCGTCCCCATGAAGAACTCCCCAATGCGGAGTATCCGTTCCGCCTGCTCACGGGCCGGATGTTCTGCCACTACCATACAGGAACGATGAGCCGGAAATCTCCGGCCCTTTCCGGCGAGCAGGCTCAGGGTTATGCAGAGATTAACCCGGAAGATGCCACGGCCATCTCTGTAAAGGAAGGAGAAAAACTACGGGTGACCTCTCGCCGCGGGTCAATCCTGGTCCCGGCACGGGTTACCGGAGCTGTGGAGAAAGGAGAGATCTTCATCCCCTTCCACTTTTCCGAGAGTGCAGCCAATGTATTGACGCAGAAGGCGCTCGACCCCGAGTCCAAAATGCCGGAGCTGAAGGTATGCGCGGTGCGCTTGGAGAAGGCCGAATGAGCGAGGAGCTGGAAAAAAGAGTCGAACAGATCATGACGGAATCGGGGGTATTCCGCTGCGTGGAGTGCGGCAAATGTGTGGTCGGGTGCCCCATGGCCAAGATGTACGCTTCCTTCTCCTTCGAGATTTCTCCCCGGGGGGTGCTGAAGAAAGCATTGCTGGGCCCGGACCCCATGAAGGATGAAAGCATCTGGTTTTGTACCGAGTGCAACGCCTGCACGGAAACCTGCCCGGAAGGGGTGAGCTGTCGGGATCTCACCGCCGGCTTGCGGAAGCTGGCCGTAGAGGTGGGAATGGCCGGGCAGGGGCTATTCTGCCAGCACTGCGGAAAGCTCTTTCTGCCCAGCCACGTCATGAAGTACCTCGAAGAGCGTCTGGGCAAAGTCCAATGGCAATTCTTACATCTCTGCCCGCCATGCCGGCGGGAGCGTTATGTTTTGCTGAACAGCTGACAACGAGCGATGCTGAATCTCAATAAAACATCGTCGGACCGCAACTCCAGTGGAGTGAAAACCAACCATCCCGCGCTGGTATTCGACCCCCGCCTTTGCACCGGGTGCCGGACCTGCGAGATGGTTTGCGCCCAAAGCCATTTTGGCACCGTCTCTTCCGGTAAGGCGGCCATCCGTTCGCTCTGCCTGGAAGAACAGGGGAAAATATTCTCCATCTATTGCCAGCACTGCCAGGAGCCTCTCTGCCTGGAGGTCTGCCCGATAAAGGCCATCTCGCGGAACGCGGAGGGATTGGTCTGCCTCGATTCCAAGGCTTGCGTGGACTGCGGGCTCTGCACCGCTGCTTGTCCGGAAGGTGCTCCCCTGCGAGACCCGGAGACCCACCAGGTGCAAAAATGCGACCTTTGTAAGGGAGAGCCGGCCTGCGTTGCCGCTTGTCCGAGCCAAGCTCTACGATATGGACCGGCAAAATCCCCGAGCTGGATCCGCTTTCCCCGCTGGGCGGTCCAGGCCGTGGCTTTCTTCCTCCTCGTCATCGTCCTCGTGGGAACAGTCTGTTCGCTTTCCCTGGGCGATTTTAACCTGACCTGCCCCGTGGGGTTTTTGCAGGAAATTGTGGCCTCCCAAACGATCATTCTGGCAACGATTGCCTCCGCGTTAATTCTGCTGGTACTTACAGTCTTTTTCGGAAGGGTCTTTTGCGGATGGCTCTGCCCCTTTGGATTCATTCTGGACCTAGTGGGACGTTTCTTTCCCCGTTTCGGCAACCCCAAAATTCTGAGAGCGCGCCAGACAAAGTACAGCGTGCTGGCAGCTTCCATCGTTGGCAGCGCGGCGGTTGGCCACCAGGTCTTCTGCCCCGTTTGCCCCATCGGCACAGTCTGCCGCTCATACGGCGTGAAAGATTTCTTCTTTGGGTCAGGGTTGGCCGTCATCCCCGTGGCGCTGGCATTGGAGATCGGGGAGAAACGAAATTGGTGCCGCTACCTTTGCCCGGTAGGGGCGCTTTTCGGGCTGATGGCCAAGGTGGGACTGATGAAAGTGGTCATCGGTGCTCACCAGTGCAAGAAATTCTCCTGCATGGAATGTGCCGAGGTTTGCCCGGTGGGCATCGTCGATAAGGAGATGCTCCGCGAAGGAGTTTCGCCCGCACTATCCATGGCCGAATGCATCATGTGCCTTCGCTGCGTGGAACACTGCCCCTATGGAGCCGCAAAGGTCCGGCTGAAAGGTCAGGCCGTGAGGCCGCATGGAGTGGAGGGTTTTTCCGTAACCCCGGTCACCGGAACATCCCGGGAGCCTTCATCATGAACTGGCTGGAATTTTACGAGGGGAGGGGGCTGGTCGTTGACTTGGCCTCCGGCAAGGTCCGGCAGGAGGCCCTAAAGCCGGAAGATGCGGAGGCAAAGGTGGGGGGTGCGGCTCTTAATGTGGCCCTCTTCCAAAGATACGCGGAATCCGACCCGATCATTTTGAGTACCGGGCCGTTAACGGCAAGCTTCGCCCCGGCTTCGTGCCTTGCGGTCATGACCGCCAAAAGCCCCGTGAATGGAAACCTTTACCATGTGCCCCTGACCTGGCAGGCCGGGGCGGAGCTGAAGTTTTCCGGGCTGGATTATATCGTTTTACTGGCCCAGGCTAACAAACCCGTGATGCTGCGAGTGCGGAGGGGGCAGGCAGAGTTGACGTCAGCCGAGACGCTTTGGGGGAAGGACATCCCGGAGACCGTTCGGACCGTTCGCTCAGCCAATCCAGGCGATAGCCGGAGTATTCTGGCTATCGGACCCGCCGGGGAAGGGAAGACCCCTTACGCCCAGGTGAATCAGAATTTTTGGGGGACTTTGGACAAAGCCGGTTTCGGTGCTGCGTGGGGCAGGAAAAAATTGAAAGCCCTGGTGATGACCGGAATGGGCGGGAGGGTGAAGGTTGATCCCGATCATCCGGCCCTCTCGCGGCAGTTGGCCGAAGAGATCAAAAAGGGAATGCCGGCCAAAATGACCGGGTCGACGGCCATTTTCAAGAAGCTGGGGGAGAAGATTCCCGGTCCAGGGCTGCTTTCTTCTCCGGCCAAGCACTTCGCCTGCTTTCACTGCCCTTTCCCCTGCCAGACTTTTATCGAAAGGAAAAAATCAAAGGCATTTCTGCGGTTCCTCCTGACCGACCCCGGGGGTGCCATGGCTTTCCGCAACCGGGGAAAGAGGGCATTCGACTCTCTGGCCGAATGTTTCCGGCTGGGCTTGGAGCCCATGGCTGCGGCGCTCTGTTTCGAATCGGCCAAAGGAGAAGAGGCGTGCCAACCGGAGGCTTTTTTAAACCTTATTGAACAGGACGAAGACCTTTTGAAAAGAGGGCTGCCCAATATCCAGAAACTCGCCCCCTGGCCCGGTCCCGAAAACGACATCACAGCCATAGCCGGTAAATCTAGTTTCAGCACAGGGATCCCACCGATTGCTCCCGAGGGCGGGGCAGCAGGGCAGAGTGCAAGGGAGTGGGCCCGACGCGTGGCCTTCTCTATGATCCTGGGGGTCTGTCCCATTCTTATGCTCATCGCTCCGACGTTAAATGAAGAAAAATTGATCGCCTTTATGGGCGGTGAGGATAAGGAGATTGCCGCCAACATGGGCCGTCTCCGTGGCGCGACTCGCGATCTGCTGGGGGAGATGGCCGATCCTCCAGCCTGATGGATTTCTAAAAAGGCTCTGCCAGAAATAGAGGAAAATGCGGATGTTGAATTCCATTTCCCGCATCCTTATGAGTCCGGAAACCCGCCAGAAATTCTCGGTGCAGGGGCAGGAACCTCAAGGATGGTCAGGACTTTGGGCAGTTCTGCGGGCGCACTTTGAGCGGTTCACGGTTTATAATCCGCTGGGCCTGGTGGCCGCAACGGTGTTTATTTATAGCCTGAAGAACCCCTGGTGGCACGCCAGTATCCATCAGGACCACCATTCCATCAACGCCTATGCTTTTGTCCTGAGCCATAACCTTCCGGCGGAGGCCCTGGAATTTATCATTGAGACGCCCCGGCCGGCGATCGTCCTCCTCCTTCTCATGCTTCTGGGAAACTGGTTATTGGGGTTTTGGGGCAGCACCATGGCGGGTCGGAAGGGAAAGCGGTTTCTCCTGCTGGCCGGGGCATTCATGCTCCTCTACACGGCAGGATTTTATGGGTCTTTGCTCTATGCCTGCCAGCGGGTGGGAAAGCCTGTGACCGGTCAGCTTTCCATCCAGGCCGGGGTGGAAGTAGCCGTCCAGGTTTTCTTCATGAAGGCCTACTACCGGGCCATCGGGGCTGCGGCCGTGGTAGCCCTATCCAGCCTGATCCACGGCTGGATTCCGATTCCACTTCACCGGAGATCTTCCAGCGCTGATTCGAAGGGGGCACCGGGAAGTCCACCTTGAATATGGGCAACAGGGCTCACCGAGAGCTCAGAGTTATAAAGACCTGCTTTAACCAACTCTCAAATCCCCCCAACCCCCCTTTATTAAAGGGGGGGCGAGGGGGGATTTTCATGATTCGCGAGTGACGAAGCTATAATGGCCAATTATGAGGATCTTTTTTATCGTAACTACAGCATCTTCACTGGGGAAGAGCAGGAGAAAATCCGTCAAGGGCGAATCCTGATCGTGGGCTGTGGCGGGATCGGCGGGACCGTGGCCGTCATCCTGGCCCGCTCCGGGGTGGAGCACTTCACGCTGGTGGAATTCGATCAATATGACTTAAGCAATATGAACCGCCAGATCGGCTGTTTTGCCGAAACCATCGGGAGAAACAAAGCGGAGGTCATCCGGGACCTGATTTTACGGATCAACCCCCGGGCGGAGGTGAAAGTCTATCCCGAGATGCTGACCCATTCGCAGATTGCTTCTCTGATGGCCGATGCGGATCTGGTTTTTCCGGCTGCCGATGACCTGGCCTTCAGCTTCTTTATTTTCCGGGATGCGCGCCGCCTGGGGAAGCCAGGGCTCCTTGTTCTTCCTTCCGGGACCTGGGCGAACGTCGGCCTGCTTTTGCCCACCGGCCCTACGGTCGAAGATCTCCAAGGGGTTCCGCAACTGGACACCTATGAGGAACTGAGGCGAATCCTGGAGGTCTGGCGCTATAAATTATGGACCTATTTTTACATTCCCGTGGCCAACTGGCGCCCCGACTATTACCGCCGCTTTCTGCAAGAGGGTTTTAGGCCCGCGCAAATCTGTCCCATTGTTTGGACGGCCTCTTCCCTCGGTGCCCTAGAGATATTGAAATGGCTGAACGGCAAATGGCCGTCTGTGGTTGCTCCCCGTTACTGGTACATCACCTCCCGCACCATCAAGATCAACCGGATGAACTGGCCTTCTCTTCAGACCTTTCTGGTGTGGCAACGCTCGATGATGTGGAAGCTTTTCCAAACCTGGTTTAGCCCTGGCCTGGGATGGATGCAGAAGATTTGGTGGAAATTATATGATTGGTGGGAGATGGGGCGGCAAGAGAGGCGGAGAAACCGCTCCTCCAGCGGAATAGAATCTTCTCCCAGCCCGGATTATAAAGAACGCTTTGCCAGGAACTATGGGATTTTCGAGGAGGCCGAACAAGAAAAGATTCGCAAGACGAAGGTCCTGATCGTGGGATGCACGGGGAGCGGCGAAACCATAGGAGTTATCCTGGCCCGATCCGGCGTCGAAAATTTTATCCTAGTTGATGATGCCCGGTACCAGCCCTCGGACATGAACCGTCAGCCCGGCTGCTTCACAGACACAATCGGCAGCCAGAAGGTTGATACCGTAGCGAGAGCGATCAAAGGGATCAATCCGCAAGCGACCGTTGAGGTCCTTAATGACTCACCTCTTCCAAGTGCCCTCGATGACCTTGTGAAGCGGGTGGACCTGGTCATCCCAGCTAACGAAGATCTCCCCTATAGCCTCATGGTCTTCCGCAGCGCGAGAAAGCTGGGAAAGCCTGCGATTCTATGTCTTCCCTCGGGAGCGATGGGATGGGTGAGCGTATTCACACCGGAGAGCCAAACCGTTGAGGACGCGCTAGGAGTTCCCAAGCTGGGATATGAGGAGCTGCGGGCTGTGGTCAAATCCCCGGAGTATCAGTGTGCCCAATACAATTTTATCACCCGGGGGAATTGGCGGATGGATTGGTTCTTCGATTATTTCAGAGGCCAGCGTCCGCTCGCCCTGATCGGCTCCGTGGAATGGTTGGCCGCGAGCCTGGCGGCACTGGAGGCTTTGAAGGTTGCCTCTGGAAAGTGGCGGCCCACAGTAGCCCCCCGGTGCTGGTACATCTCCAAGGCCCGAGTTCGCCGGAGAAGATTCAGCCGGCTCGTGTGCTGGCACCGGAAATTGGGGTGGTTGATTTTTTCTTCACGCCCGGGAAAAATTCTGCACCGTCCCGCCGTATGGTTTTGGCATGCTTTCTTTTCCTACTTGGGCTCCAGGAGGAAAAATCAAAACTCAGGTTAGGACCCCAAGGCTAAGACAGACTGACTACACCCCTGAGCTGTCTTTACTGCTAACGTTCAGTTTCCTGAAATTTTGTTAAGCGAATCTTGTTACCAAATTCCGTCCCTCTCCCCCAATGAGGGAGAGGGGAAGGGTGAGGGGGCGATCGATGTGGATTTTGGTTGCGGCTATGCCGCACTGCGGTGAGTGGCAGTTATTTCCTTGACTGGGCAAAGGTCTTGATGGTATAAAAACAATAGTCGCAGTCAGAATCCTCTTTAATTTAGTGGTTCATCTGGGTTTTGGCTGGTAACCCTTAACCGCCCCCTCCCTTGATGGGAGGGGTGAGGGGAGGGTGGTCATTCGGGAGGTCATCGATCTTTTTATTGTTGTTGAATGCTGATGGTTGATCGCTGACTGCTGATAGCTGAAAGCTTCATTTGGTTTTCTCCTTTCCAATTTTTGGAGGAGTAAAAATGGCTAAATCACGAAAGCCCCATTTCTCGAAAAGAGGGATGGGGCTTTTTAATCTCATTTGCCAACTCATCTCCTTGAAGCTGGAACTGATGTCGGGTATATTCAAAATATGATATACTATAAATATGAAACCACGTGTATATATTGACACTTCTGTTATTGGTGGCTGTTTTGATGAGGAATTTTTTACCTGGTCTAAGAAGCTTTTCGATGAATTCCGGGTAGGAAGAAAAATGGCTGTCGTTTCTGATCTTACTCGGCGTGAGCTGGAGGGCGCGCCAAGGAAGGTGAAAGAGATGCTATCAACACTACCCGAAACAAGTATCGAGAATGTTTTTCTATCGGAAGAAGCAGAAAAATTGGCCTCGATTTATCTCGAGAATCAGGTTGTGGGCATCAGGCATTTAGCCGATGCCCAGCATATTGCGATGGCTACTGTAGAAAAAGTTGATGTTCTCGTCAGTTGGAATTTCCAGCAGATAGTGAATCTCAATCGTATTCATGCTTTTAATGCGGTAAACCTGAAGCAAGGGTATCTTATATTAGAAATCCGAAGTCCTAGGGAGGTTATCAGTGAAGAAGAAGTTTAATGCGGTAATGTTTCAAAGGCAAGTCCGTGAGGAATTGAGCAAAAGGTATTTAGAAAATCGCGAGGTTTTCCTTAAGGAACTTAAAGAAAAATACGGAAATTTACAAAAGGAAAAAGGCCGGCACACACTTCAGATAACAACGGCACAAACACAAAATCCTACGTAAGCCTATCGGCTTCGTCTGTGCCGCACACGTTGGCCGAAATATTGCGCCAATGCAAGACCCGAGTGCCGCGCCGGAGAAATGAAACAGCACGTCTCAATGGGGACGTATTTCAAAATTATCAAAACTATTATTAGGCACATCGGCCATGGCGATGGCGATTGGAAAGGAAGAGCAGGGGGGGGACACGTTGTCTGATAAATTGGAACAGTATTATCCTCATGATTTATTTAGCATTTTTCCGGGAGACCAATCTGAAACACAGGCGTGGCAGGATATACGGAAAGACATATGGGACAGCCCTTGACGGCCTGTTGCGCAAACCTCTTTGTGAGGGAAATAGGGGGCGTAGTTTCTGAATTGGTTTGTGGTGAAGGGGTCAAATCTGCTCTTAACCTTTATTGAAAATTAATGATAGGAATTTTGGCATGTCTAAGTGCAGTTCTGTGAGTAGTACAATTGAAAGAATAAAAGGAGATGGCTGAGGACCGTAAGTTAAGGGCAAGGATTGAAAAGCTCATTTCTCAATTAAGCAAGAGCCAAGAGCAGACTTGCCCCCTTTAAATGATCAAAAATGATCCCCTCCCACCCAGAATATTTTCCTCCAGGAATTCGACCTGGGAATAAATTCTTGACTTTTTCATACAATCTGATTTATTCTGATTATCAGAAAAGGGAGGAAAATGTATGAGAGATTTTGCCACCATACCCAGGTCTGCAAGGGTTAGAATCCGGGGGCAGATTACCATTCCGCAGGATATACGGGAGGAAATGAATCTGGATGAGCAAGCCACGGTTAACATCTTTCGGGTGGGGAAAGTCTTATTGATGACCCCCAAACGATTACAGCGAGCCTCATTGGCTAAGAAGGTTGAGCGGGAATTGAAGCGCGAAGGGATGACTCTGGCAGATCTATTGACGGATTTAAAACTGCAGCGGAAGCGATACTTTGAAGAAGCCCATTCAAAAGATTAAAGTCTTCATCGACACCAGCGTTTTGATTGCGGGCGTAGCATCGCTAACTGGGGCTTCAGCCGCGGTCCTTGACCTCTGTGAGGCGGAAAGCATCCAGATGGTGATCAGTCGTCAGGTCCTGGTTGAAGCAGACCGCAATTTTTCCGCCAAGCTCCCCGGTTTAGTTAACCAGTTAACCAATTTCGGCAGTTTATTCGGAACCTTGCCCCTTTGAT
>Ga0315276_10005840_pt1 | contig 11366 bp, 8 predicted proteins | sample YL17G05_0_MG_FD_204542 | JGI IMG/M metagenome (GOLD analysis project Ga0315276, IMG submission 204542) | Sediment microbial communities from Yellowstone Lake, YNP, Wyoming, USA - YL17G05_0 | ecosystem: Environmental > Aquatic > Freshwater > Lake > Sediment | place: USA: Wyoming | collected... | reverse complement strand
CACCGACGCCGAGACCCCGCGGCCACTGCCGCACGTCGTCATCGACGAGCCCACGGTGAGCATGATGTTCCAGGTCAACACCTCGCCCTTCGCGGGCCAGGAGGGCCGCTACGTCACTTCGCGCAACCTCAGGGAGCGGCTCGAACGCGAGCTGCTGATCAACGTGAGCCTGCGGATCGAGCCGGGGGACACGCCGGACGCGTTCAAGGTCTCGGGACGCGGCGAGTTCCAGATGGCCATCCTCATCGAGATGATGCGGCGCGAGGGTTACGAGCTGGCGGCCAGCAAGCCCGAGGTCATCACGCGCGAGGTCGACGGCGCGCGCCACGAGCCCTTCGAGAAACTCGTCATCGACTGCCCGGAGGAGTACGTCGGCGTGGTGACACAGAAGATGGGCACCCGCCGCGGGCGCATGACCAACATGGTCAACCACGGCACCGGACGCGTGCGCCTCGAGTTCCGGATCCCTTCGCGGGGCCTCATCGGCTTCCGCAACCAGTTCCTGACGGACACGCGTGGCACGGGTCTCCTGAACCACCTGTTCGACGGCTACGAGCCGTGGGCCGGGGAGATCCCGCACCGCGTGACCGGGGCGCTGGTCGCGGACCGCCCCGGCAAGGTCACCGCCTATGCGCTGGAGCACGTCCAGGACCGCGGCGAGATGTTCGTCCAGCCGGGCGAGCGCGTCTACGAGGGCATGATCGTGGGCGAGAACACGCGCGAGGAGGACATCGACGTCAACATCGTGAAGGAGAAGAAGCTCACCAACATGCGCTCCTCCACCGCGGATGAGGGCGTGCACCTCTTCCCGGTGCACCGGAAGTCGCTCGAGCAGGCGCTCGAATGGGTCCGCGAGGACGAGCTGCTCGAGGTCACGCCTGACAGCCTCAGGATGCGCAAGCGCGTCCTGCAGGCGGTCCAGCGCCCCAAGTACTGGCAGAAGGGGTAGACGCCGCGCCTCCTGCCCGGGGGGCGCAAGCCGCTGCCCGCCAGCGGTTTGTCACCTCGCGTGACGGGGGCCCGCGGCGCTGCGCCCGGGCCTCTCACCGGCCCGCGCGTCCGATTCCGCCTCAAGCCCGCAGGCGCCGCGGCCGATGACGTTAAGGCGGTTGCCAACCCCTTACCCCGGTGAGACATGGACCCTGAGAATCAGCCCACACGGATGCGGCCTGACGGTCGGGCGACGTCGACGCCCCCGGCCTCCCCGTCCCCCGCCGGGGACGCAGCCAGCTTCCTGCTCAGCAGGGGGGCCCGCTTCCACCACGATTCCCGGCGCATCGCCGCGGGCCTCGCCGTGCTGGCCGTGCTCGCCGTCGTCGTGCTCAACGTCGGCATCTACCAGAGCGCCCAGAGGCACCTCGTCCGCCAGCGCTGGGACCAGCTCATCATCAGCACCGACGTCCGCCGCGACCAGGTCAACGACCTGCTCGAGCGATTCGCGAGCGAGGCGCGCTCCGTCGTGGAGCAGCCCCAGGCCCGGGCGGCGTTGCTCGCGCTCCCGGGCGGCATCCCGGCGGCCGAGCGTGTCCGGCTGCGCCGGGAGCTCGACCGCACGGGGACGCTGTTCGGCTTCCACGCCGTCCAGGTGTTCGACACCCAGGGCCGGCGGCTCCTCGAAGGCCTCGTGACACGGTCGCACGAGGACGAGCGGTGCGCCGCTCTCGCGCGGCAGGCCGCGACCGCGACCGAGTCCATGGTCCTGGATGCCTGGCGTGAGAACAGCGGGCGCCAGGCCCTGGCCCTGGCTTTCCCGGTGCGCGCCGCGGGGGGCCGCACGGCGGCCGTCGTCGCGTTCGAGCTCCGCGCGGAGGACGTGCTCCTGCCGGTGCTCACCCGCTGGCCGGGATTCGGCCCTTCCGCGGGAGCGTACCTCGTGCGGAAGCAGGACACACGGGTCCAGTACCTCACCTCGCCCCCCGCGGGCTTCGGGCTGAAGGCAGGCGATCGCGTGCAGGAATCGTCGCGCTTCGCCCGCGCCGCGGCCATGGCGGTGGAGGGCATCGAGTCCAACCTCGTGCTGTCCGACCGGCAGGGGAATCCGCAGGCGGTGGTGACGCGCTTCCTGCCTGATCTGGGCTGGGGGATCGTCGGGCAGGCCGACCGCACCGAGCTCGTGCAGGGCATGGGGGTCACGATCTACGGGCTGCTGGCGTTCGACCTCGCCCTGCTGGTCCTCAGCGCTGCTGCCCTCTGGTTCTGGCGCCGCCAGTACCAGTCGGGGCTGGCGCGGCGCGAGATGGAGGTCACGCGGCGCCACGCCGAGCGCGTGCGGGCCGTGTTCGACACCGCCTTTGACGCCATCGTCACCTTCGACCGTGGCGGCCAGGTGCGCACGGTGAACCGCGCGGCCGAGGGTCTGTTCGGGCGCCCGTCCGCCGAGGTGGAGAGGCAGCCCATCCACCGATTCCTCTCGTGGGGCGCGGAAGGCAGGCCGACTGCGGACCTGCCTGCCATCGGGAACGCAGTCCGGGCCGAGGCGCTGCGCGCCGACGGCAGCACGCGCCCGGTGGAGTTCGCGCTGGGCAACTCGGGCGAGGGCGATGACTTCCTCTATTCGGCCATCGTGCACGACATCAGCCGGCGGGTCGAGAACGAGCGGCGCATCGAGGAGGCCGCCCAGGGTCTCGAGGTCAGCAATCGTCGGCTCGAGGAGGTGAATGCCCAGCTCGAAGAGGCGTCGCGGCTCAAGAGCGAGTTCCTCGCGAACACGTCGCACGAGCTGCGCACGCCGCTCAACGGGATGATCGGGTTCCTCCAGCTCGTCCTGGACGGCATGTGCGACTCGCCGGAGGAGGAGCGCGACTTCCAGCGCCAGGCGCTGGAGTGCTCGCGGAACCTGCTGGGGCTCATCAACGACGTGCTGGACATCGCCAAGATCGAGGCCGGCAAGCTCAGCCTCGAGATCACGCCGGTGGACGCGAGCGCGGTGTTCGACGAGGTCTACACCGTGACCCATGTCCAGGCCGCCCAGAAGGGCATCCGGCTCACGTTCGTGCCGCCGGAGAGGGGCGAGTTCCGCGTGCGCGGCGACTTCGGGAAGATCAAGCAGATCCTCATCAACCTGGTGGGGAACAGCCTCAAGTTCACGCCCAGGGGCACGATCACGGTTCGCGCGGTGCCGCACGTGGACCTCGGGCACTGCATGTTCGAGGTCGTGGACACCGGCATCGGCATCCCCGTCGACCGTCAGAAGGTCATCTTCGAGAAGTTCACGCAGGCGGACGGCAGCACGACCCGCAAGTACGGCGGCACCGGCCTGGGCCTGGCGATCACGCGCAGCCTGGTCGAACTCATGGGCGGCATCATCGGCGTGCAGAGCGACGGCCCCGGCAAGGGCGCGCGCATGTACTTCTCGCTGCCCGTCTGGAACGACGAGGAGGAGTTGCGGCCCGCGGAGGACGAGCGCGGCGACCGCATCGAGGGCCCCGCGGGCGGTCAACTCGTGCTGATCGTCGAGGATGACGCGGTGTTCCGCCGCTTCCTCACCGTGCTGCTCCACGGGCACGGCTATCGCACGGTCGAGGCCGGCAACGCCGAGAGCGGCTGGGTGCTGGCGCGGCGCCTGCGGCCCGCGGTGATCATCCTGGACTACGCCCTGGCCTGCGCCGAGAACGCCAACCTGCGCACCGGCTGGGATCTGGCCGAGCGCCTGACGTCGGACTCGAAGACCCGGCACATCCCCGTGGTCTTCGTGACCGGTTTCGAGGGAGAGCTGACGGAGAAGCTCAGGGCGACCGCCTTCGCGCGGCAGCCCGCGCACCTCATGAAGCCGGTCGAGGGCAACGTGCTGATCTCGCGGATCGAGGAGCTGATCGGCGCGATCGAAGGGCGCGTCGTACGGCTGCTGATGGCCGACGACGACCCGGCCGTGGGCGTCTACATCCGCAAGGTCCTGCCCGAGGATCGCTTCCACATCGAGCTGGCCGCGAACGGAGAGGAGTGCCTGCACGTGCTGCGCACCCAGCCGCGTGGCTTTGACCTGCTGCTGCTCGACCTGATGATGCCGGAGGTCAGCGGTTACGACGTGCTGCGCGAGATGACGCTTGCCGGGCTCGCCCCGGACCTGCCCGTGCTCGTGCTCACCAACTTCCCCGAGGCGCGCAACGAGGACGAGCGCCGCCTGCTCGAACAGGGGCTGGTGCTCGACGTGCTGCCCAAGACCTCGGTGCACGAGAACCCGCAGTTGCTGCCGCATATCATCGACTGGCACCTGCAGGTGTCGGCCGAGGGGCGGGAGTCGGTCGGAGAGCCCGGGCCGGACGCCGAGCAGCAGCGGGAGGCCGCGTGAGACGCGCCCTGGTGATCGAGGACGACGCGCACAGCGCGGTGCTCTTCCGGAAGCTGCTCGAGAAGCGCTGCGGTTGCCAGGTCACGGTGACCGAGTCGGTGGAGGAGGTTCTGGGGCTCTGCCGCGGAGGCGTCGTCGAGTTGGTCATCATGGACGTCTCGCTCAACAACTCACGCTGGGAGAACCGCGCCGTCAACGGCGTGGAGATCTGCTGGCTGCTCAAGCGGGACCCGGCGACGGCGCACATCCCGGTCGTGCTGGCGACGGCCCACGCCATGCGCGGGGACGCCGAGTCGCTCCTGACCGAGAGCGGGGCCGACGCCTACGTCGCCAAGCCGATCGTGGACCACGAGGAGTTCGTGAGGCGCATCCAGGCCTGCCTGCCGGAGGCCGCGTGAAACCCGTCGCGGAGATCAAGGTCCTGGTGGTCGAGGACGACCCGTTCTTCCAGCGCGTCCTGACGAAGCGGCTGCTGGCCGAGGGCTACCAGGTCTTCGCCGCCGGCGACGGTCGGGAGGGCATGAAGGCCATCGTGTCCTTCGAGCCCGACCTCGTCATCTCGGACTGGATGATGCCCGAGGTGGACGGTCTCGAACTGTGCCAGTCGGTCAAGACGGGTCTCAAGGAGGCCGCGCCCTACTTCATCCTGCTCACCGCCAAGGGCGAGATCAGCAACAAGCTGCTGGCCCTGGACACCGGCGCGGACGACTACCTGGTGAAGCCCTGCGACCAGGGTGAGCTCATGGCACGCGTGCGCGCCGGCCTGCGCATCGTGATCCTCGCCCAGGAACTGCGCGCCACCGTCGAGGATCTGCACGTCACGAACGCCGAGTTGCAGAGCTCGCGCGCCGAGGTGGAGCGCCTCACCCACGAGTTGCTGCCGATCTGCGCCTTCTGCCGGAAGGTGCGCGACGCCGAGGGGATGTGGCACTCCCTGGAGGACTACGTCACCCAGCGCACGCAGGCGGACTTCACCCACGGGATCTGCCCCACCTGCCGTATCGAGCACTACCCCGCCATCGCCCCGGAGAAGCGCAAGAGCGCCTGAGCATGAGGGACTCGCCCCGTGCGGGCGAGGGGGCCCACGCGCGATGGCCGCGGTCCTCCGCCCTCCGGCCGTCCGGCTTGACCGGACCCGCCGCCGCTCAGTAGACTGCTTCGCCTTGTCGGTCATCCAGAGGCCGCGACGCGGCCTCATTTGCGCTTGTAGTTCCTCGGTAGCTCAACGGTAGAGCATCCGGCTGTTAACCGGAGGGTTGTAGGTTCGAATCCTACCCGAGGAGCCAGATTCGCGAGCCCCCGCACCTCCACGAGGCGTGGGGGCTTCTCGCCTTCCGGCCGGGGGCGGCTCCGGAGGCCCGGTTCTCCCAGTGCGCGCCGACCGCTCACACGCCCTCTTCGGCGCGCGCCAGCACCTCCTCCTGCTGCTCCGGGGTCAGGCGCGGCGCGAACCAGCGCTGGGCGATGACGGTCGGCACCACCGCCGAGGCGATGACCACCGCGACCAGGACCGAGAACTGGGTCTGGCTGATGTACCCGTACTGGAGCCCGTAGGTCGCCGAGATCGTGCCGAACGTGAGCCCCGTGCTCATGAGCAGCGTCGTGTACATCGCCGCGCCGGGCAGGTGCCGGCGCGCGAGCGGGAGGACCCCCGCGGTCTTGGCGACCAGCTTCACGACGAAGAGCGCCGCTAGCAGGCCCAGCTGGGTCTGGAGCGCGGCCAGCGACACGTTCATCCCGCCCTTGAGGAAGAAGAACGGCGTGATCATCGCGAAGGAGACGACCCGGAGCTTGTTGCGCAGCTCGGCGTGCCGCTGGAACACCGGTCCCAGCACCAGCCCCAGGGCGAAGGCCGGCAGCACGGCATGGCTCCGTCCGAGCTGGGCGAGGAACATCAGCCCCATCAGCAGGACGAAGAGCAGCTTGATCTCGGGCTCGATGACCCGGCGGCCATAGCGCTGGAAGACGAACGGCAGGACCTTCGGAGCGAGCAGGACGAGCCCTGCGGAGACCGCGAAGAAGATGAACGTGGCCGGGACGGGCCGCGCGAACAGCAGGGAGAGGGCGGCGGCGGTCCCCATGTCCGTGACGAAGGTCGCGGCCATGATGAGCTTACCCAGCTCGGTGGCGTTGAGCCCGGTCTCGACGAGCACCGAGTAGACGACGGCGAGCGAGGTGGTGGAGAGCGCCAGCCCCGCGATCAGCGAGGCGTCGCGGGTCCAGTGCGCGACGAAGAACGTGAAGGCGGAGGCGGCGAGGAAGGGAAGCAGGAACGAGACGCCGCCGATGAGGGTGCTCTCCCTCAGCCTGGTCTTGAAGAGGGACTGATCGACTTCGGTCCCGGCCAGGAAGGTGAGGAGGATGCCGCCGAACTGGGCGAGGAAGTCCAGCCAGGGGGCGCCGTGGATGCCGAGCACGTTCCCCGCGAAGACCCCGGTGGCGATCTCGATGATGGCCACGGCGAGCGCGGTCTCGACGGAGACGAGGCTGGCCACAAAGACCAGGAAGCTGACGACGACCGCGAGCAGGAGAGGTTCCATCCAGCCGTCCTCCAGGTTCGGGCGGGAGGAACGATGACTCCCACCGAGCGGTATTCGGTAGGAGTCATCAGCCCCCGGATGGGGCGGTCAATGGCGGAACTCCATCGCCAGTGCCGGCGACGCTACGGGTTTGACGTGGCGTCCGTCAAACGTCGATCGTCCGCGGACGACGCGGGTTCTGGGAGGCCCGACGAGCTCGGCGTCGGCCTGGTGGTCGCCACCCTGTGGGTTGGCGCGCGGGTCTGCGGCTTCACCTACGACGCGCTGCTGGCCGCCGGTCTGTCCTGACCCCGGCGATGCACGAGTCGGGCGGCCAGGCCGCGATCGGATCGCGCTGGAAGCAGCGGCGTGGAGATCTCTGGGGCTTCCAGGCGTGACGGGGCTGTAAGGAAGAGCCCGCTCCTTCCCGGGTCAGGATCTCGTGCGGACCCTGTCAACCCCGCACCCGGACTTGGCGATGGGGCATCCAAGTGGACAGTACCCCGCACTCGTTGCCCGGCCGCGAGGAGGCAGGATAATGGCTCAGGTTCCGCAGGCGGCACAGGTGGAATGGAAGGATTTCGCGAAGGCCGACGAGGTCCGCGCGTTCGGTCACGGCAAGGTCGAGTTGCTCCACATCGGCGGCGGGTCAGTCGGACGGCTGGTCCTCGAGCCGGGCTGGCGCTGGTCGGTGGACGTCAAGCCGATCGCCGGCACGGAGTGGTGCGAAGCGCCTCATTTCCAGTACGTGGTCTCGGGGACGATTCACGTCCTCATGAAAGACGGGCGGGAATTCGATCTGGGGCCCGGGTCGGTCTCCCATCTACCGGCCGGCCACGATGCCTGGGTCGTCGGCAACGAGCCGGTGGTGGCGGTGGACTGGTTCGGCGCGACTCACTACGCCCGGCGCTGAGGCGTTCCTCCGCGCCTTCCCGCCGCCGCGGCGCTGCCCGGAGCGCCGGCTCTCTCAGCGAGAGCCCCCGCGCCTCCGGGAGGCGCGGGGGCTCCCCGTCGTGCGCCCGTTCCGGCGCGCTCAAGCCGGATCCAGCAGCCGCCTCTGCCCGGTGAGCGCCCGGATGGACGTGACGTCCTGCACGGTCTCCAGGCAGCCCAGGTAGCGGCCGCCCGGGTCGCGCACGGGCCAGTAGCGGATGTGGAGCTTGCGCGGTCCCAGGTCGATCCAGAACTCCGCCACTTCGCGCTTCCCGGCCTTGAAGTCGGCCAGGATCTGGCTGACCACGTGCACGCTCTTCTGCGGATGACAGTTCTGGACCTTCGCGCCGATCACGCCGCGGGTCCGCGGAAAGATCTTCTCGGACCGTTCGTGGCTGAAGTAGCGCACGGTGTCGTCCTGGTCCACGAAGGACAGCTCGACGGGCAGCGTGTTGAGGATGGCTGCGAGCACGTCACGGTCGAGGCCGAAGGAGAGGTCCCGCAACTCGCCCGCCTGGATCAGCTCCTCCGCGAGCCGGTAGTAGTCCGCCCGGGTGTTCGAGCCGAGCGCCGCCTCGACCTGCTCGATACCCCGGACGACCGCCGCGCCGTCGGCCTCGCTCAGCGCGCGCGCGGCCGTGGGGAAGAGGACGTCGTTCTCCTTCCAGTAGTGGTCCTTGCAGAGCGCCACGTACTCGCCGAACGTGCTGCGCAGCGCGTCCAGGTTCGAGGCGTCGCCGGCCGCATAGGCCTGGACCAGGGGCTCGAGCTTCGCCAGCAGGCCGCGTGCCGCCTCGTGCTCCAGGAGCATGATGCGGAGCGGGCCGCTTCCCCGGGGGATGCCACGCTGCTCGGCGAGCGGGAAGAGGTGCTGCTCCTCCTTCTGGTTGTGGCAGCGATCCACGTAGTTGCGCGCGTAGTCGAACAGCTTGACGACCAGGCCGGGGGCCGGTCCCGCGGGGGACGTGAAGGGCTTCTCCATGGCGGCGAAGACCTTCTCGGTCGTCTCGTGGTCACGCATCAGCAGGTCCTGCCAGCTCTCGCTCATCAGAAACTCCCTTTCGTCGGGTTCGGGGTCGCGCGGCTTCGGGCGGCGGGTCCAGGTGTCAAGATCCTGCCGGGCACGATACCGCATCCCGGCGCGGCCGGTCAGGCTGCGCCTACTCCGCGGTCACCCGGCCGATGCCGCGCGGGTCGCTCGCGCCCGTCGCGCGACCGCCCGCGATCTCGATCGCGTGCACGTCGCCCAGCGGGCCCCGCAGGCGGAGGACGTAGCCCAGCGCCTCGAGCGCGCCGCGGGTCGCGGCGTCCGGCTCGTGGCCGCGCTCGAAGTCGATGGGGTCGGCGTCCAGCGTTCGCGGCGGCCACTGGTGATGGAAGCGCGGGGCGGCGACGGCTTCGGCCAGGGTCATCCCGAAGTCCACCCGGTTCACCACGACCTGGAAGACGGTGGTGAAGATGGTGGGCCCGCCCGGCGTGCCGAGCACGAGCCAGAGGCTGTCGCCGCGGTACACGAACGCGGGGCACATCGACGAGAGCATGCGCTTGCCGGGGGCGATGGCGTTGGCCTCCCCGCCGGTCACGCCATAGAGGTTCGGCGCACCCGGCTTCGAGGAGAAATCGTCCATCTCGTTGTTGAGCAGGAAACCCGCCCCGCGCACCACGATGCCCGAACCATGGGAATCGTTGAGGGTGGTGGTGTTCGCGACCGCATTGCCGTGCCGGTCCACGACCGAGAAGTGGGTCGTCTGCTCGCTCTCGCGCCCCACCGAGCCGCAGTGGATCGCGGCGGGCGGGGTGCGGCGCCCGGGCGTGATCCCCACGGAGCGCTTCGCGGCGTAGGCCTTCGAGACCAGCGACTCGACGGGCACCGGGACGAAGTCCGGGTCGCCGAGATACTCGGTGCGGTCCGCGAAGACGCGCTTCTCCAGTTCGGCCACGAGGTGCACGTAGCCGGAGCGGTCGTGGACCAGCGGGGCGGGCTCGTGGCGCTCCAGCAGGTTGAGCAGCTGGATGAGCGCCACGCCGCCGGAGGAGGGCGGTGGCATCGAGACCACGCGCAGGCCGCGATAGGTGCCGGCGACCGGGACGCGCACCACGGGGTGGTACCCGGCCAGGTCCGCGACCGTGATGAGCCCGCCGCCGCGCCGCATCTCCTCGATGATCAGCCGGGCGGTCTCGCCCCGGTAGAATCCGTCCGGGCCCCGCTCCGAGATGCGACGCAAAGTCGCCGCGAGCTCCTTCTGCACGAGCCATTCGCCGGCGGTCCCGTGAAAGTAGTCACGGAAGTTGCTGCGCCGCTCCTCCGCGAAGGTCGCGGCCGTCCGCGCGTCGATGCGCCAGCCCCGCTCGGCGTTGCGGATGGCGGGCGCGAGGAGCCGCCGCCAGGGCAGGGAGCCGAAGCGGGAATGAGCGAGCCACATCCCGGCCACCGAGCCGGGCACGCCGGCGGCCCGGTGCGTGTCGAGGCTGAGTCCCTCGATGACCTCGCCGGAGGCGTCGAGATACAGGTCGCGGGTGGCGGCAGCGGGCGCGGTCTCGCGGTAGTCGATGGCAAGGTCGCCCGAATCGGTGTGCACCAGCATGAAGCCGCCGCCGCCCAGGTTGCCGGCCCGGGGATAGGTGACCGCGAGGGCGAAGTGGACCGCGATCGCGGCGTCCACGGCGTTGCCGCCCGCGCGCAGGATCGCCGCGCCAACCTCCGAGGCGACGGACTCGGGGGCCGCCACCACGCCGTGCGCGAGGACCGCGGCCGGGACGGGGGCGGCGCCCCCGCGCGCGGCCAGCGGGGACGCGAGGCAGGAGCCGAGCAGTAGGACGAGCGCCAGGAACCGGATCACGGGTCTCCTCCCTGCGGGCCGCCCGCCGCCCGCGGGCGCGGAGCGCCGCGGACGGAAAGGGCCGCCGCGTCGCTCGTGCCCGCGGCGGCCCTGCGCGGCGGCCGCTAGTACAGGAACATCGGCTTGCCGAGCAGGTGCGCCACCTTCGGGCGGTAGTTCTCGATGTCGTAGAGCTCGTCCACGTCCACGTGCTTCCTGCCCTCGGCGATGACGTTGGCCGAGACCGTGGTGTACTTGCCGTCGCGCAGCGCCACCATCCGCCCGCTCTGCTTCTTCAGCAGCAGATCGGTCGCCAGGTAGCCGTAGGTGGTCGCGACCATGCGGTCGAGCGCGTCGGGCTCGCCGCTGCGCATCAGGTAGGCGACCTGCTGGTAGAGCGTGCTGATGCCCGAGCGCTTCTCGATCTCGCCCGACAGGAAGAGCCCCACGCCGCCGAGCTTCTTGTGGCCGTACGCGTCGGCCTCGCCGCTCATGTGCATCTGGCCGCCGATCGGCTTGGCGCCCTCGGAGATGGTCACGATGGCGTAGGCGCTGGGGTTGTTCCTCCGGTCCTCCACCAGGAAATTCACCAGCTTGTCCACGTCGAAGTCCACCTCGGAGATCACCGCGCGGTCCACGCCGGCCAGGTAGGCCGAGATGAGCGAGGTCTCGCCCGAGTAGCGCCCGAACAGCTCGATCACCGCGATCCGTTCGTGCGAGCCCGCGGCGGTGCGCAGCGAGTGGATGAACTCGACGCTGCGCGTGACGGCGGTCGAGAAGCCGATGCAGTAGTCGGTGCCGTGGACG
>Ga0315276_10005838_pt1 | contig 11368 bp, 12 predicted proteins | sample YL17G05_0_MG_FD_204542 | JGI IMG/M metagenome (GOLD analysis project Ga0315276, IMG submission 204542) | Sediment microbial communities from Yellowstone Lake, YNP, Wyoming, USA - YL17G05_0 | ecosystem: Environmental > Aquatic > Freshwater > Lake > Sediment | place: USA: Wyoming | collected... | reverse complement strand
AGCGTCGAGGCCATGGTCCGGCAGACCGTCGACGAGTTCGGCCGCGTCGACATCCTCGTGTCGGGCGCCGGCCAGGCGAACCGCTTCGCCGCCGAGGAGTTCCCGCTCGACGAGTGGCAGAAGGTCATGGATTCGCTCGTCAAGGGCACGTACGTCTGCTGCCAGGCCGTCGGCAAGCGGATGATCGCCCAGGGCAGCGGCAAGATCATCACCGTCGGCTCTGTGCGCGGTCAGTTCGGCCACCCCGGCGGCTATTCCGCGTACGGCACCGCCAAGGGCGCCGTGCACCTGCTCACCAAACAGCTGGCGACGGAGTGGGCGAAGTACCACATCAACGTCAACTGCATCGCTCCCTGCATCTTCTGGACGCCGCTCACGCAGCAGGTCCTCGACGACCCGGAGCTCTACAAGATCTTCATGCAGCGCATCCCGTGGGGCCGCGCCGCCGATCCGCAGGACTTCATCGGCGCGACCGTCTATCTGGCGTCGGCGGCTTCCGACTTCGTCACCGGCGACATCCTCATGGTCGACGGCGGCAGTACGGCGGGCTGAGCGCCACCGCGGCGAGGAGCTCACGTGGAGACCGAACGCGCCGCGCGCGTGGCCGTGATCGGCGCCGGCATGATGGGGACCGGAGTAGCCCAGGTCTTCGCCGCCGCCGGTCACCGGGTCGCGCTCCAGGACCTCTATCCGGAGGCCCTCGAGCGGGCGCCCGGGGCGATCCGCAGCAACCTGAGCTTCCTGGCCGAGCACGGGCTGTTCTCGGCCGACGCCGTCGACGCAGCGGCCGGCCGCGTGCGCACGACCACCGACCTCGCCGACGCGGCCGACGGGGCTGAGTTCGTCGTCGAGTGCGTGTTCGAGGACCTCGGCCTCAAGCAGGGCGTGTTCGAGGAGCTCGACGCGGCGTGTCCGCCCGCGACCATCCTGTGCACGAACACCTCGGTGATGAGCATCACCGAGATCGCCGCGAAGGCGAGGTGCAAGGAGCGGGTCGTCGGTACGCACTTCTGGAACCCGCCGTACCTGATACCACTGGTCGAAGTCGTGCGGACTCCCCAGGTCGACCCTGAGGTGGTCGAGCGGACGATGGCGATCCTGCGCGCCGCCGGCAAGCACCCGATCGACTGCAAGAAGGACGCGCCGGGCTTCGTCGCCAATCGCCTGCAGCACGCGCTGTGGCGAGAGGCCATCTCGATCGTCGAGCACGGCATCGCCGACGCGGCGACTGTGGACGAGAGCATCCGTTTCGGCCCCGGTCTGCGCCTGCCTATCCTGGCGCCCATGGAGAACGCCGACATGGTGGGTCTCGACCTCACGCTGGCGATCCACGACTACATCCTGCCGCACCTGGAGTCCTCCGGCGTGCCGTCTCCGCTCCTGAGGGAGAAGGTCGAGGCCGGCGAGCTGGGCTTCAAGACAGGGCGCGGCTTCCGGGAGTGGAGCGAGGAGGAGGCGGAGGCCTCGCGCCGGCGGCTGGTGGAGTATCTGGTGCACGTACTGGGCGATCCCGCCCGGGGTCTCTGACGGCGTGCTCGTGCCGGCCGCTCTCCTGCGCGGACGCGACGACATCCGGCGCGCCCTGAACGGCGACTGACCCCCGCGCTTCAGTGAACGGGCCGAGTCTTGACACCACCTTCTTCTCGCGAGTAGCGTATCCACGATACGGCAAATCAGTTCCACGATACGGATAGAGCGACCGCCAGTCGACGACCCTGTGGAGGAGCTATGGATCAGCAGCCAAACGATCCGCGGACCGGCCTCGAGTTCTACGATCTGAGCGCCACCTTCGGCCACAACGCCCCGCTGTGGCCGTACTTCGAGGACGTGAAGATCGAGCGCATGCACTATCACGCCAAGTCGGGCGTGCTCAGCCAGAAGATCACCACCGTGATGCACTGCACGACGCACACCGACGCTCCGGGGCACGTCATCGAAGGCGCCGAGTACACCGACCAGGTGCCGCTGTACAAGTACTTTGGCCCGGCGGTCGTCCTCTCGGTGCCCAAGACAGAGAACTGGGCGCCGATCACGCGTGAGGACCTCGAGAAGGCCACGCCCAGGATCCAGCCCGGCGACCTCGTGATCATCAACTGTGGTTGGCACAAGTACTACGGCGACTCGCAGAAGTACTTCGCTTACTCGCCGGGCCTCGTCCCGAGCGCCGCCGAGTACCTGCTCGAGGTCGGCGCCAAGGGCGTCGGCGTCGATCAGCAGGCGCTCGACCACCCGCTGGCCACCGCCATCGGCAGGCACGGCCCCGGCCCGCTGCTCCCCGGCGTGGTCAAGGAGTACGAGGAGCTCAAGGGGCATCCGATCCAGGACGACTTCCCCGACTGGGAGCCCTGCCATCGCATCATCCTCGGCAACGGCATGGTCGGCTTCGAGAACGTCTGCGGCGCCGACATCGACAAGGTCACCGGCAAGCGCGTCACCGTCGCCGCGTTCCCGTGGCGTTGGGAGAAGGGTGACGGCTGCATCGTGCGCATTGTGGCCATCGTCGACCCCACGGGCGAGTTCCGCATCCCGACCGGGAAGGAATGACCATGGAAGTCACACGTTACGACGAGGCACCGCCCTACGAGGCTCCCAAGCACCACGAGTGCTTCGGCCTGCGCCTGCAGGGCTTCGAGGTCAGCAAGACGCGCAATTTCTGGATGGGCCTCTCGCACTTCCTCCCCAAGGGCGGCGCCTTCGAGGACGCGACGCCCGTGGAGAAGGTCTACTTCGTGCTTGAGGGCGAGGTCACCGTCATCACCCCCGAGGGTGAAGCCACCCTGAAGAAGTGGGACTCCTGTTACCTCGCGCCCAACGAGTCCCGCTCGATCGAGAACCGCACCAACTCACCCGCCTCGATGCTCGTCGCCATCCCCTATCCGGAGTCCCGCGAGGGCTGATGCGGGTCTCCCGGACCTCCGTCCTTCCCCAATGGCGATGGTGCACACGCAGGCGCTAGGCGGCCGTGACGGCCGCGCCGTCGGGGCCGTAGCGTGAGCGCCCCGCCCCCCGAGACGATCGCCGTCGTCGGCGCCGGCCTCATGGGGCACGGCATCGCCCAGGTCTTCGCCTGCGCCGGCCACCCGGTGTCCGTGTATGACCCGGCCCCAGGGGCGCTGGCGACCGTCCACTCGCGTGTGGCCGCGAACCTCGCGCGCCTGGGCCTGCCCGACGAAGCGCTCGGGCGGATCACCGTGTACGACCGCCTGGCGCAAGGGCTGGAGGGCGCCGCGTTCGTCTTTGAGGCGGCGCCCGAGGACGTGGCGCTGAAGGTGCGGCTCGTGGAGGAGATCACCTCCATCGCGCCGGCCGGCGTCATCGTGGCCAGCAACACCTCATCCATGCCGGTGGCCGCGTACACGCCCAGGGCGGTCGGCGCCGAGCGCGTGATCGGCACGCACTTCTGGAACCCTCCCTACCTCATCCCCCTCGTCGAGGTGGTGCAAGGCGAGCGCACATCCTCCGTCACGGTGGAGCGCACGATGGACGTGCTCAGCGCCGCCGGCAAGCTGCCCGTGCATGTACGCAAGGACGTGCCCGGCTTCGTCGCCAACCGCCTGCAGCACGCTCTCTGGCGCGAGGCCATGTCGATCGTCCAGCTGGGCATCGCCGACGCCGAGACCGTCGACCTGTGCGTGAAGAACAGCTTCGGATTGCGACTCGCGGTGATGGGCCCTCTCGAGACCGCCGACCTCGGCGGCCTCGACCTTGCCCTCAACATCCACGAGCAGATCCTGCCGTTCATCGACCGCACGCCCGGGCCGCTGCCGATCCTGCGCGACAAGGTGGCCACGGGCGAGCTCGGCATGAAGACCGGGCAGGGCTTCCTGCCCTGGACCGAGCAGACGGCCGCAGCCGCCCATGCGCGGCTCGCCGACCATCTGATCGCCGCGCTCGCGGCCACGAAGGCTCCGCCCGACGCGCCAATCACGACGTAGACGACCTCCGAGGAGGCGCACATGCCAAATCCCATCATCACCGCCGCGCTCACCGGCCCCGTGGCGACGAAGGCCGACAACCCCGGGATGCCGGGCACGGTGGCCGAGATCGCAGCGGACGCCAAAGCCGCCCACGAAGCCGGCGCGGCGGTCATCCACATCCATCTGCGCGACGACCAGGGCAACATGACCGTCGACCTCGAGGTGGCGCGCCGCACCGTCGAGGCGGTGCGCGCCACCTGCCCCGGTATCGTGCAGCTCTCGACGGGCGGGCTCGCCTTCACCTACGAAGACCGCATGAACATGGTCGAGGCCAAGCCGGCCATGGCGACGCTCAATCCCTGCACGATGACCTTCGGAGCGGCCGAGTTCCGCAACCCACCCACGCAGATGATGGAGCTGGCGGCGCGCATGATCGAGCTCGGGGTCAAGCCCGAGGTGGAGATCTACGACACCGGTCATCTCGAGATGATGCTGTACCTCGTGCACAAGGGGCTGCTCGTCGAGCCGCTGCAGGTCTCGTTCGTGATGGGCGTGCGCGGCGGCATGAAGGGCGACCCGACGCTGCTCGCCTACCTGGTGCGCGAGCTGCCGGAGGGCACGAGCTGGCAGGTCATCGGCGTCGCCAAGGCCAACCTGCCGATGACCACCATCGGTCTGGCCATGGGCGGCAACGCGCGCACCGGCATGGAAGACACGCTCACCCTGGAGAAGGGCGTGCCGGCTGCGTCCAACGCCCAGCTCGTCGAGCGCCTCGTGCGGATCGCGCGCTCGCTGCAGAAGGAACCGGCGTCGGTGGCCGAGGTCGTCGAGCGGCTCAACCTGTCCCCAGAGCTCGTGGGTTCAGCCTGAGTCTGAGGCCTCCCCCGAGCGGTGCCCGACGACGAGCGGGCACGAGTCTGGGGAGCGGGGCATGAACGCTTGACAGCGATGCCGGTGGCTATATGATGCCCGTATCGTGGGAGGGAATGTCCGTATGGTGGATAGCACCAGAGGTGCAGCGCCGCCATAGAGACAGGATCTGACCGGGCTGGGGAGTCCGCGTCGTCGGCGCGAGCTTCCATCGCGCACTCCGGTGCGCAGCGGCCCGGGTCCGGCAAGGACCCAAGGGGGTTCTCGTTGGTCTGTGCGGCTCGCTACGGAGTCGTCGTTGACTGCGGGACCAAGGCAAGGAGGCAGCATGAGCTCAGACGACCGCAAGTCAAGAGAAGCGTCGGAAGGCGCCGGGATCGGCGCGACCCCGGTCACGCGGCGCGATTTCCTCAAGGTGGCCGGGGTGGCAGGCGCGGCGCTCGGCATCGGCGGCGCCGGCAGCGTGATGGCAGCCTGCGGCAGCAGCTCGGACTCGGCTTCGCCGGCGGCCAGCGCCAGCGGCCGCACCATCAAGATCGGGTTCGTCTCGCCGCTCACCGGCCCTCTGGCCGCGTTCGGCGAGGCCGACCAGTTCTGCGTCGACCAGTGGAAGGCCTCCGTCAAGGACGGTCTCAAGTGCGGCGACGGGCAGACGCACCCGATCGAGTTCATCATGAAGGACTCGCAGTCCGACTCGAACCGCGCGGCCACGGTCGCCGGCGACCTCATGACCAACGACGGCGTCGACGTGATGATGGTCGCCTCGACCCCCGACACGGTCAACCCGGTCGCCGACCAGGCCGAGGCCTTCGGCGTCCCCTGCGTGTCCAACGACTGCCCTTGGCAGGCCTACTACTTCGGCCGCGGCGCCACGCCCGACAAGCCCTTCACGTGGACGTATCACTTCTTCTGGGGCCTCGAGGACGTGACCGCCAACTTCGTCTCCATGTGGGACGCGCTCAAGACCAATAAGAAGATCGGCGAGATGTGGCCGAACGACGCCGACGGTGCCGCCTGGGCCGACCCGAAGACCGGCCAGCCGCCGATGCTCAAGGCGGCCGGCTACACGGTGGTCGACGGCGGCCGCTATCAGAACGGCAGCGAGGACTTCACGCCGCAGATCAGCAAGTTCAAGGCCGCCGGCTGCGACATCATGAGCGGTGTCATGATCCCGCCGGACTTCACCAACTTCTGGAAGCAGTCGTACCAGCAGGGTTTCAAGCCCATGGCCACCACGGTCGGCAAGGCCCTTCTGTTCCCGTCCGCCCTCGAGGCGCTCGGCGACATCGGCTACGGCCTCACGACTGAGTGCTGGTGGTCGCCGAACCATCCGTTCAAGTCGTCCCTCAGCGGCCAGACCTGCCTGGAGTTCGCCGACTCGTTCACGGCCAGCACCCAGAAGCAGTGGACCCAACCTCTGCTGCACTACGCCGTTTTCGAGGTCGTCGCCGACGCGCTCAAGCGCACCACCAACGTCGACGACAAGCAGACCATCCTCGACGCCGTCAAGGGGACCAACCTCGACACCATCTGCGGCAACGTCAACTGGCAGGCCGGCGCGCCGCAGAACCCCGTGCCCAACGTCTCCAAGACGCCGCTCGTCGGCGGCCAGTGGGTCAAGGGCACCACCTATCCCTACGACCTCAAGATCGTGACCAACGTCACCGCCTCCATGGTCCCCGTCCAGCAGGGCGTCACGGCCATCAAGTACTAGATGTGACCGACTCGACCCGCTACCCAGCAGTGCCTGACCGCCCGAGGAGGTCTCAGTGACGCAAGGCGGTGAAGGCTCATGACCGCAGTGCTCGAGACCACAGGCCTGAAGAAATCCTTCGGCGGCGTGCAGGTCATCGACGACCTGAGCGTGCAACTCAGCGAAGGTGAAGCGCTGGGCATCGTCGGGCCGAACGGCGCCGGCAAGACCACGTTGTTCAACCTCATCACCGGCGTGTATCGGCCCGACGCGGGTCGGGTCACGTTCAAAGACAAGGACATCACGCATCTACCGCGGCAGGACCGCTGCCGCGAGGGCATCGGCCGCACCTTCCAGATCCCCAAGCCGTTCGCCGACATGAGCGTCTTCGAGAACGTGCTCGTGTGCGCTGCCTACGGGCGGGGCATGAGCGAGCGCGCCAGCTACGCGCGTTGCGTCGAGACGCTCGAGCTCACGCAGCTCTCCGCCAAGGCCAACAAGCAGGCGGGGGCGCTGCCGCTCCTCGACCGCAAGCGCCTGGAGCTGGCGCGAGCGCTCGCCGGCGACCCCACCGTCCTGCTCCTGGACGAGGTCGCCGGCGGGCTCACTGAGAACGAGGTCGAGGCCCTCATCGAGACCATCAAAGACCTGCACCGCGAGGGCATCTCGATCATCTGGATCGAGCACATCGTCCACGCCCTGCTGGCCGTGGTCGGGCGCATCGTCGCCATAAACTTCGGCCGCAATCTCATCGAGGGCGACCCCAACGAGGTCATGTGCAGCGACGAGGTCCAGGCCTGTTACATGGGGGGGACGCCGACATGAGCGTGCTCGAGCTGCAGGAAGTCGACGTCTTCTACGGCGACTTCCAGGCCCTCTTCAAGGTCTCGCTCAAAGTCGAAGAGGGCCAGACCTTCGCCTGCATCGGCGCCAACGGCGGCGGAAAGTCGACGCTCCTGAGGACGGTCGCGGGTCTCCAGAGGCCGGCCTCGGGTAACGTGCTCTTCCACGGTGAGCCTGTCGACCAGGTGCCGGCGCACGACCGCGTCGGCATGGGCATCGCGCTCGTGCCCGAGGGCCGCCGCGTCTTCCCCAGTCTCACCGTCTTCGAGAACCTGCAGATCGGCGCCTACGGCGGCCGCAAGGGCGACTGGGACACCGACTCGGTGATGGACCTTTTTCCGCTGCTCAAGCCGCTGGTGAAACGCCAGGCGTCGAGCCTCTCCGGCGGCGAGCAGCAGGCCTTGGCCATCGGCCGGGCGCTCATGGCCAACCCGGAGCTCCTGCTGCTCGACGAGGTCTCGCTGGGCCTTGCGCCGGTGGTCATCAAGCGGATCTACGAAGCCATGCTGCATCTCGTCGGCAGCGGCACGACCATCGTGGTCGTCGAGCAGGACGTGCAGCACGTGCTCACGGTCGCCGACCGCGTCGCCTGCTTCCTCGAAGGCCGTATCAGCCTCGAGGGCAAGCCGAGCGACCTGAGCTCTGAAGCGATCACCGCAGCCTACTTCGGGATGTGACGGCATGGATTGGGCCAACGTAGCGATTCAAGGCATCCTCCTGGGCGGGCTGTACGCTCTGTTCGCGACCGGTCTTGCTCTGGTGTTCGGCGTCATGCGCATGGTCAACCTCGCGCACGGCGATCTGGGCATCCTGGCGGCCTTCGTCGCCCTGTTCCTCGTCCAGTCGCTCCATCTGGGCGTCCTGTGGTCGGGGCTCCTGACCATCGTCATCATGTTCGTGGTGGGTTATCTGCTGCAGCGCGGGCTGCTCAACTTCACCTTGGGCAGCGACGACACGCGTCCCATCGTGGTCACGTTCGGCCTCTCGATCATCATCCAGAACGGGCTGATCATGTGGTTCTCGGCCGATTCGCAGGGTCTGGACGCCGGAACCATCGAGAACATCAGCGTGCGCATCAACGACAAGCTCTCCATCGGGTGGTTCCCGCTGCTGGTGTTCGTGACCTCGATCGTCATCATTGCGGCGTTGCAGCTCTTCCTCAACCGGACCAAGCTCGGGCGTGCCTTCAGGGCCACGTCCGACGACCGTGAGGCCGCTGAGCTCATGGGCATCGACAACCGGCACATCTACGGCCTGGCCATGGCCATCGCCTTGGCCATCGTCGCCTTGGCCGGCATCCTGCTCGCGGTCCGCACCACCTTCGACCCCACGCAAGGATCGTTTCGCCTGATCTTCGCCTTCGAGGCCGTGATCATGGGCGGCCTGGGGTCGATCTGGGGGACGCTCCTCGGCGGCATCGTGCTGGGCATGTCGCAAACGCTCGGGTCTCAGGCCTTCGGCTCCGGCTGGGGACTTCTCGTCGGCCACGTGGTCTTTCTCACGGTGCTTGCCGTGCGGCCCAGCGGCTTCTTTGCCAAGACGGTGACAGTATGAGCGCGCCCGGCTTCCGCGTCGCGCGCTCGACGCGCATGCATCGCTACGTGCTCATCGTCGGCGTGCTCATCGTGGTGGCGCTCGCCAGCTTCCCGCTGTGGGCCCAGGTGAGCTTCCTGCGGACCATGGTCACCTTCTTCACGCTGCTGGCGCTCGCTCAGATGTGGAACCTCCTCGGCGGGTACGCTGGTCTGATCTCCGTCGGCCAGCAGGCGTACATCGGTCTCGGAGCATACGGTCTGTGGCTGATCGGCGATGTGATCGGGCTTCACCCCTTCATCGCCGTCATCCTGGCCGGAGTCCTGGCCGTTGCTGTCGCTCTGCCCGTGGCGCCGCTCATCTTTCGCCTGCGCGGCGGCTACTTCGCCATCGGCACCTGGGTGGTCGCTGAGGTCGTGCGTCTGATCGTGGCCAATATCCAAGCAACGGGCGGCGGGTCCGGCAAGACCGTCATCTCCGCCGCCCGCCTTCCGATCGACACGCGCATCAATGGTACGTACCTGCTCGCGCTGTTCGTCGCTGTGGGCTCGATCCTGCTCGTCTACTTCTTGCTGCGCTCGCGGCTTGGCCTCGCGCTGACGGCGATCCGCGACAACGAGCTGGCGGCGCAGAGCTCCGGCGTCGATGTGTTCCGCGCGAAGCTCTACGTCTACCTCATCTCCGCGTTCGGCTGCGGCGTCGTCGGCGCCGTCGTCGCCATGAACCTGCTGCGCATCCAGCCTGCCGCGGCGTTCAGCATCAACTGGACGGCGTATGCGCTGTTCATCGTCGTCATCGGCGGGTTCGGGACGATCGAGGGCCCCATCATCGGTACTGTGATCTACTTCACCCTGCTGCAGACTCTCAGCCAATACGGTACGACTTACTTGTTGCTCCTCGGCGTGATCGCCGTCGTCATGGCGACGACGGCCCCCCGCGGCATCTGGGGCTTCATCGCCAAGCGCTGGAATGTCCACCTGTTCCCGGTGCGCCGCCGGCTCGTCCTGGAAGGGCCGCCGAAGCCGGCCGGCGCGGCCGCCGCGGGCACGTCCGGGCCGGTAGCCGAGGCGAGCTGAGCATTCGGTGCAGGACATGGCGGCCGAGGCTGGGCGATCCAGCCGCGATGGTGAAGGAGGGACTGTGAGCGAACCGGTTCAGGGGGGCGAGCAGGGACAGCGAAGCGGCGTCCAGGTGCTGGCCAGAGCGGCCACGATCCTCAGGCTGCTCGCGGCGGACTCGTCGGGGGGGCTCACGTTCAGCGAGCTGGTCGCACGCGCGGGACTGCCACGCACGACGGTGCATCGTATCCGGTATGCGCTGGAGGAGGAGGGCTTCGTCTGCGCCGACGAAGCCACCGGCCGGCTTCACCTGGGGCCGGGTCTTCTCCAGCTGGCGGTGGCGAGTCGGCGCGACCTGCCGACGGTGGTCAGCCCGTACCTCGAGCGCCTGTCGCGGGAGCTCAACGAGACCGTCGACCTCGGCGTGCTCGACGGCACGCACGTGCTGTTCATCGCCCAGCATCCCGCGCCGCAGCGCGCGCTCATGGTGGTCTCCCGCGTCGGCGCGCGCTTCCCGGCGTTCTGCACCGCCAACGGCAAGGTCCTTCTGGCGCAGCTTCCTCCCGACGAGCTCAGGGGGCGTCTGCCCAAGAAGCTTGAGACGCCCTCGCAGCATAAGCCGGTCTCGCGCGACGCCCTGCTGCGCGAGCTCGAAGAGGTCCGCCGCACCGGCGTCGGCTACGATCGCGAAGAACACCACGTCGGCATCTGCGGGGCCGGCGTGGCCCTCACCGACATCGACGGCAGCGCCGCCTCGATCTCGGTGCCGATGCCGGCCGCGCGCTTCTACGCCGACGCGGACGCCGTCTCCGCGACCCTTCTGCGCGTGCGCGACGAGATCCAGATCGCACTGCAGGGTGCCTGAGCCCGAGACACCCCTCGTCGTCGCGGTCGTGGGCAGCCCCCGGTCGCACGGCAACACCGCGATCCTCGTCGACGTCGTGATCGAGGAGCTGGCCCGTCGCGGGATCCGCGTAGAGAAGGTCATGCTGGGCGAGCGCCGCGTCGCCGGCTGTCTGGGCCACGACGACTGCGCCGAGCGGCGTGCGTGCCCGCTCGGCGACGATGCCGCCGACATCCTCGACGTCGTGTATGCGGCGGACGGGCTGATCCTCGCGAGCCCGGTGTACTACGAGAACGTCTCCGCGCAGATGAAGGCGTTCATGGACCGCAACGTCTTTCGGTACGCCCGCGACGAGTGGCTGCGGGCAAAGGTGGTGGGCCTCGTGGCGGTCACCGCGGAGACGGGCCTGGACGAGACGCTGGCGGCGCTGCGCCGTTACGTCGCGCTCTCCACCGACCGCGACGTGCCGGTCTTCAGCATGGGTGGGTACGCCGACACGGCGGGCTCCGCGGCGGAGAAGCCGGAGCTGCTCGCCGCCGCCCGGCAGCTGGCGGTCGACCTGGCCGAAGCGCTGATCTCCGGGGCCTGAGGCGGCCTAACAGGTGCGGAT
>Ga0315276_10005836_pt1 | contig 11370 bp, 11 predicted proteins | sample YL17G05_0_MG_FD_204542 | JGI IMG/M metagenome (GOLD analysis project Ga0315276, IMG submission 204542) | Sediment microbial communities from Yellowstone Lake, YNP, Wyoming, USA - YL17G05_0 | ecosystem: Environmental > Aquatic > Freshwater > Lake > Sediment | place: USA: Wyoming | collected... | reverse complement strand
ACCCAAAAACTTTTGAATATCTTGGAAAGCCGATTGAAGACACTGTGGTTCGTGATCGTTCTTATTATGTTCCTGAACCATTGGCAGCTACCGAAAGGGTATTAAATAATAACGTATATGATTTGAAACAACAAACATTATCGAAAGAGTATATATACGCTAAAGATTTGTTGTCTATAACTGAAAATGATGCGATAAATGGCGAATCAAATATAATGTATCTTGACAAAGAGTATGACCCACAGCATATAGCATCATTTTATCGTGACGTGTTCGGGCAAACGAAAAGTTTTATGGTTGGTGTTGAGGGTGGAAAATATTTCATGTACGACACTATGCACGAAGCCTCGATTAATTTAAGATCGAAAAGAAAAGAACTCTTATATGATTATACCGAAGCGATGAAATTCGCGTCGAGGAATGTTTGTTCTGCCGATGCATTCTTCCAAGGAATATTAGGATTATCGGTTAAAATAGAAAAAGAAGTTAACGGTAAAAAGAAAACGATATACGTTTGTGAACAGAAAAATTTTGTCGATGATGCAATTTATAATGAATATTTTGGTGTCACAACTGCATTATATAATGGTCATGATATAGATCAATTAAAAACTGAATTTAACGGTATGATAACAGGACCGGGGGATTGCAGTAGTATATTGGAAACAATGCCCGTAACCTCCTTCATTAAGGAAAGGAAAGACGCAGTCAGAAAGTATATTAATGATGTAAAAAGTGTTGGTCAAGGTATACCGATGACTGAGCCAAAACCGGAGTAAAATATGAATAAATCAGCTGAACACGAAGTTTCTCGAGGGGCGGCTTCTGGGCTTATTACTGGTGGTACTGTTGGTGAATTGTTGGGGGCGGCCGCGGGTATTGCAGCTATCCCATTTATCATGAATCGTTCTGGCGGTAAAAAAGAATTTATGCGAAGGCTTTTGAATCGTAGAAGAAATGTTATAAAAACACCGTTGGGCTTTGATATTGAAATGATAAGACCCGCTATTCCCGACAATAAAGAATTAAAACAATATATCAGAAAAAATATAAATAATGCAAGGGTTTGGAGCGCATTGGGTGGCGCTAGTATTGGTGGAACCGTTGGAACAGTCGCTGGTATTCCAATCGGGGCATTGTCAGGATTATCGAAGCGTAATGAATTAGAAAAAAAATCATCTGTCGCCGAACCTGCTGAAATTAATAAAGATAATAACAATTCAATGCATAAACTTAAAACATCTTTGTTGGCGTTTGGTGCAGCCACTACACCACGCATGATTTTTAATACGGCCGTTGCGCCGTTGGTAACAAAACAAAATCTTAATGCTGGTGGTGAGTCTCGATTTCATTCTTCTGGTATTGTTAATAAGGTTAAGCATCATTTGGGGGCAACTGATGCAAATGTTCATTTAAATACACAAGGTGCACATGCGGGTATGGCGTTTTATTTACCAAAAAAATTAAATAAATTCCAACAAAAGATAATGGGTGGTAGATTTGGCGATATAGATCCTGGGGTACATATGTTATCTGGCGGTGAAGGTGGTATATTGGAAAATGAATCAGCGATATTGGGCCACGAACTTGGGCACCATAGAAATTTTAAAGTTTTACAAAAAATGAAACTTGATAGAATATATAATGCTTCTAGATCGCTTGGTATGGCTGGTTCTGGTATAGGGACACTGTTAACGGCAACCGCAAAAAATGATAAGGATGCAAAAAGAAATGCATTAATATCTGCAGGAATTACAGCTCCTACTATTTTAGAAGAAGGGATTGCGTCTGCTAGGAGTATTAGGGGACTATCTAAAATGTATGGCGGTCTTGGAAAAGCATTGACAAGAGGAGGTGGAGCTAAAATGTTAGCTATGAATTCTTCTTATTTATTAGCCCCAGCCGCTCCATTAATTGCTTATGGTGTAAGAAAAGCGATGTCCAGAGAAAAAGATATGCAAAAAACGTCTGAATTATCTCGTGAGGAAAAGGGAAATAGAATTAAAAATTATATGGGTAGAGGAGCCTTGATTGGTGGTGTGGCCGGACTTGTTCCCGGTTATATTATTGGTAGTAGAAAAGTACAAAAATTAATTAACCAGGGCGCAAAGGAATCACCTAATTATATTGATTGGCTCAAATCAGAAAACAAAGTACCCATATTGAATATTAATAGAAATATTGATCCGTCTAAAATTAAAAAAAATGTTAAATTACCTAAGTTTAATAAACCCATATATACCGTATATTTAAAAGGTAAAAATTTCGGTCAAGCTTTAAAAAATGCTAAGCATTTATCTGGTGCGGCTGGTGCTATTACAACCGCAGGACAGCTTGCCACACTTGGATTATTGGCCGGCGCCTCAACAGCTGGAATAAAATCAATAATTGAACATAAAAATAAAAAATGAAAGTGGTCGTTATGAAGAAATTTGTTTTTGATCAAATTAAAAACCAGGCATTTGTTGATGAAATTAGTAAAATTGCTGGAGAAACATCTGAATTGGCAAGTACCGTTCTAGGGTTTCCTATAAGCGCTATTCCGGCATTAATTGGTTATAAAAAGGGTCCAAAAAGTGATGTTGAGATGGATAAACAGGAAAAGCATGGAATTTCTAATATTCTGATTCCGTTTGTTGGTCCATATCGTTATGGTAGACGAATAGCAACTGAAAAAGCGTTAGAAAATAAATAATAAATGGACGATAGAGAATCAATAGCAGAGTGGCAGAATACGCACGATTCGAACTTGTTTATGCAAATGAGTTCTCGTTATCAACCTGTTATTACCAGTTTTGTAAATAAATTCAAAACAACTGGCCTCCCGCCGGCAACCCTACGCGCCCAAGCCACTACACAGCTTATAAAAGCGTTTGAGACGTACGACCCAACCAAAGGTACGCAACCGACTACACATGTATATAATAGCCTTCAAAAGGTTCAGAGAATGGCATCAGAGAGCCTTATGTCAGGCCATGTGCCCGAGAGCCGGGGGATGAAGCGATCGACATTTACCATCGTTAAGGATAACCTAACTGAACAGCTTGGGCGAGAACCGAACGTCAATGAACTGGCTGATGAATTGAGCTGGAATCGGAAAGAAGTCGCTCGTATGCTCGATGAGTTGAAAGGTGAAATCACAGCCAGCAAGGCAGAATTCGATTTCTATGGAAACTCGACAACCGGCGAATCAAAAGATAAAATATTGAGTAATTATCTTTATCAGGAGCTTACCGGCCCGCAGAAAGTTATTTTTGAACATACGTTTGGTTACGGTGGTAAGTCAAAGTTGAATAATAAAGAGATTGCCAAGAGTTTAGGTAGGAATGAAATGTGGGTGCATAGGGAAAAACAAAAGATGTCGAATCGCATAAGGGAGATGAGGTGAGTATGAATTTATTTGAAAAGATCTACACGGATGCTTTCAGTGATGAAATCGAAAAGATTGCCGGCAATATTTCTCCAACTATTAAAGACCTTGCCACTCAACGTTATCTTGCTAAAAGAGTGGCTGGCAAGATAGTAAATAAACCGGCGGCAACATCTACCATGAAATCGTTTTTGGAAGCCAATAAGCCCAAAAAGCCGGCTGGTGTTGCCGGATATTATACAAGAGGTGAAGGTGCTATATGAACACAATTGAACAGATTTATCAGAACGCTTTTAATAAAGAGTTGTTATGGATAAAATAGCATTAAGCCAAAATCTTTTGATTAGAGCTGCGATAAAAGCTGATTTAAGGGCAAATGCTGCAAAACCTATGTCTACAGAATGGGTTAAGAGAAAAGCCCAATCTCAAATTTTCAGTAATAAGGCAGCTCTTGGTCGGGGCGCTATGCCATTTGCTACAGATCGTGAATTTCAGGAAAACTTTGTGAAAAATGAGTATGATAGAGAGAGGTTGAAAAAATTGAAAAATATTGGTTTGGCCGCTGCGGCTATTGGTGGCACAACTTTGGCTGGAATTGCTGCTCATACTATATATAAAAATAAAACGAAAGAAAAAAGGAGTTTTTATGAACATGTTTGAACAAATCAAAGCGGAAGCGTTTGAAAATGAAATTGAAAAAATATCTAAAGAAAAACCAGATAAAATGAAGGGAGAATATTTATATCCAGGAGATAAATGGAGATCTGAATCTGGTATGTTAAGAGCTCTAGCTGAAGATCCAAAAAAAGCCCAAACAACAATGTTAAAAAGCGGTCTTGTGGGTGCTGGTATTGGAGTTTTACCATCAGCGGCTGCTGCGGCTTTATTGGCAAAAAAATTTAAAGTTCCAATCGGTGAAACTGCGATTATTGGTGGCCTGATGGGTGCCTATACCGGTTTAGGAATTGGTGCGATGCATGGACAAAATAAATATTATCGTAGTAAGGGGATTAAACTATCTCCGTTTAGTATGAGGCATGGCTTTGATCCAAATGCCCGCAAATATTTAGATTGAAACAAATAGGAATTAATATGTCCGATTCTCTTTCGGGACAAGTCCATAAAGAACTCGAGGATCGCTTTATCTTAAAAGCCCTACCCAAAGATGTCGATGGTATTAAGCCTGTCGTCATCAGGCAGGGCGTTCTACGTGAGGTTAAGAAGGATAATAATGTCATAGCCTATGCGAGGATAAGAGCCTATGAGGAACCTGGGAAGGCCATTAAGTACAGTCTTGGCGTTAAGCACTTTCCACTCTCACAAGAGTCGGAAACGAATATCTCCCGTGAAATGTTTGATGCTTTTTATCCGAATCATCTGGATAAGACTCAGGAAAAGAAACGATACATCCTTGATAAAGGTTGGGTCATAGATAAAAAGAAAGACGGGGAGATAACAGCCGAGCGTGAAAAAAAATCAGGTCAAGAGAAATCAAAATTGCCGGAAGGTTGGATAGAAAAATCAGCTCAAATATGGTTAAGCGCATTTAAAGATGAATTATCAAAAATTGGATTTATCGGAGTATATGATCCAAAAAAAGGTATTCCAAAACCATCGATCCATTCTATTAAAGGTTCAGCTGATCTTCCTATCATAGTCAAACGCGATTATGCTGATGAGATGGGTGGGGCGATATCGAGTGGTGGATCACCAATGTCGACGGGTGGATAATGAACTCATCTGGAAAGCGTGGCATAGAACTATCTAAAAACGAAGAGCGTGTTAATACGCGCTCTTTTGTTAAACTGCGTGCTCCGGAGATTCAGGTAATCGATCGGTCTGATATTGATCGTGTTGGTGGAATAGACCAATCTAAAAAGCCAATGATTAAAAAAGAACTGCAACGCGGAAATGTATTCCATCAGGTTCAAAAAAGCGGAAATAATCCTGAGAGGATAATAGCGTCTGATAAAGCATCACCAACAATATTAGCTCATGAAATCGGTCATCATATTGAAAGAAAATTGCATCCTGAACACGAATCAAAACTATCAAGAGAAATTAACGCTTGGAAGGATGCGCCGATGGTAAATAATAAAATAAATTCAAAAATAAAACTTGATCTTTTGAGGTCGTATATGGAAAAAAATGCAATGTCTATACCGCTTTTGTTAAAAGCAAGGAATGCAGCTGTAATAAAAGGATTGGATGCTGCTAAAATCGACAGCAAACACGTAATGGCGAAAACACATAGACAAGCTAACATTTTTTATGATAGAGTAATGAAACAAATTAACAAAAATATCAAATCATAAATAAAGAAAGATGATTAATGGCTCTTCCACCCAAAACGTTGTGCTTACCATACTTAAAAGCCGCAGAAGCATCAGCCGCTATATCAAAAGCTGTTCGTGACGCTAAAGCTGTTATTGCAAAAATTATAAAAACAAAATCAAGTATTAAATTCGGATTGTCAAATCTAGCCGATGTTATCGGCGCCGAACTTCTTTCGGCAATCGACGCGGTTGCAGCATCCGTTGCTCAAACGGCTCTTGGGGCATTATCAAAAGCATCGGCAGCCGTTTTGGAACTTGTATTTTCTGAATTATTAAAAATATTGCTTGGGGCCCCAACGGCAATATTTTCTTTAGTTGCAATACCGCAAACACAGGCAAGGGAGGCGTGTAACAAAGAGAGATTGTATTTGGATAAGGCTAAGAAAAATTTTGATACAATCCTTGAAATCATTGTTAGATGGACATCGGGTATGGATCATGGTAAATATTATGAACAAATGGTTAGAGCTATGCCATATATCAATAATTCAATTCAACTTATATCGGATATGATTATTGAACTTACGGGTAATCCAACAAATGATAACCAATCGGTAAACGCAGTGTTTGATCAAAGCAAATATAGATTGCTTCAAATAAATTTACATAGTGCAATAAGGGAAACAAAGCCGTATTCGGTAATCAACAATTCATTAGGTATTACATCTATTATAGAAAATAATACAAGTAGAATTTATAGAGAATTGGAGAAGAAAATTAATAATGAATATAAGAATTCCAGATTAAAAGCTAATAGAGAATATCTTGAAAAAATAAATAAATTAGCGTCTGAAAATACTACTATTGATAATGTGGTTAAAGTTGAAACCGCTAAAAATGAATATTCAACGAAGCTTAATATTATTTCAGCTACACATAAGGCTAAATTAGCCAAAGCTCAAGTGGATGCTAAAGTTCAAGCGACATTTAATGCAAGAAATTATTTGGAAGCTATTAGTGGTATCGGGGCATCATTTGTATTTGACATGCAACAAATAACCGATAATTTGGATCAACTTAGCAAAAATATATTGCAAGCGTATGCTAGTTATAAATTAAGCCAAATGATGTGTAATAGTATTTATAATATAAGATCTCTTATTCAAAACGTGATCAATGAATTGATAGCTTTGATAACAAAAAGTGGAAACTTAGCTGGATCTGCTGTTATAAAATCTTTAGAAATTTCACAAGCAATGGTGGAACTTACGCAAGAGAAATTCTCATCAGTTATTAATAAAGTTGAGAGTTCGGAGCACGTAACCGCCATGCAATTATCACAAACGGTTTTTGTTGGTAATCAACTTTTAACCGTTGCCGATTCAAATTTAGATGCTACAATTACCGAAAGTCTTATAAAACTTATTAATTCTGATGATGTTCTTTCTGACGCAAGCGGGAGATTTGATAAATTCATTACTGATATAGAAAATATACCCGATTGGGATGGTAAAACCGGTGTATGGGCTGTTGATATATTAAATTCTTCGCAAGCTCCTTATATCAAATTTATAAGTGATATTGGGGAAATACTGACTAGCATACCGGCTTTAGCCATATCCGATCGTAATCAAGATCAAAAAATAATACTTGATTTAATGAAAAAGATTGATTTAACGTTTAGGATGCTAAGAACTCACAATTTTATGGTTTCCGGGGTGCTTTATTCGTATACTCCTTATATGGACTCTGAATTTGGAAATTTGACAAGATTGTTGGCAAATGCCGGTTTATTGCAAGGATTCGCCGTTACCATGAGTGTGATTCAGATAATTGCCAAACTATCCATGGATTTAGTTTCAAATTTTGATGATTATTTTCCATTATATGATAAATGTCAACAATATAAAAATGATCCCCAATTTAGTGCATTTAATGATCCAGAAATCGCATTTATAGCTGAAAAAAAAGAACGTGACATCGCGCCTTCTCAATATCATAAGAGCGTTCAAGAGTCAAATGAGAACGCGCATGATGATGTTATGAGATTAAAAAGGCAGGTGAGTTCATTTACTATAAATCCGAAACCGCAGGATCATTACGGGTGGAACGCCAAATAATAACACGAGACGGTATATCGGGAATTATTTTTACTTAAAAGGGGAATCCTGTGGATATTGATTTTATTACAGATCTATCTAACGGTCAGTTTATGATATCTCTGGGATCAAATCCATCAGGTGTTTCAGGTAATCGTGCGTTATTAAATAGATTTGAAATAACTTTTTTGACTAAAAGAAAGCAATATATATTTGGCGATATTTATGTTACCGACACGTTTGGTGGTGACGCGAGCAAATTTATAAATAAGCCACAAGTCCTTAATAACATTAAAAGTATAGCGGTATCTTTAACATCGGCTATAGATCAGACTGTTGATTCTATAATCAATGATCAACCTGATAATCTACCTGATACTGAAAGATTATCATCGGCGGAACTTATAAGTGTCGATGTGGTTGGTGATATGGTTACGGCATCGATTGAGGTGATGCCGGTTGAAGTAGAGTCGTATGATTTGATTAGGTTAAATCTTCCTATAACAAAGGTATAAGCATGTTTCAATTTACGGCATTTATCAGAAAGAAATGGTCTGAATATTCCCTTTCCAGCGGGCAGAAGGGAACCATCATTGACGAACTTGCCGTTAAACCGACAGGCCTTGTTCTCAGTGATTTTTACAATACTCTTGCAAAACAACGCAGGGTTAACGATATCACCAATTGGAAAAATATGACTGAAGATGAAATTGATTTCTTCGGTAATAAATTCTTTATGCCGCGTATTGTTGGCGATTATTCATATGGCACCGCGCGCATCTGGTTTGATCAAAAGAAAGATATTTTATTTACATCTAGTTCGTTTTTTTCTTCAACTGGTGGTTTAAAATATATACCAGTTCAACTTGGATTAGTAAACAGTGGGTCATTCGTGCGATCCACCGATCGATTTGCTCTTTATTATGTCGATATCCCGATTATTGCTGTTTCAAAAGGTGATGTTTATAATCTCAATCCTGGCGAACTTAATCAGCTATCAGGAATCAATTTCACTTATAAGATGACATCGAATCCCGAGCCAATTCGAAATGGTTTGGCGTCAGAAAATAATGAACAATATTATAATCGTCTTCTATATACCATCAATGATCGCAGCATGATGAATAAGCGTAGTGTGTTTGCGCGGCTACCTGAGTTTTTCCCTACCATTCGTTCAATGCATATAGCATCTCCTGGCGATCGTTATATGCAACGTGATCTGGTTGAGGCTGTCGACATATCAGAACCCAAGGGTTCCGTTGATTTTCTTGGTAAGACTCAAGGTGAAAATATGATCAAAAGTATTGGGTTTTATCAAGTGTTTCCTTATGAAGCCGGTAATATAAATGGTAGTGTTTGGAATCCATTCTCTTCACCGACAACATACGCTGTTCCACTCACGATAGAGCCGATCGATCTATTATCGACTGAGCCGGCGTATCATGGATATGCTCTCAATCAGGAGTGCGAGGATGATAAATACAAAGGTTTATTTTTCGATGATCTCAAAACTTATATGGAAATCAGAACAAACGATTTGTTTAATATCGACGATGAACAGGTTTCATTCTCTCCAGTGGTTGTCCCGTCTTCCGATTGGATTTATGGCGCTCACGGTTTTCAAAAGGGCAGCTTTGGACCTCTTGCGGATGGTGCAAAAGATTTAGATATTATTCAATTTGTGACAAATCAGATTAAGGTATCCGGTGGCGCCGTGAACTCCATATCGGTTGGTAAAGACATAAAAAAACGAATCGGTGTTAAAATGTCAGGATCATTTTTCTGGCCCGATGTTCCCACTGATGATGCTCTTACCGCTAAAAGCAATCTGCAGATTATGGTGGGTGGAATAAACGGAACCCTTGTTGATGGATACACCGGCATAGGATTCGGAGTAAGAGTAAAATCAACTTATATCGATCAGGGGACCGATCCGTCGCTTCCAACTAACGCCGCTCTTTATTTCGCGCATTCTGAAAGATATGGGGATGCTCAAGTTTATGCAACCAATTTTGATATTAGCGATCACATTTCAGTAGGTGATATGGGGGCTCTCGCCGAGAAACAATTCAGGGTAGAACCGGGTCAAGAGTATGAATTTGAATTTATTATTTATGATGATTTGAGAATGACTATATACCTCAACAAGGTTACTAACCGTCTTGATTTAGATCCTAATGGGGTTGAAAATAATGTTTATTTCAGGTTGCCGTCGACGGTATTGAAGGTTTATGCGACTGAACTTTTGAAGAAAGACACATCTGATCAAAGCCATTATGGTACAACGATGAAAGTCACCCTCGATACGCAATCACAGGAAATAACCGACACATGGATCATTAATAATTTAAAAGCTTTTGACCTTTCGGAAAAACGCGCAACGGCATTGTTTGTACTTAATGTCGAAGATCTCGAAGACCCTCTGACACTGTATATGAGAGCGAGCGGGTCAAGCGCGGTTGAAGGGGTGCAGTCGGATGGGTACCTTGTATATGTGTGGGATAAAGAGGCCCAGAACGCGTATAGCGGAACTTCGGAGCTTACTAGTGGAGGGTGGACCGAATTGCCTGAAATATCGAATCCCGATGGATCCAAGGATGCTACCGCTGGGTTATTCAGTACCACGATAGACAATGCCGACAGGTATCGTATACAGAACCGTTTTGGAAAGAATATATTCATTCTTGTCATTACCTCGGGAACGTCAAAAGCCAAGAGCCGTTATTCAAACGAAATTGAAGACGATGTTCATTCAATATTACACGTTGATTACGTTAAAGTAGATAGTGGAAACGTTATGCTTTATCATTCAAATAATAAAGCCGATTATAATGTCGTAACCATAAGCAACCAGGAATCTCTTGGGATATTGACAACTGTTGCTACGAAACAATCAAATGAGAGTTTTTTTGAACTTAGCTTAGATACAAATTTCTCTATGCCGATCGCTAAAATTATCTCAATATCGATCGGTAGCACTGTATCTGACACCCAACTTTTATCACAAACTGATTATACGGTTATTGTCGACAATCCTCTGTTTTCAAGATCGTCTCGTGAAAAATTAAAGATTTATCTTAATGGATATAACCCTGAAGCTATTACTGTTCAGTATACACAATATCCTGACATTAAACAGATTCAGGATTTCTTTGATGGTCAAAGTTTTGGAAAAGTATTCGGTAATATTCTTATTCGACACAAGAATCCTCTCAATCTTACATTCACGATTTACTATACCGGAATTGCTAATGACGCACAATTGATCGATGCCATTAAACAGTATTTTGATCAAAACATTGATGGGATATTTGTCGTAAAAGATTTCATAAGTTACTTGTATAATGCAAAATTGGTCAATAATATCAGGGAACCGATTTCTTTTAATTATACAAGATATGATGATAATGGGAATTTGATGTCGGGAACATTTACCGATAAAATAGAGGCTACTGCAATAGAATATTTTCAGATAGCTTCGCTAAACGTAAGCACGCTGTGAGAAATAGGTAATATCAATGGCGACAAGAGAAGTATTTATAGCGTCTACAACGTGGCACGTACCTGATGGTGTAACGAATATTAAGTTGCTCGTAGTTGCCGGCGGAGGTGGTGGTGGATATAG
>Ga0315276_10005833_pt1 | contig 11371 bp, 7 predicted proteins | sample YL17G05_0_MG_FD_204542 | JGI IMG/M metagenome (GOLD analysis project Ga0315276, IMG submission 204542) | Sediment microbial communities from Yellowstone Lake, YNP, Wyoming, USA - YL17G05_0 | ecosystem: Environmental > Aquatic > Freshwater > Lake > Sediment | place: USA: Wyoming | collected... | reverse complement strand
AGCAGGGCGGTGGCGGCGGCGCGGCAGGCGCGCGCCAGCGGCAACTGGCGGAGGAGACAGAAGAGGCCGCACGCCAGCTCGAGCGTTTGTCGCGCGAGGATGGCCGTCAGGATCTGGCCAACACCGCCCAGCGCCTTCGGGATGCCGCCGAGGCCATGCGGCAGGCGGCGGCCAGCGGCGATGCGAGCGCCTTCGCGCGGGCACGAGAAGCCGCCGGCCGGCTGACACAAGCGCGCAACGGCCTCGACCAGCAGCGATCAGACCGCATGGCGCGCGACATCGAGGGGGCGCTGTCGCAGGTGCGGCGCCTGGCGCGCACCCAAGAAGAGATCGGACAGAAGGTCCGCGAACTGGAGGCGGCAGGCGCGGGTCGGCAGGAGCAGCTGAAGCAACTGCTGGATCGCAAGGACGCGCAAGCCGGCGAGGTGGACAACATCGAGCGCCAGCTCGATCGGACCGCGTCGGACTTCAGGCGGGAGCGGCAGCAGGCGTCTCGGAAGGTGCAGGAGGCAGCCGACGCCATTCGCGACAGCAGGCTCCGCGACAAGATCCGCTACTCCAAGGGGGTCGTCCAGGGCGCGCCGCCGGACCAGGCGGCCGGGTTCGAGGAGCAGATTGGCGCGGACATCGAGGCGGTCGAAGCGAAACTGCGTGAGGCGGCGGGGGCCGTAGGTACGCCGGAGCGTGACGCCCGCGCCGAAGCTCTCGCCCGCGCGCGCGGGCTTGTCCGCGGCGTCGAGTCGATGAGTCAGCGCCTCGGCCAGCAGCCGATGGGCGATCAGGCAGGCCGGCGGATGGACGGCGGCGGCGCCTTCGATCCGCGGCAGTTCCAGCGCGAGGCTCGCGAGCGGCGCGGCGAGGCCGACGCCCTGCGCCGCGAGTTGCAGGCGCTGGGCATCGACGCCCGCGAACTCCAGGTCCTCATCAACAACATGCGGGCCCTTGACAGCGCGCGGGTCTACACCGATTTCGATGAGGCCACGCGGCTGCAGGGTCAGCTCGTCGAGGGGTTCCGGCGCTTCGAGTTCGACCTGCGCCGCAAGCTCGGCGCCGCAGGCGCGGATCAGCTGCTCCTGGGCGGATCAGACGATACCCCCGCGGCGTACAAGAAGCTCGTCGAGGACTACTACCGGGCGCTGGCGAAGGATAGAAAGAAATAGCGTCCGTTCGGGGCGTGCCTGCTGTGGGTTGCATATGGAGGCCGGACCTTCAGGTCCGGCAGACTGGGTCGGCTACGGCGATGGAGCAGTCTCGCCCCACAGAATGGCGAGTTCCAGTTCGACCGCCTCGAACGGCTCCGCGCGCACGACCTCCGCACCCGCATGCGTGGCGAGAATCGTCCAGCGGCCGCTTTCCAATTGCAGCACCTCGAGCGTGCGAGCCAGCGGATCCACAAGCCACACGTGCAGCACGCCCGCGCGTCGGTTGCAGCTGGCCTTGTCGTTGTCGGCCAGCGTGATCGAGTTGGCCTACGCCGGCATTCGTCGCCGGTCTCCCGGAATCTCCGACGAGCACGCCCGCCTGCAGTTCGTTGAGATCCATTACGGACCTGAACTCGCTCATGCGGTCCGGGCCAGGCTCAGGGCCGACAGGCGAGCGCGATAGCGACGCCCTCTGAGGCGCCACTGCCATCCTGCCGACCGGAGCGGACCTCCGGGCCGGAACACGCTGGCTCCCGGACAGTCCCGTCGAGTGCCCAGGTCACGCTCGACAGCGTCGAGCCGGGCGCTCGTCTCATTCCACTGCCGCTGTTCCGCGTTCATTGCGTCAGCCAACTGGCACGGTGAGGCGCCGGCCCGAGGGACGCCGGAGGATGACGTAGCTGGCCGTGTGGTCGCCCACTTCATCGCCGGTTTTCTGAAACGCGCGGACGGCGTCCGCTCCGCTACGGACTGGCAGCGGGGCCATACCTGGACTTCGATGATCGCTTCCGTGATGGGACCGGGCACCGGTTCGCCGTGTTTCTCCAGGCTGCAGAGGTAGCCTTGGATGGCATCGCCGATGTTCGCCAGCGCTTCATCGCGCGTCTTGCCTGGGGAGGCGCAGCCTGCCAGCGCAGGACATTCTGCGATAAATAGTCGCTCACTTGACCGCCAGGCCGCCCTCGCACAGCCCGCGCGTCAAGATCCGTCCACCGCGACCCCGCAGCCGGCGCGCCGTGCAAGAATCTGCACCCGTGCGACCTGCGCCCATGTGCAGAAACTGCGTACCTGGTTCGACTCTTACCCACCGAATTCCCGGACCCACGCCCGGTGCGGCACGCCTCCGCCGCCGCACGTCCGCTGGACAATGGTGCCCGAGGGGTCATAATACGCCCTGTGTCTGGGCCGTCCGGTGCACTGGGCATCCGGCCGCGCCGCCAGACTAAATACGCTCTGCGTTACGTCAACTCGGCCCGGCAGACCCGGCTAATGCTATCGCCCAAGAAGGCGGACATCATCCTCCTGGACATGTTCAAGCTGCACCTGTTCCCCCTGAACATGCCCGCCTACCGCGTCGCCTGCTTCGCGAACGGCAACGACGTGGACACGGCCATCGTCAACGGCGAGATCCTGATGGAGGGGCGCCGGGTTCGCACCGTGGACGAAGCCGAGCAGCCGGAGCTGGCGCAGAAAGAGAGCGACCTGGCCATGCAGCGGACCGGCCTTGCGCACCTGCTGGCCATTCCCGACCGTCCTCCCGCCGACCCGTTCTGCGAGTTCCGGCGGGACGACATCGAGCAGTCGATCCCCGCGCGCTTCGAGGAACAGGTCGCCCGTCGCCCGGAAGCCGTTGCCGTCCTCACACGAGACGCCTGCCTCACCTACGACGCAGTCAATTCCGGCGCCAACCGCCTTGCCCACGCCATCCTTGCCAGCGCTGGCGATCGGGAAGGGCCGGTCGCACTGCTTCTTGATCAGGGTATCGAGGCGGTCATCGCGGTGATCGGGTCGCTGAAAGCGGGCAAGTTCTACGTGCCACTCGATCCCCGGCGCCCCGAGCCGCGGCTGGCAGCGCTGCTGGATGATGCGGGCGCCAGGGTAATCCCGACCGCGGACAGGCACGCTGCCACGGCGGCGCGGCTCCGCCGCGGCGCGCGGGTCGTGATGACGGCGGGCGACATCCGGCCGGGCGTTTCGCGCGAGAACCCCGCGTTGCCACTTGCGGGCCCCAGCCCGTTGCCGCGCTGCACACTGCGGTGTTCCGGCAGTACCGCCCCCGGCCGTTTCCCGGACGGCTCGTGGTCTTCCTTTCGGCGAACCAGGCCAGGGCGTATACGATCGACCCGCGCCTCGACTGGCAGGGCCTTGCGCGGGACGGCGTCGACGTTGAACTGTTCGACACAGATCGGTCTCTCATGTTCAAGAAGCCGCATGCCGGGAGGCTTGCCGCGCGGCTCGAGCGGTACCTGCGGCACAGGTGAAGGTCGTCATGAACAAGCCCCGCTCCGGACACTACCCGCGTGATGTCGTCGGCTACGGCTCCGATGTGCCGGCAGCCCGGTGGCCCGGGAATGCCAGGATCGCCGTGCAGTTCGTCCTGAACTACGAGGAGGGCGCCGAGAACTCGGTGTTGCACGGCGACGAAGGCAGCGAGCAGTTCCTCTCGGAGATGTTCAGCCCGCCGGTATACCCGGCGCGGCACATGAGCATGGAGAGCATCTACGAGTACGGCTCGCGCGCCGGCGTCTGGCGGCTGCTTCGGGAGTTCGAGCGCCGGCGGCTCCCGCTTACCGTGTTCGGGGTCGGCATGGCCCTCGAGCGCCACCCGGAACTGGCACGCGCATTCGTGGAGCGAGAGCACGAGATTGCCGCCCATGGCTGGCGCTGGATCAACTACCAGGCCGTCGACGAAGAGACGGAGCGGCGGCACGTGGCCCTCACCGTCGACACCATCACCCGTCTGACCGGCACGCCGCCAAAGGGCTGGTACACGGGCAGGGACAGCCCGAACACGCGGCGTCTAGTCGTCGACCACGGCGGCTTCGAGTACGACAGCGACAGCTACAGCGACGACCTTCCGTACTGGACATCCGTCACCCGCACGGACGGCACGACCGCGCCGCACCTGGTTGTGCCGTACACGCTCGATACGAACGACATGCGATTCGCGCTGCCCCAGGGCTTCTCCCAGGGGGAGGACTTCTTCACGTACGTGCGCGACGCGTTTGACGTGCTCTATGAAGAAGGTGCGGAGCGGCCGAAGATGCTGAGCATCGGCATGCACGGCCGGTTGCTGGGCCGGCCTGGCCGGTTCCGCGCGCTGCAGCGCCTGCTCGATCACCTGGATCGTCACGACCGCATCTGGATCTGCCGGCGCATCGACATCGCGCGGCACTGGAAAACGGTGCACCCGAGTCCGGGATGAGGCGGCGTGCGCGGGCCGGCGCGCCCCCGAGGCCGGACCGCTTCCTGGAGGGATCCAGCCGATGAGCCACGGAGATGAGGCGAGCCGTCTCGAGGGCAGCGCCCGGCTGATCAACGACGATCTGGCGCCCGTACCGCCCGACAAGCGGACTTGGGGAACCTACGACATGTTCGCGATGTGGATGTCCGATGTCCACAGCGTGGGGGGCTACGTGTTCGCCGCCAGCCTCTTCGCCAGCGGCCTCACGGGGTGGCAGGTGCTCTCCGGCATGCTGGCAGGGATCCTGATCGTGTACTGGCTGATCAACCTGATCGGCAGACCGAGCCAGCGCCTGGGTGTGCCGTACCCGGTCATGGCGCGGGTGGCCTTCGGCGTGCTCGGCGCAAACCTGCCCGCCCTCGTGCGCGCGGTGGTGGCCATCGTCTGGTACGGAGTCCAGACGCACTTCGCCTCGCTCGCCCTGAAACTGCTTCTGCTGCGGCTCTTTCCGGCCCTGCAGGCGTGGGCTGTCGATGCCTCGGGATTCGCGGGGCTCTCGTGGCTGGGATGGGCCTGTTATCTCAGCATGTGGACGCTGCAACTGCTCGTCTTCTACCGGGGCATGGAATCGATCCGGAGATTCACGGACTTCGCCGGGCCAGCCGTGTACCTCGTCATGTTCCTGATGGCGATATGGGTGGTATCCCGCGCCGGGCTCGATCAGATCGGATTGTCTCTCACGGACCACCGCCTGACCGGGACGGCCGCCTGGATCGAAATCGCGAACGTCGCCGCACTGGTCGTCGGGTACTTCGCGGCCCTGCTCCTCAATTTCGGCGACTTCTCGCGGTATTGCCCCTCCGAGCGGCAGATGGTGCGGGGCAACATCCTCGGCCTGCCGGTCAACTGGATGCTGTTCGCCGTCGTCACGGTGGTCGTGACGTCCGGCACCGTGCGACTGTTCGGCCAGGCGATCATGGACCCGGTCGAGGTGGTGTCACGCCTTGACAACGTCACGGCCGTGCTGCTCGGATCGCTCACCTTCATCATCGCCACGGTCGGGATTAACCTGGTCGCGAACTTCGTCTCTCCCGCCTTCGACCTGGCCAATGTTGCGCCGAAGCACATCAGTTTCCGCAGCGGAGGCCTCATGGCAGCGGGCCTCACGCTGTTCACCGTCCCCTGGCACTTCGTGAACTCGCCGCAGGCCATCACCGTGTTTGTCGGCACGGTCGGCGGCTTCCTGGGCCCCCTCTATGGCATCATCGTCGTCGACTACTACCTGGTCACACGCGGCCGCGTTCAGGTCGCGGACCTCTACAGCATGTCGCCACAGGGTCGGTTCTGGTACGTCGGGGGCTGGAATCCGAAGGCTTTGGCCGCGCTGGTGCCTTCCGTGCTCCTGAGCGCCCTCGTTGCGTTCGCGCCGCCGCTCGCCCCGTTCCGTGCACTCAACTGGTTCGTCTCGGCGAGCGCGGCTGCAGGACTCTACCTGTGCATCCAGCGGCGGCAGTCGCCTGGGAGTCCAGCTGATTCGTGACCCGGCGTGAACGAAGAACACAGCATCACGATCGCGCGCCGAAGTGTTCGTCCCGATCCGGGTGCAACCGGTGTCCGTGTGCCGTCGACCGGCCACGACGAGTTGACGCCCTCGCTCTTCTCGTTTGCCCAGCTCGGCCACTTCCAGGCTGTGTCTGGGCCGCCCGGTGCTCCGAGCATCCGGCTTTGGGCAGTCCGAGGGGGGTTCTGTTAACCTGCTGAGCGGGGAGCGATCGGAGACCGCTCTAATGAGTTATCTGGGGTATCGGAATCACTCACCGGACGGCATCGCCACAGCACCCCTTGAGTGCGTCCGATCGGTTGCTCACTGGACGGAGACAGGGGGCAGCAATCACGGGAGACTGCTTTGGGTGATTCGAGATTAGCAGGGTGTAATGGTCTGTCGGCCTACTCTTTCTGCTCCGCAGGCGCACGCTGCGGCGTTTTGTTCGTGTGTGAATTGTTGGCCCGTCGACGCCACCACCTGACCTCACCACCGATGGGGGCATAGCTGCTCTTCCGGAAGGCCGCCTGGCTGACTCCAGAGGGAGAACTAGAAGCCATGAACACCCTCGACCCTCCTGTCGCGAGCGTTCGCCCCTACCAACCCTTGCCATCGAACCCCTTTGTCGAGTTCCCGAAAAGCGAGATTGAGCAGACCCTGCACGGCCGCTTTGAGCGGGTGGCAGAGATCTATCCTGCGCATCCCGCGGTGATGACTCGTACGGAGGGGTTGACCTACCGGGAACTGAACACCGAAGCGAACCGGGTTGCAGGTGCTATTGTCGCGCGCTGCGGCACCAAGGCGGAGCCCGTGGCCCTCCTGTTCCAGCAGGGGCTACCCTCCACCGCCGCAATCTTGGGAACACTCAAGGCGGGTAAGTTCTACGTGCCGCTAGACCCCACGCTTCCCGTCGATGGCCTCGCCAGGATGCTGAAAGACAGCCGCGCGCGGCTCGTCGTGACGGAATCCCGCAACCTTCTCCTTGCGGGGAAGCTGTGCGGCACCGGCGCCCACCTTCTTGATATCGACCAGCTTGGGTTGGATGTTTCCGATCGGAATCTTGGACCCACCGGCCACCCGGGCGCACTGGCGTACATCTACTACACCTCGGGGACGACTGGCGTTCCGAAGGGCGTGATGGATACCCACCGGAACGTGCTTCACAACATCATGCGCTATACCAACCGGCTTCACGTATGCGCGGACGACCGCCTAACGCTGCTCCAACCGTTCGGCTTCAGCGGGGCGGTGTCGAGCCTGTTCTGCGCTCTGCTGAACGGTGCCTGCACGTTCCCGGTCGACATCCGGGAGGAAACGCCGAGCGCAATCGCCCAATGGTTGGAGGACGCGGGAATTACGATTTATCATTCGGTGCCGGCCTTATTCCGCGCGCTGCTGGCGGATGGCAGGATTCTTCGGAGTGTGCGGATGGTCCGGCTCGAGGGCGATCAGGCTGCGGTCGCTGACGCGGAACTCTTCCGGAAACACTTCGGCCCCGACTCCCTGCTGGTCAACGGGCTCGGCACGACCGAGACAGGGATCGCCTGCCAATACTTCATCGATCAGGTGATGAGGCTTGAGGGCGGCAGGCTCCCGGTTGGATACCCGACCGACAATATGGAGGTGTTCCTCCTGGACGAGCACGGCGATCTGTTCGCCGAAGCGGGCCGGGTGGGAGAGATTGCGGTCGCAAGCCGGCACCTTTCCCCCGGTTATTGGCGAAATCCGATCTCGACCCAAAGGGCCTTCACGCGTGATCCGCGCGGAGGGCCAGGGCGCGTGTACAGGACGGGGGACCTGGGCCGTTTCCGGCCAGATGGATGCTTGGAACATCTGGGGCGCAGTGATGCCCGACTCAAGGTCCGGGGGCAATGGGTGGTGTTGACCGACATCGAATCGGTGCTTCTCAAAGTGGAAGGCGTCCGGGAAACCGTGGCGACGGTCTGGGAAGACGGAACGGGAGACGCACGCCTGGTTGCCTATATCGTTCCGGAGGCTTCCACGGCGCCGACAGTAACTACGCTACGACGTCACCTGGCCGCGGCTCTCCCTGCCCACATGATACCGTCCCACTATGTGATGTTGGAGACTTTTCCCGTGACCCACAACGGGAAGATCGATCGACACGCGCTCCCTCCACCCTCACGGGGACGCCCCAATTTGAACCATGAATATGTCGCACCCGATTCGCTCCTGCAGCGACGTCTCGCGCAGGTCTGGGAGGAGATCCTCGACGTGCACCCCATTGGAATTCGGGATAACTTCTTCGACCTGGGCGGCCATTCCCTGCTTGCCGCTCGAATGGTGGACCGACTGGAAGAGGTCCTCTGTCGCGACATCCCTCTCACGATCCTCTTCCAGGCTCCGGATGTGGAAGCGCTGGCCGACGTTCTGTTCCAGCGGGACGGGGATCTCCGTTTTCCCCTGGTGGAGATTCAGCGTGGGGGGGCACAACCCCCATTCTTCTTCCTCCACGGCGACTACATCAGTGGGGGGTATTATTGCCTGGAGCTGGGACGCCACCTTGGCCCTGATCGGCCATTCTACGTCTTGCCGCCGTGCGGTCTCGACGGCCAAGCGGTACCCGCTTCATATGAGGAGATGGCCGCCTTTCACGTGGAGACCCTTCGCGCGTTCCGACCGAGTGGCCCATACCTTCTGGGAGGGACATGCAACGGGGGGCTGGTTGCCTTCGAGATGGCACGGCGGCTTGTCCAATGTGGCCAACAGGTGGACCTCTTGGTCCTCATCGGGGCATCAGCCGTGAACGTTCGCTTTCCTCTGCTGAAGCAACGAGTTGAAGCCGCAGGATCGCTGCTCAGACTGTCGCCTGGAGCCCGAATGTACCTGTACGAGCGCTTGCGTGCGATGTTGCTCAACCTGGACCACCTGCCACTTCATCGCCGCATCACTCGCCTCCTCGGAAAAGCACGAAAGATTCCCGGCGAACTGACCCAACTGTTCACGTCCGTCGACCCGCGCGGACCGGGGAAGTCTCGAGCGTTGGGCACCGCTCCCGAGGGTGAGACGCTTCGGGAGCGGCGAGAGCGCATCGCAAAGGCATACCGGTGGATCGACCAACACTATATTCCTGGAGAATATGCAAATCCCGTAACGCTGTTTTGGGCGGAGAACGACCCGGACGCGCCCGAGGACGCGGCTGGCCACTGGAGAAAAGTGTCCCCGCGGGTTGACCTACACGTGATCCCCGGTACCCACCTCGGTTCCTTGACCGCCGATGTGCGGACACTGGCCGAGCATCTAAGGCGTTGCCTGAAGTAGGAGGACAAGGTGGGACTCCACTGGGTGTCCGTTGATGCTGCGACATTCGCCGACCCCGCCTGGACCGCCCCGCCTCGTCATCTGGTACGACGATCAGGAGAGGTGCACATTTGGCGTGCATTCATGGACGAACCGAGTGTCGGTATCCCTGCGCTCGAGGAACTTTTCGATGAGGAGGAGCGGGAGCGGGCGGCTCGTTTCTTTTTCGCCGAGGACCGCCGCCGATACGACGTGACACACTATGTAATGCGGGAGGTCCTTTCGCGTTACCTCGGATCGCCACCAGACCGAGTCAGGATTACGAAGGACCTGCGAGGGAAGCCGAGATTGGAGGGCGAGTCGGCCGTCGGTGGTGTCCAGTTCAGCATGTCGCGCTCCAGAAACCTGGTGCTGATTGCCGTGGCGTGGAACCGGGAGGTGGGCATCGATGTTGAGTACATTGCTCCGGACCCAATTGATATGTCGATCGCCCAGAGGAAGTATTCAGAGAAGGAGGTCGCGATCCTCCGTGCCCTGGATCAAGAACGACGACCCGAAGCATTCTTCTGGCTCTGGGTCCGTAAGGAGGCGTGTCTCAAGGCAGCGGGAAACGGGCTGTCCCTTCCCCTGAACTCCGTCGACGCCTCCCTGGAAATCACGGATTTCATCGAAATGGCTGCCTGCCCTGATCCTGTGCAGTGGTCCTCCATCACCTTCAAGCCTGACCGGGCCTACGCGGCAGCACTCTGCACGACTGGGGAAGGGGTTCAGGTCCGCTGCTTGGACTGGTCGCGGCCTTGGCCAGGCGTCGAACGGGAATCGAACAGCAACCGACACATCGCTTCGTCAGGGATGGCCAGGACCAGACCACGCACTTGAGTGTTCGGGGCTTGCGCCAACATTCGGGATGGACGGAACATCGGGGATAGGTCACACGCCTTGGCCGACTCGTTAACAACCACGACCATTCGCGCAATCTCCTGGAATCTCCTCGGGGGAATAGGCGCGGGCATTGTGCGTTTCGTGTTCGGGATCTTACTCGCCCGATTGCTGCTTCCAGAGCAGTTCGGCCTCATCGGTATGTTGACGATTTTCATGGCCGTGGCCATGTCGCTCGTCGACGGCGGATTCTGGGCTGCCCTGATTCAACGCCGCGAGATAACCACAGCCGACACGTGCTCCATTTTCTACTTCAATATTACGGTAGGGGCACTTGCTGCGGGGCTGCTCTACTGGATTGCTCCGTGGATTGCGGAATTCTATGGGCAACCTATCTTGACACCCCTAACGCGTGTGCTGTCGCTGGTGGTCGTTGTTGATGCTTTCGGCCAGATCCATGGCATCATCCTCACCAAACAGATCGACTTCAAGACCCAGAATAAGATAGGCCTGTTTTCCAGTGTCCTTTCCGGTCTTGTTGGCGTGACATTGGCCCTCGTTGGGTTTGGCGTTTGGAGCTTAGCGATCCAGCAAGTAGCCGGCGCGATCTTTCGGACTGGTTTTCTCTGGTGCTATAGCTCCTGGCGACCGGCGTTGATCTTTCGCTTCAGCGCTCTACGCGGGTTGTCTGGTTTCGGCTCACGCATGCTGTTCTCCGCCTTGCTCGTCCGTTCTTTTGACAACGTGTACTCTTTGGTAATCGGGAAATTCTTCTCGGCAACTGACCTTGGATTCTTTTCACGGGCCAGAGTTCTTCAGGAACTCCCTTCTCACGCATTGGCCGAAATGGTAGGTTTTGTCACCATTCCTGCGTTTGCCACCATCCAGAACGAACCTGACCGAATAAGAAGGGGGTTGAAGAAGGCTTTGACGAGCTTGGGTCTGCTGAATTTCCCCGTGATGATCGGCGTGGGTGTAGTGGCTCGTCCGCTAGTGCTGGTCTTATTGACCGAGAAATGGGCACCGTGTATCTCGTATGTACAACTCCTGTGTATTTGTGGTCTGTTGTTTCCATTAGAGCCGACGAATATGAACGTGTTGATCGCCGTAGGGCGATCAGATCTCTTCCTGCGCATAGAGGTTCTCAAGAAACTGCTTGTCGTTCTGAATATTCTCATCACCTGGCGATACGGCATTACCGCCATGATCTACGGCATGATTGCTATTTCGTTCATCAGTTACTACCTGAGCAGTTGGTATAACGGGATGCTGATAGGTTACGCAACATTGGATCAGTTACGTGATCTATTCCCTTACCTCATGATGGCGTTGTTGATGGGCACAGTGGTGTGCATGGTCGGC
>Ga0315276_10005832_pt1 | contig 11371 bp, 8 predicted proteins | sample YL17G05_0_MG_FD_204542 | JGI IMG/M metagenome (GOLD analysis project Ga0315276, IMG submission 204542) | Sediment microbial communities from Yellowstone Lake, YNP, Wyoming, USA - YL17G05_0 | ecosystem: Environmental > Aquatic > Freshwater > Lake > Sediment | place: USA: Wyoming | collected... | reverse complement strand
AATAGCCGGGATATAAGAGGTTCATCTCCGTAGATTAAACTTTAATCCCTGGAGTATCCCATGGTCTGTTGTATTTTTTCTCGTCTTTAAGGGTCATGGTAATATTTAGATACCACTTTATATCGAAAGATGATTGATGAAGAAGATATGGAGGCTGGTCACCAGTCAGTAGCCATTGGTTATTGGTCAAGGGCCAGCCTGCATTAACAATTATTCTTTTTGTCTGTGAGAGTCGCGACGCGTGTGTTCGTCCGTGGCAAAATTTTTTTTCTCCTCTTGCATTTTTGATTTCGATATGGTATTCAGTATTCTTAAAGCATGGAACTTCCTGATGAAGAGGAACCCTGACATTTTTGTGACAGAAGTGGTGAGGGTGGTTTTAGAGAGCGTATCACCCCAGGGGCGGAAGCTTATTTGACGGGAAGATAATTTTGGATATATAATGCGATTTAATCAATTAATCGATATTATAAACGAAACGCATTCAACTTTGCAGCAAAAAGCGGCTTCGGCTGTTAATCAGGGTTTAACCATACGTAACTGGCTCATCGGATTTTATATTGCTGAATTCGAGCAAAATGGAGAGGATAGGGCAAAATATGGAGATAGACTTTTAGAAAAAATCGCTGAAAGTACAAAGCATATTAAAGGATTATCTGCAAGGAATTTAAACCTTTTTAGACAATTTTATTTTATTTATCCTCAGATTATGCAGACAGTGTCTGCACAATTGCAAATGTCTGATTTTTTCCACGAAGGAAGAGTTTTGGGAATTTATTGAATATGAGGAGGTCCTTTTTGTCTGTCCCTTAGTCAGTCCCTTTTGACTTTAGATATGTGTTTGCGCTGCGATGCTTAGATATAGCCGTGAAATCGGTTAAAGGTTCCGTCGGGCGGAGCAACGACAAAAAAATTTTGGGGATAAGTGAAGGGCATTCCCCTCATTCATCTTTTTTTGTGGGAGCAAGGTACGTGGATGGAGTTAAGTATTCGTCATAAAATTTTTTTTCATGGACAACCCTTGACAATTACTTAATTTTTTATAATAATAATAAATGTTCATTTGAAAGAATTTAATGGAGGTACAGGTGACAAGAAGTAGTTTTTTTAGATTGCTTTTTTTTGTATTCCTATTCTGTCTAATAAACTGTAACCCTGAACCACCCCGTGAAGCTAAACTTATTTTGGTAGGTGAAAGCGCTTGGTTTGAACCTTATAAATCATTAAGTGAGTCCAATTCCTATCTCCTCAAGAATTATACCCAGGAATCTAAACTTGAAAGTATTGAATGGCCACCAAAAGACCTTAGGCGATTAGTAGATATTTCAGTGGATGTCACCGGCTCTTGTTATAATACTCTGGTAACATATAATAACGAAGTTATCCCACTGGCAAAATACAATTTATTAAAGTTGTGTGAAAAACTAGAAGCTGGAAATATTTTACTCCCAGGAGATAATATAATTTTGCGGCTTTTTGGCTCAAATTACGGAGATTCAGGGGCAAACGGTCGAGAATCAAAGGGGATACAAATTCCCCCGATGAGAATTGAGACTGAAATTAGGGTTCTTACGCGAAAACACAACGACCTGGAACTATTGGTCAAAAAAGTAATCTCTGACAAATTTTCTATAAATGCAACGATTGAGGATTTAAGAAAGTGGTTTATGCCATTTGTAACTCGTTCTGCAAAACCAAATGAGAGATATAAGGAGTCTCCATTTCTTGAACATGTGAAAAGGGTGGTAGAAGAAAGCTTGATGTCTAAATCGGTGAGAAAAGTCTTTATTTTTGTTACCGATGGTTGGTTTCAGGTAGGGAATCCGAATAATATTCTTAATTTCCAACCTTCTATTTTTGATAATGACAAATCGATAATCAATAAGATTATAGATTTTGTGCAGAGGTCAAATTTAAAACCATCCGCTGAAGCCTGTCAGAACACATCGATTTATTTAATTGGATTAAATGATGGAGGTAACCCTGAATTTAGAAAGGCTCAACGTGATTTATTCACCTGGTTTTTTGAGCCGCAAAAAATTTCAATCATAGAATATTAACATGGAGGTAACAATGAATCTTTGGTCACTTATCGCTGTTTTCGCTTCAATTGTCTTGTTCATACTTTTTATCAAATATTTATTCCCATTTATCAGACCATTATGGTTGCCGTTCAGCGCTTACTGGGGATACAGAATCGGTAAAAGACGTCAAAAACATTTGAATATGATGTATATTGGGAGTTCCCCCAAAAATATTCAACAAACAACTGATCCTGAATATTTGGAAAAACTTTTGGATAACTTTTCGAAGAAGATAGAAGAATTACTCAATGACGAGATTAGCAAACTGAAAGCATTTAAAAACGAAAAAAGCCAATATTTAACTCGTAATATAGACGAAGTCAGATCCAATATAAAGCGTGTTCGTGAACGAATGTCGAATCAGGTGACTACAGCAAAAGGCCATTTTTTTGGAAAAATTTTAACAAATTTTGATGCGGCATTTAACAAAGATACTGGGAAAAACTTACTATTTTTTATCGCTGCATGTGTCATTATTATTATTGATACATTGATTGCAGTTGATATAATTGAATCTTTAGGAATCTTTGAAAAAGATGTGAGTTTATTTGGAAATCCCAAAGGTTTACTTTACTTTATTGGTAGTTTCATTACAATCACCGTGGCAATGATCCTACATATCCTCCTTGGTCCCGGTATTATAAATAAACTTTTTAAGGGAGTAAATTGGGGAAAAGTCGCCGCAGCAACCATTCTAATCGTCTTTACTGGGCTGTTAATATTGATGGTTTTTTACCCAGACAAATCAAGAGCATTCTTTGAGGTTGTTTTACGGTTTTCATGGGTATTTGGAGTAATAGCAGTTTATTGGCTTATAGGACAAATAGTAGGGGAAGCCCATGATTTTAAATTACTTTTTGTTACTGTCAGCATGTTTTTCATTCCAATTTTATATCCCATCTTTGGATTGGGATTTCTTCTTGAATTGCTTTTCAGCAGTGCCTGGAATATAATTGCATCTATTGTTCTTGAAATGAGAAAAGCCCGTATAATTAAGCAGGAGCAGAATCTGAATGATACCACCGATTATTTTACAAAAGGATTATTGCGAGGAGCCAAGCATTATTAAAATGTTTTTAAATGGCTCTTTATGCGAATTTTTATGGAACCCTCAAAGGAGTTAGGTTATGAGTGCTTTCTTTGAAGAATTGAAAAAATATAAGGTAGCCAAGCCTGAAATGAGCCGTGCCGTAGACAATATCCTCGATGATCGGTATAAAGCCAACAAGAATCCTTTCGGTATATCGGCGCAATTGGAAGATAGCCTGGATCGTTCAATAACCTTCCCTAATCCCTTACCAATAACCGACGACCAATCTCTTGAAAAGGCTATTAAAGAGGTAATTGAGGCCCATACCGTTATAAAGAGGCCCGAGCTTCATACAGAAGCCAAAGTGGAATCTGACAGCATCAAACGGGTGATTTCTCTGCAAACATTTAACCGGTGGCACCTGGGGAATGGTGTACGAACCGCTTCCTATACCGGTGCCTCAGATATCACAGAAATACCCATTGAGAATATTATTACACAAATAGGAGAGTCTCTTAAAGAGAACGTTAAGGTTAAAGGGTATTTGGATATTGATCTGTTACAAGGAGCTACCGGCTCTGATAAAACCAAAGTGGCATGGTGGACATGGCGTGAAGATGGGAAATCTTACCCTGGATACGGAGAGCAATATGCAGCGGAACTAGCCCTATCTGTTAGCGAAATCGATAAAATGAAGAAAGCTGGGCTGTTGGTGGAGTTAAATCTAGCGAAAGAGAAACACCCGGAAAAACTTTACAGGCCTACCGGGCTTGACAGTTTTGTCGCCGAAACCCGATTTCATCCCAATAACACCTCAAACGAATGTTTCGGACGAACCTGGCCAATACCGCCGGTCTTACCGGACAGCGGTCACCCCGAAGCCCTTAGCGCTACCATTCGTTACGCCGATTGCACCAAAATAGAAGGGGAGTACCATAGGGCGGTGGTGACTTTGATATACTATAGAGAAAAATGAATCAAATGATTGAGATAAACGAAACTAAAAGCGTATATTTGACCTATGTCCATCGGTTAACCGAGCTGTGCAAAACAGAACCGGGAGATGAATTAAAGAAAGTGCTAAAAGAAAGGTTGGAAGGCCTCGGTCCTACGTTGCTCAGGGATGAAGGAGACCGCATTGATGTATTGATTCATGTCTACTCAATTTTGCAAAAAGAGAAGAATGAAAAAGCCTTGTATCGTCTTAGGAGAATGACTATTGATCTTTTATTGGAAACCCTCAATGAACATGAAAAATCTCTCCATGATGAATCTACCCTGCCTGAAACAAAAACCATTCTGGAGCAGATAGATTTCCTGGGTCATCTAGTGGCATGGTTTGAATTTAAAAAAGCCCCAAACTTATCTATAGATTTGACAGATAAATTATACGGTTTTCTAAACCGACAGGAAGTTGCTTTAACCGAGTTCATGGAACTGAAAGGAATTGCCCTGAAAACCGCTGTCCGTGCGTTTGATCTCTGGTTAGCAGCGGCATCCTGGGAAAATGCCCGTAAATGGCCCCACCACATCCAGGATATGGTTGAAAATCTTTTCATAAACAACATAGAAAAATTAAAACCTCTCAAACTTCATTTTGATAATGATGATGATGAAATGTTTATGCGCCTTTTGTTTTTAAGTTTCAAAGCTGTCCTCCGGGCCAATCCCTTATGGGTTGCGAAAAAGGGACTTTGTATGATGACGGACTGTCTGGATTATCTCTCCAATAACTCTGATAAAGTCATGGGGAAATGGTGGGGGGTATGCCGTGAAATAAACCTCCTGTTTCGTCAGAAAACAGAATGGCAGGAAGAATTTTGCAAAGGCATCAATAGCATTATAGATAAATACAGTGAGTGGATTTGTTGTCACAAATTGTCGGATACAATGATAGAGTCCCTGAGATTTATGGGAATAGAAAAAGAGGTTTTAGATAAATTGATTTCGCTCAAAAAGTCAAAGGTATTCCCCAATAGGTTACCCAAAAACTTACCCAATTCGGTATCCATTGCGGTGCCCCATAAGGAGCGTGAGGAGCACCTGAAAGTAATAGTCGTGTTTCTTCCAGTTATATTTCGCCATTCTTGAAAAGGAGCAGTAAGTTGAAAGTAATTAGTTTTTTTTCCTTTAAAGGCGGTGTTGGTAGGACGGCTCTAATGGCCAATGTGGGCGCTTATTGGGCTCTTAAAGGGAAAACTGTTCTGCTGATAGACATGGACCTTATTGCTCCTGGAATCTCATACAATTCCTTGAAGGGAAATTACCTGGATCCTCGGGGGCAAGGTATGGGGATCAGCGATATGTTGGCTGTATTTGCAAGACGTAAATCAGGAAGTGAAATGATTCCATTCCTTCCACCGCATTTTTTGATCAGGGAGATGAACCTGCCTCGTCAGAAGTTTTTAAACATTGAAGGTAGGCTGCTTTTAATAGATGCAGGGAGCGCCATTTTTGAGGTCCAATCATGGGAGCGAGTTGGAAAAGTTTGCGGCGAATATACTGAGGGTGCCGCAATACAGCCGATTCGTTCGATGGTTCCGGGACAAAATGAGGAAATCGACGACCTAGCATTTCGAAGTCTGGCGCAATACATACGTAATGACCTTAGCGAATTCAAAATCCCACCCCTAAATAAAGATGGGTATCCGCGGCCGATTGATTATGTTCTTATCGACTGCCGTACAGGTATCCCGGAACTGATAGATTTGACCCTAGGTCTACTCTCAGATAGCATGGTCATTATTTCCGGGTTGAACTACCAGAATTTTGTAGGAATGACAGAAACCTTCAAGGCACTGGACAAGCGCGTTGCGGTGGGTACCCTACCTTGTGTTGTAAGTGTGGTTTTTTCACCGGTTCCTACCCCTGAGGATCAAACGATTGAGGATGCTTTAAAAAGAGCGTATGATGTGATTAATAAATCGCTGCGCTCAACTAGATACGATATCCCCGAATATCCCCCTACCATCATAAAAAAGATACATTATACTCCCGTCCTGGCGTTTAGTGAGGATATCCTGGTAATCGATCAACCAGATTCCCAATATTCCAGTGAGATTGCGGCTATTGCCCAGGAACTGGATATCATCGATGATTATTCGTATCATAAGGGACCGTCTGCCGATACGGATAGGTATCCCCTTTTTTTGCCTTCCAATCCTTTTGCCCAGATGCCCCCCTGGGATTGGCCTATTTCTGATCCTGGTGAAAAAGATAAAGTTCTGAACCCCATTTTGCCTTCCAATAAATATATGCCGTTTGATAGGGATACCATTATGAATAAGCTCTGCTGGAATATTTCACTTAGTAGTGAAGATAAAACCTGGATTATGCAATCTTTCAGTAAGTACAACAAAATTGAAAGTGAAGAGAAGATTACTACCTGGGATAAGGACAGAAATAAATCCATGATCAAATGGAACAATCACCCTGAAACCCGGGATGACCTTTTAACAGCTCTTTTCAATCATCAGCAATGGTGGAAGCGTTTGATCGCGCCCAATGATCCCGGCGCTGACAAAATTTTTTTAGAATATCCTTTTGAAGGCCGGGGGAAATTTCTCGAATGGGAGAAGCACTCCTTATATTGGTTGCTTCTTGGGAAAGAAAATTTTGCAACTTACAGTCAAGAAGCGCGCCTATGGGAGTCAATCGACCGCGCTTTCCAGGTGGCCGGAGAAAGGGAAAAGATATCTGTTTCCTTACAGATGCTTGATGTTTTTACAATCGACTCAGTAAAAAAAGATTTGCGAGAGAAGATAGAAGAACGCGCTGCTGCTGAAAGCAAATATGATGCTAAAGTATTGTACCGTATTGCTAAAGCTTGCGTCAAAGAAAATGATGAAAGGAAAGACAGGGGCATTGAAATGTTCAACCGGGTTGTTGAGAGGATAGAAGCCCAGCCTTTGTTGAACATTATCAATGATCAAGTGGCGTGGTGGTTCAAACAGGATGATATGAAAGAGAATAAAAAGTGGTTTTATAAATTCCTGTTGGAATTTATATTGCCCTCAATCGGTTTTGAGATGGAAAAAGCGAATCGATTCGAGCTTTCTATGGTTGAACTTAATGGGGCTATTGAAAAATATTGCATACGATTTTCCCATGATGATTTTTTCCTGGCCTTTCCCGATTATAAAAAATTCAAAGATGATTTGAATGTAGGAGAATGCGCCGTTGCTGAAGAAAGGATACAGAGGCTAGAAAATATAACAAAAATTATATCAGAAGAGTTAGCGATAATAGTCATTAAAGGAAATTCTTACCAATTTTTGCATCAAGGCTTCAGGGATTTCCTGGCCGCTGAACATATTTTGAACGAGATTTCCATCGGGTTAAAGAAAAAAGAGGTGGCTGGGGAATTGAAAGAGAGAATCCTTCCTGTTTATCTCCGACAGTATATGGGTGAGATAGAGAAGGAGCATGATTGTAAACCGAAATTTATAAAAGACCAGGGATGGAAAATAAAAGAGAATAAAAACTCCCTGCTTTATAAAGCTATTGCGCTGTGCCGCGGCTGTTTCGATAAGAGTATCGGTTTTGCGGTATGGAATATTATCGAAACCTGGAAGAACGTTAGAGGAGAATTGAGTGATGGGGATTTATCACGCCTTGATTTATCGGGAGTGGAGCTAAATGGGATAATATGCAGCCGCTTTTACAAAAGTATTTATCTCACAGCTACCTTTGATGGCGCACTACTTCATGAAAAAAATATTCTCCCCCAGGGGCATTCTGATGTTGTAAATAGTGTGTTATATAGCCCGAATGGTAAAAAATTTCTTTCCGCTTCTGATGATAAAACCATCAAAGAATGGGACATGGAAACCGGGGAATGTTTAAAAACCTTCAAGGGACATTCCGATTGGGTAATGTGCACGGTGTACAGCCTCGATAGTAAAAAAATTCTATCCGCTTCCAGGGATAATACTGTTAAAGAGTGGGATGTAGAAACCGGGGAATGTTTAAAAACTTTCCAGGGACATTCCGGACAAGTATTTAAAGTTGCGTACAATGTGGATGGTAGAAAAATCTTATCCGCTTCCAGGGATAATACCATCAAAGTGTGGGATATAGAGACCGGGGAATGCATAATAACCTTTCAGGGACATTCTTCCTGGGTAATGAGTGCGGTGTACAGCGCCGATGGGGGAAAAATCCTTTCCGCTTCTTTAGATCACATGATAAAAGAGTGGGATATAAACAGCGGGGAATGCTTAAAAACCTTCCAGGGGCATTCTGGCGGTGTAGAAAGTGCGGTATACAGCGCCGATGGTAAAAAAATACTTTCCGCTTCCGATGATCAAACCATTAAAGAGTGGGATATCGCAACCGGGGAATGTGTAAAAACCTTCAAGGGTCATTCTAGCCAGGTAAATAATGCAGTTTACAGTGTCGATGGTAAAAAAATACTTTCTGCTTCTAATGATCAAACCATCAAAGAATGGGATATTGAGACCGGCAAATGTTTGAAAACCTTTCAAGGAAATTCTGATAAAGTAACCAGTGCAGTTTACAACATTGATGGCAAAAAAATACTTTCTTCTTCCCGGGATCAAACAATCAAAGAATGGGATATGGGAACCGGAGAATGTCTAAATACCTTCCGTGGATATTTTGATAAGGTAAGAAGTGCGGTTTACAGCATAGATGAAAAAAGAATCCTTTCCGCTTCTAATAACACAATCAAAGAGTGGGACATGGAAACCAGGAAGTGTTTAAAAATTTTCCAAACACATTTTGACGAAATAATCCGTGCGGTTTACAGCGACGATGATAAAAAAGTCCTGTCCATTTCCCGGGATAGAATGGTCAAAGAATGGGATATTGAAACTGGGGAATTCTTAAAAACCTATAAAGGAGATTCCTCAATGTTAGAGCGCACCGAGCAAAAAGAGGGAAGTAATAAAACCCTGAACGTTTCCGGGCCGAAAATATATATTTCGAATATTGACAAAAAGGAACCAACTATAATTCTATCCAATATTCATGGCTTATTTATCCAAAAGTGCTCTTTTAAAAATCTTCATCCTGGCAGCGTAATGTCCGTGGAAAGTAAGGCGTTGATGGAGCAGTATGGAGCGGAGTTCGAGTAAAAAATGTTATTGAGACCCGAAGCATGAAAATCTGGCATAAAACCTGGGCAAAAAATAAGGGGCAGGCCGGAAAAAATCTCTGGCGACCCCAGGGGTTGATGGGAAAATACTCTTTTACGCAAGAATCCAAGGACCAATAATGCCAAAGACACTGACATTACAGGGACTCAATAAGAAATTCGACGGCATCGAGGCGTTAAAAGATTTTTCCGCGGAAATCGAGAGTCAAGAAATTCTTGGGCTCATCGGCCCCAATGGCGCAGGGAAAAGCACACTATTTAATGTGATAACCGGGTTTATCCCGCCGGACAGCGGAACCGCAAATTATGGGGGTACAGGAATCATGGGCAAGCATCCCCATTATATCGCCCGGCTGGGCATTGCCCGCACCTTCCAGGATATGCGCCTGATCAGGCGGATGACGGTCATGGAAAACATTCTCCTCTGTTTTCAATCCCAACCCGGGGAAAAATTGGCCGGCGTGTTTTTTCATAAAAAGCACTGGCAGAACCTGGAGAAGAAAAATAAGGCAAAGGCAATAGAATTACTTGAATATGCCGGGATTGCAGAAAAAGCCGATACCCTGGCCGGGGAACTCTCCTATGGTCAACAAAAACTTCTCAGCATCCTTTGCTGCCTGGCGGCGGATGCGCAGATCCTGCTTCTTGATGAACCCGTGGCCGGACTGAACCCTACCATGATCGATAAGATTTTAGCCATCATCAGCGGATTGCCCGGAACCGGTAAAAGCGTCATGGTCATCGAACATAATATGGATGCCGTCATGCAGGTGTGCCACCGGGTGATATTCATGGATGCCGGGGCCAAAATCTGCGAAGGACTGCCGCAAGAAGTACGCAATGATCCCAGGGTGATCGAAGCGTACCTGGATTGAATTTTTTAGATGGAATTGCTAAAGATAGATAAAATCAATACCGGATATCATAAAAAGCCCGTGTTATTTGATATTACGATGACGGTTAAACCGGGAGAAATCGTATCCATCATCGGCCCCAACGGCGCGGGGAAATCCACGATATTAAAAGCAGTAAGCTGCGTCTTACCGCTGTGGCAGGGGGATATCTTTTATGAAAGTATTTCTATTAAGAAAAAAACCACTGCCCAGAACATTAAAATGGGGTTAACCTATTGCCCGCAGGGAAACCGTGTATTCGACGAAATGTCGGTACTGGATAACCTGGAGATCGGCGGTTTTAATCTCCCCAAAAAATTATTAAAAGAACGCATTGAAATCATACTACTAACGTTTCCGGCCTTAAAAAGTCGATTAAAAGAAAGCGCGGGGAATTTAAGCGGAGGCGAGCAGCAGATGTTGGCGCTGTCGCGGGCGCTGATCCCGCCCTGTAAATTGCTATTACTTGATGAACCTTCCCTGGGTCTTGCTCCCAATTTGCTGGGAAATGTTTTTAAGAAGCTGGTGGAAATTAACCGGGAATTTAATATCGCGATGCTGATCGTCGAACAAAAAGTAATGGAAGTGCTGGAGATATCCCATCGGGTTTATTCCATTAAATTGGGGCGCGTGGCCTTTGAAGGCAATCCCGACGACTTGAAAGGCAATAGACAAAAGATCAAAGACCTATTCCTTTAAACCGGCAAAGGGAAATTACAAATTACAAAGCACAAATTACAAACAAATTCAAAATTCAAAGGTTCAAAATTCAAAACAAAAAACAAAACCTGCCCGCGAATTACTCGAATTTTCACGAAAAACATTGGTCCACGTATTGGCGATTTCACTGATTCACACAGATTGTTTTTTCCGCTCTTCTGCTCTTCCCCGCTTCCGCTCTTCCTGTTTTATCTTCATCATTCATCATTCATCATTCTATCACTCTTAAAATGGGTCCACAGATTACACTGATTGTTTTTTTTCCAAACACAGGCCACCAAGCGCCACAAGTCCGTGCTTGATTTTTCTCTGAATTTATGGCATTATTTAGCCTGGAAAATAAAATGAAAAACGAAGAGTTAACTCAAATATTGCAAGAAGGCGAAGGCCAGTTTGTGGAGTTTAAGGAAAAAGTGGCGAGGTGGCGGTAGAAAAATTTGAGAATATGATTGCAGTTAATAACCCCGGGGGATTAATCGCTTCCTTTCCTATCCATGAATTTGGAAAATTCAGTTGGCCAAGGAAT
>Ga0315276_10005831_pt1 | contig 11372 bp, 8 predicted proteins | sample YL17G05_0_MG_FD_204542 | JGI IMG/M metagenome (GOLD analysis project Ga0315276, IMG submission 204542) | Sediment microbial communities from Yellowstone Lake, YNP, Wyoming, USA - YL17G05_0 | ecosystem: Environmental > Aquatic > Freshwater > Lake > Sediment | place: USA: Wyoming | collected... | reverse complement strand
CTAATGCACGGCGATTGCCTTGAGCGCATGAGCGAAATACCAGACGCTAGTGTTGACTTAGTAGTGACTAGCCCACCGTATGATAACCTTCGTGATTATAATGGTTACTCATTTGAATTTGAAAAAATAGCAAAAGAATTAACCAGAGTTATTAAAGATGGTGGTGTGATTGTCTGGGTTGTTGGGGACGCTACTATTAAAGGTAGTGAATCAGGCACTAGCTTTCGCCAAGCCCTATATTTCAAAGACGTTTGCGGTCTTAACCTGCACGATACAATGATTTATCGTAAACAAAATTACATACCACTCACACACAACAGATATGAGCAGGAATTTGAATATATGTTTGTTCTATCAAAAGGCAAACCTAAGCATTTTATGCCAATTAAAGTGCCGTGCATTTATGCTGGAGAGGATAAAAGTGCAGGAAAGCGCAAATTCTACAAAGATTCTAAGACATACGGAACTGGCAACAAGAACACCAATGTAAGCCTTGATAAAATTAAGGGAAACGTCTGGACCTACTTAGTAGGCAATACAACACCAGACGCGAAGCCATGGAAACATCCCGCTAAATTTCCCCTCCAACTCGCGCTAGACCACATTCAATCATGGTCAAATCACAATGATATTGTTTTAGATCCTTTTTTAGGGAGCGGGACTGCTGGTGTTGCTGCGCTTCAGTTATACCGACGATTCATAGGTATTGAGATTTCAGAAGAATATTTCAAAATATCTTAAGCCCGTATTCAGTTACACGAGGATAACGACGATCCAGCAAGCTGGGAAACAACTTGGCGAGAGCCTGACTTAGATGAGGACATATATGGATAAATCTCTGACCGAATACATGAAAGTCCTGACATACGCTCGTCACAACCATGTGCGCGTGCAGTTCTCTAACGTGGAGTCATGAAACCGCTCCAGACTTTTCTCATTATGCCTTTTCGACGCGAGATGTGTTGTCCGACGATTGGGAAATTCAGTAGAGATGTCAAGAGTCTTTACAAGAAATTCTGGTGACTAAGGAGCTTGGCTAGTTGAGGGTTATGAATATTACTTTTTTACAACTTCACTAGATATTTTTAGGTAACTTAAATGGACATTATCACCGTAGAATCTATAAAATTAGCTTTGTGGTTAAACGCAGATTCGGATCATAATATATCCGAGATCGCGGGAATTTTCACTTTAGACTGGCATGAGACGCTCGGCGAATTTCACACAACGATTTCATCTAAAAATAATATAGATTTTGCCGATGCTTTAAATATGCTTAGTGTTTATTCCAAAACTAATTTCCACAAACGTCTTGATGAATTAATTTTTTGTAGTTGGGGTTTTTACGAGAGTGTATATATTTTAGCTGCTTGTGAAGATAATAATGTACGATATCCTTTTAGTATAGGGAGCGTCCTAAGCCGTAATTTTGCATCTAAATTTAAAATAAAACCACCTAGCTTAAAAGAAGCACATGCTTTTTTAGATATGCCATATGAGGAGGGTAATGCTTTAGTTAAGGTTAAATGTATTAAGAATATTATGGGGGCATGTCGTGGAGATTCTTGAAATATTTTTTTACATATTCATGTCGATATGGGGTTTGACTTTTTACCACTGCTTTTCGACATGGATGAATAAAGCTAAAGCCGGAACTTTTGAAATGTATAAATGGATTGGATTTACATTCTTAATGTCCTTGTTTTTAACTTTGCCTGGTTTTTGTGTGTATCAACTTATTCAATTGTTTTGGTTTAACTAATGTTAAATAAGTGAAAAAATATTAAGGAATTAATATACCTCATTAAGATTAATTTCTTACTGGGGGATTAATGAGCGTAAGACTTAGAAATATATCGGCTATCACACAAACGGTCACCGTTGTAAGACCTACTCAGACGTATAATTATTTAGTCGCAGTGCTTAATTACCTCATCTTAACTGATGAGGAGTACGCCTTAATATCTCCCCCGCTTAAAGCAAATACTTGGGAAATAGAAATAAACCCTCCGGCACCACCACCTCCAGTGCCTCCTCCTCCAGCGGCTACGGTCACGGTAGGTGGTTTGGTCACTGGTGGGAATGCTGGCAGCGTCCTGTATGTGAGTAGTCAGGGCTTATTATCTCAAAGCGATAAATTATATTTTGATGAGCAATATAGTCAATTAGGTGTGGGTACTGACAGTCCTGAAACAGAATTGCATGTATTATCGATTGAATCAGGAAATATTAGAGGCATCACTACTGACCAAATATCAGCCGACAACAAAGGCGCGTCCTTAAGTTTAAGGAAGTCGCGTGGATCTACAGCACAGCGCAGCGCAGTGTCCGTTAGTGATGTTTTAGGTGTTATACAATTTTTAGGTTATGATGGCAGTGTTTATACTACCTCTGCCCGCGCAATGATGCAGGCTATTGCCTCCGAGAATTGGTCAACTAGCGCACAAGGAACCTATTTAAGTTTTCATACAACAAATAGCGGCACTATAGCGCCCGAAGAAAGATTGCGAATAGATCAATCAGGAAATGTAGGTGTGGGTGTTATTAACCCACAATCACTTTTAAGCGTAGGCGCTAATAGTGCTTTTCGTGTTGAAAATACAGGTAATATAAGCCGTATCCGTAATGTCCAATATAATTGGACACCTACTCAAGGCGGCGTAAACACAGTTTTAAAGAATGATGGCTTAGGTAATTTAACGTGGGCTGTAAGTCCTGATACAGGTCCTACAGGTCCTACAGGTCCTCAAGGTACACAAGGATTTACAGGTCCCACAGGTACGCAAGGCGACCAAGGATTTACAGGTCCCACAGGTCCGCAAGGCGACCAAGGATTTACAGGTCCTACAGGTCAAGGTGCCCAAGGTGACATAGGTCCTATCGGTCCTATAGGTCCTCAAGGATTTACAGGTCCCACAGGTCCTACAGGTCCTCAAGGATTTACAGGTCCCACAGGTACTCAAGGCGACCAAGGATTTACAGGTCCCACAGGTCCGCAAGGCGTCCAAGGCTTTACAGGTCCTACTGGTCCATCTGCCTCATTACAAGATGCGTATAACAATTCAGCAACTATAACTACCGATTCTAGTCATGGGTCAGTTACGATTTCAGGTTCTGAATCGTTATTTATTGATGCCATTAATGGCGTGCGTGTGGCTTCATCGGGAGCTATTGGTACTGTTAGAGGTTTTATATCGGATCAGTTTTCTAATCAAAATAACGCTGCTCAGATAAATATGCGTAAAGCGCGGGGTACGCAATCAGTACCTTCAGGCGTACAGCTTTATGACAATCTTGGTGCTTTAAAAATGTGGGGTTATCACAGCGGTGGTGCTTATTCTACAGACAGCCGTGCTTCAATTAATGGTACAGCAACCGAAACGTGGACCAGTAGCGCACAAGGTACAAGACTATCGTTTTACACTACAGACAATACAACGATTATTCCTAAACAGCGTATAATGATTGACCAAAATGGTTGGGTAGCAATCGGAAATGTTATACCGACCGCCTTATTATCAGTAGGAACTGGGCTTGGAAATAAATTTCAAGTAGACGGCAACGGCAATTTAATAAAAATAAATAATGTGCCCTATAGCTTTCCTGCTGCTCAAGCCGCTAGTGCTAATGCTGTTCTAGTAAATAATGGTTCAGGGGATTTGAGCTGGTCTGTTCAAAATCAAGAAGCATTTGCTGATGTCATACTGGATATGGCTGGATCAGTGGAAGTATTACCTTCCCCCCCCGCAGGTAAGTATTACCGTGTCACCCAAATGGATGCTGCTGCCACTGTAGGCTCCAATCCTCTCATAGCGGGTTCGTTGACTGTAGGTGAAACACAAGCACCGGATTCTTTAGTGCTAGCTACTTCAGATCAAATGATGATCATAGATACTGGTGTCTACGGTACTGTTTATAAAAATAGTATAACCGCCACCTTAGATACTAACGGTTGGGTGGATCCAGCTTCTCTTAGTGATTTATCAAATTATCCTGTTTCGATTGCTTCAGACAGTTCTGGAAATATTTATATCGCCTATACTGATCAGTTAAATAATAATGTGATTGTAAAAAAATTAGATGGTGGTGTTTGGACGGACGTAGGATCTCTTACTGAGACTTCAAATAATTCTGTTTCTATTGCTTTAGACAGTTCTGGTAATCCTTATATCGCCTATTCTCCTAGTGGTTATGTGATTGTAAAAAAATTCGATGGTTCTGCTTGGACGGGCGCAGGTAATGTTAACGGCTTTACATATTATTCTGTTTCTATTGCTTTAGACAGTACTGATAAACCTTATATAGCTTATGCAGATAGTAATAATAGTAATAAGTTGATTGTAAAAAAAGATAGTTTGGGTTTAGGTGTTTGGACGCAGGTAGATCCGAACCTTGATGTTACTCCCTATCAAGGTAAGATTTCAATAGTTATAGACAGTAATAATATTCCTTATATAGCTTATGTTAATGACAATGGTTATAATGTGAATATAAAAAAATTAGAGGGTGGTTTTTGGACGGACGTAGATTCTTCTTTTAGTGATACTTCCTATGCTGTTTCCCTTGCTTTAGACAGTTCTATCCCATATATAGCTTATAAAGCAAATCTTTTAAGTAATACTGCATCTGTAAAAAAATTAGAGGGTGGTCTTTGGACGGAGATAGGTCTTTTTACGAATGTATATAGTAGTAATATTTCCATTGCTTTAAATTCTGGAAATCCCTACATCATTTATACTGATGCAAGTTTCCGTATAAAAAAATTCGATGGTAATTTGTGGAGCGATTTAGGTTACTTTACTGTAACTTCTGGTGTTAATAGTCAGTCGATTGCTTTTGACAGTTCTGGAACTCCCTATATCGCTTATGTTTTGGGTAATTTTAGCATTAATGTAAAAAAATACGAATTGTTGAGTACAGACACTACTTACCCTGTTAGGGTTTACTATAGAGTTCTGGATATTCTAAATTAATCCTAATTACTTCGCAGTTAATTTTATCATCCTATACCGTAAGACCCCGTCTAGGACGGGGATATAATTCTGCGAGCGTAGCTCGCTAAATAAATTGTTGACAAAGTAAACCTAGATATTAATACTATCAATAGTTTTCGTAGCCATTCGGCGACTAGTTTGTTCTTTGACAATTGGTAGTTGGTTGACCAGAGAATTACCTTCTGGTCGTAAAATCAATTAGGTTAGTAGTTAAAACTAAGTAATTAGAAAACTCATAACTAAAAAATAAAACTCTGAGGGATCCATATCCCTAGCGGTTAGGTCTTAAAGTGTAAGGGTTCGACCCCGTCTCGGGCATGAGACGCTAAATGCCGCCAAGGCGGCATAAGGGAAGCCCCGTCCTTTAGGGCGGGGAGGATGTCACTTAGCGTCACCAAGCATAATTTTTATGAGGCTTTCTGACGCGAATTAGCCATGAACCATTATTTTTTTCGCGTATACCAAATTCTAATTTGCCATTGGGATCTTTGAGCACAAGCCCTTCGATTACGTCTAATTTCATTGCTTCATCAAAGCGTTTGGGCAAGTCGCGTTCAAAAACTTCGGAGAGCCAAATGTTTTCATTAAACTTAAACGCGAGTTTATGCCCTGTTTCATTCTCGTGTTCATTAGTGCCTAATATATCCATTAATATCTTGTAGCGTTCGCGGTAAGTAGTCCCAAGTAGGTAAAATCCCTCATAAACTAGCACGTCATACATTACGATACGGTCTTTGAGTGTTTTTGTTTTGGCGTCCATTAATTCGCCATCAAAAACATGAAAAACACCTTTTTTTAGCTTACTAATCATTTCTTTTATAGACTTGTCCATCATGGACGTGACTTTATATTGCTTATGCTGCTCGCGGTGCCTATTCCATAGCTCATACGAGCCATCGGGCAGGACTATTAATAGGTTTCTAGTCCCATTCCATTTGCGTTGTCCCCACCAGCCAGGATATTTATCGAGTGTATCCGGTACGATAGATCCATTGGGTCTAGGTGGGTACATCACAAATTTGTTTGTATAAGCAGTTTTCAATTAGTCGTCTCCCCATTTTTTCTTAGCTGCTAATTTTTGCTCCTCGTCTGGAGTAGGTAGCAATTCTGTTTGGGCAACAAAATCAATGGCTTCGCCAAGTGAATCAGTGTCAGTTGGGTTTTTCAGCATAGCGACAGGATTAACGATTTGCGTCACCTGTACCATTCTCTCAATCAGGTCACTCTCGCTTGCGCCAGCAGGTAGTGAGTTTTTTGCCAGCGTAGCCAGACTAGGGTACAACGTCTCTTTGGCGGTCAGTTGGCGTTTAACAACTCGATTCAAAATTTCAGGTGTCATACCAGGGATATTTTTCAGCGCCTGTTGCGCTGCCTGTACTAAGCCGTGCTCTTTAAGGGCAGCGAAATCCAGTGAAATTTCGCCAACTTCGAGGTGGTCAGAAATCGCAACATTCATGCTTTTAAGCATTTCTACAGTTTCAGGTTTGATATAAATTCTTTTGGTTGGCACGAAATCGATGCTTGTATTTGCATCGGCATATAGTACTGACGAGGGTAGTTGACCTGTCCGAACAAATTTAGCTGCCCACTCTTTAACAAAGAAATCTTTAATCCGGTTTGTAGCTAGATCGCATTTTTTCTCAACTGCTTTAATAATGCGTTTTCCGGCAACCGATAATTTCAGCTCTGTCTTAAGATGCGCCGGAATTTGGCGAACGTCTTTTTTCGATTTGGATTTTTTTTCAGCCGAGGAGCTAGAATTTAATACCGCGTCCACCGAGAAAAAATCATCATTGTTATTAGTTTGTGGTGGTACTACTTGTTGTTCTTTATCGCCTTTATCACCTTTTTTGCGTCCCATAATAAAACCCCTGTGTGTTGTTATAAACAACTTATCGGTAGGGGTTTTAAAACCTTTAGTTTTATTTTATAACCTATTTAAATTGTTGGTCTTATTATGGGGGGTTTTGCTATTTTTGGCTTTTTAATTCGTACACCGGATAAATTCATGGTTCCGCGTAGATATCTAGAATGATGCTTTTTACAAAAGCCTTTCGCACGTGGTTTGAGTGTACAGCCTTTAAATCGGCAAAAGTTAATTTTTGCGTAGGACCGCCTAATCTCGCGTATTTCATTGCCGTCCTGATCAATGACACCTTTTCGCATTTGCATGTAGTGCGCTTGACAAAAACCTTTAACAATATTTTTTGTATTGTCGCATACTTTGCATTTTTTTACTTTTTTAGTAGGCTTGCCTAATTCATCATGTCTTCCTACCCTATAGGAATGTTCGTGATAATAGCAGCGCCAATGACCTCGTGGTTTTTTATCACACCCCGCTATTTTACATTTATCATCAGGTGAATAGATAATTCTTGTGCGTGGTTTTATTATTATTGTACATTTTTCGTCTATATAGCCTTTTTTTAGCCATATACGATGTTTTTGGCAAAGTCCTTTGCCGCGAATAATTTTTGAAGGGCACTCTGGAAATCGACAAATTTTTACTTGAGAGCTAATATTCTTCGCCTCCAAAGGTTATAGCAGCTACTGCATAATTTTTTAGCGTGTACTAATTTATTACAGTCTTTAATTATGCATATTTTTTGGTTTTTCTCGTACTCATGCGCTGGCTTTTTAAGCGCATTAAGCTTCATTTCAGTTATTATTATATAATGTTTTTTGCAGTAGGATTCGCGGACACTAAGTTGTCCACAGTTTTTAACACAGCAGCTACCGTGACCATGCTTTTTGCGATATCTCGGACTATCCTCAATGTTTAAATAGCCATTATTCCAACGATCATAATGTTTTCGGCAATACTCACGTTTGGTTGCTGGCTGATCGCACTTTGGAGCTTTGCATACCTTATTCTTATTCTGGTAGCGAAAGTCTTTTAACCTAATACCCTTTTCGTTGATGAACCCCCACCGGACATGATCGCTGTGGCGACGGCATAAGCCACGACCACGAGGCTTAGTGGTGCAGCCTCTCATTCGGCATTGATCGTTGGGCTTATAGCGCCTTTTAGTTAAAGGCTTTAGTTCTTTTCCATCCTTGTCGATATAGCCTCTTTTGTACCGGCTGTAATGGATGGTACAAAGTCCGAGGTATAACAGTTTAGTATTCGAGCATAGGCGACACAAACCATGTTTGTGCGTTGTATGGTCGGAACAATAGGTATCAGGCTTAGTCAACTTCGCCTTACAGCCCTCTCGCAAGCAAGGGTATTTCATCTTAAGTACCCTGCAATCCAAAGATATTATGCCCTTACGGTATCTCTGATAATGCTTACTGCAAAAACCCCTCGCCCTGATCTTTGTATCTTCACAGTCGGGGAATCTACATTCTTTAGTTTTTTCAACTACTTCCACTTGCTAATCGCCCAATCATTACACATTTCCATAGCTTATACCTGATTCAAACCTAGTAAAAAAATTAAAATTTAATTTTTTCATTAAAATCAACATGTTAATACTTTTATTCTAAAGTATTAAAAATAAATACCGATAAGTAATTAACAGGAGGACAGCTATGAAAAAGTTATTTTTTGTATTTATTTTAGTGTCTTTAGTGTCTTTGGTGTCGTGTGGTTCTGTGGATATGCAGGGTATGCAAAGTAATCAAGCGGCGGCAAACAAAGAAACTGAAATAGATAAAACTTTGCCTTCCATATCTCACGTACCATCTATGGAAAATTACAAATTTACACGAAATGATAATGATATTGTGATTGATTTAGCAATCCCGAAAGGTTTTATCTTAGATAAGACTGTAAACACAAAATCTTATACTTTAGTTCAATTCATACCAGCAGGGTACAGCGAATTATTATATCTTTATTTAATTGATGAAAATAATTCAGCGCAATTATTACCTAGACCAGTAGGTGAAAAAAATCAAATAGATAGCAGTATGATAAATATATTTAGTATTTCTAATTTTAATTTTGAATTAGATGGTAAAAGTTTGTTGTTTACAAATTCTATAAGGGATTTTGAAGGGCAAGGAGTCAAGTATCAGGATAATATCTATTACCCCGATACAAAAACTTACACAAGAACACTTAAAAATTAATTTGCTGTGTAATTATTCTGCCCAGAATACGTTCTAATAGTATGACCAAATAATACATAAGGTTGACCTCCAATCTGTTGAAATGTATTAAAAACAAAAGACAGTATCCTTCTAACATTTCCACTTACATCAACAGATAAAAAGCTTAAAGCCGTTTGGTTGTCGCTCATTCCAATAGGGTTTTCGTCGTCCCCGTTCATGTCATACTTCGGACCGATATGATAATCCATAAACACCGCTCCGATATTAAAAAGACTGCTTCCTCCAGCGGGGGGGACATCTATAGTACTAAAGGGAGCGCCTCCGCAGACACCTACTCCGCCAGGTTCATTGCCCATTTGACAAAAGCTACTTAAAAAGCTGACGGGTTTAGCTATTGCAGATCTGACATAGGCTTGTCTTCCATAAAAATCTAAACCCTTCGAGTTAAAGATACATATTTTTGAATATGTATTATCGTCTCCTGCGGTACTAAAAATAAAGCCACCTGAACCGCTTCCTCGCTGATTAAAAAACCAAGTGGCTCCGTCTCCACTTTCTTTATTCCATTGAATCCAAGCTCCTTGAGTACCTATATATCTAGTGCCGGTAATATGAAGGCTAGTTAAGTCTAAATCTGTATTACCTAAAAAACTTGATATTGTACCGGCTGTTGCCCATCTATAAGTACCCCCCGAACTCGTTTCTCGCACAGCTATTCGGTCCATATTAGTAGTATCAGCAGAAGCAGCAAAAAAACTACCTGCCCGTACTATACCTGCGGGATCTCTTTTTACTAAGTTGTTTACAGCAGCACTTGTACTGTAGCCCAATGTTGATAATTCATTATCGTAACCTAATACAACTGCATCACCACTACTAGTAGCATCCACAGCGGATAAGGACGGCAGCTTTAAAGTACCACTAATAGTTGTGATTGAATTTTCTTTTGTAACTGACTGAGCCACACTACTTATAGTAAGTGCAACAGTGGTGGTGGTCGCTAAAGCAACTTTATTCAGCGTTATTTGGTTACCGGCTATATAAATAATAAAAGTATTAGTAGGTATTCCACCACCCACCACCTTTTGTCCAACAGCAATACCTGCGGTACTTGAAAGGTTTGATACAACATTATCTCCAATGGTTATATTGCCTGTCACGTTTATAACTTTGGCACTAACACGGCTTTCAATTATTTTGTAAAAAGGCATAACCCATTCTTTTACAAAATTTTCATTGCCCTCACCTATAATACTAGGTGCTGTATAGCTGGCTTGATTTGCTTGTTGCGAATAGACTTCAATATTACAGTCGTTAATCGCCCCAAGGCTACCGTTAAAGGTTACCGTTTGTCCAAAGTTTTGGATTTTCAAATTTTTAATTTGTGAAGCCGTACCTAGACCTGAAGCATTGGCTTTTATAAAAAAGGCTGTAGTTAAAGCGCCATTTACTATCACCGTGCCATAGCCTTGACCTTCGATTGATAGTGTTTTTCCGCTCCAAGCTAAAGCACTGTTAGCGTCCAATCCTGCATTTCCAGGTGATGCTATATTATATGTACCCTGTAGGATTAAAATCCTATTACCGTCTAGGCAATCATCAATAGCGGTTTGAATACTGGTATGTGTGGCAACGGGATTGCTTACAGGTCCAACAATGGCATCATATAATCCCCCACCGCGAGAGGTTCCAGGTCTAGAAAAAGCACCGTTACCTGCTATTGAACCACCAAATAAATTTATGATATTTGTGTCACTTCTATAAGCTAACTGAATCCAGTCTTGTGATGGTGTAGGCTGAGAACTATCGTAAGGAACAGGCGAGGCGGTAGCTGAACCACTATATCTGGTTAGTTTTATCCAAAGGGCAGAACCTAACGATGTCATTGGGTATAAGCCATCGGGGATAAGAGTTATTGCTTGCCCACCACCTGTTATTGGTGTGGTAAAGATTTTTAATCCGCGAGTTTGCAAAGTCTTATCTGTGGAATTCCACTTCACTTCACCGTCAAGGCGTGTATTAAATAAGCTGTATATTTCGCCAAAACGAGCAGGTTGAAGTGTATCTGATATATAAGACATTAAACCCTCAAATAAATGATTCTAATAGAATCTTTAACGGCAAGATTCACAAAGCGTACTTATCCATCCATTTTTATTTGTGCTGCCTGGATTACCGCATTTTTCGCAGATTCGGTAACTAAGGGCTTCCGCCATGGACACTAATCCTTCTATATATTCATCACCGCCACTATAATAAAAACACAACCCTCCGTATTTTTCTTTCACTTGCCTAGCCACAACTTGGGGTGGTACATCG
>Ga0315276_10005829_pt1 | contig 11373 bp, 11 predicted proteins | sample YL17G05_0_MG_FD_204542 | JGI IMG/M metagenome (GOLD analysis project Ga0315276, IMG submission 204542) | Sediment microbial communities from Yellowstone Lake, YNP, Wyoming, USA - YL17G05_0 | ecosystem: Environmental > Aquatic > Freshwater > Lake > Sediment | place: USA: Wyoming | collected... | reverse complement strand
ATCCGAGGGTGGTGATATGTACTTTTTTCATTCTTTCAGAAACAAGCCTTCGATGAAACTGTGCCGGTCAAAGTATTCGATATCATCGATTTTTTCTCCGATACCGATATATTTTACCGGTATATTTAATTCTTTATTGATCGCCAGTAATACACCCCCCTTGGCTGTACCATCCAGTTTAGCCAGAAAGATACTATCCACCCGTGCGGTCGTTTTAAATTCGCGGGCCTGGTTGATCGCGTTCTGGCCGGTACTGGCATCCAGCACCAGGATTACTTCATGGGGGGCTTCTGCCACCTTCTTCTGGATCACCCGGTAGATCTTGCTCAATTCGGACATCAGGTTGGTTTTGGTATGCAGGCGTCCGGCTGTATCGATGATCAGGTAATCCATATTCCTGGCCTGTGCTGCAGTTATGGCATCAAAGACAACTGCTGAAGGATCGGCATTGGGTTGGTGCTTGATCAGGTCGCATCCCAGACGCTCTGCCCAGATTGCCAGTTGTTCGATTGCCGCCGCACGGAACGTATCACCGGCTGCCAGCAGGACCTTTTTACCCTGCCGCATATAAAGCGATGCCAGTTTGGCGATGGATGTCGTCTTACCTGTCCCATTCACTCCTACTACCAGAATTATTTTGAGTCCAGGGACAGGTTTTTCTTCCGGGGCGTTTTGCAGTATTCTTTCCAATTCATTTTTCATCAATGTTTCCAGTTCGGTACTGTCCTGATATCCTTCTGCCCTGACACGTTCTTTGATTTTATCCAGCAGATAGAAAGTGGTTTCGACACCCACATCGCCGCTCAGAAGAATTTCTTCTATTTCTCCCAATGTCTCCTGGTCAATTTTTTTCCGGGCCGAAAAAATCCGGTTCAATTTGCCAAAAACACCTTCGCGGGTTTTTTTCAGACTATTTTGCAAACGCTGAAACATGGCCGACAAAGTTCCAACCTGCCTCTCATCTAAATCCGAAATACATTTTTTCTTAGTTTATGACGATCCGGGTTTTAATTCCCTCATGGAATCGCATCCGGAATTACTTCTTTTTAGGAATTGTTTTAATTTCTTTTTCCTGATTTAACTTTTCAACCAGAGTATTCACTGCGGCTCGCAGTTCCCCTTCATCATCTGCCGAACTACTGGCCGCCTTCTGGACCTCTCCACTGACAGCGTCGATAATCCGGGTATCAAGTTCAAGACGATCATCCAGCATACTGACCGTACCTACTACGATCGCCGTGACTCCAACCAGTTTTCCGACTTCCACGGCTGTCTGTTGTTCCAGCGCCCCGCTCTGGCCCAGGGCCTGTTCATCCAATACTTTACCCAGTTGTATACGTTCCATCACCCGGTACCGGTTAGTCTGGGTCAGGGCAGTTACCATCATCTCGGATATGGTTTCACCCCGTTTTCCGGTTTCCGTTTCCTCCGTATTATCTTCAAAAGGAAACACTGCCAGATAAGGCTTTCCGCTCCCCGGAATTGTATCGGCTCTGGTTGACATGGGTTGGGATGGTGCCTGGAATTGATCTTTATAATTTTCTCTGAAATTCAGAATCTCTTCACGTACCATTTCATTCTTGGCAAGGCGTTCGGCCTTGGCGAGTAAATCGCGGGCTGCCAGCATCTTGCCCTGTGTCGTTGCTACCCAGGCCAAAATTAAAAAGGCATGCCCGGATTTTGTGTTCTGGCGCAGGCTCATCTGGGCGTACCGGCGTGCCTGCTCCGGATCCTGAAGATGATAATAAATTCCGGCCAACATCTCTTTGGCGATTAAATTCTGTTCTTCTGTTTTCAGCACATCGAGAAATACCTGCTCCGCTTCCGAATATTTTTTTTCTTTGAACAATCTGATCCCTTTTTTCACTACGGGATTGTCAACCTGCTTACCCAGCGGTTGCTTCATTTTCTGTCTCTCCTGGCTCAGTACCGGCCATGGAGATACAACCAGTAAGCTCAGGACCAATAAAATGAATCGATATTTCTTCATGATCTGCTCCAAGATTTAGTCAGATATATATTATGAAAGCGGTGCCATCACCTTGATGATATCGATCAGCAGAGCCGGTTGATTGATCAGGGCGGTCTGAAAGATTTTCAGGAGGGTCTGTCTTTCCGGATCTAATTTACGGATGGCATGAGCGGTTGCATTTAAGTGCTCATCGGTCAGCTTCCTGACTGCTTCTTTGATCTTGAAATTGCGCCGGTGTGTTTTGCCGCCCAGTTGATCCCATTCCTTTTCATAAACCATCAGAAATGATGCACTGCAATTCTTACTCTTCACCGCCCGCGCAGCGATGCTTCCGGCCAGTTTTCCGGACGCCATGGCGGTGGTAATACCTCCACCGCTGATCGGATTACTCAGCCAGGCCGCATCACCGGCCAGTAAAAGTCCATCACCCGATATACGGGAGAGACGGTTGGCACATGGAACACCACCGACCGTTTTACTCAAAACCGGAGCACCCGGAAAATACTCATTAATAAAGTCATCCAACCGGTTTTGAGCCGACTTCCCTTTCACGGCATTACCGGCAATACCCAATCCCACGTTGGCCATCCCTCTGCCCTTGGGGAACACCCAGGCATACCCCCCGGGAAATTTCTTGTAAGAAAAATAAAAAATGCAGGTATCCATTTCTATCGGCAAATTACCCAACGTAACCTGGGCACAGGTTTCCATATCTTTCATCAGGATCGTGGTGTCAATACCGGCCCAACGTCCGATACGCGACTCTACTCCATCAGCACCAATAACGATCTCCGCCCGGATGGGCCTGGATTCACCATTGAAATCGCACACCACCCCTTCCACCTTCTTGTCACCCATCAGGATATTACGTACATAGGCCCGGGTTTCAATCTGCGCACCGCTCTGACCTGCCTTGTTGGCCAGCTCCAGATCAAATATCTTACGGTTCAACACATAGCCAACCATGTTGACCTGCGGATAAACCTTCGTTCCATCCGGGGCTACAAATAAAAACCGGGTAACGGTTGCCGCCACCCAGGATGGTGGGATCGCTTCCTCAAGAATTCTTTCCACACCCTCTTTACCGACCGCTTCGGCGCAGCGTACCGGGATACCGATTTCCCGGTCTTTTTCCAGCAGCAATACCTCAACACCCTCCCTGGCAGCATGTAAAGCAGCCATGGAACCGGCTGGTCCTGCACCTACGACAATCACATCATATTTGTCTTTTATCTTCATTCTTCCCGCTCAAGATATAAAGCATTCACCGGACAGATCAGAACACATTTTTCACAGCGTGTACACAGTTCATGGTCAACGATCAGATCTGTCTCCAGCAACTCGATACAATTTTCAGGACAAACTCCCACGCAGGTTCCGCAGAAGTCACATTTATTTCTTTTCATTTGAATCACGTGCAACCTCATCAGGCCTGGTTTCCGGAAAAGTTCGGATAATTAAAATCGAAACGATATTTAAAATATAATCTGGTGAGATAAAAGCCGGCGACCATCAGTAAAAAATAGACTGGCCATTGCAGGCAAATAGTCAGAGCGAAAAATAATATTCCGTATTTAGTCGCCCGCAGCGTATCCTTTACCTGGCAGGTCATAATCGTCCTGATAAAAAAAGGTATCGAGCAAATATAAAAAATCAGGGACTGTATATCTTTTAATATCACGGCAAAGATAAATCCTGCCAGATACAATATAAACGCAGCCCGGATTATTTTTTGTCTGCCGTAAAGGACTGCCAGAGTCTTTTTGCCGGCCTGGATATCCCCTTCCACATCAGGCAATGTGGTGAATAAATACAGGGCGGTATTAAAAAACAGATACGGTAACAGGTCCTTGATTAAACCGGGATTACAGGTACTTACCGCACACCAACCGATCATAAAAGCCAGTCCTCCCATGATCATATTGGCGGCCAGGCTGGCCCAGGGCCGGTCCTTCATCGAAAAGGGTTGAAAATTATATAGTATTCCGGTGACAATAAAAAAAACCATGGTCAACAGCGCAATTGATAAATTTAAGGTACTCGCCAGTAATACAGAAACAATAGTAAGGCTGATCGTTTCCAGCAGCAGGTAGCGCTGATCAAGCAAACCACCGCTGATGATAAACAATTTTTTATTCTGACGGTCACTGACAACATCTTTAATCTGGTTGAGAATGAAACTACCTCCCATGATCGAACCAAATGAAATGAGAAGAATAAAAATGGTCCGCTGGTCCACCGCTTCCGGTGGCCAGTTAATGGGGTAACCGGTCCGGGCAGAATGAATAAAATATCCCGCCAGCAGCGTTGACCAGCCCGGGTAAAAAAGCATAGGGCGTAATACAAAAAAATAATCTAACCAGGATATCCAGCCCGGTTTTGTTTCAGGATTCATGCCGCTCTTTTGTCTGTTCTTCTTCAATGGGTACCGGATAATTTCCGCTGAAACAGGCCGTACAATATTCCTGTCCATTACTGTGCGGCATGGCCGCCAGCATTTTCTCCAGAGAAAGGTAAGCCAGCGAGTCAACACCGAGATAGGCGGCAATCTCCTCCACCGTTTTTTTACTGGCGATCAATTCTTCCTGGGTTGGAAAATCCATCCCGTAAAAACAGGGGTGGCGAATCGGCGGAGAACTAACCCGGATATGCACTTCCTTGGCACCGGCGTCACGCAATCTCTTCACCAGTCCGCGCAAAGTGGTACCCCGTACGATCGAATCATCGACGATGATCAGCCGGCGGTCTTTGACTACTCCACCAACAGCATTGAATTTGATCCGCACATTCATATCACGCAAACTCTGTTTGGGATGAATAAAGGTGCGGCCCACATAATGATTACGGATCAAACCGATCTCGAATTTAGCATTGCTGCGGGCAGAGTAACCCAGCGCTGCCGTATTACTGCTGTCCGGTACACTGATAACGATATCGGCCTCACAGGGATTTTCTTCGGCCAGGTTCTTTCCCAGTTTACGGCGGGTTTTATCCACATACTCCCCAAAGATCTGACTATCCGGCCGGGAAAAATAGATAAATTCAAAGACACAATGCCTGGGATTAACCGGGTCACTAACTTGATAAGCTTTCAGACCCTCCGCACCCACCACCAGCATTTCACCGCACTTGACGTCGCGTTCATAGGTAGCGCCGATCAGATCAAAAGCACAGGTTTCACTGGCAAAAACATAGGCATGGCCTTTTTTACCGAATGCCAATGGACGAAAACCCTGGGGATCCCGTACCGCGATCAGTTTATCCCGGGTGATGAACACCAGCGAATAGGCTCCTTCGATACTGCGAATAGCATCCATGATCTTTTCTTCAAGAGTTTGCTTTTTAGATTTAGCAACCAGATGCAGGATCACTTCACTGTCCGTGGTCGTTTGAAAAATGGATCCGCCGTCTTCCAGTTTTTCCCTCAGATTGTGGGAATTAACCAGGTTACCATTATGAGCGACACCGATGGTGCCCAGTTTATGATTGACCACGATGGGTGCAATATTTTGCTGATTGGAGGCACCCGTGGTGGAATAGCGGTTGTGTCCAATCGCGATATGCCCGGGCAGATTTTTTAAGATTTTTTCATTGAAAACATCTGAAACCAGTCCCATCCCGAGGTGCTTGTGGATCCGCTCTCCATCACTGCTGGCAATTCCGGTACTCTCCTGGCCACGGTGCTGAAGGGCATATAGGCCAAGATAAGTCCAGACCGAGGCTTCCGGAGATCCATAAATGCCGACTATTCCGCAATAATCATTAGGACGATCATGATCGATATACATATATTTTTACTTTCGTTGATTGATACATCGTATTTTAGAAAACTATATTTTTTTACCAAGTCTTCTTTTTCCCTTTATGCTTATCATCAGCGTATTTTATTCGACCCCTCCGGGGTGACCAGATAGGAGAGGGTTCCTTCTTGCTAAAGATATTCGATGCCTCCGGCATCAATAATCTTATATGTGTTTACTCTTTGCTCTTTAATCTTTTTTCCCTTGAACTTTAATTTTTTTACCTTTTTTTGTCAACTTAGTCAGGACAAGTATAAGATTGCTTCGTTCCGATAAATCAGAACTCGCAATGATAATATCCCGTCGCACTGAAGCGCCTCTTACATTCTTTTTGTCACAGTGCCGCTGTGCCTGCCTGACGTCAGGCAGGCCTTTATCCCTCACCTGCCGACATCAAACGATCCTGATATGATTAGAAAAAATCCACGGCCGGTTCAATGAATAAACTTCCACCCGGTACAATCCCGGTTCAGCAGTTTCGAATACCAATTCCTGCCCTTTCTGAACCGCAATTTTTTTCCCGTCTTTCATTAAATGGACCTGTGCCGGTTGCGGTAAATTTACATGCAGATGAGTATACTTATCAAACTTTAAATCCCCGCCCACCAGGACCTTATTTTTTTCGTTTTCTGCCCAGAAACGGAATCCGCGGGCATCACCGACATAATAGTTGGAGATGAAACAACGACAGGAAAAGAGGTTGGTATATAAATTTTGTATATCGTCCTGACAGGCCCCTCCTTCTCCGGCCAGCGCTTTATCGGTGATGATATGGGTACGGATCGTTTTAAATAGAACTTTATAACGAAAGATGGTGATCTGGAAAAATCCCCATAATTTATAGATGTGCCCATGGGCGTCCACTCCCCCAATGCCGACTACCCGCCGCTGCCGGTTCACTTCATCCCATTTCTGGATGGTTTCCGGAAAAGGATTTAAGATCGCCCGGCGCGGATTGAATACCCGCCAGTACTTGTTAAAATGAGTCAGTCCTTCCAGCCACTCCGACATCTGATTCCAGATTTCAATACCGTTGTAATGACTTGATTCCCATACCTTCCAGGGATAGGCCGGGTATTCCTTCATGGCGTTCCGTTTTTCATCCGGATGAGCAATGATCCCATAGCCTCCCCGGTCATGGACCGCCTGGACATATTCCAGGGGAGAATACGGAGCGGGAATTTCATCGTTGAGATTGAAAGCCAGGTAATGATTCTCATCAGCCGCATCATTGATTTCATAGCCGATTGCCACCAGTACCCCACTATACCAGCCTTCCAGACAATCCCGTTTGGGTTGTAAGGTGTGGTGATCGCTGAACATTAAATAATCCAGTCCGACTTCACCGGCAATCTGAGCGATCTCCGGAATGGATTTCGAACCATCACTGTAGGTGGAATGGATATGAATCGCACCGACATATTCGTGCAGCTGGTCATGCATATTATTCAATCCCCAATACTACCAAGCCGAGAAGAATTCCCACTGCATCGGCAGTCAAGTCTATCCAGCAGAAATGATTTCCCGGTTTTCGCTGGTCATATAATTCTTTAACGAAACCAAAACTCATAGTAGTTCCGATGGCGAAGATTTCTGCCTTATTTTTATTCCATCCCCTATCCCTGGCAGCGATCTGGGTAAGCAGAGTAGTTGAAAAAAGACTTCCCACCACATGCCGGATTTTATCATCCCCATACCATACATCCATAGGAGATTTTATTTTACTATCCGGATTAACTGTTAAACGGTGGAGATCTATTTCCTGTCGTGTTGAATCCTGTGCCCGGGCCGGTTGAAAAAGACATAGAAGCGGCAGCAGGCAGATCAGCAGACCACACCGGTGATAAACGGACCTATAATTCAAATTTCACCCCGATCATCGGTGTTTGATACAATGGAGAGAACTGAATGGTCAGATCCATGATTTCATCGAATTTATACAGGTAAGCATCCACGTAGGCATCCACCATGTTGAGCATGTAGAACAGACCGAGATACCAACTATTTATTACCCTGCGGTCCAGATCATATTTTCTACCGTTTTTCTGGTAGCGCTGATTGAATACATAGACTTTCCGTGCAAAATCAAAACAAATCCCGAAGGCGATTACAGATTTAAAATATTTTTCGTTATACAACTGTCCCCATCCCGGAAGCATGGCTGAGCGGGCCACTGCTCCCCAGGGTGATTTCATGGGAATATCAGAAAATAATTCTCCGGGCCAGGGTGGATCCTGGCGAAAAACATGACTATGTAAAACATCCAGGATATTTAAGGTGTAGATCTGGGCATAGAGAATGGCATAACGGTACGTATTTAATCTGTAGGAATTATCATGTGTTTTTTCAAATTGCTGTTGATTCCTGACCAGATGATAGATCAGATAGACGCTTAATCCGTAAAAGACGGTGGCCCGGGCAGCATGTTCCTGCTGGATCTGTCCCCAACCGGGTACAACTACCGAACGGACCAATGCCGGCCATACACTGGTTTGCCGCACCTGCAAAGTATCCTGATTCATCCGTATTTCGGCGGAGTCCACTGGTGTAACCTGCCCATTTCCTGTTACGGTCAGACTATATAGGATCAGAATAAAAAAAACCGGTTTCAGATTTTTATACATCTGGTACAATTACTTCCAGTATGTTGGGTAATATTTTAACCGCCAGTGACCGGGTGCGTGTTTTGATCAGTTCTCCGTCAACATGGGCCGCCAGATCCTGATCCGATTCTATAAGGATTTCAGATGTGCGGCCGGTGGTGACCTGCGGCATGTTTACATGTTTTCCGGAATAAACTCCCACCAGATTCTGGACAATTTCGATCTTGGTCAGATCCCGGACTATGTTCAGATCAAATAAACCATCATCCAGTTTTGCAAAAGGGGTTAATTTGAATCCGCCCCCCAGGCTAACCCCATTTCCCACCGTGATCATGAACATCTTATCTTCACATGTCATATTATTATAGGTGAGCCGCATCCAGGGGGCCTTATAACTGTACATCGTCCGCAGTACCGAATAAAAATAAATCGCGCTGCCGCGCAACCAGTTAACTTTCTGGCTCTGAATCACCACCCAGGCATCAAATCCTATTCCAAGACCATTGGCAAAATATACATTTCCGGCTTGCCCCGCATCAACGATCCTGGTTTTCAGTTGCAACAGTGATTCAAATGCCTGCAGCGTGGGAAGTGGAATATTCAGGATTTTTACATAATCATTTCCACTGCCGGTAGGAATGATACCCAGTTTAACTTTCTTACCGATTATACCATTGACCACTTCATTGATTGTCCCGTCACCTCCGACTGCGACTATACACTCAAATTTTGAACAGGACCGTTCGGCAATTTCGGTAGCATGGTTTGGAAGGGTGGTGAATTCCAGATGATAGTCAACCGAACGGGAACGGCATAACTCATCTATTTTTTTTCCAATCTCAGTACCTTTACCTCTCGCTGCGGTCGGATTCACGATAAATTTAAAATTAGCCATTTTCACTTCCCCCATGCTTCATGATTACATTATTCAGATTATTAAAGAAGGTACCTTGTTAAATTTAACATAAAGTAAATATTGATTTTACAAAAAAAAATCATAAAATGAGAAGGAAAAAGATTTTAATTTAAAAATTAGAATTATTCTTCCACCCCCTGATCTCGGCTTTTTTAAAGCAGCACTTTTTCGCTTTTTCACTCAGGTACTTTTATGTATTGTCGTTCGGATCAGATCATTTTACCACGGCCACACATTCAATCTCAATTAACGCATCCTTGGGTAAACGTGACACCTGAACGGTAGATCTGGCTGGCAGTGCCGAACCAAACCAGGTTGCGTACACCTCGTTCACCCTTGGAAAATCATTCATATCCTTCAGGAAGATAGTGGTTTTCACCACATCATCGAACGACGACCCCGCGGATTGGAGTATGGCTGATAAATTTTCCAGGACCTGTCTGGTTTGACCAACAATGTCCGATTGTTCCAGCATATTGTTTTCCGGATTGATGGCGATTTGTCCCGAAGTAAAAATTAATTTACCGCTCTGAATGGCCTGGCTGTAAGGTCCGATCGGCTCAGGAGCATGCGCCGTTTGCAGAATTTTTCGTGACATATTTTTTTCTCCTTTCTGTCACAACATCTCTAAAAAATATTTTCATCATACCAATTTTTTATATAAATTTTTTTAAGTTTAACGTGAAACTAAAAATAATAAAAAATATTGTCAAAAAACTTGATTCTTAATTATTGCTTGGTAAACTGAATATAAGTGAATTGAGCACTGTGAACAAATTGTGAATAACTTTTTACTTATTCACAATTTCTTTTTAAAAAAATAAAAATATTTCCATTTAAAAGCGAAAGAAAATTTTTTAAATCATTCTAAATAAACAACTTAGTACACAGGTTTATACTTATTTTAAATTAAAATCATTAAAAATTTAATGCCTTACATTAAATTCCTGACATCGGTTGTGTTGTGAATAAGTTCTTGGAGCGGAAAAATGCAGAATATGCCTAACAGATTAGAAACACTACCACAATCTCATGAAGAAGTCTGGCAAAAGAGCCTTGAAATTATTAAAGAAAATATTAATCCGCGCAGTTTTCAAACCTGGTTTGCGCCGTTAAGATCCATTTCATTCAATGACAGTTCCCTTATTATCGGCGTCCCCAATAAATTTTTCTGCGAATGGCTGGACAATCATTATCTTAAACTTTTACAAAACGCGGTAGCCCAGGTAACCGGGCGATCCCTGAATATCCTTTACGAAATTGTCGATAAGCGTCCCTTCTCCCCGTACTCACAACAGTCAATTAAAGAGTTTTCGGTGCCTTCCGTAAAGCAGACGCCGCGCATTGAGACCAATCTGAACTCCAATTACACTTTCGAGAGTTTTGTTGTGGGGGACGGAAATCGTTTTGCACATGCTGCGGGCAGTGCTGTTGCTGCCTCACCCAGCAGCACGAATTACAATCCATTGATTATTTATGGCGGAACCGGCCTGGGTAAAACCCATCTCATCCAGGCCATCGGGAATGAAGTACGGCGTCAACAACCCCATCTTAAGGTATATTACACTTCCAGTGAAAGTTTCACCAGTCATTTTATATCATCCATCCAGCAGAACAAGGCGATCGAGTTTTCAAATTTTTACCGTTCCTGTGATGTATTGATCATCGATGATATCCAATTCTTCAACAATAAAAGTAAAACCCAGGAGGAATTTTTTCACACCTTCAATGAGCTGCATCAGAAACAAAAACAGATCGTATTAACCTCGGACCGGCCGACTTCTGAACTTGGTTTCCTGGAGGAGCGCCTGGTTTCACGTTTCCAATGGGGTTTGGTTGCCGATATTCAACCCCCTGACCTGGAGACACGCATTGCCATTTTACGTAAGAAATGTGAAGAAAATGAATTGGTCATACCGGAGGACATCCTCGAGTATCTGGCAGTCAATCTGATCCACAATGTCCGGGAACTGGAAGGTGCGTTAACCCGATTGATGGCCCAGGTTCTCTTAACCCACACCGAACCCACGATGGAAATTGCCCGCCGTGTGGTCAGGGAGATCGGCAAACCACAGTCAAATC
>Ga0315276_10005825_pt1 | contig 11375 bp, 10 predicted proteins | sample YL17G05_0_MG_FD_204542 | JGI IMG/M metagenome (GOLD analysis project Ga0315276, IMG submission 204542) | Sediment microbial communities from Yellowstone Lake, YNP, Wyoming, USA - YL17G05_0 | ecosystem: Environmental > Aquatic > Freshwater > Lake > Sediment | place: USA: Wyoming | collected... | reverse complement strand
TCCGGCCCAACTGGACATACCCGACCATCGAGTTCCGGATCTGTGACGTCAACACCCGGGTCGAGGAGGCCGTCTGCATGGCGGCCATCTTCCAGGCGATCATCGCCAAGCTCTGGAAGCTGCGGCGCGACAACCTGACCTTCCGGATCTACCCGCAGGAACTCATCGAGGAGAACAAGTGGCGCGCGGTGCGCTACGGCCTCGACGGCAAACTCATCGATTTCGGCAAGCGCCAAGAGTTCCCTGCCCGCACCATCATCCGCGAGCTGCTCGAGTGGTTCCTCGACGACGTGGTGGACGAGCTCGGCAGCCGCAAGGAAGTGGAATACGCCTTGCGTATCATGGAGGAGGGGACCAGTGCCGACCGCCAGATCGCGACCTGGCACCGGACCGGCAACCTCCACGATGTCGTGGATCAGCTCATCCGGGAAACCGCCGAAGGGGTGGTCTAGGGTATGCAGCAACGTCGGCCCGTCATCGGCATCCCCACCCAGACCCTGCACGTCATCGACGGCATCCCGGAAGGCCTGCCGGCGTCCTGGGTGATGAACCAGCGGTATTACCACGCCGTCACGTCCGTCGGTGGGGTACCGTGGATGGTGCCGCTGCTCCACGATGACCTCGCCACCCTCCGCGAGATCTACGAACGGCTCGACGGGGTCCTTCTCGCCGGCGGCGTGGACATGGATCCGGTCACCTACGGAGAGGAGAAGACCGCCCTTTGCGGCCGCATCGACCCGGCCCGCGACGCGGTCGAGTTGCAGTTCGCCAGGTGGGCCATCGAGGACCGGAAGCCGCTCTTCGGGATCTGCCGCGGCCTCCAGGTCATCAACGTGGCCCAGGGTGGAACCCTCTTCCAGGACGTCTCGGGGCAATTCCCGCCGGCCATCAAGCACGACTACTTCCCCACCGCCGGGTATGCCCGCGAGCACCTTGCCCACGAGGTCACCCTCGCCGAGGGGTCGCGGCTCCGCCGTGTCTTCGAGCGGGATCGGATCCAGGTCAACAGCATGCACCATCAGGGCATTCGCCAGCTGGGCGAAGGGCTCAGCGTCACCGCCGTCGCGCCCGACGGCCTGATCGAGGCGATCGAGTCGCCCAACGGCCACTACCTGATGGCGGTGCAGTGGCACCCGGAGGTCTTCGAGTCCAGCGATCCACACGTCTTCAACCTGCTCCGCGACTTCATCAAAGCCACGGCCTGGGTGCGCCGCTAGGACTAGGCGCTCCCCTACTTCACTACCCGGTCAACTCTGTATTTCGCGAGGATCAGCTTCACCCGGTCGAGGGGAATCGCCGCCACCGTCCCGCTCCGGCTGGCGACGGTCGTGGCCATGAACAGCGAGTTGTAGATCGCCTCCTCGGTTTCAAGGGCGCGGCCAAGCCGGAGACCAGGAGACCAAGCAGGATCGACCGGCGAATGGCGAGAGGCATGGGTAGCCACTTCCATTGGAATGGACGAGCCATCTAGTCCGGAACGAGTCCAAACCGAGGACAGCGCATATCCGCTTGTCCATCAACGACTTATATTATCCATTCGCGACCGCGCCGCAGGCCGTTGCTGTCACGCAACATGGCCTGAACCTTGCCCTTCTCGTGCCAGCATGAGCCCCCTCGATCGCCGCTTTCGCGTCGCCATCGTGCTCGGAACCCGGCCCGAGGCCATCAAGCTCGCCCCGGTGATTCGTGCCCTCGGGCAGCGGCCGGAGCTCTTCGAGGGAGTGGTCATCGCCACGTCTCAGCAACGCGAGATGCTGGTGCAGGCCATGGCGGCGATGGAGATCCGCCCCGATGTGGACCTGGGGCTGACCCATGCCAACCGGACCCTGGCCGAGTTCACGGCTCAGGCGATGCTGGCGCTCACCCAGTGCCTCGCCGATCTCAAGCCCGACCTGCTGCTGGTGCAGGGGGACACCTCCACGGTGGCTGCTGCGGTACTGGCAGCCTTCTACCAGGGCATTGCCATCGGTCACGTGGAAGCGGGACTCCGCTCAGGCGACATGCACCGGCCCTTCCCCGAGGAAGCCAATCGGCGCATCGCCAGCGTGGTGACCGACCTGCACTTCGCTCCGACCACACAGGCACGCGACAACCTGCTGCGTGAAGGGATCCCGGCAAGAGATGTGGTCGTCACCGGCAACACGGTGGTGGATGCGCTCGCGGGCGTCCCCCCACGGCCGGACTTCCATGATGAGACGCTGGCCGGGCTTCCCTGGAGCAGTCGCCGCACTTTGCTGGTGACGGTGCACCGCCGGGAGAATCTCGGTGACAGCCTCCATGGACTCTGCCAGGCGTTCAAACGGATTCTAGCCAAGCATCCCGACGTGCAGATCGTCTTCCCGGTCCACTTGAATCCGCGAGTCCGCGAGGTCGTCTTCGAGGACCTGCGCGAGACGCCCCGGATGGTCCTGATTGATCCGGTGTCGTACCCCGATCTCCTCGAGGTGATGCGGCGGTCGTACCTCGTGCTCAGCGATTCAGGCGGGATCCAGGAGGAGGCGCCATCCATGCGCAAGCCGATCCTGATCCTCCGCTCCGTGACCGAACGGCCGGAAGTCCTGGAAGCCGGCTTCGGCCGGCTCGTCGGCACCGACCCGGACGTCGTGGCCGCGACCACGAGCCTGCTCCTCAACGATGAGGCGACCTACCACCGGATGATCTCCGGGGTGAATCCCTTCGGGGACGGTCACGCCGCCGAGCGGATCGTGGACGCCATCGTGGCGCGCTTCGGCCTCGGTGTGCTGGAGCAAAGCCGGGTGGCGGGCGCATGAGACGTCTCCGGCTCCAGGCCCTCGGTTTGGCCGCCCTGGCCGCCGCCGGACCTCTCCAGGCGCAGGGTCCAGCCGGCTGGCTCCAGGCGGACGGGTTCTACCACCACGTCACCAACGACTTCGGCGACTGGAAGGGCCTCGGCATCCAGGCCCACGTACCAACGGGTACCACCAACGTCTGGTTCGGTGACCTGATCGCCCAGGAAGCCTTCAAGGACCGCGGCGTCTACCTGTCCGGTGCCAACCGGCACCAGTTCGGGTCGGACTGGTTCACCTTCGTCGGCGTGGGAGGGGGCACGGGCGACTACTACTTCCCCGATCTGCGGGTCGACGCCCAGGTGGGGCGTGCCTGGCTCGGTCGGAAGAACCTGGTGACGACGGTGGGCGCGATGTACGCCAACTCCAAGTCCGTGTACCAGGACGTGGCGCTCACGGGGAGCGTGGCCGTCTACCTCCCGGGCGTCACGATCGAGGGCGGCGGTCGCGTCAACTGGAGCTCGCCCGGTCAGGTGACCACCGGCCGCGGCTATGGGGCGGTCACCGCCGGCCGCGAGCGGAAGCGTTTCGTGACGCTTCGCGTCGCCGGCGGGTACGAGGGCTATCAGCTCACCGGCGCCGTCGAGACCGAACAGAAGTTCAGCAGTTACGAGGCCTCGCTTTCCTGGCGCGAATGGCTGGGCGGTCATGTCGGCACCTTCATCCAGCTCGACTGGTATCACAACCCCTACTACACCCGTAACGGGATCACGGCCGGTGTCTTCAGGCACTGGTAGCGCCAAGGCGCCCGGCGTCTCCCCGCTCCGCTTCCGCGGCGCGCAGGGCGGTGTCATCCGCAAGCACCGCGCGATGGTCGGCCTGCGGTGGACACCGGGCCGGGTCGCTCGTGCCGTCAGCCTCTCCCTGCTCGGGTTCATCGGGGTGTTCGCCGCCCTCCCCTTACTGGGCCGTCTCTACGCGATCTTCTTCGAGGAGGTCGTCTGGTGGGTCGGCCTTCCCGCCGGCGTCAGCCTGCTGGAGATCCACGTTGGTTCCCTGCTGACGATCGGCATCCCCTACTTCCGGCTCGAAGGACCCTGGCCCGGAACAGGGCATTGGCTCATGGTCGGAGGGGCGACCGCGGCACTCTTCCTGGTTTCCTTCGTGCTGCCGGACCGGTTCCTGCCCGCGAAGTACTTCCTCCGCTTCCTGGTCATGATCCAGACGGTCTCGCTCGGTTACTTCGCCCTGACGACACCACCGTTCCTCTATCCGCTGCCTGGCTACAGCGCGGGCCTTCTCACCGCGGGCATGGCGGTCCTCGTCCTCGTGCCCCTGGTGCTGGGTCTCTCGTTCTACATCTTCGATCACACTTTTGGCCAGCAGCTGGCCTTGACCGCGATGCTGCTCGTGCATCTGGCGGTGTTCCTGCCGCTCCAGGTGCTCATCCATGCCTGGCTGATCCACAATTTGTCCGCGCTGGTCCAGCCGACGCTGTTCTTCATCTTCGGCCTGCTGCTGCAGGTGCTGGTCTTCGTGGCCTTCTATGGCTGGGGGATGAGCTGGCAGGGGACGGAGCTGCCGGCCAGCCCGGCGTCGGAGCGGCGCCCATGACCCCCCGGGATGTGGTCGCCATCGGCCTCTGGATCGTCGTGGCCATCCTCGTGATCTACACGATCCGCCACTACATCTTCACGCTGAACCGCGTCTTCGGGCGGCACCGTCAGCCCTACGTGGACATCGGCGTAGGGGCCTGGCCGCAGGTCGCCGTGTTCGTGCCCTGTCACAACGAGGAGAAAGTGATCGGGGGGATGCTCGAGGCCCTGCTGGCCGCCGACTACCCCCACGACCAGTATTACATCGTTCCCATCAACGACCGCTCGGCAGACGGCACCGCCCGGATCATTGATGACTATGCCGCCCGATACCCCGGCCGAGTCCGCCCGTACCATCGGACCGCGGGCAAGCCCGGCAAGGCCGCGGCGCTCAAGGACGCCACCGGCCACTGCGACGCCCCGATCTTCCTGGTGTTCGACGCCGACTATCTGCCGGGGCCGAACCTGGTGCGACAGCTGGTCGCCCCCTTCTTCGATCCCGAAGTCGGCGCGGTCATGGGCCGCGTGGTGCCGCACAACCTCAACCGGTCGCTGCTCACCCGGCTCCTCGACCTCGAGCGCTCCGGCGGCTACCAGGTCGATCAGCAGGCGCGAATGAACCTACGCCTGATTCCGCAGTACGGGGGGACGGTGGGCGGAGTGAGACGAAGCGCCCTCCTCGACGCGGGCGACTGGAACGAGGACTCTCTCGCCGAGGATACCGACATCACCTACCGCCTGATTCTGCGAGGATGGGACGTCGTCTATCAGAACCGGTCGGAATGCTACGAAGAGGTCCCGGAGAACTGGCCGACCCGGATCCGGCAGGTGCAGCGCTGGACTCGGGGCCACAATCAGTGCCTCAAACGCTATGCCCCCCGGTTGCTCCGCTTCCCACGGCACATGCGGGTGGCTCAGGTCATTGACGGCGTGCTCCTTCTGGGTGTCTTCGCCGTCGCTCCGGTCCTGATCGTGGGGTGGGGGCTCGCCACGGCGCTCTTCTTCATGGGGTATCCGGTTTCGCAGAGCCTGCTGGTGCTCTTCGCGGTGGCCAGCTACAGCACCCTCGGCAATTTCGCCGCGTTCTTCGAAGTGGCGACCGCCGCGCGCCTGGACGGCTCCCGGCGCCGCATCCGCCTGCTTCCGTTTCTCTCGTTCGGGTTCCTGGTGAATCTCCTGGCGGTGAGCCGAGCCACGATCTCGCGGACGTCGTGGAGGGATCCGGGCAAGAGTGGGCCGACCTGGGAGAAGACCGAGCGCTATCGGGCCAAGGGGGGAAACGCGGCATGACCGTCCTCTCCTTCGTTGGCGTGCTCGCGTTCACCATCCTCTGGGTCGTACTGCCGCTGCTGCCCGCGCTGCGCGAGCTGTACGCACCCAGCGACGTCGAGCCGCTCAGCATGGTCGGCCGCGACAACGCCGATATCGCGCGGTTCTCCCGCCACTTCCGGGACTACATCCAGGCGAACCTGAAGCGCCTTCCTCCCGACGCGCGCAGTGGCACCGACTTCATCGGGAAGCTGCCGGACGGCACCGGCATCGTCCACGTGGTGACTGCAGCCGAGGGCCATCCGGTGGCGGAACTCCCGGCGGACGCCCAGCAGCGAATCGTGGTCCTGGAGCAGTCGGCCGAGTTGCCGGGGAGAGAACAGTTCCAGCAGGAGCTCTGGGCCCGGAAGGAACTTGCCGGCGGTCCGGGCGCAAGCTACCGGGCCATCCTCGGCGAGCGGTCGGTAAGTCTCGCCGATGGGTCGGTGGTGCTGCGCTGGCTGCACAGCGTAGGTACGCTGACTATCGGTGACCGCGCCCATCTGTACGGCCGGTGCTCGTCCGAGGCCAGGATCAGGCTCGGAAGGCTGGTCGGCTTCGACCGGCTGGGGGCACCGTCGATCATCGTTGGCTCGGGATCCGAGATCGTCGGCCGGCCCCCGGTGCCTGAGAGTATGCCTGCCTTCGAGAGGCCGGAGCGGGCGCGCGACATGGGAGATGCCATCCGTGTCGAGGAGGACTGCGTCGTCCCGGCCGGGGTCCTGGTGACCGGCAACCTCGTGGTCGCCGGATCGCTGCAGATCGGCATCGGAGCCAGGATCGAGGGCAGCGTCAAGGCGCACGGCGAGATCCAGGTGGCATCGGGCGCGGTGGTGGTCGGCAGCGTCGTCAGCCGGAAGGCAATCGCGATCGGGCAGAAATGCTGGGTGCGCGGGCCTATCATCTCCGAGGAACAGCTTCGCCTCGCCCGCGGCACCATGATCGGCACGGTCGAGTCACCCACGACCATCGTTGGCCGTACCGTCGCGCTCGCCCTGGGCACCACCGTGCATGGCCAGGTCATCGCCGAGGAAGGCGGCCAGACCGAGGACTGAACTGCCCGAACCGGTGCGGGGGTGCATTTCGATGTCGTGTCGTCTCAACACCACCCTTCTCTCCCCGGCCTCCGGCTGTCATCGAACCGAACAGTTTGGCAAGCGATTCCTGCCGAGCCCTTCACCAGCCCTTAATTCAGCTGGGCCATCCAAGTCCCCCGTTAATCCCATAACCTGTTGTCAGACATTGAATTGACGTCTTGGCCCGGGGCCGCTTTCGCGGCGGCGGGGGAGCCGTACACAAATCGGGCATAGGGGTTGCTTCCACAGACACGTGGAGGTGAGCCCTATGGCAATCAAGAGCAGCATCAAACGAGTGTGGGGCGTGGCGGTCATGGCGGCGCTGATGTCTGGGAGCGCAGCCGGCCTGGCCGCCCAGACCAAGGTCTATCCCTATCCGGGCGATCCTACCTGGTTTCCGATGGACCGGTTCTGGAACGTGATCAATCCGCTCGACAACAAGGCGGGAATCACCGGAGACAATCCATTCGACGGAAACGGGTCGCTGGAACTCACCACGACAGGCAGCCTGTGGGATTGGGGATTCTACGGGACGCTGTCCGGGATCGACCCATGGGGCAAGCTCTCCGACGTCAATACCCTCTCGTTCGAGTGGTATCGCGAAGAGCTTGGTTACGCCAAGACGCCGGACGCTCCCTGGCTGGCGCAGACGCCGGTGCTCCGGCTCCTGCTGGGTGAGACGATAGACAACCAACTGGTGATGAACGAGCTGATCTGGGAGAAGTACTACACCGACGCATCCACCACGGCCTTTGACCAGTGGAACCCAGAGGACCTGACGGGTCAGAACTTCTGGCGTGACAACGTCGGGGGATCATCCTACTCGGTCACGGACTGTTCTTCGCTCGAGCTGACGCAATTCACGCCACCCAGCCCTGCATTCCAGCTCATGCTCGGCACGCCCACTGGCTGGGCCAGCCCCTCCGCGTGCCCAAGCTTCAACATGGCGAACGCCTCCGTCTACGGCATCGCCGTCGGCGTCGGCAGCAACTGGCCTGATCAATACAAGGGGTATGCGGACTGGGTGCACCTGGGCTTCGACAACGGTGACGGCGGCACCAACGACGCCGTCTACGCCAACTTCGAGCTGCCCGAAACAACGGTTCCCGAACCAGGCTCCCTCATCCTCCTCGGCACCGGCCTCCTTGGCCTCGGCGGCGCGACGCTGCTGAAGAGACACAGAAAGCAGTAAGCAGAGAGCAGTAAGCAGGAAGCAGAAGGGCTCCGGTACCATGCCGGAGCCCTTGCTGAATCCAGGACGTCCTGTTTACTGCTGACAGTTGAGCACGATCTTCCCTCTGGCCCCCGGCTCGAAAACCGCCGTGTGGGCCTTCCCGGCTTCCGCCAACGGGAACTGGGGTCCGACGACCGGTTGGAGTACTCCCTCGGCGAACTGCGGTCCCATCAGCTGATGCAGCTCGAGCAACTCGGCGTCGCTGCTGTTCCAGAGCAGGACACCAAGCACCGCCGACTCCTTGCCCATGATCTGGCGGGGATCGATGTCGATGCGGCCACGGTTGCCGACGATCGCGACACGCCCATTCAGCGCCAGCAGTCCAAGATCCCGATCGAGGTTCACATTGGCGAGCATCTCGACGATCACGTCCACGCCCCGCCCGCCGGTGATCGACAGGATCTCTTCCGCGCTGGTCGCGGTGCCGTGACGTACCACGTACTGTGCTCCCTGCGCGCGCACCAGTTCCAGCCCGGACTGCGATCCCGCGGTGGCAATCACCACACATCCGTGGGCGGCGGCAAGCTGGACCGCCGCGACCCCCACTCCACCACTGGCCCCATGCACCAGGACCGTCTCCCCCGGCTGGGTCTGCGCCCGATGGAAGAGCGCCCGGTGCGCGGTGGCATAGGGCACCCCGATGGCAGCTCCCTGCGCGAAGCTCAGTCCCTCAGGCAATGGACAAGCCTGCACTTCGTGGCAGCAGACCATGTCGGCGTAGGCGCCGAGCCCCCGGCCGGCCGTCGTGCCCGAGAAGTACACCCGCTCCCCGACCCGGATTCGGTGGACATCAGCGCCCACCGACTGCACGATGCCGGCCCCATCCCAGCCGGGGATGAAGGGGACCGCTGGGAGGCGGGCGTAGGTGCCAGCCCGGACATAGGCATCGACCGGATTGACGCCAGCCGCATGGTTCCGGATGACTACCTGCCCCGGTCCTGCCACCGGGTCGGGGAGTTCATCGATACTCAAGGCCTCTGGACCGCCGAACTGGTGAACGCGGATGGCACGCATGGCTGTTCTCCTCGGTAGCGGATTGCGATCAATCTAGTCGTGAGTCGCGGGAGGCGGTTGGAGCGCGCATATTCTCCTGACCCGGAGTTTGACGACTCATCGCTCGCGGAGCCCCCATGCCTACTCGTCGGACCGTTCTCGCCGGCGCCATGGCCGCCGCCCTCGCCCGACCTGGCTTGGCTGGGGCCCTCGGTCGGTTCGGTGCGGTCGACCGCCCTCATCTTGAAGCCGCCCTTCGGGCCGAGCGCTGGATCCGCCGATCGCGCCAGAGCGCCGGCGCAGGGATCGTCTGGCCGGCGGACCCGCTCAAACCGGCTTCAGTCTCGACCGAGCTCTACAGCGGGACGGCCGGCGTCGTGCTTTTCTACCTCGAACTCCATCGCGCCACCGGAGATACCGCGCACCTCCGCGAAGCCGAGCTCGGTGCGCGCTATCTGCTCTCGACCCTTCCCACGGACGGCACCGGCGAGGCTGGACTTTATACCGGCCTGGCCGGGACCGCGTATGCCCTGAGCATGGTGGGTATCGGGGGTGGCCGTCGGGAATTCCGGGACGGGGCCATAGGCGCCCTCGATACGCTCATCGAACGTGCCCAGCCCACGGGTGCCGGGCTGGCCTGGAACGATGTCACGGACGTGATCGGTGGCACGGCCGGCATCGGCCTCACCCTGCTGGAGACGGGCCGGCGCCTCGGCACGGCCCACGCCATCGAGACCGCGCAGCATGCCGGCGATAGGCTGCTCGAGCTGGGGCGGCCAGCCGAAGGCGGCCTCACCTGGATGATGTCGCCGACCTTCCCGCGCAACATGCCGAATTTCTCACATGGTACGGCTGGCGTGGCGTACTTCCTGGCCCGCCTCCACGAAGCGACCGGCGAGCGGCGCTTCCTCGACGGCGCCATCGCCGGAGCGACGTACCTGCAGGCGATCGCGGTCAGTCACGGCGACGGGTGCGTGATCCGCCATCACGATGGCGACGGCGAGGACCTCTTCTACCTGGGCTGGTGCCATGGCCCGGTCGGAACGGCCCGGCTCTTCTACAAGTTGGGCCGCCTCACCGGCGATGAGACCTGGATGTCATGGCTGCGCAGGTTGCAGCGCGGCATCCCGGCCTTTGGGGTACCCGAGCAGCGAAGCGCCGGCTTCTGGAACAACATCAGCCAGTGCTGTGGGAATGCCGGCGTGGCACAGTTCTACATTGACCTGCACCGGTCGCTCCCTGACCCCACCGCCCTGCCCTATGCCCGCCGGGTCACCGCCGACCTCGTGGCGCGCGCCACGGCCGTCGAGGATGGGCTGGCCTGGGTTCAGGCCGAGAACCGGACCGAACCGGAGAACCTCGTGGCCCAGACCGGCTTCATGCAGGGTGCCGCCGGTGTCGGCACCATGCTCCTCCAACTCGACGCCGTCGAGCGAGGCGAGCGGCCCCTGGTCACGCTGCCGGATTCTCCCTTCTGACCCCCGCGACGAGAGCCTCATGCGCATTGCCGCCATGCTGCTGTGCACCGCCCACTGCTCCCTCTTGGCCGCGCAGTCCCCGGGGCCGCAGTCGGAGCTCCGCGATACCGTCACCCGGTATTCGCTCGATCGCGAGGCGCTCTCCCGCCGTTTCGCGGTGGACTTTTCCCCGGTGCGCCGGGACCGGCTCCGGGCCTACGACACCGAATGGCAGACCCGGCTGGGCGCGGTGGCCTTCGACCGGCTCGGCGTGGAAGGGCGGATCGACTGGCTGCTGCTCGACAACACGCTCCGGCGGGAGCTGGCACAACTCGACCTCGAGGCGCAGCGCTACCGGGACATGTCCCGATTCGTCCCCTTCGCCCCGACCATCATGGACCTGATGGAGTCGCGGCGGCGGATGGAGACGATCGCCCCGCCGACGACCGCGCGTACGCTCGCCAACCTCGAGAAGGTCGTGGACTCGCTCCGCCGCCAGGTCGAGGACTCCACTCGCCGCGACACCACGCGAGCCAACCGGATCATCGCGCTCCGCAGCGTCAACCTCGTCGAATCGCTGCGCCGGACCCTGCAGCAGTGGTACGGCTTCTACGCCGGATACGACCCCGTCTTCACCTGGTGGAACGCGAATCCCTTCAAGCGGAGCGACGAGACGCTGAAGCGCTACGCCGCCGCCATCCGGCTGCAGGTCCTCAAGCAAAAGGAGGGGGAGGACGAGCCGATCATCGGCGACCCGATCGGGGCCGACGCCATCATCAAGGAGCTGGCCTTCGAGTTCATTCCTTATGGACCGGAGGATCTGATCCGCATCGCCGAGCGGGAGTTCGCCTGGTCGGAGGCGGAGATGAAGAAGGCCTCCCGGGATATGGGCTTCGGCGACGACTGGAAACTGGCGCTCGAGCAGGTGAAGAACAGCTACGTCGAGCCGGGCCGGCAACCGGACC
>Ga0315276_10005824_pt1 | contig 11377 bp, 11 predicted proteins | sample YL17G05_0_MG_FD_204542 | JGI IMG/M metagenome (GOLD analysis project Ga0315276, IMG submission 204542) | Sediment microbial communities from Yellowstone Lake, YNP, Wyoming, USA - YL17G05_0 | ecosystem: Environmental > Aquatic > Freshwater > Lake > Sediment | place: USA: Wyoming | collected... | reverse complement strand
ATCAATAGCAATGAAAATATCAGGTTTAAGATCAGCAAATTCCATGGGGTCACATATACATCCTGTGCCAACACCTACGCTGGCAACCACCCTGTCAGGATCACCATAAAAGGCAACACCAGGCTGCCCGATTTCCGATAGTTTGCCGGCTATGCTGCCAGCCAATACTGATGCCGGCTGCTTATCAACCTTATATACATTATAATATGTGCGCGAAGCGATGATCTCGGAGTTGTTAAATCCCAGAAATTTGCCTAAAGAAAATGGTATACCGACATCTTTCAGAGCATCCATGGTATCGTGGTTCCTGATTATGACAAGACCATTCTTATTGATCCATTTCTTCTTCCTCTCAACCTGATCAATATATAGTTTTTTTGTGAATTCAGGTGAACTGAAATAGTCACCTTTCTTTTCATCCAGGTCCCAGTGAGTATAAAATGTCGGTTCATGGCTAACCAACACATTCACACCGGATTCAACTGCTTTCTTACAGGTCTCCCAATAGGGCATCCAGCAGGTTCCTATTTTTTTTACTTTTGTTTCAGGATCTCCGATAATTATCCGGTCAACAGTTTTAGGTTTTAGCTTTGTAAGTGAAACTAGGAATTGCTGAAGCTCTGAAGCGGATATTTCCCCCGGATTGTTCATTATTGAAGAGTTTTCGGTCGTGATTACTCCGGAGGTGGCAAAATAACCTCCCGTGAGAGCTGCTAATTTAATGAAATCTTTTCGTATCATTTTTTTTGTTTTGGGTTTGTTTTTTCCGATATTAAAGTTCTAAGTTAATAAAAAAGGTTATTTGAGGCTGTCATCCAGCATTATTAACATTTGCAGATAAACCGGCTGGAGAACTTACGTTTCATTTCTTAAACAAAAATATTAATTATTTTTACTTATTATATATTTAATATTGATTTCCTTTAAGGCGTAATGTTTTGAAAGCTTATTAGTTATATATTTGTGAAGAAGATTAGATATATTCATTTTATATTTTATGAAAGAAAAACGATTGTGGCTGTTTTATGCTCTCATTACTACCATATTCTGGGGAGTGTGGGGTGCTTTTATTGAAATTCCCGAAAAATCCGGATTCCCGGCTACCCTGGGGTATGTTGTGTGGTCATTAACTATGATCCCCTGCGCACTATTCGCACTTTACAGGATAAAATGGAAACTTGATTATGATAAACGATCAATTCTCCTGGGATCTGCTGTAGGATTACTTGGTGCCGGCGGACAACTCTTTTTATTCCAGGCTTTGCGACAAGGGCCAGCATATATTGTTTTTCCGATCATTTCGCTTTACCCGGTATTAACTATTTTTCTATCTCTGGTATTTCTTAAAGAGCGAACGCATCTGAGGCAATGGATAGGAATTGTGCTGGCACTGATTGCCATGTTTTTTCTTTCCAACCCACAGGTAAATCCGGCACATTCCAGTGGAGTAGGGTGGCTTTTACTGGCCATTCTTGTTTTTATCATGTGGGCTTTGCAAGCTTATGCGATGAAGTTCTCAAACAATACTATGAAGGCTGAAAGTATTTTCTTTTATATGACGATTACCGCATTGCTGTTGGCTCCGTTTTCTATTGCAATGACCGACTTTTCATCTGTCATTACCTGGGGTTTTAAGGGTCCATGGCTGACAGCCATAATACAGATCCTCAATGCAATAGGTGCTCTGACTTTAGTATATGCTCTCCGCTATGGGAAAGCCATTATTGTGGTTCCAATGACCGGATTGGCGCCGGTAATTACAGTTGTTTTATCTTTGATTGTATACGGAGTAGTGCCTGGAGGAGTATTATTGACTGGTTTGATAATTGCGTCCGTTGCAATCGTTTTGCTTTCGGAATAGTCATTATTTTGTTTTATTGAACCTCATGAAATTATTAGTGCTTTTTGGATACTTTGAGGGATACAAATTAATTCTTGCCTTACAACTATAAAATAAAAAATCAAATTATGTATGATAAGGAAAAAAAATCTAGTAATACCCCGCCTAAAACACCACGGCGTGAGTTTTTATCTAAAAGTGTTACATGGTTCGGGGGAGCCGTTGCTGCCTCAAAGGTAGGAGCCACCGGCCTTTTTGCCGATGATACGAGGAAACATGAAAAGCGCGATGAGACGGATTCATTTGAGATATTTGATTGCCACCTGCATTGTCCGGCCGAAAAAGGAGAAGCCTGGCAGTGGTATAAGGTTACACATAGTTTTGAGGATTTCGTGAGTTATCTGGATAAAACCGGAGTTCAGCGCGGCATAATTAATTCACAGCGCAGCTTCGGGACAAAACCTGATGAATTTATAGCCGGGAATCGTGAGGTGGCCAGCTATGTTGAAAAATATAAGGGCCGTTTTCTGGGAGCATGTGTGGTGAATCCGCAATATATTGAAGAATCTTTGAGGGAGATCGAATATTGCCACGATCAGCTTGGTTTTGTATGGGTTGGAGAACTTTGCAATTATATGGTGCCTTACCTGTACTCGATCAGCGAATTCGAAATGCTCGTTGAACATGTGGTTAAACTTAATATGGTTCTTGCCCTGCACACGGAGCAGGGAGAAATGGATTATGTGGCCCAAAAGTTCCCACACGCAACTATTGCCTTTGCTCATTTTGGCGATGATCATGAATATGAAGATATATTTAAGAGGATTGACATTGTAGCCCAAAATCCTAATTTTTACCTGGATACTTCGGGTTACGGGCATGATCGGGTTGGAGTTCTTGAATATGCAATAAAAACAATTGGTCCTGATCGAATACTTTTTGGTTCTGACTTTAGCATCAATGATCCTGGTACTGTTATTGCCAGAATAAAGAACTCTTTCATAACTGTGGAACAAAAGCAAAAGATATTATCGGGCAACCTGCAGGAGCTGCTAAGGAAAGTTCAGATTGTATAGAACCTGTTATATAAGGTATACGAAATCTGAATATGAAAAATACTTTAATAATGCAGAGAATGTCCGCTAGCTTGGTTCCACATGAATGGTCACAGTCAGATTCTCATAAAAATTTGTAAGCTCATTCTCAATCTTGTCACAATATTTATGGGCACTTCCGACTGATACATCTTCAGGTATCTGAATATGCAGGTCAATGAACCGGTAATTTCCTGCTACTCTTGTCCGGAGATCATGATAACTCACCTCAAGCCGCATTAATGTCTTCTCAAGTACCACAATCTCATCATCGCCCCAGGCTGTGTCAAGAAGTGGAGTGAAAGCTCTCTTCAGAAGATAATAGGACTCCTTTATAATAAATAAAGCTACAAGTATTGCAACAACCGGATCTAACCAGTTTATTCCTGTAACCATAATAAGGCCAAGGCCCACGGCTACTCCGAGAGAAGTGTAAACATCAGTTTTAAGATGAAGAGCGTCTGCTTCAAGAGCTACTGAATTTGTTTCCCGTGCTACCTTATATAACCTCCTTGAGACTATAGTATTTATAATTGCTGAAACGAGCATTATTACAGAACCTAAAGCGATTGAATCCAGCTCGATCTTCTCTCCAAGCAGTTTCTTTACAGCTTCTAATATAATCCATATTGCAGCTATAAAAATAAGTATTGCTTCAATTACCCCTGATATATTTTCAATTTTCCCATGTCCGTATGGGTGCCTTGAATCGGGCGGATTATCGGAAACTCTTACTGCAAGGAATGCAATAACAGCAGCAATAAGGTCCATCGAAGAATGGATTGCTTCAGAAATTATGCTTACTGACCCGCTGATAAGTCCAACAATTATCTTCATTATAATCAGTAAAGTGTTGGATATTATTGAAAGACGGGCAATACTTACTTTAGTATTCATGAGTGTTTCGGGCATTTTGGAAGGCAGCAAATTTAGTAATATAATATTCAGGAGACAAGTCCAATGATGAAGTAACCAATTATAGTTGTTAAACATTTATCAATTCAGAATCCATACCTCAAATGCCAATCTTTTTACCATGTTCGAATCCTGCCTGCCGGAATTTATAAGGATGTGCCATCTTGAATATGTCTTCCCCTACCATACAACTGACTCAACTATGCGATATTCAGATATTTGAAATGATATCACGTATATTTTCGATGAGCCATTTTGGTGTCGAGGTGGCTCCACAGATCCCTACCGAGTTTTTCCCTTTGAACCACGATTTTTCAAGCTCTTCAGGTGATGAAACAAAATGCGTATCCGGATTGATATTTTTGCAAACAGAATAGAGCATTTTCCCATTGGAACTTTCCCGTCCGCTCACAAAAATTATAGTATCATGCTTTCGGGCAAACGCCTTAAGATGAGGCTCTCTGTTTGAGACCTGACCACAGATAGTTTTATTAATAATCAGATTCTTATCAGGGTCTGGTATCTCATTCTCCACCATCTTTGAACGTACAATATCTGTAAAATTACTATACTCTTTAACACTCATTGTTGTCTGAGCAAAAAGATATACAGGCCTGGTAACATCAATCTTTTGCAAATCGCCGGGTTCGGAAACCAGAATACCCTCATTATTTATCTGTCCAAGTAATCCAACCACCTCCGCATGACCAGGCTTTCCGAATATTACAACTTGACCGTTGCCCTCCTTTGTTTTGAGCCAGGTCTCTTTAATTTTTGATTGTAACCTTTTTACAATCGGACAGGTAGCCTCAATTATAGCAATATTGTTTTTCTCGGCAGTTCTATATGTTTCCGGAGGTTCTCCATGAGCCCTGATAAGCACGTTGCAATTCTTAAGCTTCCTGAACTCATCATGATTGATAGACGCAAGTCCCAGAGCTGAAAGACGCTCTACTTCTTTATCATTATGTACGATTGATCCCAATGAAAAAACCTTTTCCCCCCTCGAAAGAGCTTTTTCTGCAATCTCAACTGCATTTTGTACACCAAAACAAAAACCCGACTGTTTATCAATTTCAACTACCATCTCTTTTCTTTTGAATGAGCTTTATTACCCACGACATCTGTTCTTCAACTGTCATTCTGCTGTTATCGAGGATTATCGCATCATCAGCTCTTCTTAGCGGACTTATATCCCTGTTTTCGTCAGCAATATCTCGTGCTATTATATTTCTTTTAATCTCCTCAAAATCAATAACTATACCTCTTCCTTTCAGCTCATCATGCCTTCTTTTTGCCCTGATATCAACGGATGCTGTCATGAAGATCTTTATATCAGCATCGGGGAATACCACTGTTCCGATATCCCTCCCGTCCATTACAATTCCCTTGTAAGCACCAATCTGCCTCTGTAACTCAACCATGCGGGCACGCACTTCCGGTATCTGGCTTATCCTGCTTACATGAGCCGTTACCTCAATACTCCTTATCTCCTTTTCAACATTTTCAGAGTTTAGGAATGTCTCATATTCGTTAATATCAGGATTATATATAAAACCAATATGAATATCATTAATTTCCGATAGAACACCCCCGGTATTCAATCCCCCTTTTCCAATAAAATTTTTCCTCATGGAATAGAGTGTAACTGCACGGTACATAGCACCACTGTCGATAAATATGTAACTCAACATTTTTGCAATCGCCTTTGCGAATGTGCTTTTCCCGCAAGATGAATAACCATCAATCGCTATTATTAGTTGTTTCTCCATGCCTGTTTTTTTGCCCCAAAGGAAAGTTTAATTACGATATTTTTTATAAATATTATCCGTTCTTAAAATTAAAGATACATGCGTCGACGATCCCGCAAGATGGTAAGTTGCCCTGCCAAATTCAATATCCAGCAAAGATGTATTTATACCGAAACCCCAGGAAAATCCAACAGTAGACACTTTTGAATCAAATTGTAACTCTCTTCTTCTCTGATAGTTGTATCCGCCACAGAAATAAAAGTTCTTATGAGGGATCAGTTCAGCCCCCAAAACGATGTGTCTCATGAGGTTCTCAGTAAATTCAGATGATACCGGATCGCTATTTCCTGGAGCGGCAGGCTCATTGTATTGGTGAGTAAGATCAAATTTTTCCAGATGTTTCATGGTTAAGGAGAAACGGAAAGGTGCATGGGCCAGCCTCTGTGAAACGCCTGCCTGTATCTCAAAAGGTAGTTTCTGATGTGGTTCTCCTGCATATGTAGTAACCTGGTAACCCGCATTTTTAATCACAATACCCGCTGAAAAATGGTTGCTACGGTTGTGCCATGCTGCTCCGATATCAAATGCAAATCCGAATGAGGTATATTTTTCAAGAGTCGATAATACCGGTTTAAAATTCACACCTACTGTGAAAAGTGAATCAATTTCACGAGAGTATATCATTGAAAAGGCATATTCAGCAGCACTGAAGTCGCCGGTAATGATACCCGAAGCATCAGTTTCGGTAAACGAACCATAATTCAGGTAGGTGAGACCGGCTGCAAAGTTACCCGTCCCCGGATATGATCTAGAGTACATAGCCAGTCCATAATTGATGCCGGCAAAATAGTTTACATAATTTAATGCGAGACTTTTATCCATGCCGGAATTAAGAAGAGCCGGATTGTGATAAGCAAAGTTCAGGTTATTGTCCGGTATGGAAACATTCGAACCACCAAGGGAAGAGACCAGCCCGGAATGAGTCAGGTTAAGGAATTCATAGATATTATCACCTCCGGTTTGTGAAAATGAGGGTGACATTAAAATACTGAATAAAAGAATATGTAGGACCTTTTTTCTCATAGCTGCAATCCGCATCAAATATAGTATGATTTATATAAACTGTTTAAGCTGTTTTCCCGGTAAGTGCAAGTGCTTCGTCAATACTCATTTTTCTGCCATCCATCTGCGCCATAAACAGGCCGGCAATTACAACGACCATGCCAATGATGTTCTGAACAGTAAGTATATCTCCCATTAAAATAAAAGAAAACAGAGCTGTGAAAACAGGGATGCAATTTGTAAAAACATTTGCCTTTGATATTCCTATATTTCTAACCGCGTAAGCGAAGAGAATGAAAGCTCCGCATGATGCAAAAACGGAAAGCGCAATGATCGGTTTAAACATGTTAAAGGTGAAGGGAGTATTTATGAAATCGTTGAAGTCGAAAATTATAAACAGCGGGAGAAAAAGTGTTGCCCCGATGATATTCTGAACATTTACAATGTAAACCGGGCTATAACTTCCAACCAGGCGGCTGAGAGTAAGATTATATCCGACAGCTGAAATAACAGCAAATAGCAGAAGTCCCAATCCTTTTATATTATATGATATGCTTCCATCCTTATTAAGAATGAACACAAGGACTCCAATAAATGATAAGATAATTCCTGCATAATTTATCCCCTTCAGCCTCTCTTTAAAGATCAACCATGCCCCGATGGCAGCAAAAACAGGTATCGTTGAAATCAAAACCGAACATACGGTTGCCGAAACATAGGTAAGCCCGTAACTCTCACCAAGAAAATAAAAGAAGGGCTCAAACAATGCCAGCATCAGAAATAGTTTCATATCGCTTTTCTTTATCTTCATAAAGCTTTTTGAAATAAACAGATAAGTTGTCAGGAGAATAACTGAAAATAATAGTCTTATAAAAACTATTGTGATAGGGGGGAATGTTTTATTTGCAGCCTTGAACCAGATGAATGAAAAAGCCCAGAAGATCATTGACAATACTAATGCACCATATATTTTGACTTTGTTATTCAATGCGTTATCTTTTGTTTTAGTTCTTATTTATGGAGTGGCGAATTTAATTTTATTTTTTCAAATTTTCGTACAGTTGCGAAAAAAACTTAATTGGTTTAAATCATCTGTTCCGGACTATTTCAACCATCTTATTTTATTGTGATTTGTCGTATGAATAAACAGCAGTTAAATAAAGAGTTAGCAGATAAAATGATTTCGAATATGCATTATTTTTGATATTTTTCAGATTTGATTGTGAAGCATAAATTATTATATTTGCCGCCTCAAAGGTTGAAAACATATCATTTATTCAATTAACCAATTTAGGATAAGTAAAATAACTAATATTTAAGTTTAAATGAAAATTCTGGTTTGTATCAGTAATGTTCCCGACACAACGACAAAGATTAAATTTGCCGAAGGAAATACCTCAATTGACTCTACTGGTATTCAGTGGGTTATTAATCCATGGGACGAATTGTCTCTTACCCGTGCCCTTGAACTTAAGGATGATGCAACAAGTGGAATAAAATCAGTCACTGTCGTACACGTAGGTACTGCAACCTCCGAGCCTACCATCCGTAAAGCCCTTGCTATAGGGGCCGATGATGCTATCAGGGTAAATGCTGAATCGTCTGATGCATGGTTTGTTGCAGCCCAGATTGCCGAAGTGGTTAAAAAAGAACAGTTTGATATCATTATGTGTGGTATTGAATCGAGCGATTATAATGGATCTGTGGTAGGAGGGATGATCTCTGAATTTCTGGGGATTCCTTCAGTTTCAGCCGTTTCAGGTATTAAAATAGAAAACGGACAACTAATAATGACGCGCGAAATAGATGGAGGTAAAGAGATTGTTACAGCACCTGTACCATTTGTAGCGATTGTTCAGAAGGGCATTGCCAAAGAGCCACGAATAGCCGCGATGCGCGGTATTATGATGGCTAGGTCAAAACCAGTCAAACTAGTTGATCCGCTTGCAGTTGAGCCACTGACCCAGATTGTGGTATTTGAAAAGCCATCACCCCGTGCAGCATGTAAATATATTGATGCCGATAACCCTGCGCAACTTATTGATCTTCTTCAGAACGAAGCAAAAATCATCTGATGAATAGTTAAAAAACAGTAAATCACTACGATATGTCAGTATTAGTATATACCGAGAATTGGGATGGAAAATTCAAGAAGCTTTCCTTTGAACTGGTCTCTTATGCAACTGGAGTTGCTAAAATGCTTAATACATCCGTAACAGCAGTATCAATAGGGAAGGTGGATGAGAACGAATTAATAAGACTGGGGAGTTATGGTGCGCATAAAATCATTAATATTAATAATGACCAACTTACTGCATTTGACAGCCAGGCTTATACAAGCGTTCTTTCAGAAATTTCTCAGATAGAAAATTCAACGGTCATTATATTTTCAAATAATAATGCAGGGAAAGCTATTGCTCCGCGATTATCTGTAAGGTTAAAAGCAGGTGTTGGATCGGGAGTCAGCAGACTTCCTTTAAATCTTAATCCTTTCACAGTTTATAAAAGAACGTATTCAGGAAATGCCTTTGCACACCTTGTTATCAGATCTGATGTTAAAATACTCACCCTGGCACAAAACTCTTTTGATCTGATCGAAACAGCTAATAATGCCACAATTGAGAATCTGAATGTTTCAGTTGATGGGTCATTATTGAAAACAGTAGTGAAGGATGTCCAGAAACAGACAGGTAAAATAGTTTTGACTGATGCTGATATTGTTGTTTCAGGCGGAAGAGGAATGAAGTCACCAGACAACTGGCCTTCACTGGTCGAGCTTGCCACATTACTTGGAGCTGCAACAGCTTGTTCCCGTCCGGTTTCCGATGAAGGCTGGAGACCTAACGAAGAGCATACAGGACAGACAGGTAAAATCATTTCCCCAAACCTCTATATTGCTGTCGGGATTTCGGGGGCAACCCAGCATCTGGCGGGAATAAGCTCATCGAAGTATATCGTTGCAATCAATACCGACAAGGATGCTCCTATTTTTGAAGCTGCACAATATGGTATCATCGGCGATGCAATGAAAGTTCTTCCAAAACTTGTTGAAGCTGTAAAAGAGATTAAAAAATAAAAATTTTGCCACAAAGGCGCTAAGACGCTAAGGATGATATGGAAAAATTTCTATCAATTGAAGAGGAAAAAATTGGGAAACAGATTGTAAACGCATCATACCTGGTGCATAAGGCTCTCGGGCCTGGTTTACTCGAAAAAGTATATGAAGTTTGTCTTTGTCATGAGTTAAGAAAGATTGGATTAAATGTTGAACGTCAACTGGATATACCAATTGTTTACGATGGGATTACTTTTGAGGAGGGACTAAGACTTGATTTATTAGTTGAAGACAAAGTAATTATTGAACTGAAAGCTGTTGATGTAGTAAATCCTGTGTGGGAAGCACAAATTATAAGCCCCCTGATGTTAACTGGAAAGAGACTGGGATATCTTATTAATTTTAATGTGCCTCGGATAAAAGTTGGAATTTGCAGATATGTTAATACAAAATAACCCTTTGCGCCTTAGCGTCTTTGCGGCAAAAAAATAATAGAGTCAAAAAGCAAAAGTTACATCTATGACGAAACAGATAATATTTGCAATTGCCCTTTTGGTAACAATTGGAGTATTCTCTTATACTATTAACAGGATTGTAAGTTTTTTCAGGTTTACCAGACCTGCATTTCCTGTTAAAGATTTTGGCAGGAGAATAAGTGTAATGCTCTCTGTTGCCTTTGGCCAGACAAAAATATTCCGTAAGCCGGTAATAGGGCTATTCCACGCTCTGGTCTTCTGGGGATTTTGCGTAATTATTTTCGGAAGTATCGAAATGGTTATTGACGGTCTTACCGGTAACGATAGAGTGTTACAATTTTTAGGTCCCATATATTCTATATTAATGGCCTCTGGTGACCTCTTTGCACTTCTTGTTGCCATTGCAATTATTATTTTTCTGAGCCGCCGGCTTTTCTTTCATATTAAAAGATTCGAGGGTATCGAGATGAAAAAAATATCACATATCGATGCAAATATTGCCCTTTCAATCATCCTGATTCTGATGATTTCACTTCTGACAATGAATTCCGGATATGTTGAATACAAGTCACTTATGGGGGAAGAGATAGTTGGGCTGTATCCGATCGGCAAGGTGCTTGCCGGATTCTTTGCCGGGGGACCGGCAGAAAGTTTCAGGCTCATGTATGAAATTTCATGGTGGACACATATCCTTCTGATTTTTGTTTTTGCCAACCTTCTGCCATATTCAAAACATTTCCATGTTTTCATGTCGGTGCCTAATGTTTTTCTTTCGAGACTTGACCCGCTCGGAAAGCTTCCGAATATGGACAGTATTACCAGGGAAGTAAAGTTTATGCTCGATCCTAATATGGCCTTTTCTGCCCAGGCTGCCAATGTTCCTGTAGAACGGTTTGGTGTAAAAGATGCAGAAGATGCTTCATGGAAAAACTATTTTGATTCATTGTCATGTACTGAATGCGGCAGGTGCACTGCTGTCTGCCCGGCAAATATTACAGGAAAGAAACTGTCCCCCAGAAAAGTGATGATGGACCTCAGGGCAAGGATGAAAGAGAAAGGGCCACTGATGGTTAAGAACGGAAGGGATATCAATGATAACCGTTCTCTCTTAAGAGATTATATTTCGGAGGAAGAGCTCTGGGCATGTACTACATGTAACGCCTGCGCAAAAGAGTGCCCGATCA
>Ga0315276_10005822_pt1 | contig 11379 bp, 8 predicted proteins | sample YL17G05_0_MG_FD_204542 | JGI IMG/M metagenome (GOLD analysis project Ga0315276, IMG submission 204542) | Sediment microbial communities from Yellowstone Lake, YNP, Wyoming, USA - YL17G05_0 | ecosystem: Environmental > Aquatic > Freshwater > Lake > Sediment | place: USA: Wyoming | collected... | reverse complement strand
TGAGATGGGCGCGGACAGTAGAAGAATCGTGGAAGCTGGTACCCGGCGGTTTCCATTTCTTTGCAAAATCGGTCAAATAGCGGTGGAAGTTTGCGAGGCGCCGAGCCGCGTCGGCGGTGGCTTCCGCGGAGCCGTCGTAGCGTGAGCCGGTGACGAATTCGAAAAGCTCATAGATATGCTCATTGAGGTAGAGAATTGTGTTTTTCTGGTCGGAGGCGGCAACAAGGGGCGCAAGCGGAAAATCCGTTTCCGAGAGATGGGCCTGGATGGCATGTGCAAAGGCAACGTGGTAGAGATTGTCTTCGCCTTTGGGACGGCGTTTGAGGAGAAACTTGCCGCGTTCGGAGGTAATAACAATTTTCGGGGCGCGTCGGCTGCCGGCGTCGAGGGGTTTTGCCTGATGGATTACGCCAATGTCGTAGTGGCTGAGTACCTGGGCCAACTCCTCTGAAGAAAAATGTGCACCGCCTCTGGGCATAAGATTGCCGCTAACGTACTACCAAAAGGAAAACGATAGTCAAAAACAATATCGCCATCACCGCCCCCATGACCAGCGTCGTAATCTTGTAACGAGCAATGGTATCTTCTTTGTCAGGTCCATCGTCCTCGGCTTTAATGACCTCACCCTTGCCTAACTGTCCGAGGACGGAGACATCGAACCTTTTGTGTGCCCGCATCGGATGCTGGCCTTTGCGGACAGCTTCCAAATCAATCAGCAGCTCATCGACGTTGTTGTAGCGGTCTTCCTTGTTCTTGGCCATCATAACTTCGATTATTTCGGATATTCCGGCGGAAAGTTTGGTGTTTATATGGTCGGGCGGGATGAGTTCTTCTCTTAAGTGTTTTCTCATCACCTCTGCGGGGTCTTCTGCCATAAACGGCAGCCGGCCTGTCACCATGTGATAGAGAGTAGCTCCCAATCCATAAATGTCTGCCCTGCCGTCGATGTCGATTTTGCCGCGGATTTGTTCTGGGGAAATATAGTACGGTGTTCCGTATGCTTTGCCCGCCTCGCTTTGAGCTGCCTCGATGTCCGTTGTTTCGCGGGCCAAACCCATATCAGCAAGTTTGACTATTCCGGCGGTGTTTATCATTATGTTTTTGGGTTTGACGTCGCGGTGAATCAGGCCGCAGGAATGGGCGTGCTGAAGGGCGTGGGCGACCTGAATGACTATATCCAGGGCCTCGTCTTCCTTGAAGACTTTGCCGGCGGCCAAATCGTCGTGCAGTGTTTTTCCTTCGACGTATTCCATTACAAAATAGTGGTAGCCCCCCGCCTCACCGACGTCAACGGCCTGGACAATATTATTGTGATTAAGTTTTCCAGCGGCCTGGCCTTCTTTGAAAAATCGCTCCACATATTCGGGATTTCCGCTAAATCGTTTCGGCAGAACCTTTATCGCAACCATTCGGTTGAGACTTAATTGCTGGGCCTTATAGACGACCGCCATTGCACCGGCGCCAAGTTTGCCCAGTACTTTATAGCCCGGAATCTGGTGGGTGACTGCTTTGCTATCCTTGATGGACGCTCTTAACCTGTCGGCCTGGGACTGCGTAATGTAGCCGAGGTCCATCATGAGGTCCTTGAGCATTATAGGATTGATTTTGCTGCGCGATTGCAGTTCTTCAAGAGAGCGACGCAGTTCCGCATCCGTGCAGAGACCCTGTTCTACCGCCATCTTGCCGAAAAGTGTATCGTAACTTGTTTCGTTTGTTGCTGTCATTAACCATCCCGGGTTTTACGACAAGTCCACCTTTGAAACTGCCAATTATGTGTTATATAGGACCTTTGTCAAAGAAAATCAACAATAGAAAATTAAATATTCCTATTTAGAATCGACTTTTCAGGCCTGGGGGATTAGCGGTTTTTCCGCATTACAGCGTGAGGCCGCGATTTTGGGCTGAGAGGGTCGGCGCAAGCTATCTTGAGGATTTAGGGTTGACTTAGTATCGAATCCCGCTAAACTGTTGTCTTTCCAAGTTGGCGTTATCGAAACAGTAACCTTCGAGGAACCAATAAGTGGCTTATAATTGTGTAGTTCTTATAAAACAAGTTCCTGACACGAAACGGATTACCGGCGAGGCGATGAACGAAGACGGGACAGTCAACCGTTCTGCTCTGCCTGCGATTTTCAATCCGGAAGACCTCAACTCGCTCGAATTGGCGCTGCAGATTAAAGATAAATTCGGCGGCAGGATAACAGCTATCACTATGGGGCTTCCGGCTGCGGGAGCGATTCTTCGCGAGGCGCTTTTCCGCGGGGCTGACGACGCGATTCTTGTTACAGACCAGCGATGTGCCGCGAGCGATACATTAGCGACCAGTTATATCCTTAGCTGTGCGGTCAAAAAGATTGACTATGATATAGTCCTCTGCGGCAGGCAGGCAATTGACGGCGATACGGCGCAGGTGGGGCCGCAGCTGGCAGAGAAACTGGGCATTACGCAGATTACTTATGTTGAAGAGCTTGTCGAGCTTAACGACAAGGGCATCACTATCCGGCGGAACATCGGGGCCGGCTGGCAAAAGGTCAGGGCGAAACTGCCCGTTCTTTTGACCGTTACCGGCGAAGCAAATGAGCCGAGAGTAGCCGCGGCGAAAAAGATGATGAGATATAAAAACGCACGAACGACCGTCGAGGTAGCACAGAAAACCAAACTTGAAAACGCAGAGGCAGCCGAGGCGGACATTAAGAAACTTGCCGAACATAAAAGCAGTGAATTAGAGAAAAAAGGCCTGCTGATTAAGCAATGGAATTTGGATTTTATCAAGGCCGATTTGCAATGGTGCGGGCGAAGCGGGTCACCGACGAAGGTACACCGGATTCAAAGCGTGGTTTTGACAACGAAGGAAACCAAAAACATCGAGCCGAACGAGCAAGGCATTTCAGATATGATACACGAACTGATTGAGGACAAGGTAATAGCATAGCGCAGACGAATTATGATAGATGTAAATAGACAAGGCGAAGTTTGGGTATTTGCGGAACAGCATAACGGGCATCTGGAAGATACGCCGATAGAATTGATGAGCAAGGCCCGGCGGCTGGCTGATACATTAGGCGTTAAATTGGGCGCCGCGGTTTTAGGTAATGGGGCAAAAGACATTGCGGCGAAGTTAATACATTACGGCGCGGACAAGGTGTATTTAGCAGAGCATCCGCTGCTGGGCGTTTATCAGACGAACAGTTACGCAAAAGTAATTTTCGATTTGATACACAAATATAAGCCGCAGATTGTTCTTTACGGAGCCACAGCAGCAGGTCGAGATTTGGCGCCGCGGGTCGCAAGCGCAGCGAAGGCGGGACTTACGGCGGACTGCACTGACCTCCAAATCGGCGACCACCAGACCGGCAAAGACGGTGAAACCCACAAGAACCTGCTGTTCCAGATTAGGCCTGCTTTCGGCGGAAATATAATCGCAACGATTATCAATTACGACCGCTGGCCCCAAATGGCCACCGTGCGTGAAGGCGTGATGCCGATGCCTGAGCCGAATGTCAGCCGCAAGGGTGAAATTATCGTAGAGAAGGTGCAGATTTCGCAGCAAGACCTGCCTCTGGAGATTTTAGAAGAGCACAAACGCGCGAAGAAAGTCAACCTCAAGGCGGCAAGGATAATCGTAACCGGCGGAGCGGGCGTTGGCAGCAAGGACAATTTCAAACTCATCTGGGATTTGGCAAATTGCCTCGGCGCAGCGCCGGCGGCCACCAGAGCGGCTGTCGATATGGGCTTTATCGACAGCGACCATCAGGTCGGCCAAACCGGCACAACCGTTCGGCCCAGCCTGTATGTCGCAGTCGGAGTCAGCGGGGCTATCCAGCATCAGGCGGGAATGTCCGGCAGCCAGAAGATCATCGCAATCAATAACGACCCGGACGCACCGATTTTCCAGATTGCACATTACAAAATACTCGGCGACCTGAACGTCATCGTGCCAAGAATAATAAAAGCAATTAAAGAAAAAAGCATTAAGGAAGAGAAACAGTAAAGAATGGCTAATTTTTACAGGGACAACGAGGATATACAATTTTTGTTCAAGCATCTCGACTTGAGCAAATTGGCGGAGCTTCAGGAAGAAGGATTCAATTTCACAAAGGAATTCGACTATGCCCCAGCCGATGCCGATGAGGCGATACAGAATTACGAGATGGTCCTCGATTCAGTGGGACAATTGAGCGGCGATTTTATCGCGCCGCGAGCTGAGGCCGTCGACCGGGAAGGTAATACCCTTAACGAAGACGGGACAGTTACATACGCAAAAGGGATAGCCGAATCTATGGAAAAACTTGCCGAGGCTGATGTGATGGGCTTTACGCTGCCATACAAATTCGGCGGGCTGAACTTTCCAAATCTTATTTACTCGATGGCTAACGAGATTGTTTCGCGCGCGGACGCGTCGCTTATGAACATATTCGGTCTGCAGGGAATAGCGGAGACAATCAACGCTTATGCATCGGAAGAAATCAAGCAGCAGTATTTGCCCAACTTTGCCGCAGGTAAGGTCACTGGCGCAATGGTACTGACTGAGCCGGACGCAGGTTCGGATTTGCAGGCGGTAAAACTGCGGGCATTTCAGGACGCGGCGGGTAACTGGATTCTGCACGGCGTTAAACGCTTCATAACCAATGGCTGCGGCGACGTGCTGCTTGTACTGGCACGCAGCGAGCCTGACAGAAGCGGAGGACTGGGGCTAAGTCTTTTAGTCTGCGATAAAGGCCCAACCGTTCACATTCGCCGGCTTGAGGATAAACTTGGCATTCACGGCTCACCGACCTGCGAGATATTCTTTGATAATACCCCCTGCCAACTAATCGGGGAACGTCAGCGAGGTCTTGTAACTTATGTTATGAGTCTGATGAACGGCGCCCGCATCGGCATTGCGGCCCAATCGCTTGGAATTGCCGAGGCTACTTTTCGAGTTGCCCGTGATTATGCCGCTACGAGAAAGCAGTTCGGAGTAACTATTGAAAAACTGCCGGCCGTGCGCGATATGGTCATTGATATGAAAATTGCCATCGAGGCAGGCCGAGCGCTGCTGTATGAAACATCCTGTATCGTTGACCAATATATTACCTGTGAAAAACGGCTCGAACTCAACCCGCCCACCGACAAGAAGGAGTTAAAGCCGCTCAAAGAAAAAACTCGCAGGCTCAACCGCCTTGCCTCAATGCTTACTCCGATGAGCAAGTATTACTGTTCTGAGATGTGCAACAGGGTCGCTTATGATTCGATTCAGGTTCTCGGCGGCAGCGGCTATATGCGGGACTATGCCTGCGAACGGCACGCCCGCGACGCGAGGATTACGACTATCTACGAAGGGACGAGCCAATTGCAGGTTGTTGCCGCGGTTCGCGGCGTATGCAGCGGGACAGCTGAGAAGTTTATTGCCGAGCTTGCAGGAAAAGATTATGCCCCCCAAATGAAAGAACTGCTTGAAAAACTCGCTACGGGAATGGAGCAATTAAAAACCGCCATCGCTTTTGTGAAAGAAAACGGCAACGAGTATATGGACCTTTACGGCAAGGCACTGGTCGATATCGCGATAGATTTGATTAACGGCTACTTGTTCTGCGGACAAGCAAGCGATAAACAAGCAGCACCGAGAAAAGCGGAAATTGCCAGAAGATATGTCACAAAGAACTCGCCTAAGATTACGGCTTTGGCAGAACTAATCAAGATGGGGGATAAATCAACATTTACAGAATATGAAGCAATGGCAGGACCTGTGCCAAGTGAATGAGGAGGGGACAATGCTTCGAGCGGTTATATTCGATTTCGACGGGGTGATAACAGATTCTGAGGTTTTACACCTTCGGTCATTCAATCATGTGCTGGCCCAATACGGCGTTGAGATTTCAACAAAGGAATACTACAAGGAATATCTCGGGTTGAGCGACCTCGATTGTTTGAAGGCACTTATCGACAAAAAGGTATTACAAAAGCCGGCGAAGACAATCGACGTTCTTGCAGAAGAAAAAACTGAAATATTCGAGAAGCTGGCAAGAACCGAAGGGAAGATAATCGGGGGCGTGCGGGATTTCCTGCAGATGCTCAGGCGAAATGATATGCCGATGGCTATATGCTCTGGCGCACTGATGGCCGAGATTGAACTTGTATTAGACCAGGCCCGGCTGCGGTCTTTCTTCGAGGTGATAGTATCCGCGGAATTCGTAAGAAGAGGCAAGCCCAGCCCTGATGGTTTCGTGCTGACTTTGAAAAAGCTCAACCACGAACGGCAGGACGTAATTTTGCCAAATCAGTGCATCGTGATAGAAGATTCGCATTGGGGACTCGAAGCGGCCAGCGCGGCGGGAATGCATAGCATAGCAGTAACAAATTCATACGAGGCCGAGCAGTTAACCTTAGCCGAGAAGATTGTTGCGGGGCTGGGCGAACTGAGTATGGACACTCTGCAAGGGCTTTGCGATTGACCGACTGGTGAATTATCTTTCCATTTGCAGCATACCCGGGCCGGTAATTTCGGTTTTGATTCTGCCGGATTTTAAATCGTATTCGATGCCGGGAGCAAGCGCTCCGTTGAGGAAGCACGGCTGAGATTCGTCGCCCCATGCGGTTATCATAGATTTTTCGCCGTCATAAAACATTCCGCTGCCCACAAACTGAACTGTTCTGCCCTTCTGCGGCTTTTGCTCTTCATAAGTAATGCCGCCGGCGGCACTAAGCGTCGAAAGCTCATTTTGACCGGCGCTTGTTCTGGAGAGAACAGCTTCTACATGGTTGGAAGTAGCTGTAGTCTGCTGCTGCTGTTTGCCATTGACGACAGGGAAATAATCGATAAGAATCTGCTCTTTTGCGGCATCGGCAATAATCACATCCGCTTCCGCAAGATACTTTAAGGTATCAAAATTCCGCACAACCACATAGCATGGTCTTTGCAAACTGAATTTGCCGGTCTTTTTTCCAGGCTCTGTAATTTTGGAATTATCAACCGCTATTATCCCTGACCCCGCGGCCAGAAACATCTTCTCGGCAGCGTCATAATCGAACTGGAGACACTTCAGCTTGGTAAAGCCGAGCAATTTTTTTCCGGCCCACTTGGATGTATCGAGCTGAACCACTTCGCCGCTGGCGGTAAGATGTTTTATGTCGGCACGGGACTGTTTATCTCCCGTAAGGGACGCCTCACTGCGTTTGGATAAATCTACCGTAAGTTTCGGAGCCGAAAGAGCGTACTTCTGCTGAAAACTCACATCATCCCGAAGCATTGTGCATAGAACATTGCCCTGGAAAAGAACCTGACTTAACGCCGGGGAAAATTGGGTTTTTTCCTGTGCCGTTATTTTAACCGGGACGGCGGCTGGTTTTCCTTCGGAAACCATCATATCATTTATATAAAACGTAAGTTCTGACTGGCCGGCGGCAACAATATCCTCTGTAAGCATAGAGTAAACAATTGTCTCGGCAATGAATGTGGGGCGGCCTTTCTCGTCGATAAAGCTTTTGAGCTTCTTGTCTCCGTCCGTTATATTTTCGGCAGAATCCATTGGAACAACAGCAATACCACCCTCGCAGGTTACAACGATATCGACGAATTGTTCGGGCGATTCGGCTGAGCCGGTCTGCTGTGAGGCAACGCTTTCTTCGGTGACTTTCGCAGTTTCTTTCTTCTCATCCGTTCCTCCGGAGTCTTTACTTTCAGATTTTTCGTCCGAGGCTTTGGACCACAAGATGTCACTGATGGAAATTTCATCAGCCAAAATAAGCTGTTCGGGAGAATCTATGACGACATTTTTCCTGAACACACATTTGTAGTGTTCGCCCTTTTTTGTTTTTCGCTGGTCTGTTTGCGGCTGCTGGCCCCGCGGCGAAGAAGGTTTTGTGTTTGCATCCTGCGATGAAAACAAAGAAGCTTTACCGCCGCTGCGCTTTGTGCCGGAAGGCCCGGAGGCAAGCGATGATTGTCTAATACGCAAATTTTCCAGTTCAATTATTTTAAGAAATTCAAGGCGGTCAAGCTCGTCGTTATAAACAAGCTTCATCCCTTTTCCGCGCATTTGAGCATTTTGTGAGGTGAACTTGACCGGCCCGGCGGTGGAAAACTCCGACCTTTCGTTGATAAAAATAACATCATCGAGATAAATAAATCCTTCACTGATGTTGTCGTTATTTTCAGGCAAAATATGAATAACCACATTTCCCATAAGTGTCGCATCAGTCGGGGTTGCCTTGCCAACGGCTTCCACGACCCTGACCCTGCCTTTGTCGGCAGTCATATAGCATTTAAGATTATGCCGATAAATATTCATATAGGGCTTTTCAATTTCCCATTCGTCCCCTTCGGCGTGGAGAAGTTTTTCAAACCCAAATTCCCGGTCAATCTGCTTTTTCGCGTCCAAGTGTGTGTATTTGGCCTTGCGGACGGTGCCAACACCAACATCGCCGACCATTCCGATTTTGTCGTCAAATTCGCCGGCATTGCTGTCGGCGACAGCGTCAGTAAATTTTTCTCCGGCATCAAATTCTATTGTGGGGGTCCTGTTTATCAGGTTGTAGAACAAATATATTACAAGTACCGCCCCAGCGGAAAAAAGCCATACACGTAGTTTTCGCGACTGTAAATTCATAGTAAATCCATTCCCTCGACTTCGCCCGGGATGGTGAGCGAAGTCGAACCATTACGCAGTTTAAGAATCCGGCTGATACCTTTTCATAAGCTCCTGCCATCTGCCGGCATTTTTTAGAATAAGGTCTATTACTTCCCGCACAGCCCCATCGCCTCCGCGGCGTTTTGTTACGTAATCAGCCGCTTCCTTGACTTCATCAACCGCATTGGCAACAGCCGAGCCAAATCCAACGTATTTTATCGGCGGCAAATCCAGCAAGTCATCACCAATATAAGCTGTTCTCTCCGCAGGAACGTTCATCTCTGCAAGCAGCTTCTTAAGCTCCGGCAATTTCTCGATGCAACCATGTATACAATAGTCTACCTCAAGCTCTTCGGCCCGGTATTTTGTCGGTTTTGAGAATCTGCCGCTCAAAAATGCGACTTTCAGCCCTGCTCTTTGCCACATTTTAATACCGTGACCGTCCTGCAGATTGAATGATTTACCTTCGCTGCCATCATCGTTGATTGTTATGTTTCCGTCCGTTAAAACACCATCAACATCCATAACCAGAAGTTGTATATCCGCAAAGTTTATTTTTGTTTTTTTCGGCATTCGATTATCCCGTGTCCTTATTCTATACTGCTGCGACGTATCCGGCTACAATCCGTCTCCGCTAAAGCTACGCCGAGACTAAAGTTTTACCTCACTGCCACGCTCGTCATAACATATCAAATTGTGTTTTTCACCGACGTAATCCGTCTTGGAGTGAATTATTACCCGCTTATTGCTGCGCTGCTCTATTTGTGTAATCGCAGATCTCTTTTCATTCTGCAGGTAGCCGCCAACTTCAGGGGATACGAACAATTCGATGCGTTTTATCTGTTCTTTCGAAGCCGAAAGATTCAGCTTTCGAATAATCTCTATAGCTACGGATTCATGGCTTTTAATATATCCCATACCTCCGCAGTGGGGACAGGCCAGATAGGTGGCCGACTGAAGTGAAGGACGCATTCTCTGCCGGGTCATTTCCACCACCCCGAACCCGCTTATTTTCAATATTCGCGAACGGGCGCGGTCGGTTTTGACCGCATTGCGAAAGGTCTTTTCAACATCTCTGCGATGTCTCTGGCTTCGCATATCAATAAAGTCGCAAATTATCAGTCCGCCAAGGTCCCGCAGTCTGAGCTGGCGTGCTATTTCCGGAGCCGCTTCGGTATTGGTTTTGTAAGAGGTTTGCTCGGCATTCTGGCCCTTGCGGTATCGGCCGCTGTTGACATCTATCGCCACCAAGGCTTCGGTTTGTTCGATTACGATAGAACCACCACCTTTAAGCGCTACCGTGCGGGATTGAATTTTAATGATTTCTTCTTCGATTCGATACTTGTGAAACAGCGGAACTTTGCTGTCGTAATATACTACCTTCTGTTTCAAGCGAGGTGTTGCTATCGAGAGAAAATCCTTTATTTTGCGAACAACACTTTCCGAATCACATACTATCTTGTCTATCTTGCTGTTAAGAACGTCCCTCAACGTTCGAGTAACCAAATCGGACTCCTGGTAAATTTCGCCCGGCACATTTTCGGTTTCTATCCGTTTTTCGACAGCGGTCCACAATCGGCTAAGATATTTCAAATCGTTTTGAATATCCCTTTTAGAACATCCTTCACCGGCTGTTCGGATAATAAAACCTATTCCCTTAGGCGGCTTGATTTCATCGAGAATCTGCCGCAGTCTCACGCGTTCATTCTCTTCTTCTATCTTATGAGAAATCCCAAGTTGTCGCATCCACGGCATCATAACCAGGAACTTGCCCGGTAAAGCAAGATATGTGCTGAGAGTCGGCCCTTTGGCATTTATTCCTTCTTTTGTTACCTGAACAACAAGCTCCTGTCCCTTATGAAGACAGCTCTGAATAGGCAGCCGTTCCTTTAATGATTTTCTCTGACCAACGCTTTCGGTAGAGTTGTTGTCGGCACCGGCAAAATAACGAGGATGCAGGTCGCTGATATGGAGAAAACCATTCTTGCCCATTCCGCAGTCTATAAATGCCGCCTGTATTCCGGATTCAACGTTTACCACCTTTCCTTTATAGATATTGCCGACGTGCCTGCTCAGGCTCGTCCTTTCCACATACAACTCTTCAAGAGCGCCGTCCTCGACTATCGCCACCCTGCACTCTTCGCTCTCAGCCACGTTTATAAGCATTTCTCTCGCCATTTTTTTGCCCTCATATATCGGCGTTCACTCGCCAATAACAAACCACAATTCATTTATTAAGATTCACTAATTTGCCATTGCACCTTCGTACGTCTAACCGGCGCCGACAACATATCATAGTCCAGTTCGAGCAGGTTGAGAATCTCATCCACGCGTATCGAACCAGCCAGGCTGATTTCGCACTCAACTGCTACACCCGTATCGTCTAATTCAATTGATTTCAGGAAAGGCCTGACATCTACGTTTTTGAATCTCGCATTTTCAGCGCCCATTCGCCGCTGAAGATTAAGATTTTCACTTGCCAGCAAATTCTTAATCCTGCTCTTTAATTTTTCGGAGCATAAATCATCCTGACGATTCATATATTCTTTGCGCACCGCCAACAAATATGTCGCCCGGCAAGGCTGGATTGAGGCCTTTGCTTTCGCAGGCATAGCTGTAAGCAGCTCAAAACCATCAGGCAACTGCTCCGAAAGCATGGTTTTGACTAAATCGCATAAGTCACTTTCCTGCGATTCGGCGGTTATCCGTGTTTGAAGACAAAGCAAATCGTCATCTACCTCAATTCCTACGCTTCTCGGCAAGGGCAGGG
>Ga0315276_10005821_pt1 | contig 11380 bp, 8 predicted proteins | sample YL17G05_0_MG_FD_204542 | JGI IMG/M metagenome (GOLD analysis project Ga0315276, IMG submission 204542) | Sediment microbial communities from Yellowstone Lake, YNP, Wyoming, USA - YL17G05_0 | ecosystem: Environmental > Aquatic > Freshwater > Lake > Sediment | place: USA: Wyoming | collected... | reverse complement strand
TGGAAAATGAGAAATTTTCCACAGGCATGCCTGTGGAGGCAGTATCAATTAACGCTGGATACTCCAATTCATAGTGGTACAATAAATGGGGTAAGGTCAACCGGTACCTAATCGTTTTGGTCTTTTGCTCTGATGCAGATCAAATCCTTCAAAACCGGGTTTGAGAGCTTCATCAAGATGAGCCCAATCAAGTTCAATCTTAAATTGCCCTTCTTCGGAAATCGAATTTATGACAAGCTTATTTGCAATATTCGCAGTAGCTTTTAATCCAAATCCATAAGCACCAAGATAAGGACGTTGCGATTCGGATGTATCAATATCCTGTTTGTCACCACCCCCAAGCATCCCTGATTGAGTCATTGCCTTTTTGCTGAAACCGCGGCCATCGTCCAAAATATGAAGTTCTTGTCTCTTTGTGTCCAGAAGAACAAGTACCGTGGAAGCATCTGCATCATAACTATTAGCAGCTAGTTCTTCTACTACCGCGGGCTCATTGTAGTCCTTGAGAGCGACACGATAACCTCGTGCGCTTATACCTGGTTTCACCTTGGTTACCTGCGCGCTTGGAGACATATGTCCTTCCTTTCTCTACACCAACATCTATTCCGTACCATTGCGGTCTGTCCTTGTGTGGATTATGAACAATTGTCGCATCACCGTCAAGTCCAAAAAAACTGCCCCCCAAAATCGCCCCATTTTCAACAAATACTTTTGCCCCGCTCGTAGCGTAGTTTACCCGCCGTCCATGTGCTTGCCTGCCCTGAGCGCACCTGTGGTGAGCGTACTTGTCCTGAGTAACATCGAAGGAGTCGAACCTAGTCGAAGGATTTATTTTCCCCTTTTGCCTTATGTCCTTATGCCTTATGTCCCTGTGCCTTATGTCCCTGTGCCTTATGCTCCGCTTTCGCATCAAATACGCATGTACCCTTCCCTCAAAACAGAAAAAAACCAAAATTTTCTACAATTTTTTAACTCCTTATTTTATAACAACTTACTCGGTCTATGGCTTGCCGCGGCGTAGCCGAAAGCGAAACCGGATCGACCAAAACGCGCATGTCCGCTCTATTGTAGGGGGACTCTATATCCCCACCGGCATAGTGGCGTAAGCCATCCCTTACGGGATTGTGTGAAATAAAACTTAATTGAGATTGGAGGCAAAAATGAAACGAAACCGTGCTCACCTCGGCTATAAACAGCGTGCCGTCCTCGATGACCTGTTCAAAAACGGGCTCACCGAACAAGAGACCCTTGAAAAACACAACATCTCCCCCTGCCGCTATAGAAAATGGCTCGAAAACGGCCTCTTCAAACAGGAAATCAATGCTCGAATCGACGCCGCTATACGTCAAAGCAAGCTCGTTATGGCTCGCCATCTGCCTTGGGCCGCCCAAAGACTCGTCCAGTTGACCGTATCAGAAAAAGATGAAACCGCCAGAAAGGCCTGCCTTGATGTCATCTCCCTGCACAATGATGATGTCGCTCAGGATATTGCTGAAGCTCCTCAGCCTCGAAACGAACTTCCACCCAGGCTATCTCCTGAGAAGGCCTCCAGAATGCTCGCAATACTTGCCGAAGATGAAGAACCAAGCTGCTCGAAACAAAAAACTTGTCCGCCTATGGCGGAATTTTCGAAAAATCCGTGTTAATCCGCGGTTAATTTTGACTCTAACTAATTATGACAAAAAACATTAAAACAAAATCGACTCTTCGCAACTGGCTTCTTCTGATGCACTTTGGAGTGCTTCTGAATGTGTTCTGATTACATCTGGATACCTTCTGATTACAACTGATGACAACTGATAACAACTGATTACAGTTAGCACGCAAATTCACCAAGCAATTTTGCGTATTTTGAACGCACACAGGGTGGTATTTTGACCTATATTTTCTCAAACTTGAACTTATGCTGAGTTGCATCGATTTTTATTTTATCGCCTTCAGCGAATTTGCCTGCCAATAATTCTGTTGCTAACGGATTTTCTAATCGCTGCTGAATCGTCCGTTTCAAAGGCCTTGCCCCGAAAACAGGGTCATAACCCTCATCCATCACCAAACTTCTGGCCGCCTCTGTAAATTCAATTTCAATCTTACGGCCCTTCAATCGCACCGCCAAAAGCGTAAGTTGAATCTCAATAATCTTTTTCAAACCTTCTTTTGTAAGCATATGAAAAACGATTATCTCGTCGATGCGGTTAAGGAACTCCGGCCTGAACTGCTCCTTAAGCGCTTCTTTGACATGGGCTTCTATCTCCCAGTCCGCACCTGCCTGCTCGGTAAGTTCCTGAATCTTCTGGCTGGCGATATTGCTTGTCATAATTATAACGGTATTTTTGAAGCTGACCGTTCTGCCCTTGCCGTCGGTCAGTCTGCCGTCATCGAAAACCTGAAGCATAACATTAAAAACGTCCCTGTGTGCCTTTTCAATCTCATCGAGCAGCACAACCGAATATGGCTTTCTGCGGACTGCCTCTGTGAGTCTGCCGCCCTCTTCATAGCCGACATAGCCCGGCGGTGCGCCGATAAGTCTTGCAACCGAATGCTGCTCCATAAATTCGCTCATATCTATGCGAACCATAGCGTTAGGGTCGTTGAACAGAAAATCCGCCAGTGCCTTTGAAAGTTCCGTTTTGCCAACTCCTGTAGGCCCAAGGAATAAAAACACGCCTATAGGCCTGTTCGGGTCGCCCAATCCCGCCCTGTTTCTGCGGACGGCATTGCAGACAGCCGACACCGCCTCATCCTGCCCCACCACGCTTTTGTGAATTGCATCTTCCATATTCATCAGGCGTTGCCGTTCACCGCCTAACAGTTTCGCCAAAGGCACTCCCGTCCATTTTGAAACGACCTGCGCAATATGCTCCTCGGTAACTTCATCGCGGATTATCGCCCTGTCGGATTTGGCAAGCTGTTCTTCTCTTTTTTCAAGTTCTTTTCTCAAATCTGTTATCGTGCCGTATTTAAGGCGGGCGGCGGTTTCCAAATCGCCTTTACGCTGGGCATTTTCAAACTGATTTTGAGCATCTTCAATTTTCTGTTTTAGCTCTTTTATCTGGTCTATTTCCTTTTTTTCGCCTTCCCACTGCGAGGTAAACCGCGTATCCTGCTTTTGCAGCTCAGCCAGCTCTTTTTCCGTATTTTTCAATCGCTCTTTGCTTGCCTTATCGGTTTCTTTTTTAAGCGCTTCACGTTCGATTTGCAATTGCATAATCTTTCTTCGTATGGAATCAAGTTCTGCGGGCAGCGAATCATTTTCGATGCGTAGTTTTGAAGCCGCCTCATCAATCAAATCTATGGCTTTATCCGGCAGCCAGCGGTCGGTTATATAGCGGTTCGACAATGTCGCTGCCGCAACAAGGGCGGCATCGGTTATACGGACGCCGTGATGTGTATCGTAACGCTCTTTCAGTCCCCGCAGAATCGCTATAGTTTCCTCAACGCTCGGCGGGTCAATAAGTATAGGCTGAAACCGCCTTTCGAGCGCCGCATCTTTCTCAATTTGTTTTCGGTATTCATCTATCGTTGTCGCACCGATACATCGCAGTTCGCCTTTTGCCAGCGACGGCTTTAACAGGTTACTCGCATCGACTGAGCCTTCTGCCCTGCCTGCGCCGACAACGGTGTGCAGCTCATCGATGAAAAGTATGATTTGTCCCTCTGCTGCGATGACTTCTTTTAATACCGCTTTGAGTCTTTCCTCGAATTCGCCTCTGAATTTTGTGCCTGCTATCAATGCACCCATATCGAGTGCGATAACTCGTTTATTTTTCAGGCCTGCGGGGACATCGCCGGCAACTATTCGCTGTGCAAGACCTTCGACAATTGCTGTTTTGCCGACGCCCGGCTCGCCAATCAGCACGGGATTATTTTTCGTTCTGCGGTTAAGCACCTGCATACATCTGCGGATTTCCTCATCTCTGCCTATAACCGGGTCAAGTTTACCTTTGCGTGCCATCTCTAAAAGGTCTATGCCGTAACGTTCGAGTGCTTTATATTTATCTTCCGGATTCTGGTCGGTTATTTTTGTTCCGCCGCGAATTTCCTGCAGGGCCTTTTCAATCTGTTCAGGCGTTACCGAATTCAGCCGCAAAATCTCTCTGGCATCGCTGGCCACTGAGGCAAGCGAGAGAAACAGATGTTCAACGCTGAGATATTCATCACCCATCGCATCAGCCTTGTTCTGGGCATCGAGAATAACCTGATTGAAAACAGGTTCGGCGTTCAACTGACTGCCGGCATCGCCCTGCGGCAGACGCTTAAGCTCGCTTTCCGTCATATCTTTAATCCGCGAGACATTGACGCCCATTTTTTTTAGAATCATAACCACAATGCCGGTATCATCTTCGCAGACGGCACTTAACAGATGCAATGGGGACACGATAGTATGGGACCTTGCCATCGCAATCTGCTGAGCGGTCGCCAATGCCTCCTGTGCCTTGAGCGTAAATTTGTCAAATTTCATAACCGAACCCCTTCAAATCTAAAATACTCTACTACACACTAATTAGCAAACAGCATACCTAAATTTGCAAAATTCCACAATCTAAGTGTAAATCAAAACTTATGATAACCGGTCATTTTTAACAAATGCCAATTTGGCAGGTGCCTGTTAATAAACGGCATTAAGAAGTAAAAAAAATGTTTATCAGACCAAATTTAAAAGTTTTTCCATAACTACTTTTCTCTCCGTAAATTACCGATTTCAAACTGACGTCCTATAAAATAATTTTACTGAAATTTCAAAAAAAACTTTTTTGTTTATTGACTTAGTGGGAAGAAGTGGTATATTTCCCCAGCATAGGTAATCAAAGTGGAATAAAAACCATGCTTTTATTAACAGGCGAATACCAACATATAATTGACGAAAAGAGCAGAGTTCTCATCTCCAACAAGCTGAGAAGCCAGATTGACGCAGATGAGCACGGCAACAATTTCTACCTTGTCCTCGGCGCAAACGGCATACTTTGCCTATACCCTGAAAAATATTTCGAGCAGATAGTTCTGGCGGTGGCACCGCAGACAACGGCACCTGACGAAGCAGTGGCATTTGAGCGGCTGAGTTTCGCACTGGCCAGCAAAGTCGAACTCGATAATCAGGGCAGGCTGCTGCTGAATGAAAAACTGAGAAAAAGAGCGGGACTTAAAGACAATATCACGCTTGTCGGCATCAGGGACCATATAGAACTGTGGAACAGCGAAAACTGGGAACAATACCTCGCAGACAATATGGCCCAGTACCAGAAACAGATGGCACAGGCGAGACAGTCGGTTTTACAAAAACAAACTGAAGAACTTTGATTCTAAATGGAGGCAGAAAAATGAGAATGGAGACCAATCATTTTCAGGTTGTAAAGGACAGCATTGCCGGCGAAAGGCCCGTTGACGAACAAACCCTTGCTTCGCTGACAATCCTTGCCGAACGGCTGGAAAGGCTGAAAAAACTCGATAACGCCTTTTCCGATATTGCTTTTTCGCCGGCCGTCAGGAAACTTGCAAAACAGAGAAATGCAGTCGCTGTCTGTTAAAAAACGCTCAACGGATAACGTATAGCAGGCAACAGCCTGTTATAAGTTTATATTGAAAAAGTGAATAGTGTAAATACAGAACATATTCCGGTTCTTGCTAAAATTCTTGTCGAACAGATAAAGCTGCCGCAGGATGCGGTGATGGTCGATGCGACCGTAGGACAGGGAGGTCATAGCGAGATGTTCGGCAGGACTTTGGGCCCTGAGGGAGTACTCATCGGTCTGGATATCGATAAAGGTTCTATCCAAAGGGCCCAGGACAAATTAAAGGGCCTGAAATGCAGGGTGATTCTTCTTTGTGATAACTTTGCCCGGATAAGCGAACAGGTCCATAAACAGGGAATAGAAAAGGTGGATTTCATTCTCGCAGACCTCGGCGTCTGCTCGTCGCAATTAGTCGATATGGAGGCAGGACTTAGCTTCCAGACGAATATGCCCCTCGATATGAGAATGGACAAAAGATTAACGACCAGTGCTGCCGATATAGTTAATTATGCCGATGAGAAAAACCTGGCTGATTTGATTTATAAATTCGGCGAGGACAGGGCATCGCGACGTATTGCACGTTTCATAACTGAATATCGCAGAAATCAGCCGATAACGACAACAGGACAACTGGCAGTGATAGTTTGCAAGGCTCTGGGGCAGGCGGCTCAAAAGAGAAGAAGTAAAATACATCCTGCCACCAGAACCTTTCAGGCTCTGAGAATCGCAGTCAACAGGGAGCTGGAAAATCTCGAGAAACTGCTCGATTCGGCGGTTGATTTGCTGAAGAAAAGCGGACGAACAGCAATTATCAGCTTTCAGAGCTTAGAGGACAGATTAGTAAAAAACAATTTCAGGGAAAACGAAAAGCGAGGTCTTTACAGGATTATCACGAAAAAGCCGATTGTGCCGAGCCGGGAGGAAATCGCCGATAATCTGAGAGCAAGAAGCGCGAAATTAAGGATTGCCGAAAGGCAATAAAACAATAAAAACAAATTATTAAAGGAAAATGGAGTTTCAATTATGACCTCCGATGCAAAAATTGGATTACTGTTAGGTTTGGTTTTCATATTTATCATTGCATTCATAATCAACGGCCTGCCGAACTTCCACAAAAGCTCTGCGAGCGGCGACATCAACGGCAACGAACTGACCACAAATATGGTCAGTCTGCAAAATGGTCCGCCGGCACTGGCGGCAAGGGAACATAAGGCACAGGAAATCCTCAATACCCCGCAACAGACACAGCCGACCAGCGTCCCCCCTGCCGAGAACGCTGTTTCGCCGACAGAGACACCGGCACAAATAAAGACGGGTCAAGTTATTGAGGTCGGGCCGACCGCACAGGCACAACCTTCACCGCAGGGCCAGCAGGAACAGATTGTCGCCGCTGCAGAACAACAAATGCCGGCACAAAAAGAAGAAAGCATTGTTAAAACATATACCGTTCGTGAAGGGGACACCCTTGCCACCATAGCCAAGAAGTGTTACGGCGCTGAGACGGGCAACAAAAAAACCGCTATCGACGCCTTATACAATGCTAACCGCAAGGCGCTGAAATCGCCTGACGACCTTGACGTCGGACAAAAACTTGCTATTCCAGCGCTGTCGACTTCGGGTAAAAATCAGGCCGACAGCACAACAGCATCCAGAACTAAAAAGGTTGATTCCGCCGGCAACAGTAAACAACAAGGCGGACAATATACGGTTCGGCAAGGCGATACACTGTGGAAAATCGCCGCCGACCAGCTCGGAGACGGGACACGTTACAAGGAAATAGTAAGATTAAACAATACCCTTCTCGACAATGAAGATGACCTTACGGTCGGAATGACTTTGAAGATGCCGTCCCGATAAAAACTATTTCCGTATTTGTGAACAGCTTTGCATAATCAAATATTTTTCGCTGCCGGTCAAGATATGAAACCGCGGTGGTTCTTTATTCTTATAGTTCTCTACTTCACGGCAATCTCCATCTTCGCCGTTTCTCTGCGCAGCGCAAACAACCATATTTTTTACAAGCTCTACGTATTGAGCATCGAGCAGAACCGACTCAAGCAGGAACTTTGGCAGAAACAACTGCAGGTTGAAAATTTAATAAGTCCAGCTTCCATCTCAAAACAGCTCGATTATTAGTAAAACCCCGTTAGAGGACGAAGTTCTTCAACGGGGTAAACAGGAAGAAACCTTGAAAAATATCCGTATTGTTACTGTTCTCCTGCTGATTCTCATCCTTGCATTCCTGGCATTGGCATTGCGTTGCTTTTACCTTCAGTTGTTAAAAAGCGGCTATTACAAATCAGCCTGTCTGCGGCAGCAGCAAAGACAGGAGCCTCAAAAACCGCAGCGAGGCGTAATTCTCGACTGTCGAGGCCGAATACTGGCTGCAAGCAACAAAATCCAGACTGTTTTTGCGGAACCGAGAGCCATTAAAAATCCGCAAGGCACATACGCGGCGCTGGCCCCGATACTCAATATGAACGCCGATGAAATTTGCGGGCTTATCAACGAAAGCAATAATCCCGGTTTTGTAAAACTCAGGACCGGCATTGACCCTGACAGGGGCAGCGCAGCCGCAAAAATCCGCGGCATCGGGGTGCAATCCGACTGGCAAAGAAATTATCCGGCGGGACGATTGGCTGCACACATTGTCGGTTTTACAAGCCTTGATGACCATGGACTCGGCGGCATTGAACTTAAATACGACAGGGAGCTTACCGGCACGGCGTCAAAAAACATATTTTTTGCAGACGCCGCTCCATACCGCAGGCCAATCCGGCTGAAAGAACAAACAGGAATTCTTCGTGACGGGTGCGGCATAATCCTGACCATAGACTCCGCAATCCAGCAATTCGCACGCTCCGAACTGCTGAAACAATATAGAGATTACGACGCTGAATCAGCCATCGCAATCGTAGCAGAACCAAAAACCGGCGCAATTCTGGCAATGGTGTCGCTGCCGGACTTCGAGCCTGATAACATCCGTTCAGCAGACCCCAACGAATTCCGCAACCACGCAATAAGCGACCAGTTCGAGCCGGGCAGTCTGCTAAAACCCATCACTGCCGCAGTTGCACTCGACACTGGGGCAGTAGGATTCAACGACACTATATTCTGTGAATACGGCAATTATCACGGCAAAGGGTTCGGACAAATCGGTGAATACGAGGGACATAGATACGGAAACCTCTCAATCCGCGAAATCCTGGCCCTGTCCAGCAATATCGGTATGGCAAAAATCGGACAAAAACTCGACAAAGAGAAACTCTACAGCGGCCTGAAATTCTTCGGCTTCGGGCAAAAAACGGGCATCGACTTGCCGGGTGAAGCTGAAGGCCTGCTCCATCCTGCAGAGAACTGGAACGGATACAGCATCACTCGAATACCTTACGGGCAGGAAATCTCCGTAACTTCAATACAGATGCTTCGGGTGTTCTGCATACTTGCCAACGGCGGATTTTCGGTCCGGCCATACCTCGTCAAAGCGATAGTAGACAACAACGGCAACATTACAAAATTAAAGCAGTCTCAACCGATTGGCGTCGGCTACATAATAAAACCACAAACCGCCCAATGGATTACCAGAACCGCTCTCGTTGCCGTAGTCAATGAGGGGACAGGAAAACGGGCAAAGCTTGAAAAATGGCAGGTGTTCGGCAAAACAGGAACTGCGAACGTTGCCCGCAGCGACGGAAAAGGGTATGAGGAGGACGCCTACATCGCATCATTTGGCGGCGGCGCCCCTGCGGAAAACCCCAAGGTGGTTGTTTTAGTTTCAATTCGCAAGCCGAATCCACATCTCGGCAAAGGTTATTCAGGCGGAACCGTCGCAGCGCCCGTCGCAGGAAAAATCATCGAAAAAACACTGAATTACCTCGAAGGTCATCAGCAGTAATACCGCACGGTTAGTTTCACTCTGTCTTTGGCTGGTTTGGGCCGATATAGCCTGCCTCGATACAGAAACGAATCATCTGGCGAGCCAGCGGACCGGCATCGGTGGCGCCGTGCTGACCGCCTTCGACAACAACTGCAACTGCAACGCTCCTGCCTTTGCTGTCCTCGGCAAAGCCCGCAAACCAGGCGTTCTCCTCAACCTCAGTAGAACCTGTTTTGCCGTAAACTTTCACACCGGACATTGAAAAGCCTGCGCCGGCAAATACATCATAAGCCGTGCCGCCGTCCTCGTTGACAACGGCGCTCATACCATCACGAATAGTGTCCAATGTCTGTGGGGAAATATTCAGGGCAGTCGAATCTGACGGTGCGTTTGCATCCGCTTTGATGACTAATTGAGGCAACTTGTATAATCCGCCTCTGGCGATAGCAGCCATTGCATTGGCGACCTGGAGGGGAGTAACCCGCAGATTGCCCTGCCCTATGCCGAAATATCTTCGCTCGCCCATATCGAGGGGCGGCACCTGCTCAAAGCGAGCGACAGTAACATTCGGAGGATTGTTCGAGATTTGGCCCTGCATCTGCCTGAAATTTCTGGCGGTGGTATCAGCAAACGGCGGGAGGATTTTGCGGCCATAGCCAAAATCGAACAGCCATCCCTGAAGAACCATAGGCTCGATTCTGTCGGCAAGGTGAGAAAAATAAATATTGCAACTGCCTTTGATGGCATTATGAGCGTTGTTGTGCCATTTGTCGCTGTGGCCTGTGTGGTATCTGTTATATACCCAGCAGTCGGGCCAGCCTTTCGGGGCAGGCTGAGCAGGACAGGTTATAACCTCACCGGCGGTAATCCTGCCTGATTCGAGGCCTGCAATCAAAATCAGCGGCTTTATAACCGAGCCGGGCGGATACTGTCTGTTCAATACACGATTTATCAGAGGTTTATGCGGGTCGCTTTCAAAGACCGCATAATCGGACCTGACCCGGTTCAAATCAAAATCAGGCATCGAAACCAGCGCCAGAATGTCCCCTGTAGCGACATCGATTACAACCCCTGCCATCGGGGCCTTGCAATTGGCGTTGAAACCGCAGTCAGTAAAACAATTTTCAATTTTCTTCTGGAGTTCGATATCAATCGTCAGCGAAATATCTTCGCCGAACTGTGTTTCGGTCCTGCTTATTTCCCGGCGGTCTACGTCGTAAACCACTTCTCCTCTTTTGCCGCGAAGAACGGTTTCACATACATATTCCGTGCCGTCCTCTCGTCCGCAGATATCGTCGTCGAGATAACCGGCCAGTCTGTCACCTGCAAAAAGTTTATCATCAGCCGGCCTTGCGGCGCCGACCCAGCCTACTGTCTGGGCGGCAATATTATCATACGGATAAATCCGCTGCGCTTTCGGCAGGATTTCAACGCCGCTAATATCCATAAACTCAACCTGAGCGGTAAAAATATCGTCGTCGGTCTTCAGTTCAAGCAACGGCCAGTTCTTGTTGGCTTCGGCAATGTCGTCGACCTTGTCGATAAGCAAAAGACGCCTGTCTGCATCAGGAAATTTCTTTTCAAAATCCGCAAGTGCCTGCGAAAATGGAACATCCGCTATTTTGTAACGATACTTCTCGATTATTCCGGCAGTGGGTTCGTTTCGCCTCCACGCAACAAACGTGCGCAGATTCCAGACACGGTTATTTATTTTCTCAATTTTGTCTTCGATTTCGGTGCGTTCAAGGCCGAAACTTACACATTTGTCAATTACCTGCTGGAGGTCTTTGAGACCCTTATCGATTTCTTCCTGTGCTTTTGCCATCGCAATGGAAGCGTTTCGTTGTTTAGCCGCTTTTTTCAGCTTAGCCTGCCTGACACGTTCATCCATAAAGCAGGTAAGCCTATAGTTGATATGCAGCATAAACCGTGATTCATCGGCGGCCAGTATTTTGCCGTTACGGTCGAGTATTCTACCCCTGACGGTCCTAAGCAG
>Ga0315276_10005819_pt1 | contig 11380 bp, 8 predicted proteins | sample YL17G05_0_MG_FD_204542 | JGI IMG/M metagenome (GOLD analysis project Ga0315276, IMG submission 204542) | Sediment microbial communities from Yellowstone Lake, YNP, Wyoming, USA - YL17G05_0 | ecosystem: Environmental > Aquatic > Freshwater > Lake > Sediment | place: USA: Wyoming | collected... | reverse complement strand
CCGGGATCGTCCTGCTGGCGAAATTCGGGGACTTCCCGGCGATCGAGTCGGCGGCGGCGTACCGGCCCAGCGTCACCTCGAAGATCTTCGACCGGAACAACCGCGTCGTCGGGGAGATCTACCTCGAGAAGCGGAGCGTGGTCCCCTATAAGGCGATCCCCCCGCACGTGGTCAACGCCTTCGTCGCCGCCGAGGACGCGAACTTCTTCCAGCACAAAGGCGTGGACTACGTCGCCATCTCCCGGGCGATCTTCAAGGACGTCGTTTCCGGCGGATTCGCGCAGGGGGCCAGCACGATCACCCAGCAGACGGTCAAGTCCCTCTTCCTCACGCCGGAGAAGAGCATCGCCCGCAAGTTGAAGGAGTTGATCCTCGCCTACCGGATCGAGAGGAAACTCACCAAGGAGGAGATCCTCTACCTCTACCTCAACCAGATCTACCTCGGGGATGGGGCGTACGGCGTGGAGGCGGCGTCGCAAACCTACTTCTCGAGGGGGGTCTCCGCCCTAACCGTCGCGGAAGGCGCGCTCCTCGCGGGGCTGGCCCAGGCGCCCAGCCGCTACTCGCCGCGGGGCCACATCGACAAGGCGAAGGCCCGGCAACGGTACGTGCTGCGCCGGATGGCGGAGGCCGGGTTCCTCGACAAGGACGTCGCGGAGAGGGCGTACAAGGCGCGCCTGGCCCTGGCGCCCCCCTCCACCTTCCGGTCGAAAGCCGCGTACTTCCTCGAGCACGTCCGCAACTACCTCCAGGAGACGTACGGAACGGATGCGATGTACCGTAGCGGGTTCAGGATCTACACGACGATCGACGAGAGGCTGCAGGAGGCGGCGTACGACGCCGTGACGCAGGGCGTTCGCCGGATGGAGGAAGCGAACCGGTACAAGGGACTCCAGGGCGCGCTGGTGTGCATGGACCCCAACACGGGCGGGGTGCTGGCGATGGTGGGCGGCGTCGACTTCGCCGCGTCGCAGTTCAACCGGGCGCTCCAGGCGCGGAGGCAGCCGGGCTCCGCCTTCAAGCCGGTCGTCTACAGCGCCGCCCTCGACAAGGGGAAGACGGTGGTCTCCACGGTCGACGACTCGCCGATCGAGTTTTCGAGGAACGAGACGGAGATGTGGAAGCCGAAGAATTACGACGGGACGTTCCTCGGCCCCATCCCGCTGATCGAGGCGCTGGCAAAATCCCGCAACCTGGCCACCGTCCGGCTGCTGAACGAGATCGGCGTGGACACGGCGATCCGGATGGCGCGCGACCTCGGCATCCAGTCGCCCATCGAGCGGAACCTCTCCATCGCCCTCGGGTCTTCCGGCGTGACGCCCCTCGAGATGGTCACCGCGTACTCGACCTTCGCCGCCGGCGGGCAGCGGCCGACGCCGTTCTTCATCCGTGAGGTGCAGGACGGGCAGGGAAAGGTGCTGGAACGAACCGAGCCGAAGGTCGTGCCGGCGATCGCCCCGGAGACCGCCTACCTCACGATCCGGTTGATGCAGGAGGTTCTGCGCACGGGGACCGGCGCCTCGGCGAAGGGGCTCTCGCCGAACCTCGCCGGGAAGACGGGGACGACGAACGAGAACACGGACGCCTGGTTCATCGGCGGGTCGCCGGACCTGATCGCGGGAGTGTGGGTGGGATTCGACACGCCGACGTCGCTGGGGGGGCGCCAGACGGCGGCCTCGGTAGCGCTGCCGATCTGGACGCAGTTCTTCGGGCGGGCGCTCGGCGACGTCCCCGACCGGGAGTTCCCCGCCCCCTCGGGGATCACCTTCGCCCGCGTCGATCCGGCGACGGGGAAGGCCCTTCCGCCGGGAAGCGGCGAGGGGATGATGCTCCCCTTCAAATTGGGCACGGTGCCGGAGACCGGCGGTCCCGCCGGGAAACCGGCGTCACCGCGGCGGGGGACGGGGGACGATCTGCTGTAGGGCGGAGAAAGGACTGAGACACTTCTCCTATACCCTTTTTGCGATCACGAGCATCCGCTCGGCGCCGGGGGAGAAGGGGGCGCCGTCGAGGGAGCCGTGGACGGCCGCGACGCGCATCCCGGCGCGGCAAAGCATCCCCGTCAACTCCTCCTCCGAGTAGATCCGGACATCGAAGGCGGAGGAGATGCGGATCCCGTCCGGGCGGGTCAGTTCGTGCTCCGCGCGCGCCCGCCGCGTGGCCCTGTCGAACCGCACCCGCAAGCGCAGCCGGCCGGAGGGGACCGTCACCGTCGTCTCCGTGTCCTCCTCCCCTGCGAGCCCCTTCTGTGCGTTGCGCAGGTCCAGCAGGAGCGTCCCCCCCTCCTTGAGGCTCTTCGACACGTTTCCGATCACCATTTCATTCTCTTCATCGTTGAAATATCCGAACGAGGTGAAGAGGGAGAGGCAGGCGTCGAAGGCGCCGCGGCGGACGAACTTCCGCATGTCCTCCCGCACCCACTCGACGGAGGCCCCCTCCCGCTGCGCGCGCTCCCTGGCGAGACCCAGCATTTTTTCGGAGAGGTCCACGCCGGTGACGCGGTACCCGCGGCGGGAAAGGGGGATCGCGTGGCGCCCGCGCCCGCACCCGAGATCCACCACCGAAGCGCCCGGCGGGAGGGACAGGAGCCCGACGATCCTGGCCACCTCCTCCTCGGGGTCCCGCTCCAGGGGCCCGAACAGCTCCGGGTACCGCTCGTCGAAGATCGTCTCGAACCACGGTCGAGGCATGGCGTCCCTACCCCTTGGCCACGGCGAGGGGCCTGAGCCGCGCCACTTTGCGGGCGATCCCCGCCCGGTCCACCACGTCCACCACGGTGCCGACCTCCTTGTACGCTTCCGGGATCTCCTCGGCGAGGGTCTTGCGGGAGGTGCAGGCGACCAGCACCCCCCGCCGCTCCATCTCCGTGAACACGGACTTCCCCCGGAGGCTCCGCCTGGCCGACGTGCGGCTCATCCTGCGGCCCGCCCCGTGGCATGTGGACCCGAACGACAGGCGCATCGCCCCGGGCGCGCCGGCGAGGACGAAGGAGCCCCTCCCCATGTCGCCGGGGATGAACACCGGCTGGCCGACGTCGCGGTACGCGGCGGGAAGTTCCGGGTGACCCGGCGGGAAGGCGCGGGTCGCCCCTTTCCGGTGGACCAGCACATCCCGCCGGCGGCCGTCCACCTCGTGGCTCTCGAACTTGGCGTTGTTGTGCCCGACGTCGTACACCGTGCGGATCCCCGCATCCCTCGGCCCCAGCCGAAGGACGCGTTGCACGGTCTCCCGCACCTGGTGCGCCAGCAGTTGCCGGTTGGCGAAGGCGTAGTTCGCCGCGGCCGCCAGGCCGGAGAGGTACCGCCGCCCTTCGTCGGACCCGATGTGGGCGCAGGCGAGCTGGCGATCGGGCACATGGAGCGCGTGTTTCCGCATGTAGGCCGCCATCACGTCGAGGTAGTCGTCGCACACCTGATATCCCAGCCCCCGGGAGCCCGAGTGGATGAAGAAGACGGCCTGCCCCTGGAACAGCCCGTACGCCGCGGCGGCCTCGGGGAAGAAGACCTCCTCCACCTCGTCGATCTCGAGGAAGTGGTTCCCCGCCCCGAGCGTCCCCAATTGGTCGAGGCCGCGCTTCTTCGCCACGTCCGACACCGCGTCGGGATCCGCGCCGGGGAGCCTCCCCCCGCTCTCGGTGAACTCCACGTCCTCCTCGGTGGCGTTTCCCCGCGAGACCGCCCAGCGCGATCCCCCGGTGAGCACCTTGTCCATCTCCGGGGGGGTAAGCCGCACGGTTCCCGTCGAGCCCACGCCGGACGGCACCTCCCTGTGCAGCGCCGCGAGCAACTCCGGGAGCCGGGGGCGCAACGTCGTCATCTCCAGATTCGAGCGCAACAACCGGACACCGCAGTTGATGTCGTACCCCACGCCGCCCGGGGAAATCACCCCTTCGGCGACGTCCATTGCCGCCACGCCTCCGATGGGAAAGCCGTACCCCCAGTGGATGTCGGGCATTCCGATGCTGCGGAAGAGGATGCCGGGAAGGTGCGCCACGTTCATGACCTGGCGAAGCGCCTGGTCGCGGACGATGTCCTCCATCATCTCGCGGGAGGCGAACACCAAGCCCGGCACGAGCATCCCGCCGGTCTGCGGGATTTCCCATGCTGTTTCAGAGACTTGCGATAGAGAGATCTCCTCGAACCGCACGGGAGCCTCCTTCCCACCCGTCCGTGGCCGCCGACGGGCCGACCGCTGATCGCGGGCGGCGGGAGGCGAATCACACGTCCAGAACGAACCGGGCCGTGAACCCCGACGGCCCCTCCTCGACGGTCAAGGCGTGCGCCGTGACCGCCTTGATCTCCCGGTACGCGGAATGCCGGGCGTCGTCCACGGGTTCCCCGCGGACGGTGACGAGGATCCTTCCACTCTTCATGATAGCATCCGCGTCCCGGACAAGGAACCGGTCGAGGGAAAAGAGAAGGAGGGCCTGCCGCAGGATCGACAGAAGCCGTTCCTCCGGAGGACCGGAACCGGAATCGAGGGTCCTTCGCCCGGATCGACGGATCTTCCGTCGGTCGGTCAGGAGCGAGAAGAGGGCCTCCACGGAGGCGGCGCACAAGGAAGGGAAGTCGGCGGCACGGACCTCGACGCGCAGGTCCGCGGTGTGGGGCAGGAGGCGGAACCCCCGGCGGGTCAGGTCCCGTCCCGGAGCCGGTCGGCGAACTCCCGCGGGAGCCCCGCCTCGAGCACTTTCCGGCGGGCCGCCTCGACGTCGTACGGCACGCGGACCCAGGTCACCGTTCCGTCGACGGTGTCGAACAGGAGGAAGGAGGCGTCCCGGTCGCGGTCCCTCGGCTGCCCGACGCTCCCCGGGTTGAGGAGCGCCCGCTCTCCCGGCAGCAGGCGGAACTCCCTCACGGGAACGGGCTCCACCCGGCCGTCCTTCCGTCGGACGAACCCGCCCGCCGCGTGGGTGTGTCCGAAGAAGATCGGCCCCGTCGCCACGGACGCGAAGAGGGTCGAAAGTTCCTGGGCCGCGTGGTCGATGGAATCGACGTACCGGCCCGGATCGCTGGGGGCTCCGTGGACGAGGAGCGCGCCTCCCTCGATGAAACGCTGGACGGGAAGGCGGGAAAGGTAGTCGCGGACCTCCGGGGAGATCCGGTCCCGCGACCAGAGAGCCGCCTTCCGCGCCGCGGCGTGGAAGTTCCGACCCGCCGCGCGGCCGCACGCCACGGCGTCGTGGTTCCCTGAAACGCCGGCCGCCGTGTTCACCATCGCCCAGCGGATGCACTCTTCCGGCTGGGCGTTGTACCCGGCAAGGTCCCCGAGGTGATAGATCCGGTCCGGCCGGCGGCGGGTGAGCTCCGCCCCAACGGCCGAGAGGGCGTCGAAGTTGGCGTGGATGTCCGAGAGGATGGCGACGTTCAAGCGATGACGGCCGCGGCCCTCCCAAGCCCGGGCGGGAGCGCCCGGACGGTCCGTTTCCTGGCCGAATATTCCCGGACGAGGTCCATGAAGATGTCGAGCTCGTACCGCCGGTCGGCCCGCGTCCCGTCGAAGTAGAAGACCCGGACGGGCAGGCCGTCGCAATCGCGCGAGAGGCGCGGGTAGATCGCCTCCGAGACGATCCCGTTCATGCAGGAGAACGGGTTGATGTCCAGCACCCCGTCGGCCCCCTTCCGGTGCAGGTAGACCGTCTTCGCCACCGAGAGGAGCATCTCCCCCAGCGTTCCTTCGGGAACGAGGTACGGCCGCGCGAGGTCGAGCACGTCGCGGATGTCGTCGGCCTCCTCGTAGCCCCGGAAGTCGTCGCCGAACACCCCGTACAGTTCCCGCTCGTCCTTGTGCTGGAAGTGCCACTTGAGCCTGGCGCCGAACATTTCGAGGGTCAGGTGCTTCCGGAACCGCTTCAGCAGGTGGATGTGGGCGGCGTTGGTGTACCAGAGCCATTCGCTGACGTCGGAGACCCAGCACTCCCCCCCCGCCTCCTCGACCTTGCGCACGACGTCGTCGTTGCTGAACGTGTTGAGCCGGCAGAAGATCTCCCCCACGACGCCGATGAGCGGACGGGGATCGGAGAAGTCGGCCGGGACGTCGCGCAGCATCCTCCGTCCGCGGACGAGGGATTCCTTGAGGCGTGCCATCCGCTCCTTCGGGTTCTTCCCGCGGGATTCGACCGTGGCGCAGAGGTCGGACAGCGCCGCCTGGTACGCCGCGTCGGACGCCCCCTTTTCCAGTTCGTAGGGCCGGATCCGAAGGAGAAGCTTCGTGAGCAGCTCGCCGCCGATCATCGCCCGCCACGCCGTGCGGAGCAACTCGTCGGCCTGTTCCCCGATCCCGCTGTACCCGTCCTCGCACGTCGGGGAGACGACCGTGACGCCGTCGAACCCCATCTCCTTCAGGACCCCTTTGATGTAGGGGCCGTACTGGCCGAACCGGCACGGTCCGTCCGAGGTGGGCATGAAGAGCGCCATCCGGTCGGCGGCGACCTCGCCGTGCACGAGGAGTTTCAGGGCGTCCCCCAGCGTCACCTTGAGGGGAAGACACTCCTCGCCGGAGGAGTGGCGCCCCCCGAGGACCATCGTCTCTTCGTCGGAGGGCGACATCGACTGCGCGTCGATCCCCACGGAGCGGAACGCGGCGGCGATGACGCGGACCCCCGCCTCGGACATCGAGGGGAAGTAGACCGTCTTGCCGGAGAGCGGCGAGCCGTTTACTGTTGCGCCCACGGGCGGAGCACCCCCTTGCTGTCGAGATAGGCCTCGCACCGGGTCACGTACCCGGCGTCGTTGCCGTGGCCGTCGAACTGCAGCGTCAGGTACGGGGACCCGGACGCCCTCGTGACGAAGTGTCGCACGAAGGAGTCGGGGCCGCACTTGAAATTCGTGATGTAGATCATGTGGAACCTCGGTCGGTTCCGGCACCATTTCCCCGCGGCGATGATCTTGCGCCCGTGATTCCAGAACATGTTGTCGTTCACGTCGCGGATGTCGATGCCGTCCACGGGGAGGAAATCGATCGGGATCACGTTGCTGCCGTACTGGTCCCGAAGCTTCGCCGGGATGTTCAGGTTCACGTCCCGGTCGTAGAGGTTGTACGGGCGCCCCAGCAGGACGATGGCGTCCGCCCCCGCCTTCTCGACCCGCTCGATCGCCTCCGCCCCCGCGACCTGGAGGAAGTTGGCGAGTTTCGCCTGCTCGCGGTACCCGTCGCGGATCCCCTCCCGGATCTCCTTCCGGGAAACGCCCAGCGGCCCGAAGCAGTCGAACAGGTCCTCCACCATATGCTTCTCGCCGTCGCGGAACCGGACGGTGGGCGAGAGCAGCTTCTGCCGCAGCTCTTTCTCCCACTTGGGGACGGCCGCCACGACGAACGGCAGCGTCTGCCCCCAGGGACAGAATTGCGACGCCGTGTGGGTGTGGGCCGTCTCCGAGTTGATCACGTTCGGCAGGAAGAGGAAGTCGACACCGGAGGCCAGCAGCGCTCCCACGTGCCCGTGGGCCACCTGGATCGGGTAGCACGGCTCGGCGACGGTCCGCTCGAGCCCCTCGCGGGCGATCGCCTTGTCGGTGCGCGGCGACACCTTGACGCCGAACCCCATCCGCGTGAGGACCGCCTTCCAGAAGGGGAACCGCTCGTGGAAATACATCGCCCGGGGGAACCCGACGGTCCCGCGCGCGCCGCTCGCAGGGGTCTCCGCGACGAGCCGGTCGAGCCACTCGATCCTGCGCGCCACCAGGTCGTCGATCACCGGCACCGTGTCGGTGCGGGCGGCCTTGCGGTATTTCTCGGAGCACTTGTCGCCCCAGTAGGTGCGGCTGTCGCCGATCAGGATCTCCTGCATGTCGCAGTAGTTGCTGCACCCCTTGCAGACGAACTCCCGCCGCCGGTAGTCGACCTTCGAGAGGTCGAAGCCGCGGAACGTCGTGGCCTCCTTCGTCGCCCGAACCTTGTCCCGGGCGAGCAGCGCCATCCCGATCGCCCCGATCACCCCGTTGTGCGGCGGAACGATGATCTTGCGGCCCAGCACCTGGGAGAAGGCGGCGGCCACCGCGTCGTTGTACGCCGTCCCCCCCTGGAAGTAGATCGTCTCGCCGATCTTCCGGCCGCGCACCACGCGGTTGAGATAATTCTTGACGACCGAGTACGCGAGGCCCGCAACGAGGTCGTGCTTCCGGGCGCCCCGGTAGAGATAGTTGTTCAGGTCCTGCTCCATGAATACGGTGCACCGCTCCCCCATGCGGACGGGGGCGTCCGAGGAGAGGGCCATCTCCGCGAACTCTCCCTTGATCCGGATCCCGAGCCGCTCCGCCTGCTCCTCGAGGAACGACCCGGTCCCGGCGGCGCACGCGTCGTTCATCGCGAAATCGGTGACCACGCCGTTTTCGAGGCCGATGAACTTGGAGTCCTGCCCGCCGATCTCGAAGATCGTATCGACCGACGCGTCGAAATAGCGCCGGCTGATGAAGGTGGAACCGGTCTTGTGGGCCGTGATCTCGTCCTTGACCGTGTCGGCGCCGACCAGCTCGCCGATCAGCTCCCGGCCGGACCCGGTGGTCCCCACGCCGCGGATCGAGATCGTGTCGCCGAACTCGTCCCACAGTTCCTTCAGTCCGTCGGTCACCACCTGCATGGGACGCCCCTGCGTTCCGACGTAGATCTCCTTGAGGAGGTTCCCGTCCCAGTCCGTCAACGCGAAGTTCGTGGAGACCGAGCCGATGTCGATGCCGAGGAAGACCTCGGGTCGGCCCTCGGGCTTCGGGGGCGGCTGGACGCGGTCGCGCAGGAAGACGACGTTCTCCGTCGTGAGGGGGGGCCACGAGGGGAACGCACGCTCTTCCGGCTCCACGACGGCCGATCCTTCCGCGATCACCGACGCCTCTCCTCCCGCACGCTCCGAGGAGGCGGCCGCCGCGCCGAGGGCGCCCATGTGGGCGAAACCGCGCGGCACCACGACATCCTCCGCCGAAAAGCCGAAGGCGTCGCGGATCGCGCGGACGACCCCGGAGTTCTCGAACAGACCGCCGACCAGGGCGATCTTCGGGACGGGATCCTTCCCCTTGTTGATGCTGCTCTTGAAGTTGCGCGCTACCGCGTCGCACAGTCCCTTGAGGATCTCCTCCGGGGAGTACCCTTTCTGCTGGGCGTGGATCATGTCGCTCTTGGCGAACACGGAGCATCGGCCCGCGATTCTCGCCGCGCTCGCGGCGTGGGCGACCATCTCGCCGACCTGCTCCACCTGCAGCTTCATCCGGTGGGCCTGTTGGTCGATGAACGACCCCGTACCCGCCGCGCAGTCGCCGTTCGTGTCGTAATCCTTGACGGTGAGGAGACCCGCGTCGCCGGACGCCTCGAGGCGGATCACCTTGGAGTTCTCCCCGCCCATCTCGAAGATCGTGCGGACCTCCGGATGCGTGACCGTGATGGCCTTGACGAGGCAGCGGAAGTCGTTCTCGTACGTCGCCCCGATGAGCGGCGCGAGCTGCCGGCCGCTCCGCCCGGTGACCGCGATCGCCCGCACGTTCCCCTCGCCCAGGACCGCGAGCCACCGGCGCAGGCGCTCCGGGACCTTCCGCACCGGATCGCCGAGGAGACGGTCGTACGAAAGGTTGTACCCCTTCCCCGTACCGGGGAGCGCCACCGCCTCCGGATCGAGGAACGTTCCGCGCAGATCCGCGGTCGGTTCCGTCGAACCTTCCGGCAGAAACAGGGAAAACTTCATGCTGATCGAGCCGACGTCGATGCCCAGGAACAAGCCGTCTCTCCTCCCTCGGGAAATATGGGGACCAGCATGAACTTCGCATACAATGGTCGTGCCGGGGCGGCGATCGCTGATAAATCGATCGGTTACGAAACCCCCGGCACGGCGTTGCGACCCCGACTCTCCCCGATCGGATAACCGCTTATCCGATCGGACATCTCGCCCCCGTCCTTGGAATTCCGGGGCGAGGCGGGGTATAGTAAAAAAGATAGGAATACGAAAGGGGCGCGCATGTTCGGTATCGGCTTCCAGGAGATGCTCATCATCCTGGTCGTGGTCCTCATCTTCTTCGGCCCGAAGCGGCTCCCGGACCTGGCCAAGAGCCTCGGCAAGGGGATCGCGGAGTTCAAGAAGGCGTCCGAGGAGGTCCGAAAGGGGATCGAGGACGCGGTGAAGGAACAGTCCGCGGAAGAGGCCCCGAAACCGCCGGAGGATCTTTCCGCGTACGGGAAGGCCCCGGGGAGCGCTCCCGCGCCTTCGGTGCCCGCAAAGCCCGAACCCGCACCGCCGACCGAGGTTCCCGCGCCCGCGAGCGGCACGCCGCCGGACAATGCCCCGGTGGAACCCGCTCCATCGACGGGTGCTCCCGCCACCGCGGATGGCGGTGCGCCGGGAACCGCCACCGGAGAGACGCCGGCCCCGCCGCCCCGGCAGGGGTGACGCCGGTTGTCGACGAACGCCGGGGAAATCCGCCAGCCGCTCACCGAGCATCTCGATGAACTTCGCCGTCGCCTCGTCCGCGCACTGATCGCCCTCGGGATCGGCACCGCCCTCTGCTACAACTTCGCGGAGCGGATCTACGCCGCGCTTCTTTCCCCCCTCACCGCCAACCTGCCGCCGGATTCGCATCTGATCTTCACCGAACTGACGGAGGCGTTCCTCACGTACTTCAAGATGGCCCTGTGGGGCGGGTTCGTGCTGGCGTCCCCGGTCATCTTCTACCAGGCGTGGCGGTTCGTGAGTCCCGGGCTGTACCTGAAGGAGCGGAAGCTTTTTCTCGTCTTCGCGGCATGGTCCACCTTCGGCTTCCTCGCGGGAATGGCGTTCGCCTATTTCGTGGCGATCCCGGCGATCCTCTCCTTCTTCCTGTCGTTCGGCCGGTCGGTCGTGGTCCCGATGCCGTCGATGCGGGAATCGCTCTCCCTCGTCCTGCGCCTCCTGCTGATCTTCGGCGTCATGTTCGAGCTGCCGCTGGTGCTCTTCCTCGCGGGGCGCGGCGGGATCCTGACGCCGGAGCTCCTGCGGAAATGGCGCAAGGGCGCCGTCCTCGGGGCGTTCCTCCTGGCCGCCGTGCTGACCCCGCCGGACGCGGTGTCCCAGATCATGGTCGCCTTCCCGCTGTACGCGCTGTTCGAGATCGGGATCGTGCTGTGCGCCCTCGGGGCACGCCGGCGTACCTCGACCCTCCCCGGATCCCCCGCTTGAGTCCCGCGGGGAAATTACATATAGTTCGGGAAAAGGCGCGACGTTGCGCAACACCATCTTCCGGAGGCTCGGGATGATCATCGAGTGCCAGACATGCCACGCGCGGTTTCGCCTCGACGAGTCCAGGATCAAGGGAAGGGGCGCGCGCGTGAAGTGCCGGAAATGCGGGGACAGCATCGTCGTCCTCAAGGACGGCGCTCCCGCTCCCGCCCCTTCGGCGCCGGGCGGGGACGGTTTCTTCGACCTCGGCTC
>Ga0315276_10005818_pt1 | contig 11381 bp, 10 predicted proteins | sample YL17G05_0_MG_FD_204542 | JGI IMG/M metagenome (GOLD analysis project Ga0315276, IMG submission 204542) | Sediment microbial communities from Yellowstone Lake, YNP, Wyoming, USA - YL17G05_0 | ecosystem: Environmental > Aquatic > Freshwater > Lake > Sediment | place: USA: Wyoming | collected... | reverse complement strand
TTGGGAAGCTCTCACGACCCCGGCTAATCAGGGACTAAATAAAGTATGGGCACCGAATGGAGAATTAGCATACGTGGTCGGTGCGCTGGATGTGGGTGTTAATCCCGCCAGCATGAAAGTAACAACCGCTTAGGGAGCATAGCAACGGCGTATAAACTTGTCAGGGGTGGGCGGCTCCCTCCCACCTCTGGCAGGTCAGGGAGCTGATGAATGGATATTAAAACACATGTGTATGTGACCGTGAACGGGTGTGAAGTGGCGTATCAGGCGATAAGCATGGATGCGCTGCGTATGTCATGGGGCGGTATTGAGAAACAATACCGGGAACGGGGCGAACCGCTCGATCCGCCAACCTATGAGATTGTCACGGGTGGGGGCGGGAAGATGCAAGAGCCGCATGACGCGACCACCGAAAAGACACCCGACGAACAGGCTGCGTGGGATGCGTATCAATCTGCTATACGTCGATTGCAGGATGACAAAATAGCAATGCAAATGAAATACATCCTCGAGGATGGACTGGGTACGCTGCAAGTACCTGAGGATGATAGTTGGATGGAGAAACACACGCAGCGACTGATAGAGATACCGACAGACCCCGATAAATTACGAGAGTTTTATATTGTTACTGAGGTACTGAAAACCCATGATGATGTGGCTGGTATAACGCTATCTATTATGCTACTCAGTCAGGAAGGAAAGGTTAATGAGGTGGCGCTGGAAACTGCGCTAGAGTCCTTTCGCGGTTACGTGGGGCGGAAAGGAATTAAAAGACTTATCAACCGACAAAAGCAAGTGGAAACACAGCAACAGGTTGTTTGAAGTTGAGGTTGTATTTGAATGGCACAGATTACCGAGCGAGTTCGGATTATGCGAACCAGAGTTTGATCTAACATTGATGGCAGCCTATACAGTAGCGAAGCGCCGGATGGAAGCCTGGGAAGTGAAGCAGGCGAAACGAGAAGCGAGACGAAACACGGCGCATAACAGGAAAAGATAATGGAAAATATCGGACTAGAGGCAGTATTTAAGGACGCTGGATTTCAGGCAGGCATAAATAAGTATAACGGAAGCGTTGATACTGCAAATAAAAAAACCAGTGGACTTGGTAATACTGTAAAAACCGCCGCAGGTAAAATTCCTGGATTGGGAAGCGCGATGAGTTTGCTTACCAATCCTATTACGCTGGTTACCGCTGGATTAGGAGCATTGATTGGGGTAACCGTCAAGTCGGTTAATGAGGTGGTTAGTTATAATAAAACTGTCAGGGAAATGACGCAGGTTACCGGATTAGGGGCTGAGGAAATAAGCCGCATAATCCAGGTGGGTGATGATTGGGGGATTAGCACGGGCGATATACGATCCGCCCTACAAATGATGAACAGAAAGGGTATCACACCAAGCGTTGAGAACCTGGCTATTCTTGCAGATGAATATGCTAATGCCACTGATAAGTCAAAATTCATGGAAGAAGCTACAAAGGAATATGGAAGGTCGGTTGTCACGCTTATTCCAATAATAGCCAAGGGTGGAGACACTTTACGAGATCAGGCTGCCGCGGTTAATGATAATTTAATTGTCACACAAAAAAGTATTGACGCCTCACGCGAGTATGAGGTTGCAGTTGACGATTTAGGGGATGCGTGGCAGGGATTTAAGCAAACGCTTGGGAATGCTGTTATTCCTACATTAACTATATTGGTCAGCAAAGTTAATGACACCATCGAAGCAGATGAGAATGCAACAACCACCGCCGAGAAGGTTGAAGCGGCTTATGCAGCGGGGAATATAACAGAAGATAAACGTATTGAATTGCGACATATATTGTACTATCATACAAGCCAATTGATAGATGTTGAACTTGCGTTGGCCGATGCAAACAGGCATGATTTTGAATCTGCCGACGCATTAGGCAATAGTGAATTAAGGTTGATAGATATATTCAATGACCTGAAAGTTATTATTCCAGATGTAACCGATGCTACTAAGAATTTCAATATTGAGACTTTACTTGCAGCACAAGCGGCAGACACAGAAAAGCAAGCTCTATCTGATATGGAGTGGGTAATAAGTCAACCATTGACGACGGCGATTGAGGATTTCAATATAAAGCAAGGCGATCTTCAAACCGAAATGCAAGGGGTACAAGGGGAGATTGATATACTAAACAGCAAGTCATATCTCACCCCCGAACAGAAAACAGAATTAGCGGAGTTGTTAACAAAGCAAGGCGAACTTCAGACTGAATACGGGAAGAATGCCACAGAGCACGAAGAGGCTACTAGGAGAATAATATTTGACCTGGCAGTTGAAAAACTTGCTATTGCAGGATTACTAACGTCTGGAGTATTCGAGGAGATGGCTGAAAAATGGGGATACTCAGAAGATGCCGAAATTCAGGCGATGATCGCCGCTGATGAGGCGGTAAATTGGCTTAGAGATAACCCTGATGATATTGAGGGAATGTATAGAATATTGAATGGGCAGGCTACTGCATGGGGATTGACACATCAGGCGGCGGTACTGGCGCATGATGCTGCCTCAGCTTTTAGGGGTGTGGTAAATTCACTCACAGATAAGACAATTTACATCCGTACGATATATGACAGTATTGGGGACCCAAGTCCACCAAGAGCAGAAGGCGGGCCTGTCATTGGCGGGCAAGCATATACGGTTGGCGAGCGTGGAATGGAGATGTTCATTCCCAGCACCAATGGAGTAATATTACCCAATAGTATGATGAGCAATTATTCAGTATCTACCAATAATAACAGGAACGTGAATGTTAACATTGGCGGGGTTAGTATCCATAACGGAGCCGATCACCAGGCGTTTATATCTCAGGTAGAGTGGGCGGTTCAGAGAGCGTTAGGAGTATAGCATGGCAGGTATATTACAGATTACCGACGGCACTACTACGATTGACCTGAAAACAGGCATATTCCGGCTGGTAGATTGGACCCCCGTAACACCTCCAACGAAAGGCGGGGGAGTGTGGCAGGATAGCATGTTAGATGACGGGCGCAGATTGACCATGACCAAGCGCGGCAATGGGCGCGAGACGTTTCAATTGAGAGTAGCGGGTCAAAGCATGGATGACACTATTCTTGAAACACAGGAGTTGAGACGGTTACTGGAAAAGGCGCGTCAATACTGGACTACCAATTGGCAGAATGAGCCGGTATGGATCGCAGCTCGTGGAGCGTGTGAGACGAATACCCGCTATGCCTATGTGATGGATTATTTAGCGGAGCGGGATGATAACCCGTATATATCCCCGTTCAATGGGGAGGTACTGGCAACGATGGATGAATGGGCGCTGGAGATAGAGCGGTCTGACTGGCTGAATAATTTACCTGGTGATGGCTCATGTGTGGCTCTTGCGAGTTTACAGGATTATTATACAGCGACTGCCAAGGATACCGCAGCCCCCACCCAAGCTGCTGATGATGCTTCCATTGAATTTTATGTAGGGAGTATAGGTTTAGTTACAACCACAATTACTATGGGGAACATGCCTCCAGCAATCTATGGGGGTGGTATCAGGTTCAGAGGCGTTGCTATTCCAGCGGGGGCAACAATCATTAGCGCAAGAATTGATGTACAGGCATCCGCAGCAGACGCAGGCACAATAATATCTGCGGTTATCAGTGGAGAGTTGAACGTCGCTCCTGCTGTATTCACTACGTTTGCAAATTTCATCGGAAGGACACTGACGACAAATAAATGTAATTTTTCAACGTCTGAGGCATGGGTGGCTGGGACAACTTATACGATAGCGCAGGGGGCAGGGCTTGTAGCGTTACTTCAAGAAATAGTTGACCTGGGCGGTTGGGCGGCTGGTAATAACCTCGCAGTATTGATATACGATAATGCGAGCGGAAAGGTGGATATGTTTGGAAGGCGACGGTTTGCCACGTGGGATAATGTAACCTATACCGATGAACCTATCCTATATGTGGAATGGAGTACAGCGGCATCCTCAAGGGGAAGAGCGGCAACGTGCAACAATGAAGTTTATTTTGCAAATAAGCATAATACAGCACAGATTACTAACGCCTATCATCACCGAGCTGCGGCATGGGTTGATATTATGGGGGCTGCATTACCGTCGGCTTTATTCTCGGCTATTCCTGCGGCTGGAGATATATTATATATGGGCGTTGATACAACTATAGCAAATAGCGGGCCGTTTTCAAATGTAATATTTGATATTGGCACGGCGGCTAATGATATTATAGCGGTTGATTGGGAATACTGGAATGGTGGTTGGGCTGCACTTACTACGGTTAGAACAATAGACACCGTTATTCCAGTAGAATATTTCAATGTCCCTGGAGTTGGATCGGTATCATTTGTCCAGCCTGCGGATTGGGCAACTACGGCGGTAAATGGTATAACGGGTTACTGGATACGTTGCGTGATTGCGGTGGTTGGGGCTGTTCCAGGAGCACCGACCCAGGCTAATCGCAGATTATATACGGTTGTCAGACCTTCGGTTGATATTGACGAATTACAGGTGATCGGTGATGTATCAGCATTGGCAAGAATAAAGGTACACGACTATACCGATATTTATCACGCATCCTCTGTGATATTGGCGACAAGGTCACAGTCCAGAGGCGCAAACTTTAGAATGTATCTAAATGTATCGGACGAACAGAATATTCCCGGTATATCTTCACATGGCCCGGTAGGGTTTTACGTTGCTAACACGAGTTCTCCCACTGGCAGGTGTGGTTATTACAATCCGGGGGCTGGGAGTACCGGTTGGTTCTGGTTTAGAATAGAATCCAGCATCGCCTATGAATATTTCGGGAGGTACCGTGCTTATTTACGGGTTCACCGCAATGATGCTGGGGCAACAGACTGCACGGTTAAGCTATCTGTTGGAATAGCCGATCAATTTAGTCTATACACCGCATATACCTATATATCAGAAATAAAAACAATATTGAGCAATCAGCCAAATTATTTAATTGATTTTGGAACTATTGACATTCCTGGGTTTGGAGCATTACGAAGCAATGATGTAATATCACCGATTGACTTGCGCCTTGACTTTGCCAATGGCGTAGCCACCCCTGAATTAAATATTTATGATTTGATACTTGTCCCGGTTGACGAATGGGCGGGCGAGTTCTCTGCACTAAACCCAGATGAAACGCCAGAAAAAATAGGCTTTATGCTGTCTACCACATCATACCGAATGGAAACATATCTTGAGGTTGACAGTCTGAACTTGAAAAATCGTATATCTGCTTATACAAGAAACGGAGCGGGTAATATATATGCCAGGGGCGTGCCGAGTGACCTTCTGCAATTCTCATGGAAGAACATCACCGCAGCCGCAGCACAGTTACAAGCGAATAAAGACCAGCAGGTATTCGCCATGCTAAAGACGTATTACGCAACAGATGATGTATGGCTATTGCCTGTAGAGGGGTTAGGCACGCTGGATATTGACGCGGCTGCAAGATACCTTTCCATGAGGGGTGATCGGTAATGACAACCCCCTCCAATTTCAGCGAGACGGGAATAGCGATATACGCAACCGAGCCGCTCGTATCTGCCGCATCCATGAAATACCAATGGTCGTTGTCTCAGATGGTGAGTGGCTATTCTCATATTATAGCTGCCAATGGGGGTTATAAATCAGCGTCAATTTCGATGAACATGCGCCAGGATGAAATAGAGGACTGGCTGGAGTATGGACTAGGCAGGAATATCACTGTATATAATGAAGGGGGCGTGCCTGTATGGGGCGGATTTGTCAATGATATAGTAGCGAACGTCGGGGGATTGAATGTAATGCGCGGTCCGCTAATGGGAATTGCCAATGCGGTGAATGTTATATATTCAACGGTTGATATAAACACAGATCCTCCAACAATGGGGGTTAGGGCTAAGACAGGGTATGCCTATGATTTAGTAAGTCAGGATAAATACGGAATTATTATCAAGGTACTCTCGAGCGGCGGGTCCACGCCAGCTAATGCGCTCAATATCCGCAATACATATCTTGCAGAAATGGCACAGCCTGAGACAAGCCAGACCATCAGCATCGGTGAAAGCGGTAACCTGGATATAACCATTAATTGTTTAGGTTACGAAGAGTGGTTACGGGCGTATATTTATAATACCACTGGAACGGGCGGCACAACTGTAAGCGCCAAAATACAATTGGTATTGGCTGCAGACCCTAATAACATTATCAGCTCAGACTATTCCAAGATCACCGCCAACACATTGGCTATTCCGGTCTATGCCAATGATGACGATCTCGCATTAGATTATATCAATTCATTGGTAACACTTGGGGATGCGGCTTATAACCGCTATACATTCGGGATATATGCCAAACAGCGGGCAGAGTACACGGTCATGCCAACCCGTGAAGAGTATATATGGCATTTAGCAGATGGTGGGATGCTCACAAACCCATACGGCGGTATTATAGAACCGTGGAATGTATTGCCGGCCAGGTGGGTGCTGATACCCGACTTTATGATTGGCAGAGTATCGCCCACCGCAGCACTTAGAGATGATCCGCGTTATATGTTTATAGAGAGCCTGACATTTACAGCACCTTATGGATTGACGTTGACTGGCTCGAAGATTAGCAAGATGCCTCAGATATTTTCTCAAATGGGGCTGGGCGGTATTGGGGCATGACCCAAAAGAGAAACGCAGAGCTAGTTAACAACCTGCGCCCGGACTTCTTCGCACGGTACGAGCCTAACGCGTCGATGGTACACGCCGGGCTGCACATGCAACTTCCGCAACTGCGCGGGTATTGGCCGTTCAGTTCTGTGGACGAGCGCGGCGACTTAACCGACATGAGCGGGCAAGGGCGTGTGCTGCACAACACCAACACCGTCGCGTTCGGCGTTTACAACCTCCTGCCCTATGCGGATTATGTACCCGCAAACTCGGAATATTTTACACGCCTGGATGAGGAGGGAACCAGCATCACCGGAGCTCTGACAATCGGCGGATGGTTCTGGCTTGACACACTCGCCAGCGGAGCCAATCAGGTGCTGATAGGTAAATTCAATACAGTCGGTAACATGAGGGCATATCAGTTATACATGGTTGATGCGTCCAACCGGTTTGCGTTTATCATTTCTGGGGACGGCGCAGCGACCACCGCCGTGACGCATGTTCCTGTGGCGGTAATCTCGACCTGGTATCATATCGTGGGTAGATTTGTACCGGGAGCAGAGTTATCGATCTTCGTCGATGGGGTAGAGACGCTGGAATGGGCGTTAATTCCAGCGGCGATATACGACAGTACGGCGGCGTTTACCATTGGAGCGCGTGACCCAGGAATAGAATACCTGGACGGGCGCAGCGCACAATGTTTCCTGTGTGCAGATGATCTCGATGACGTGATAATCAAAACCATCTTCGAGCAAACGCGCGCTAATTACGGGAAGTAATATGCAAAACTATCAGAGCAGAAACGTATGGGTAGGGACAGCATCGGAGCGGGCGGAGTTTGAGCCGGATACCGTCGGGTCGCGCTTCTTCACGCTCGACACGCAAAAACTGGCAGTGTGGACTGGCTCAAACTGGATTGAGATAGGCCCTGGGGCGGCTGGGGCGGTCGCATGGGGCAGCATTACGGGTACGATGATTAATCAGACGGATCTCAATAATGCGCTCAATGGCAAGGCTCCTACAGTACACGCACACGCGCAGAGCGATGTGACAGGATTAGTGACGGCTTTATCAGGCAAAGAGCCAGCCAACACCAATATCCAGACGCACATACAATCAGCTCATGCACCCGCAAATGCACAAAAGAATAGCGACATCACGAAAGCGGAGATTGAGGCGAAGCTAACCGGGGAGATAAGCACACACACGCACGCGGGCGGGGCTGATACATCCTTAGCCCCTGCGTCAGATCAGACTATACTAGCCAATACTGGTCGTTATATTACGGACTGGTACGAGATTGTAAATACATTTTACACAGAAATTGCCGATAGTGGCATTATGGAGATTGGATAATGAGCAGACTAATATTGAATGAACAGGCTTCCACGCCCGCAACACCCGCCGCAACAAAAATAGCATTGTTCGCGGACAATACCGCCACCCCATTACTAAAAACGGTGGACGATGCAGGATCAGTAAAATTCCAAACGGATAGCTTATACTTTCAAAACTATGCCAGTATTGCAGCGGTAGCAGGCGGATTTGCGGTTGATACCTATCTTGCCGGGTCTACCTGCACAATTCCACTAGCAGGCGGTTGGCTTGCACGGGCGCAATACCGATGTGAATTTGATATGGTCAAGACTGGGGCGGGAACGCAGGCATTTACGATTATTGTTCGTATGGGAACACTAGGTACTACCGGCGATGCTGCAATATTGACGCTCGCTTATGCGGTCGGAACCGCCGCAATAGATACAGGCTTATTTACGGTTCGGGTTAATTTCAGAGCGGTGGGAAGTGGAACGAGTGCCATTATTCAGGGTATTGCAGAATGCCAACATCATTTAGCTGCCACCGGATTGATTACCACGGGCGTAAGTGGAGAAGGATTTGTTATCGGCACATCTTCTGGATTTAACTCTACTACTCAAACCAAGATCGGATTGAGCGTAAACGGGGGTACATCATTTAGTGGTACGAATACAATAGTCCAGACACAATTGATTAATCCAGGATACTAATGACACGGAGCATAACATGGCAGACGCAGACAATCCTACAAATGGCAGTCGGGTAACAACCCAGCAATTCTACGAGGCATTATTAGGCATTAAGGACGAAATGTCAGAAATGGAGAGGCGCATATTGTCAAAAATAGATGATATACCAGACCATAGTAACAATATAACGGATATTTGCAAGCATATCGACGGACTTGAAGGGGACGTGGAAGATATGCGTAAACAAAACCGTGTATGGGATGGGATAAACAGCGTGGCAGTTATACTAGGAACTCTAATAGGGGTAAGATTGGGTCCTAAATAAAACACATACTGAAGGGAGAATAATTGAATACATCATTGACTGATAACGTACTAACCGTAAGGCTGGATGGTATCGGGGCTGGCTGGCAGCAATACATAATGCTTTGCTCGGATCAACACCACGACAGCCCGTATTGTAACCGCAAGCTGGAAAAGGCGCATCTCGATAAAGCAATGGACAGAGATGCGCTTATCTTTTTCGGCGGGGACACGTTTGATGCGATGCAGGGCAAGCACGACCCGCGCGCCAATTACGATCACCTGGAGCCGTTCCTGAAGCGTGATAATTATTTTGACGCAATCGTTGAGTATAATGCTGCGTTCTACAAACCGTATGCGAGCAACATCGTGATGATCGGGAATGGCAACCACGAAAGCGATGTACTGAAACATCATAATATTAGCCTTGTGGATAGGTTGGCAGCGGAACTTAACCGGGCGAATGGCCAGGTACATGTGGGTGGGTATGGCACATGGGTTAGATTTATGCTGAAGGTATCTACCAGGAACTTATCGTTCAACATGAAATACTACCATGGATCTGGTGGAGAGGCTCCGGTAACGAGGGGCGCAATTCAGACAGCCAGGCAGGCGGTATTTCTTCCAGATGCGGACATTGTTTGGAACGGTCACTCTCACCAGGATTATGTGATTGCGGTGCCGAGGGAGCGATTATCAGGTAAGGGTAAACTTTACAGGGATACGCAATGGCATATACGCACACCAGGCTATAATGACGAATATCAAAACGGTGCAGGTGGTTGGGCGGTTGAGAAGGGATTGACACCCAAGTCACTGGGCTGCGTGTGGCTGAAATTTTACTTTGATGGTGATGGAGTGGGGATAATTGCAGAGCAGGAAATAAGATAGTTTATTGTGTACACAATTGTACAGGATAATATACAAATTATGTATATTCCTTGTATAGATAGTATACAAATTTGTGTACTTCGATGACATAAACTATTAGTTTAAGATAGCGTTAACATACATTTAAGACGAATGTTACATGGAAAGTAGTTACAACAATATTACATTTATGCTGAATTATTGTAGTAATATTCAGGCATGGAAAATTCACTAACCCCCAAGCAACTCAAATTAGCAGTAACACGAAGTATCGCACTAGACCCCGACCTTTCTGCCAGGATCGCCCAGGAGGTTGGGTTTACGCCGTTATGGAGTAGGATGACTATAACGGAGTTGGCGGCTGTCTGGAAGGTGTGGGAACGATTAACTACGACTAGCGAAGATCGGAGCGATAAATGACGACATTGGGAATGGGAATGACGAGTAATGATCCGATAACGGGATGGGCAGATAACAAGGCGACCATCCACCCGCTTAATACGTTGCGGGCGTTGAGTGTATCAGCCTGGAAGTTAGCAGCTAAGATGGCTGATGAGGATAATCCTGACTGGCACGATATTGAGAGAATGCAGGAATCTGCAAGGGCATTGGAACGCATGGCAGATGATGGCGATGATTGCGAATGCACCCCGCGCCACGAATGCAGGGTTTGCCGTGAAGTCGCTCGTGTAATTTATTCAGAATGAGAGGATAAAATGACAGACAGTTTAGCAGTTTATAAGCACATCGATCAAATTGAACGGGCGGCAAAGTCGCTGCAGGCATCCGGGTACTTCCGGGATGTCACCAGCACGGCGCAGGCGATAGTCAAGATCATGGCAGGGGCTGAGTTAGGACTGCCTCCATTCGCATCGATGACGGGTATCAACATCATCCAGGGCAAGCCGGTATTGGGAGCGAATGTGCTGGCTACGCTGGTAAAGAATGACCCCCGCTATAACTACCAGGTCAAGGTATGCGATGCGAAAGATTGCGAGTTAGCATGGTTCGAGGATGGCAAGCAGGTCGGGATTTCGTCATTCACCTGGGACGAAGCCAAGACCGCCGGATTGACCGAAAAGGATAACTGGCGCAAGTATCCATCGGATATGTTATTCGCACGGGCAATCAGCCGGGGCGCAAGACGGTTTGCACCAGGCATATTCGGTGGAAGTCCAGTTTACACCCCTGACGAAATGGGAGTTGATACCAACGAGGAGGGAATGATTGAAGCGGTTGCTACGGAGGTGGTCGGCAAATCCCCTTTTGACGAACAGGTCGAGCGCGAACAAAAAGAATACCTGGCACATCCCAAACTGCGTGACAAAATCTACGCACCAGATACCGTGATCACCGACACCGATGGCACGATGAAAGTCACCATCCCCGCCAACCTGCTCAGCACCGATGACGTTGACACGGCGACAAACAGCAAGGGTGAGCTGTTTATCGACCTGCAGACGGATAAGTTGAGCTACATGGCAAATAGCCTGATGGCAGCCATTAAGAAAAACGGTCTGACACCGATGGAATTGGCAG
>Ga0315276_10005816_pt1 | contig 11382 bp, 10 predicted proteins | sample YL17G05_0_MG_FD_204542 | JGI IMG/M metagenome (GOLD analysis project Ga0315276, IMG submission 204542) | Sediment microbial communities from Yellowstone Lake, YNP, Wyoming, USA - YL17G05_0 | ecosystem: Environmental > Aquatic > Freshwater > Lake > Sediment | place: USA: Wyoming | collected... | reverse complement strand
GGGTGGACTTTCGGGTCCCGCGATCCGGCCGGTCGCGCTGCGCATGGTGTGGCAGGCATCGCAGGCCGTGCGCATCCCGATCTGCGGGATCGGCGGGATCATGAACGCCGAGGACGCCATCAAGTTCCTGATCTGTGGCGCGACGGCCGTACAGGTTGGTACCGCCAACTATTTGAATCCGCTGGCGGCGCTCGAAGTGGCCGAGGGCATCGAAGCCCATGCACGGCAGCACGGCGTCGCGCGCGTCGCAGATCTGGTCGGAACGCTCGAGGTCCCTGCTCGCTAGCGCCGCAAGCGTGGATGGACCCCTCCCAGCGGTTGCCCCAGTTTTGGAATTCGGATAAGGTTCGCCCACTTGCGTGGCTCTGGCGCAAGCGTGGTCGGTCGCTGGTCAGTTGGTGGTCGGTCGGTCGAAGGTGGGCTCGGGGCTCGCCTTTTTTTTTCCGCTTTCGGCTCCTTCGCCCCTCTTCATCGCAGGGTACGCGTCGATGTATCACGACATTCCCGAATCGCTGCGCGCGCTGATCGAGCCGGTGGTCGCCGACCACGGCTTCGAACTCGTCACCGCAGAGCTCGCCGGCAGGGTGGTACGCGTCGTGATCGACACGCGCGACGGCGATGGCCGGGTCCCGATCGACCACTGCGCCGCCGTGTCGCGCGAGTTGGCGAGTTGCTTCGACGCCGAGGCCGCGATGCCGGGCTCCTACACCCTGGAAGTGTCCTCGCCCGGGCTCGATCGCGTGCTCGCCCGCGAGAAGGATTTCAGTGCCGCCTGCGGTCGGGAAGTGAAGATCGAGACGCGCCGGCCGATCGACGGGCGTCGCCGCTTCCGCGGCGAACTCGTCGCCTTCGAGGGCGGTCGCGCGCAGGTCCGCGTCGATGGCAAACCGATCGAGATCCCGTTCGACGAAGTGTCGAAGGCGAACCAGGTCTATCACTTCACCAGCGCCGACTTCGCCAAGAAGAGCCGGAACTCGGGGGAAGCGAGATGATTCCGCTCAAGCGTGAAATCGACCAGATCGCCAAGGACAAGGGCATCGACAGGAAGATCATCGTCGATGCGCTGAAGGAGGCGATGGTCCAGGCCGCCCACAAAAAGTACGGCGCCGACAAGACCATCGAACCGAACTACAACGACGAGACCGGCGAAGTCGAGCTCTTCGAGTTCCGCACGGTGGTCGAGGTGCTCACCGACCCCGAGACGCAGGTGCTCGTCGCCCAGGCGCGCGAGCTGGACCCGGAAGTCGAGATCGGCGACGAAATCGGCGTGAAGCTCGACACCGAGGGCTTCGGTCGCATCCTCGCGCAGGTCGCCAAGCAGGTGATCATCCAGCGCGTCCGCGAGGCGGAGCGCGGCATCGTTTTCGACGAGTACAAGGATCGCAAGGGCGAGGTGGTGAACGGCATCGTGCGCCGCTTCGAAAAGGGATCGCTGATCGTGGACCTCGGTCGTGCCGAAGCCGTGCTGCCCGCCAAGGAGCAGGTACAGCGCGAGAGCTATCGCCCCGGCGACCGCATCCGCGCCTACATGATCGACGTCAACAAGGAAGCGAAGGGCTCGCAGATCATCCTGTCGCGCGCCTCGATCGAACTGCTCAAGAAGCTCTTCCAGTCCGAAGTGCCCGAGATCTACGAGGGCATCGTGACGATCGAGTCCGCCGCGCGCGAGCCGGGCGTGCGCTCGAAGATCGCCGTCGCGTCGCGCGACAGCGACGTCGACCCGGTCGGCGCCTGCGTCGGCATGAAGGGCAGCCGCGTGCAGTCGGTGGTGCAGGAACTGCGCGGCGAGCGCATCGACATCGTGCCCTGGAGCCCGGATCCGGCGCGCTACGTGTGCAGCGCGCTCTCGCCCGCGCAGGTCTCGAAGGTGATCATCGACGAGGGCGCCAAGTCGATGGACGTGATCGTCCCCGACGACCAGCTCTCGCTCGCGATCGGCCGCAAGGGCCAGAACGTGCGCCTGGCGGTGCAGCTCACGGGCTGGCGCATCGACATCAAGAGCGAGTCGAAGATGCGCGAGGTCGCGCAATGGCTCGCGCAGGCCGTGTCGGTGGTCGAGGGCTGGGGCGAGCCGGAGGCGGAGATTCTGCTCAATCAGGGTGTGACATCGCTCGACGACCTCGCGCAGCAGCCCGTGGAGCTGTTGATGCAGCTCCCGGGCATCGACGAGGCGGGTGCAAAGGCGGTGCGGCAGCGCGCGGCGGAGCTGGCTATCGAGCAGCGCCGTCTCGAGGCGGAACGCGTGGCACAGGAGGCGGCAGCAGCAGCTGCCGCAATGGCGGAAGTCGCGATGGCGGCGCCCGTCACACCGGCGCCGACACCGACCGACGCAGGCGCGACGGAAGGCTCCAGCTAGTTCTCCCAGAGCGCCGCACCGGGTGCGGCGTATGGAACCACGATGGCGAAGATCCGGGCGTACAAAATCGCCGAAGAGCTTGGGCTCGACCGCAACGATCTGGTCGAGCGCGCCAAGTCGTTGGGCGTCGAAGTCCCGGGGCCGATGGCTTCGCTCGACGAAGACGTCGCTGCGCTGCTGCGCGAGCGACTTGGCGGTCACGCCCCGGGCGCGCAGGTCACCGAACGTCGCGTCGAGGGCGAAGGCGGCGGCGCCGTGATCCGACGGCGCAAGCGCGCGCCGGCTCCTGCCCCGGCGCCGGCTCCCGCCCCGCTGCGCGTCGAGGCCTCCAGCGTCGAACTCGCGCCCGAGCGCGAGCCGATTCGCGAGTCCCATCCGATCGCTGAACTCCGTGGCGAGGGGTCCGGCGACGCAGTGACCGCCGAGCCCGAGTCGTTCGCGGTCGAGAGCGCAGCGCCCGAAATCGACGCGTTTCCGTCTGCACAGGCCGCAGCGGCCGCTCGTCCCGGCGAGCCGCTGCGCGACGGTCCGCGCGGATCGGTCGATCGCCCGGCCGATCTCGGTGTGGGGCCCGCTGCAGCGGGCAAGGGCAAGGAGCGCAAGCGCGTACGCGAAGTGGTGAACCTGCGCGAGCAGGAGCAACTCGCGAAGCAGGCCGTGAGCCGGACCGTGCGCCGCTCGACGACGATCGACCCGCGCGTGATGCAGTCGCCGCGCCGCCACGTGCGCGACAAGGGGGCCCCGTTGCGACCGGCCGCTGCAGCTTCGGCGAAGACCGGCAAGCGCCTCGTGCGCGCCGAGGGACGCATCAGTGTGGCGGAGCTGGCGCACCAGCTCGGCGCCAAGGCTGCCGAAGTACAGGGGCGCCTGATGGCGCTCGGCATCATGGCATCGGTGAACCAGCAGCTCGAGCTCGAGTCGGCCGGCAAGGTCGCGAGCCAGTACGGTTTCGAGGTACAGGACGTCGGCTTCCAGGAGGCCGAGGTGATCGGCGACACGGCGCCCGAGAGCGACGCCGCCCACCTGGAAACGCGCCCGCCGATCGTCACCGTGATGGGTCACGTCGACCACGGCAAGACGTCGCTGCTCGACGCGATCCGCAAGACCAACGTGGTCTCGGGCGAAGCCGGCGGGATCACCCAGCACATCGGCGCCTATCAGGTCGCGCTGGGCGAGCGCCGCATCACCTTCATCGACACGCCGGGCCATGCGGCCTTCACGCTGATGCGCGCACGCGGTGCCGAGATCACCGACATCGTGATCCTCGTGGTGGCCGCAACCGAAGGCATCATGCCGCAGACGATCGAGGCGATCGGGCACGCCAAGGCAGCCGAGGTCCCGCTGATCGTCGCGATCAACAAGTGCGATCTGCCCGACGCCAATCCGCAGCTCTGCCGCCAGCGCCTGATGGAGCACGGCCTGGTGCCCGAGGATTTTGGCGGCGAGACGATCTGCGTGAACGTGTCCGCGACCAAGGGCACCGGGCTCGAACAGCTGCTCGAGATGGTGCTGCTGCAGGCCGACGTGCTCGAGCTGCGCGCCGATCCTTCGCGGCGTGCGCGTGGCGTCGTGCTGGAAGCGGAGCTCGACAAGGGGCGCGGTCCCGTTGCGACGATCCTGATGCAAGACGGCACGCTGCGTCCGGGCGACGCGGTCGTGGTCGGCACAGCGTACGGACGTGTGCGCGCCATGGAGAACGACCGCGTTCAGCGCGTCGACTCGGCCGGGCCGTCGGCGCCGGTGCGGCTGATCGGGCTCTCGACGGTGCCCGAGGCCGGCCAGATCCTGCACGCGGTAGAGAGCGAGCGCGACGCCCGCGACGTCGCCGAGCACCGTGCCGCTGAAGACCGCCAGAAGCCGACCCAGGCGCGGCCGAAGATCTCGCTCGAAGAACTCTTCGCGCGCAGCGACGACGACGGGCCGAAGGAGCTGCGCATCGTGCTGAAGGCCGACGTGCGCGGCTCCTGCGAGGCGGTGCGTGACGCGCTGCTGAAGCTCTCCACCGACACGGTCAAGGTGAATGTGATCCTGTCCGGCGTAGGTGCGATCTCGGAAGGCGACGTGATGCTTGCCAAGGCGAGCGACGCGATCGTAGTCGGCTTCCATGTGCGGCCCGATCCCTCGGCGCGGCGCGCCGCGGAAGGGCAGGGCGTCGACCTGCGCTCCTATCAGATCATCTACGAGCTCACCGACGAAGTGCGCCAGGCGATGGCCGGCCTGCTCCCGCCGAAGCTCGAGGAGAAGGTGCTCGGCCGCGTCGAGGTGCGAAAGACCTTCAACGTGCCGCGCGTCGGCACGGTCGCCGGTTGCTACGTCATCGAGGGCCTGGTGCGCCGCAATGCAAAGGCGCGCCTGATCCGCGACGGTGTCCAGATCTGGGAAGGTGGCTTTGCCTCGCTCAAGCGCTTCAAGGACGACGTTCGCGAAGTGCAGACCGGTTTCGAGTGCGGCCTCGGTCTCGACGGCTACAACGACATCAAGGTCGGCGACGTGATCGAGCCCTACGAGATCTTGGAGACCCGAGCCACCCTGTGATCGTCGGGGCCGCGGTGGTCGAGCTCCACGTTCACGCCTCCCAGTCGCTCAAGCAGAAGCGCGGGGTGGTGCGCTCGGTCGTGCAGCGGCTGCGCAATCGGTTCAACGTCGCGGTGGCGGAGATCGGCGGGCAGGACACCTGGCAGCGCGCCGTACTGGGAATCACGGCCACCGGCATCGACCGCACCCAGGTTCGCGGAGTTCTCACCCGGGTCCTCGCTTTCATCGAGGACCTTCACCTCGCCGAAGTGACCAATAGCGACATCGAGTTGCTCGAGCTGTGTTACGAAGGTCGCGACGACGACGATGACGACGGGGAGCCGGAGACGGAGGAATGAGTGAAGTCACGCCGGCTCGAGCGAGTGTCCGAGGAGCTTCGCGCCGAGATCGCCCGCGTGCTGCGCGAGGAGGTCGCGGATCCGCGCGTCGCGATGGTCACCGTGCTGCGCGTCGACGCCTCGCCCGACCTGCGCAACGCACTGGTGTTCTGGAGCCGGATCGAGCGCAAGGGCGGCCCGGATATCGAGTCGATCGAAGCGGGACTCGCGAGCGCTGCGGGCTTCGTGCGCCGGCGTCTCGCACAGGAGCTTCCGATGAAGCGCATGCCGGCGCTCACCTTCCGCTACGACGCCGCCATCGAGGCGGGCGATCGCACGTTGGCGCTGCTGCGCGAGCTGTCCGATGAGCCGACGGAGTAGGCGCGACAAGCCCGAAGCACCGGGCCCGAGCGGCTTCCTGGTCGTCGACAAGCCGGCGGGATGGACCTCCCACGACGTGGTAGACGCCGCGCGTGCCTGGTTCGGCACCCAGCGCGTCGGACATCTCGGCACGCTCGACCCACAGGCGACCGGCGTGCTTCCGCTCGCGCTGCGGGACGCCACCAAGCTCGTGCCGTTCGTGCCGTCGGATCCGAAGGTGTACCGCGGCGTGATCCGGCTCGGCGCCGAAACCGACACGCTCGACGGCGACGGCCAGGTTCTCACGCGCTTCGAGGGTGCGCTGCCCGACGTCGTCGCGGTGCGCGCGGTGCTGACGACGTTCCTCGGCGAACACCAACAGATTCCGCCCATGTACAGCGCAGTGAAGCAGGGCGGGGTGCCGCTGTATCGACTCGCGCGGCGTGGCGAAGAGGTCGAGCGCGCGCCGCGCAAGGTGCGCATCGATGCCTTCACGTTGCTCCGCTATGACCCGCCCGAAGCGGAGGTCGAGGTGGTGTGCTCCCCGGGCACCTATGTCCGTGTGCTTGCCGCCGAGATCGGGAGCCGGCTCGGTTGCGGCGCGTTCCTGCAGTCGCTGTGTCGTTTGCGCAGCGGTCCCTTCGAGCTCGCGCAGGCGGTGAAGCCCGAGGTGCTCGCGGCGGAAAGCGAACGCGGTGAGATCGCGGCGCGACTCGTGCGGCCGGTCGCCGCGCTCGGCATGTCGGCGATGCGGCTCACGGCCGAGGATGCGCGGCGCGTGCTGAACGGATCAGCGCTGCCCCAGGGCGGACCCGCGCGTGCGCCGGGCGAGCGCGTCGCAGCACTCGATCCCACGGGGGCCTTGCTTGCGATCCTCGAAGTCTCACCGGATCGCCGGCTGCGGCCTCTGCGTGTGCTCCGCCGCCTTGCTCCGCCCGCGTGACTTTGGTACCTAGACGCCGCTCTCAACTACCGAAATCACCTGATGACAGTTGTGATTCACATCGAGGCCTGCGCTTGATCGCCGCGGAACGCAAACAGTCCGTCATCCAGACTCATCGGGTCCACGACAAAGACACGGGCTCGCCCGAAGTCCAGGTCGCACTCCTGACCGAGCGCATCAACGAGTTGTCCGATCACTTCAAGGCGCACGCGAAGGATCATCATTCGCGGCGCGGCTTGCTGCGGATCGTGAGTCAGCGGCGTCGATTGCTCGAGTATCTGCGGCGCAACAATCCGGTGCGGTACCAGGAGCTGATCCAGCGACTCGGGCTCCGGCGTTAGCCGAGCCGCTGTCATCGTCGCCGCCAGGGTTGGCGCCGGCGAGACCACACAACGCCGAATCCGTCGATGCAGATTGCCCGGCCCTCCGGTTGTTCCGAGTTGGTCGTGCCGAATCGCGTCTGGTCGGAATGCGGAGTCGGCAATCCGCGAAGCAGGTCCTCCTCGCTTGATATCGAGCAGCCATTCGCTTCGCGCATTCCTGATCCCGCATTCCGTCTCCCCGCGACTCCTTCACTGCGTCGACGCAATCCCGGCCGAACCGGGCTGGCTCTGCCCTCCCAAGCAGGACCGCCCTGGAGCCGGGGAGGAGATGAGGATCTAATGCCTTCTTATTGGTTCGAACCGAAGTCTGTCAGCTTCCCGGTTGGCACCCGCACCATGACCGTCGAGACCGGCCGCCTCGCCAAGCAGGCCGCCGGTGCCGCGTTGGTCAGCTACGGCGAAACCGTCGTGCTCGTCACCGCCACCAGCGCCAAGCCCCGCGAAGGGATCGATTTCTTTCCGCTCACCGTCGATTTCGTCGAGAAGACGTCGGCAGCGGGCAAGATCCCCGGCGGATTCTTCAAGCGCGAAGGCCGCCTCTCGGACCGCGAGGTGCTGGTTTCGCGCTTCATCGATCGCTCGATCCGGCCGCTCTTTGCGGACGGCTACCGCGACGAAACGCAGATCACGGCCACCGTACTCTCGGCGGACGGCCAGAACTTCCCGGACATTGCGGCCTTCGTCGGCGCCTCGGCGGCGCTCACGATTTCGGACATCCCGTTCCTCGGGCCGATCGGCGCGGTGCGCGTCGCGCGCATCGACGGCCAGCTCGTCGCCAACCCGCTGAAGGCGCAGCTGGAGAAGAGCGACCTCGAACTGGTGGTCGCGGGCAGTCGTGCCGCGCTGGTGATGGTCGAGGGCGGCATGCGGGAAGTTCCCGAAGCGGAGCTGCTCGACGCCCTCCGCTTCGCCCATCGCGAACTGCTGCAGCAGCTCGATCCGCAGGATGAACTGCGACGTCTCGCCGGTCGGCCGAAGCGCGAAGTGCCGGCGCCGCCGGACACCTCGGCGCTCGAAGCCCGCATCCGCGGCATGGCGGAGGCGCAGCTCCGCGAGGCTACGCGCATCAAGGACAAGATGCCCCGCTACGCGGCGATCGCCGCGGCCGAGTCGGCGGTGGTCGAGACGATCGCGGGCGAGTTCAGGCGCGCTCCCGCGAGCTTCGACAGCCTCGAGGCCGTCGAGACGCGGCGCAGCGAGCTGAGCAAGCTCGTGGCGCAGACCAAGAACACCCTGCACGACCTGCGCTCCGAGGTGGTGCGCGAGCGCATCCTCGCTGACGGCGTGCGCATCGACGGTCGCAGCACCACCGAGATCCGGCCGATCGCTTGCGAGCTTCGTGTCGTACCGCGCGCCCACGGCGTCGCCGTGTTCACGCGCGGCGAGACGCAGGCGCTGGTTTCGACCACGCTCGGCAGCGCCAACGACAAGCAGACCATCGACTCGCTCACCGAACGCTACGAAAAGGCGTTCATCCTGCATTACAACTTCCCGCCGTTCTCGGTGGGCGAGGCGCGGCCGCTGCGCGGTCCGGGCAGGCGCGAAGTCGGACACGGGACGCTCGCCGAGAAGGCGATTGTGAACGTGCTGCCGCTGGAGTCCGAGTTCCCCTACACGCTGCGCGTGGTCGCCGAGACGCTCGAGTCGAACGGCTCGTCGTCGATGGCGACGGTGTGCGGCGCGACGCTCTCGCTGATGGACGCGGGCGTGCCGATCAAGGCGCCGGTCGCGGGTATCGCGATGGGCCTGATCGAAGATGGCAAGCGCGTCGCGATCCTCTCCGACATCCTCGGCGACGAGGATCACCTCGGTGACATGGACTTCAAGGTCGCCGGCACGCGCAAGGGTGTCACGGCCGTCCAGATGGACATCAAGGTGCGCAGCGTGGACTGGGCGGTGATGGAGCGCGCACTCGAGCAGGCGCGCGTCGGCCGGCTGCACATCCTCGACTGCATGGAGTCCGAGACGCGCGAGGTGCTCGGTGGCAAGTTCGAGGCGCGTGCCGACGTGGCCAGCCACGCACCGCGCATGAGCCAGCTCCGGATCAAGCCCGATCGCATCCGCGACGTGATCGGCCCGGGCGGTCGCGTGATCCGCGCCATCCAGGAAGCGACCGGCGCCAAGATCGACATCGAGGACAACGGCGAGGTCAAGGTCTTCGCGCCCGACCAGTCGCAGCTCGAAAGAGCACGCGCGATGATCGAGGAACTCACCCAGGAGGCCGAGATTGGCCGCGTCTATCTGGGCAAGGTCAAGCGCATCGCGGACTTCGGCGCCTTCGTCGAGATCTTCCCCGGCACGGACGGCATGATCCACATCAGCCATCTCGCCGAGGGGCGCGTCGAGAAGGTGACCGACGTGCTCTCCGAAGGCGACGAGGTGCTCGCGAAGTGCATCGACATCGATCCGAGCGGTCGCATCCGCCTCTCGCGCAAGGAGGCGCTCGCCGACCTCGCGGCGCAGCCGCAGGAGTAGAGCGAGCGGTGGCGACCCGCGCGCGCGTGAGCCAGACCGGCGCCCGCGTGCGCAGGGTTCGTGTGCGCGTCGCGCGCATTGCGGGTGCGGAGGATCTGCCGCTGCCGAGCTACGCGACCGCGGGTTCCGCAGGACTCGACCTCGCCGCCGCCGTCGAGGGCGATCTCGTCCTCGAACCCGGTGCGCGCGCGCTGGTGCCGACGGGTCTGCGCATCGCGCTCCCTGTTGGCTATGAAGCGCAGGTCCGGCCGCGCAGCGGACTCGCGCTGCGGAGCGGCCTGCTGCTGCCGAACGCGCCGGGCACGATCGACGCCGACTACCGCGGTGAGGTCTCGGTGCTGCTGATGAACGCCGGCCACGAGCCCTTCACGGTGCGACGCGGCGATCGCGTGGCGCAGCTCGTCGTCGCGCCGGTGGTGCAGGCGCAGCTGATCGAAGTCGCGACGCTCGACGCGACCGCGCGCGGAGCGGGCGGCTTCGGGCACACCGGCGTCGAGACTGGGGGACGCGCCGTGCGCGCGCGGAGGCGACGTACGTGAGCCAACCCGAACGACCCTCGAACGAGGAGCCGTTGCACCCGCAGCCGCCGTCGCCGGCTCCCCCGAACTCGAAGAAGCGCAGCAGCAGCGACCTCGCGCTGCGGCTTGGCACGGCCGCCGTGCTGGTGCCGGGCGTCTTGTGGCTGATCGCAGCGGGTCCCGGCTACGTGCTGGTCGCGGTCGTCGCGATTGTGCTGCTCGGCATCCGCGAGTTCTATCACCTGATCGAGGCGAAGGGCGCGCACCCGCTGTGGAGCTTCGGGCTGAGTGCCGGAGCGGCGCTGCCGGTGGTCGCGTATCTCGGCAACGAGTATCACGCGACGATCCTGATGACGGCCGTGCTGCTCGCGGTGATGGTCGCGCAGGTCGGCAAGGCGCAGATCACCGAGGCGCTCGCCAGCATCTCGGGCACGTTCTTCGGCGTGTTCTACGTGGGTTGGCTGCTCACCCACGCGGTCACACTGCGCAACTTCCAGCGCGTGGTCGAGTCGAAGTGGGGCGCATCCGCGGCGTCGCTCTTCGACACGAACTCGCGTGCGTTCCTGCTCATCTTCACGCTCACCGCCGTGGTGCTCTGCGACGCGGGTGCGTATTTCGCGGGCCGCGCCTGGGGCAAGCGCAAACTCGCTCCGAAGATCAGCCCGGGCAAGACCGTCGAGGGCGCACTCGGCGGGATCATCGCGGGCACCGTCGCTGCACTGTTGTGCAAGGGCGTCTTCGATCTGTTCTGGCCCGACTTGTCGCGCGGACTGCCGTGGGCGCTTGCCGCGCCGATCGCGCTGCTGCTCGCAACCGCCGGATTGGTCGGCGACCTGGTCGAGTCGCTGCTCAAGCGCGACGCCGCGCAAAAAGATGCAGGCACGCTGCTGCCTGGCATGGGCGGCGTGCTCGACCGCATCGATTCGGCTCTTCTCGCGATCCCCGTGATGTACTACCTAATGCTGGCAACCACCTATCTCCGCGCAGGCTTCCGATGATCGAGCGCTACAGCCGGCCCGAGATGCGGGCGCTATGGACCGACGAGGCGCGCTACGGCTTCTGGCTGCGCGTCGAGCTCGCCGTCTGCGAAGTGCTGGCCGAACGCGGCGTGATTCCCGCCGCATCACTCGAAGCGATCCGCGGGCGCGCCGGCTTCGACGCCGCGCGCATCGCCGAGATCGAGCGGGAGGTGAAGCACGACGTCATCGCGTTCCTCACCAGCGTCGCCGAGCACGTCGGTCCCGACTCGCGCTTCGTCCACTACGGGATGACATCGAGCGACGTGATCGACACGGCGCTGGCGCTGCAAATCCGCGCCGCGGGCGACTTGCTGCTCGCCGGTTGCGATCGCGCACTCGCCGCGTTGCGCGCGCGCGCGCGTGAGCATCAGAACACGCCTTGTGTCGGCCGCACGCACGGCATCCACGCCGAGCCGACGACCTTCGGCTTGAAGCTGCTGGTGCTGCACGAGGCGCTGCGCCGCGCCCGCGAGCGG
>Ga0315276_10005815_pt1 | contig 11382 bp, 13 predicted proteins | sample YL17G05_0_MG_FD_204542 | JGI IMG/M metagenome (GOLD analysis project Ga0315276, IMG submission 204542) | Sediment microbial communities from Yellowstone Lake, YNP, Wyoming, USA - YL17G05_0 | ecosystem: Environmental > Aquatic > Freshwater > Lake > Sediment | place: USA: Wyoming | collected... | reverse complement strand
GAGTGTCGGGATGGGTTTGTAGACCGATACCTTCAGGCTGGCGTAGCTCAATGGCAGAGCAGCGGTTTTGTAAACCGCAGGTTGGAGGTTCAATTCCTCTCGCCAGCTCCATAAATTCCGCTGACGATTCAACCACTTTGCGACTTACAGGACGACTGCTCTCTCCCCTCAATTCAGCCAGTGTAACCGCGAGTGTAACCGTCTGTTGCTCGAAATAGGCTGACAAGGACCGCGCGGCCTGTTCCAGGTCTTTTTCGTTCACGATGTTGTACCGGTCGAACACGCTCCGGGTCTTGTGGCCCGAAATCGCCATCGCCACCTTTTCAGGCACTCCCGCCCGTACCATGTTCCGCACGGCAGTCCGTCGAAAATCGTGCGGAATCTTGCCCTCCCAAACCTTGCGGCCCTTGGTGGCATCCTTCACCATTTGCCCCACTCCGACTGCCTGACACGCCTTTCTCCAAGAATGTTTCAAACTCTGTAGCCGAATCCCGCCTCGATGACAGATCCACGGGCACGCCGGCCACTTCAGGTCACAACGGCTTTTCCACGTGCGCAGGACCCGATAGAGATCCCCGGTGAGGTACAGCACGCGGGGGGTATTGGTCTTGGTGTCTTGGGCTTGAAGAAACAGCTTGCCCTCCGTCCAGTTCACCTGCCGCCATTGCAGCGAACAGACTTCGCCCATTCTCATGCCGCTGTAGTACGCGAGGCTTGCGGCGACTTGCGCATAATCGGGTAACGCGCCTCGGAGCGCGAGAAAATCTTCATGTTCGAAAAAGCCTGACCGAATGTTGTGCTCTTTCAACTGTGGAATATGTGGGATGCGCACCACCAATTGAGGCGTCTGTTGGAACCCAAGGCGAAACATGCGCTTCATACACGCAAGCTCTCGATTAATGGTGCCATTTGCGGATCCCTGCTGTTGACGTTTCACGATGTACGTCTTGATTCGCTCTGTCGTAATACTGGTCGCGCGCATCTTTCTGAAAAACGTCTTCAAATGATTCATGTACTCATCAATACGCCGGGCCGTCTTTCGTTTATTGATCTGGTAGTCTTGTTTCACAAGTGCGGCGAGATCCTCGAATCGGATACGCTCAATCTTTGGTCCCCGATAGAGCCCCGTGGCAACCTCTCCTTCTTTCTCCTTCAGGAGTCTCTTGGCCTCCACCCGATCGTGCGTCCGTGTGCTTTCCTGAATCGGCCTCCCCTCACTGTAGTACTTCATCCAGTGCGGACCGGTCTCAACCAAGAGTCCCGTTACCGGATCTCTCTTCTTCCTGCGGTAGATCATGCCCATCGATGGCCTCCCGTTTGTATTTCTCAATAAACAGATCCATGTCCACCAGGTCGAGCATCACGCGCCGTCCTTGCCGGACTTCTCGAAGAACCCCGTCCCGAATCAAACGACGAATCGTCCAGGGGCTCCTCCCGAGATACCGGCCGGCCTCCTTCACGCTGTACAACCGCTTACTCACTGCCTCACTCATCATCTCTCCCCTCCTCCCCTTTATTATGAATCTGTCGCTTCTGCTCCCAACTTTTCCAATCGTTTCGCACGTTTGTTGAGCAACTGAACCGCTTTCCGCCCTATGGTATCGACGACAATCTTCATCGCTTTCACTTCACCCTCTAGGACCATATCCATAATGACGGCGCTACGCACATACTCGGAAACGGTGTCGCCCCGTTTCCTGACAAAATCCTCAATCACTTTTTTCTCATAGGGTGTGACTTTAAATTGCATCAGCTCTGTGCGAGATGGTCCCATTATGCCCTCCATTGAATTACGTGTAGTATTCTTATAATACTTGAAGTAATAGCTGTCAAGAGGGAGTTTTGCGAGTGGAGCAGGTGCTGGAACTATCGAGCTATGGATGGTCAGCGGGTCGAAGAGTTACGCGTCGTACTGGTCCGTAGCAGATCACTCCGGCGGATATGAATTACAGGTACCAGAGGATCGGATTGTAAGCGCCTCCCTAGTCTGGGCTTGTACCTGCGAACCTCCCGTCAACTACCGTATTGCCACTCGGTTTGTGCACCAACAATCTTCATATGGCGCTCGACGTAGTCAGTAAATGACAGAGGGGCTAGAAACTTAAGGCAGCCTCTAGCTCTTAGACCTCTTGCAAGAACGTTCTCATATCGGACACGAAACTCCGCTGATTCATCTGTGTCTACCACAACAATCCGATGCAACTTAGCATTACGCGCCAAACCAAGTGTGAGGAGATATTGAAAGAAGGTATCAGTTCTTGGCATTGAGTACCCAATAACGATTATCTGGGAAGCATCCGCGATCTCCTCAACAGCTGTCTTCCAGACGTGAGTTGCTGCGGTATCATCTATCTTTTTCGACCATGTAGGGGGTATTAAAAACGGCTCCAGTGTGCCCTTTTGCTGACATAAATTGCACGGCGTCTTGGATAGAATCTCGGTCGCCATTTTAAAGAAAACCTCATCATGTTCAGAATGAGGGAAAACAACAGAGCCAGGGGATAATGGGGTTGGAGGTAGTATCTGGGGGTAATCTTTATTAGTCTGGCACTTGGAACAGTGTCCCCAGTTGACAGAACCGTGCAACTTTAAAATCTTGAGTGACCGACTTAGAGACTTCCCAACTGGTGGAGAACTCAAGTAGTAATCGGGCGTCAGTGCGTGGTGGAAAATCGCATTATCCAGCATCACGTCATAATTGAAGGTGATCACTGCATCTCGACTGAATCCTGATGCTTCGCTCGACACGACCTTCTCTCGTTCTTCATTCAGACTCACCAGATTTTCAACGAACTTTCCATAGATTCGATCTGGTGGTAAATGATCGCCCTCGAATCGGAGGCGGCAAGCATTATCGAGGGTCTCGGCGACAATATACCTGAGTTCCTTCACAACATCGTTTCCGCCTTGCGGGTCGATCTGTCGCTCCATTTCAGCAAGAGAAAAAATGTGTTCGAGATTATTCAAGTCCAATTCGACGTAATAAGAAGAGCCTCGTAGTGCATCGATCCAGGAGAACACCAGATCAAAAGCTTGCTTATGCCGTAGAATGTTCCGTCCCTCTGCCAAGAGCCGGGCAGTAAATAAGAAGTCTCTCAGCAGCGGGGCACCTGTATGTTGTGATGCGCCCGCTCCAAGGATGTAGAGGGTCTTTCCAGTGATTAAAGGCATATTGTGCAATTCCTATGGCGCTTACGATTAATTTGGATAGACCTTACGGCTTGCGCCGCTTGTCGCAGGTCCCCTCGATGCCAAGGTTAGGCGGCTGTTTGGGCATTCGGTGGTACATAGAAGAATGTAATGTCAATTTCGTCGAAGCCTCGCGCCGGGCTCACACCCTCTTCAACTCCGAGAGCTGGCAGATTTTCATCGAAGCATCTTTCGAGGATGACAAACATGACTCCAGAGAGGAAGTCGTTGAACAGAGCTGCAACTTTCTGGACGTCCTCCAGAAACGTCTTTAGAGCAGCAGCCCAGTACGCCGAGACGAAGTGCAAACTGGTGCGTGAATGTCGCGTGCCCTCAATCACTAGAGCAACTAAGCGGCACCTCTACCAAATCATCTCCAGTTCTCAGGCTTCTTGAGCAACCGAACGGTTCAGTGCGCTGCTGCTGGCACATCCAATGAGAAGTACTGATGTATCGCGTTCACAACGATCGAAGACTGGGGAGCGCCAAAAGCGCTGAGCCACTCGTCAACCGTCCCTGTGACCGTCGCCGACTGACGCGGAAGACAAATAGCCAGGTTAGAAAAATTGGGCAGCTGGTTCTGTCGATCAGGGAGCCGGCTCAGTGCGAAATAGCAAATCACTTGAGTGACAAATTCGCGTTGCATTCCCGACACCGTGCATTTTAATTCAACCAGGGTGTCGCCAGCAATCCAATCGCCGTCACTCCCAATGATTGGACCTAAGCCACCGAAGACGGGATTGGGGTACACGATTCCTGGCAGGCTTATGCTTTGGAGGCTGCGAAGAAGCTGCACGATCTCGTCGCTGACGCCTGGCGCAACGATTCGCTCAAGCCACTGCTGGGCGGACCGATGGGATAGACGCGTCGGTAGTTGAGTAGTAACTACGTCCGAGAGAGGCCGGAAACCTCTGAAAACGGGTTCCAGTCTGCCTAACACGTATAACAGGCCGATAATGTCCCGCCGATTGAAATCGCCGCGCTCTGGTGGCTTGTAGACCTCCAGAACCTGAGCGAGTCGCTTCGTCGAATTATTACGGTAGGCCTTTAGTAGTCGAAGTGGAGCGGATACGACGTCATGGCCCGATAGGAACAATGCACCTCTGTCCACCGCGAGGCCTACGCTTGAGTATAAACTCATCCGGCGGGTTTCTTCGCTCGGCGGAATGCTGACCGCCGATTTCAGGGCTCGGTTCAGTTGCGTGATCGCTGAACGAGACGACGGCAACAACGCCCTGCAAAATTCAGGAATCTGCGAAAACAGATCAGTAAGACACGCTCGCCTGATGTCCCTGCGAGGTGCCGGCAGACTCCACGCTCCGGGGGACTCAATGGTCTTTACGATATCGCGAACTTGAAGAAGCATATTTCTGGTTCTTCGTCCACCTAATGTCCCGTGTGGACGGGGCGCCTTTTTTCGCGTCTGCCTCGACGCTGTCGTCAGGCGGGTTTCTCGGGAAGAAGTGCTGCCCACTGACCATAATCGAGAACCCACTCGAATTGAGAACGGTGCCGCCAAATATCGGTAGCTTCCAAGAGATGCTCTTCAAATGCTTCTCTCGATACATCGTTTACTTTCATGAAGTGCTTGACTACATCTTCGATATCCAATTGCCCTCGGCTCGCCAAGATTGAAGACATTCCATAATGCGTAACGTGGTGACACATACTGCACACTGCATGAAACCCAATGAGGTGCTGTACTAGATTCTTTTCGTCATACTCCCATATCTCGTGACAATTGAGCCTGCCTTCTGCATTGCATATTTGGCATTTGAACCCGGCCTGAGCATATGCCTCCTTTCGCAGTTTGTCCCATACAGAGGAACGCACTTGCCCTCGAAGGTTCTTGCTCCATTGAGTCTGTGGCACAAGATCAACGGTTAGTTTCAGCGGTTTCGGCTTTAGTCTTTGCTTTGGCTTTGGCCTGGGCGTTGACTTTTCATTTAGCTTAGACTTGGGCTTTGGTTTACGCGGGGCAACACCACGGACTACGTTTCGTTTCTTCTTGATAATCTTCCTTGCGACAGCTTTGTGCTTAGCCATGTTTACCCGCTTAACTATTGAGTATGCTGACCGGTATCATAGCGCCCCTACAGATTGCACATTGGGATCTAAGAATTCTCTGCGATCCGAGTCTATGCTCTTGCCGTAAGCGGGTCAATTCACACGCACGCTCAGCGGATGGAAATAGTTGCATTTCCCTCGCCTCAGTGAGGCATTGAGGTCTTTGAATTTGAAGCGGGAGGAGTCTGACGACACACCCCTATCCCCACGAGAAACGCCCACGCTCCCGCTGACCGGGACAGAGTGCAAGACTCGCCTGATCTGATAGGTGCTGCTCCACTTCAAAAGCCCCACTGCGGTATGATCACAAATCCCCGATCTGAACCCACGCAACTCGGGCAAAGTGCTTGCGATCATAGGTGAGGATCTGTGTGAGTCCCTGCTCTTTCATGTGGAAAGCGTTGTAGGCGTCTACGAAGTCAATGTTGGCATGGACATAGAGATCGAGAGCCATATAGAGAAGCGGGGCTTCGGGACAGTGCAGATTGGGCGTATTCAGGATCTTCTCGACTTTCGCAGCGATATCCGACTTCTCTAATTTGTAAAAGGATTCCAGCGTCCAGATGATCTCAGCGATGACCAGCAGACTCGTCGCCAATCTGATTTTGCCACGCAGGGCGTCGCGAAAGAGCGTCTCAGCTCGCTTGGCTTTGGCCGGGTCGTCGTTGGTCAGAAAACGAAGAAACACATTGGTATCCACAAAGAGACTAGCCATGCCCGACCACCTTCTTGGCAATAGCCTGCTTCACAGACTGACGAATCTTCTCAAAATCTTCCGGGTGCGCTGACGGCTGAACTGAGCCTCTGAGATCAAGAATCGTCCCCTTGACGACCTTCAAGACCACTTCTTCACCTCGCATCACAAAGAGGACTTTCTCCCCTTCTTTCACTCCCAAGCGGTCACGAATCGCCTTGGGAATCGTCACCTGCCCCTTCCGGGTTATCGTAGATTCCAACATGTGTACCTCCATCACGATTGTAGTACTTTTATAGTCTAGTACTACCTCGATATCGAGTCAATCTCTACCCTGAAAAGAGGTGAACCACGAAGGGGAGTCTCACGACACCCCCATACCCCCAACAATGGTGCGCCCGCGTTGCCGCCAGCGCTTCGTGATCAACTAACCCGGTTATGGGGCTCTGCGGACTGGTAATCGAGACAGGGGAAATTTCAGGTGATCGTTGACAAGGACTTGAAAAGTGCGGGCACAGGTAGATATGGAATTATTCTGGTGCGCTGTTTTGTGGGAGAGACGTAAACCTGTACTGCGAAGAGCAGGGCGTGATGCCATCGGGAAAGCGGGACCTTCTGATTACGCCAGCATCAGCCGCTGCCCCTTGGGCTCTGGGATAGGACGGCCAAATTCCTTGGCCGTGTCAAGCCAGAGCTGCATCGCGTCGTTGGCATTGGCAAGAGCCGCCGTCTGACTGTCCCCATGCGCCATGCAGCCGGGCAATTCTGGCACCTCAGCCACAAAAGCCCGATCTTCGTTGCTCCAGTAGATGATGATCTCATACTTGTGCATCAATCTTCGCCTCCTTCGCCGGCCAACCGATACGTAAGCAACACTGCCCGGACTTGCCGCACTTGATACACTTTGGCTTTACTACCCTCACGTTGAAGGTTAATCAGTTCAGTGATGCCCGATTTCCTAAAGAGATGATGGCTCCCCCGCATCCGCTCATCGAATCCAAGATGTCGAAGCAACTGACAGAGATCCTCGAACGCAAAGTTGGCATCTGATGTTCATCGGATAATGTTTCCTAAGATGTTTGTCTTACACTCCCATGAGCTACGGAATTTACCATGACTCACTGTAGTGTTTTCAAGAAAGAAACAGTTCGAGACAGACTCAGTATCGATGCCCCCTACTTTCACTTTCACAGGAGGTTGGCCTGAGACCGGACTCCCCTTGCGATGGCCTGACGGATTCATCTGCAGGCGTTGCGGAGTTCTCGACATGGCGACGAAGGATCACTTTCGCTTGCCAATCTGAGAATGCATCCACTTCGTCAATGTTTCTTTTGACAATTCTCCGCCAGCAACTTTTAACGTCATCGCTTCAAGCTCCTGAGGGGCCAGTGAAAATTCAACGCCATTTGCCAGCAAGAATGCGAGCGCCGACATCACCGCAGCTCGTTTGTTTCCATCCACAAAGGGATGGTTCTGGGCAATGTGGAATAGATAGGCTGCAGCCATCGCGGCGAGATCTTCGTGGAGAAATGCACCGCCAAACTGCTGCCGAGGCATTGCCACGGCAGCATCGAGCAGGCCGTGATCTCTGACCCCGTGTAATCCGCCATCTACATTAATGGTGTCAGCATGGAGCAGCAGAACATCGTCCACGCTGAGGAAGGTGACGTTCTCCACAAATCAGTCCGCCAACCGCTTCAGCATTGGTCCATAGCGTTTGCGGATTTCCTTGATTACGGCTTTCATCCGTTCAGGACCGACGCCGACATTCGCGGGCGTGACGACCAATGCATTTCCATTCACCGTTACCTGAAGGGGCGTCTCTTCAGTAATCCCCAGCGCTTCCATCATGGGCTTTTCAATGACCAGCGCCATGCTATTCCCGTGCTTCTTGAGCATCTTAATCATGGCAACCCTCCCGTACCAACAATGTTACTACAGCATCCGTCGCCTGTCCAGCAACTGCCGAGCGCCCTACTGGGTAGTGTCATATACGAACTGCACGCGAGCCTGGAGAAGTAGGAACTTGGCGAGAGTGCACGCCATTCGTTTGCATCTACGAATTTGTCCCCCACCCTGGAACGTGCGGTGGGCTTGCTGTGTTTCTGCTCCAGTGACAAGTTGGGTCCTCGAAGCCCGATATCCATCCGAACGTCCCTCCCCCTCCGATCCAATGCCTGACCGTGCAGTAGTCTCCAACTCGACGGAGCGTGTCGTTGAACATGAGGAAGAAGAGTTTCGATTCCGCTTCGCGCGCGTGGCGCGTCAGGACAATCTGAAAGCGTTCTGTTGGTACGGCGATCCCTAACGAGCAAAAGTACCGGTGCTCCTCAAACTCCCGTGGCTGACTGTCGATGTCTTTGCTGATGTACTTGGAAAGATACCGAGCCAGTTTGACCGGGGAGGTTCCAGGCCGTGGCCCTCTCACGTTCACCTGGCCCTGTGCTTTTCCGACAATCTTGTACCAACAACGGCGCAGGAGGCGAATATCCTGGAACCCACGCACAGCCAAATGCGGATGGATCGCCCCGCGCTTCTGACATTCCAATACCGCCACGTAGGGCATCGAGTAGCCACCCCGCGAGAGCATACGCCGTAAACGTTCCAGGTCAGTCAAGACTCGCTCTCGATCTTCGACATTGTCGCGATAGGTCAGCGTGACCAGGTGGTCTGCTCCGATGGAAAGACATTTCCTTCTGATCTCCCCGGTTGCCCTGGCTCGTGCTCGCTTTTCGTTCTGTTCTTTGTTCAGTGACTTGCCCTTGAAGCCTCGCTTGCCCGGATGCGGATCAACCTTTCCCCACGAGCTCTCAATCCACTGCCTCCCGAAGTCGTGAATCTTGATGGACCACGTCGATCCGCCCGATGAATGTGTGTGTGAGTGGGATTCCGTGTGATCGACGAGAAATGTCTTTCTGACAAGTTTAGGGGCTGCCGGGGGACCGGCAGACGCGCGCCGGTGGCGTTCGCCATCCGGCGCATCGCCTGCTGCTCCTTGACCATAGCTCCGTTGTTCTCTGGAACCTCGTGGCTCGTTCATTTCCATGTTTACCTGACCTCGTAAACTGTAACCGAAAATGTAACCGTACTCGTGCTATCTGCCCACTACGCACGCACTCGCGCGCAACTCGGCTAAATCGCCTAACCAGGCCATTCCATTGGTGATTCTGTTGGTTCTGGTGAGGGTGCAGAAGGGTGCGAAAATGGGTCTGTAGCTATTTGTAAACCGCAGGTTGGAGGTTCAATTCCTCTCGCCAGCTCCACTTTTCCAGCTCTCAGGTTATTCTAGGCAACAACCTAGGTAGCAGAGTCAGCCTCCTCCCCTGCCGTCGGTTTATGCCCCTAGTCCCCGTCCTCTGCCTCCCCTCGGGCTCGTAGTTCCACTATTGGCGTGAGATCCCGCGCTGTGGCCACAGCTGTGACCAAAATACGAGGGTGGCAGGGCCGGCATGGAGGGGTGGACATGAGAATGCCTCAGCCTCGCCTCGCATAGCCGTGTGGGTGTCTGAGCAGAACGAGGGTGAGACTTGTTCGGCAGGCGGTGGACTGTGTAGGGAACCCGCTGCCTAGCCACTAATCCACGGCGCCTCTCCTGGGAACTGTCAGAATTCTGAATATTCTTGCGGGGTGCAGCAGTTCAATGGCACACCTAGACCATGCACGTTATGCGCAGAAGGGCCTGGAGCAACCTGGGAATTGGTCTGTTTGGAGCCATCGTCTTGAGTGCGTGCGGAACACATCCTGCCACTTCGGTGGCACATAAGAGCGATCGACCTGCCGTCGACTCTGGTGTTGTGCAGTCCCTCCAGAGACAAATACGAGAACGAGATAAGCGTATTGCGGAGTTAGAGTCCCAATTGGACGTCTTGAAGATGATCGATCAGGACATGGAGAAAAGGAAAAATTCCATCCGGCCACCGGCAACGTTGACGCCCGTCGACTGACCATCACCGCGAACCCGCTGTTCGAGAATCGCTCCATCCAGTACCATGACAGGCCTTTGTGCTCACGATGTTCAGTTGGCCAGAAATCAAACCAGGCTTTGGCACTCCAGGCCCTCATAATGACCCGTTGATTTCATTTTGTTGACTGTCTCAACGGCTCCTCTTGCGCCACTCCCACGGCGGCATCGGCTGCGGATCAGCCCACTAGCCTTTCCTGGCTTCTCGTGCTTACGTTTCTAATCCTTCGAGCACCACGGGGATAAAAGTGGGAGTCATTTCACTCACGCTGCAGATGGCGAATGTCCATGAGCATGCTTGCCGCAAGGACTGCCACGCTCCGAGAGATGGTTGCTGACACCGTTGCGTCTTCATTCATCGGGGTTCGTCCTAAGGTTGCTGCATTCCGTGCAGAGTGTCGGGATGGCACGGGTTATGTGTAGGCCTGCCAGAAAATAATTGATGTTGCCCGTTGACACATTCGGTGAAGAAGCGTAAGGATGAAAACGTGCGCAGACCGGTTTCCTTTCGACTCATTCCGAACCAAGGAGGAGGTGAAATGGAAGACCTTAGTCCACCGGATCACAACGGCCCGCCGAGTTAAGGGCGGGCTCCTCGTCAGTCACGCTAGCCGGTTCTCCATCGGCTGTCGCCTTCCCGCGTAAGGGAAACACATAACCGATGAGCCATTGTGGAGAGCCAGAGCAGGCGTGAGGAACACAAGTGCCTGGGATAGAGTCGTATCTTCCCTGACGAGTAGCCTTTAAACCCACCCCTCGAACGGGTCTTCAGGATCAGAACACGAGAGACACATTCGGCGTCCTAAGCGCCACACGCGGGCGACCTCCCACCTAGTGCAGGGTCGCCCGCGTTGTTTCCATCGTGGACGAGCCAAGCGATCTTTGGAAGCCGGCGATCCGGGCCGATCCTTGTGTCGTTCATTCCCCGAAGCAAACAAACCAGAAAGACCAGATGGACCAGATCGCGCCACGCGCGGCGATCTCCCACATGTCGGAGATCGCCGATTCTTCAATGCTCATGCTGTCTCGTTTGGAGCGCTGGTCGCTCACGGGATGCTCTCCAAGTATTTCGTACTAGCCGTTTGATTAAGTGCTCCAACCGACTCTGCGTCTGCTTCTCAACCACCAAGGTTTCCACGCCATACTCCTGGCCTCGGACCCAACGCACGATCGCAGCAGCCACAAAGATGCTTTGTTGGTTCGGCAAGTTGACAGTCAAGGGACACGTCTGCCTGACTCGCAACGGCACATCGCCGGAGAGACGCCAGCCGTTCATCTTGTTTTGAATTTGCCAGGATCGGAAACCCGTGCGATGCCTTGTGGCGACCGAATGTCTTCCCACGATTGTTCTTCAGAACATGAGGATGCTGCTAGGCGGCGAGTGGCTCGTTCGATTCTACTGAATTGTTAGCAGGCTGCGGAAAAACTATGGTGCCATGCTAGACATGCGAGACGAGCGGGAAAGGCGCGA